>Ga0114931_10007328_pt1 | contig 13473 bp, 9 predicted proteins | sample 2SBtaG_FD_89579 | JGI IMG/M metagenome (GOLD analysis project Ga0114931, IMG submission 89579) | Deep subsurface microbial communities from Kolumbo volcano to uncover new lineages of life (NeLLi) - 2SBTROV14_V59a metaG | ecosystem: Environmental > Aquatic > Marine > Volcanic | place: Kolumbo... | reverse complement strand
TCGATTCCCGTGTAGACACTGAAGCCTTGATGGTACGGCGCTTGTTTGCCGAAGTGTTCCTCGAGGTACTGACGAACGTACTCGACGTAGTAGCTCGCCGATTCCGAGGTACGGTGCGGTCGCGGAAGAACGGACACGCCGCTGTCCAGCGCGTTCGCATATTCTTTTTCGGTGATGAACCCTTCATCGCGCATACGTTTCAGCACGTAGCGCTGGCGGGAAAGCGCTCCTTGGGGGTTGCGGGTAGGGGAGTAGCGACTCGGAGCCTGCGGCAGACCCGCCAAAAGCGCTGCTTCGGGAAGCGTCAGTTCTCCGACTTTCTTTCCGAAGTAGGAGCGCGCCGCGGCCCCGACCCCGTAGTTGCCGTCGCCGAGATAGATCTCGTTGAGGTAGAGAAAGAGGATCTGATTCTTGGTCAGTTCTCTCTCGAGGCGGAGCGAGAGCATGATTTCGCGAAGCTTGCGTTTGTAGCTCCGCTCCGGGGTCAAAAGGAGAGCTTTGACGACTTGTTGTGTAATCGTGCTTCCGCCTTGCACTACATTGCCGGCCAGAAGGTTGGCGACGAACGCGCGCGCTATGCTGCGGATGTCGATGCCGCGATGCGAGTAGAAGTCGGAGTCCTCGGCGGCGACGAAAGCGTACCGTACCACGGGAGAGATATCTTCGATCGGCGTGAGATAGCGTTTTTCGAAGAAGAATTCCCCTACGAGTTCTCCGTCATCGGCGTACACGCGCGTGGCTACAGGCGGCTTGTACTCGAGCAGGCCGTCGATCGGAGGCAGCTGGTTCCAATACTGGTCGTAAAGGGTGAAGCAGACAGCGCCGACAGCGCCGCCCACCATCATCATCAAAACAAGAAGGATCCAACTCAACCGCCGCATCGGGCACGCTCTTGATGAAGGTAGCGATGCCGGTGCATCCGGTCAATAGGCTCGCGGCTGCCCGGGGGGCCGGAGTTGCCGTTGCGCCGAAACCGGCTAGGCTTTGGCGGTGACGGGTTCGGACGGTTTGGATACGGCGGCGGCTCTCCTACGGGAGGCCCGCAGGGTGTTCGTGCTGACCGGCGCCGGCGTGTCGACCGAATCGGGGATCCCCGATTTTCGCTCGCCCGGAGGCCTATGGACCCGTTACGATCCCCGCGAACTGACCTACGACAAGTTTTGTTCGTGCGAAGAGACCCGCCGAAGCTACTGGCGCATGGCGACCGAGGCCTATCCGACCCTCGATCATGCGCGCCCGAACGCCGCTCATCGTGCGATCGTGCAGCTGGAACGCGCGGGACGGCTGTTGCAGTTGGTGACGCAGAATATCGACGGTTTGCATCAGAAGGCCGGTAGCGACACCGAGCGCATCATCGAGATCCACGGTTCCGCGCTACGAGTGAGCTGCATCGAGTGTGGAAAGGAGTTCGATCGCGGGCAGGTGCACCGGAGGGTACTCGAGGGCGACAGCGTTCCTTACTGCGATGCGTGTCGGGGGCCGCTCAAGCCGGCGACGGTGAGTTTCGGGCAGCCGATGCCGGAGCGGGAGACGCTCGAGGCGTTTGAGGCGGCATCGAAGTGCGATTTGATGATTGTCGTGGGTTCCTCGTTGGTCGTGTACCCGGCCGCGGGTCTGCCCGATTCGGCGGTTGCCGCCGGTGCTCGATTGATCATCGTCAATAAAGAGCCCACCGACAAGGACGCGAATGCCGCTGCTGTGTTGCGCGGCTCGGCCGGGGAGGCGATGTCGATGCTCGTTCGGCACGCCGGTATCGACGCGGAGCCCCGCCCGTGAACGTCCGCTTTCTAGGGCTGGACGTCGAGTACCGCGAAGTCCGAGACGCGGCGTTGGCGCGCGTTCAAGACGTTCTTGACGGTCAGGCGTTCGTTCTTGGTGAGCAGACCAGAGAACTCGAGAAGTCGATCGCGCTCGCGGTCGGGGTGCCGCATGCGTTGGCTTGTTCGTCGGGCAGCGATGCGCTTGCCTTGGCCTTGATGGCCCTCGGAATCGGTGCCGGCGACGCGGTGATCGTCCCGAGCTTCACCTTTTTTGCCACCGCGGGCTCGGTTGCAAGGCTTGGCGCCCGCCCGGCGATGGCGGATGTGGATCCGACCACGCACACGATGACCGCTGCGCAGCTGGCAGCGACCGTCGAACGGGAGTTCGACCGCGAAGCGCGCGGCCGTTGGGTCCACCGGCATTCGGGAGCCGAACTGCGAGCGGCCATTGTCGTTCATCTGTACGGTCGCGCCGCCCCGATGCGTGAACTTGCGGCGTCTGCCGACGAACTGGGAATCCACCTCATCGAGGACGCGGCGCAGGCGATCGGAGCGCGTACCGATAGCGGAGCGGCCGGTTCCGTCGGCAAGGCCGGGTGCTTGTCGTTTTATCCGACCAAGAACCTCGGAGGCGCCGGAGACGGCGGCATGGTGACCACTCGCGACGCCGATGTGGCGAAACGATTGGCGCGGCTGCGGGTGCACGGCGCGGCGCCGGGAGGATATCAACACGAGGAGATCGGCATCAACGGCCGCATGGGCGAGCTGCAGGCCGCCTACCTGAACGCCAAGTTGCCGCGACTGCAGGCCTGGACGGAGTTGCGCAAGACAGCGGCCGACGGCTACCGGCGGGAACTGAAAGATCTGGAAGCGGCGGGTCTCTGCTTGCCTCCGGCACCGGCCGTTGACGGCTCGCATGTCTACCATCAGTTCGTGGTGCGTATTCCGCGACGACGTGACAGCGTCGCCGAACGCCTTCGCGCCGACGGTATCGATTGCAGGGTGTTTTATCCGCTGCCTTTGCATCTTCAGCCCTGTTTCGCATCGCTTGGTTACCACCGGGGCTCCCTCCCAGCGTCGGAGAGGGCTGCCGGCGAGGTGCTCGCGTTGCCGATCGGAGTCCACATGGGGGACAGTCAGATCCAGGCCGTTTGCGCCGCCTTACGGCGTGCGCTCGCCCCCTGAGGCAGTCGTGGCACCTGTGCCGGCACCTGTCAGGAAAGCGGGGCGCGTTTTGCCGGTGGTTACGGTGGTGGGCGGTTCCGATCCCTCGGCGGGAGCGGGAATCCAAGCCGATGTACGCAGTCTCGAGATGCTCGGGGTCGCCGCTACTACGGTGGTGACGGCGGTGACGGTTCAGGACGGCCGCTCGGTGCAGCGAGTCGAGGCGGTCGCTCCCGATCTGGTGGCGGACCAGCTTGCGGCTGTCCTTGCCGCGTTTTCTCCCTGCGCCATCAAATGCGGGCTGCTGCCGACGGTGGGCACCGTCGATCGCGTTGCCGCGGCGATGCACGGCCGCGAGACCGCGCTGGTGGTCGACCCGGTGTTGAACGCCTCGGCGGGGCCGTCGCTGGTTGCCCCGGATGTTGCCGATGCGCTGGCGGAAATTCTTTTCCCGGCCGCGGCTGTCGTGACTTTCAACCTCGAGGAGGCTGAGCACTATGCAGGTGTGGAGCTTGCCTCTCTCGAGGACGTCGAGGGGGCGGCACGTTGCCTGGCACGGCGCGGTCCCGCGGCGGTCGTGGTCAAGGGCGGACATTTGGCCGAGCGCCAATCGGCGGGCCGCCGGCCGGTGGGCTCGGTCACCGACGTTTTGTGGGACGGCCGCCGCATCCACCGTTTTGTCGGCGAGCGCAGACGGTGTGGCGATTTGCACGGCAGCGGTTGTGCCTTCGCGAGCGCGGTCGCAGCGGCGTTGGCGAGTGGAGTCCCCGTTGTCGACGCCGTGGAGCGAGCCGGCGAGCACGTGCGCGGACTGATCGACGGTGCGATGGACCTTGGTGGCGGCGTTTTGCTCAGGCGGCCGCCGCGGTAACCGGCCGCACCGGCCGGTGCTTTGTTCGACGGCCGGCTCGGCTATGATTCGTAGGGGAGGCGCGAGCTTTGGAGACGAGGGAGTCGGGATCCAGCAAAACGAAGTCGAGAAAGCCGGGGCACTCGCTCGCCTTACTCGAAGAGATCGCCATTCTGACCGGTCGGGCGCACGACCCGCAAGAGGCGCTCGAGGTCGTGGTCAAGCGTATCGCGTCCGCGATGGATTACGACGTCTGCTCGCTCTACAGCTACGATCCCGAGACCGAGTCCCTGAGCCTGGCTGCCACCCATGGCCTCCCGTCTCGCTGTATCGGCCGCGTCACCATGCAGAAGGGCGAAGGGCTGGTGGGATCGGTCATCGAAGAAGCGGCCCCCGTGGCCGTCGAGGACGCGCTGTCGGATCCTCGCTTCAAGTTTTTCCCCGAGCTGGGCGAGGAGAAGTACCACTCCTTCTTAGGCGCTCCGGTCGGCAACTCGGATTCCTTGTTGGGCGTCTTGGTCGTTCAAACGCGTCGGCGGCGGCACTTCGGAAGTGAAGAGCAACGCTTGATCCGGACGGCGGCAGGCCAGTTGCACGCCATCATGATCAACGCGCACTTGGCCGAACGTCTGCAACGCGAGGAGAATGAGCGCGAACGCTTCCGCCGCGAGATGATCGAGGCCACCCACCGTCTCGAAGAGTACGAGCGCGAAGAGGTTTCCGCTGACGGCAGGGCGGCCGATGCGGAGGGCCCCCTGCGTTTGTCGGGGTTGGGGGTTTCGCCGGGTTTTGGTAGCGGCCGCGCGCATCGTTTGGTCAAGCATGTGGAATTTGCCGATGTCGAGAACCACGAGGTGGATGACGCCGTAGCCGAGGCGGCTCGTTTTGATGAAGCGCTGGGCGCGGCCGCCGCTGATATCGAGAGGGCCCGAGGGCGCATGCGCGAACTCGTACCTGAGGTGGGAGGCGCGATTTACGAGGCGCTTCGATTGGTGCTCGAGGACGAATCCCTGTCCCGGCGCGTGCACGAACGCATCGCCGAAGGTGATGCCGCCGAGTTTGCGCTGAAGCGTGTCATCGGGGAGTACGAGGCCGATTTCGGCTCCATGACCGATAGTTATATCCGTGAACGTGCCGTCGACGTTCGGGACGTCGGCCGGCGGATCCTCGAGCGCTTGTTGGGAGCCGATGGGATCGATTCCATCGACGTGGTGCACGATGACACGGTATTGGTGGCGGACGAGCTCGCTTTGACGGATCTGTCGAGCGTCGATACGGCCAAGCTCTGCGGGATCGTCACAGGCGCTGGAGGCAAGACCTCGCACGCTGCGATCCTCGCGAAATCTTTGGAGATCCCGACGGTGGTTGGTTGCGGAGACGCGATCGAAAACTGCCGGCAGGGAGACGAGATCATCGTCGACGGCAATACGGGAACCGCCTACCTGCGCCCCGGTCCCGAGGTGTGGGGCGAGTATAAGAGGCTCCATAGCCAGTACGTCGCCTTTCAGCGAGGACTGCAGTCCTTGCGTACGTTGCCCGCCGAAACCACCGACGGCCATCGGGTGGGGCTGCTTGCGAACGTCGGCCTGTTGAGCGAACTCGAACTCGCCGACCGTTACGGTGCCGAAGGGGTCGGATTGTACCGGACCGAGTTTCAGTTCCTCTCCTATCGCGACTTTCCCAGCGAAGAGGAGCAACTGGTTTTCTATCGCCGTTTGATCGAGAGAATGGGCGACAGGCCGGTAACGATCCGAACCCTGGACCTCGGCGCCGACAAGTACCCCGCCTACATGGGCGGGCACAAGGAAGCCAATCCGTTCTTGGGATGGCGCTCCATACGGGTTTCGCTCGACTTGGAAAATCTCTTCGAGGAGCAGATCCGCGCGATCCTCGCTGCCGGCGGTAGTGCGCCGCTGCGAATCCTGTTTCCGATGATCACGAGCGTCGAAGAAATCCGTCGCGTGCGAGAAATCTACTCCGACTGCGTGAGCGATCTCGCGGCCAAGGGGGGTGCCCCGCCGGCCGATGTCGAATTGGGTGCGATGATCGAGGTGCCCGCTGCTGTGATGAGAGTGGAGCAGATCATTCGCGAAGTGGATTTCCTCGCCATCGGTACCAACGACCTGATCCAGTACACGCTCGCGGTCGATCGCGATAACCGAAGAGTCGCGGCCATGTATGAGCCCCTCCACCCGGCCGTGCTGGCCTCGGTCAGAAGAGTGGTCGATGCCGCCCACGCGGCAGGCCGCAGAGTGAGCATGTGCGGAGAGATGGCGGCCAACCCCATGTGCACACTGTTCTTGTTGGGGCTCGGACTCGACGAACTGAGCATGGGGCCGCAGTACATCCCTGTGATAAAAAAGCTGATCCGTGCGGTGGCGATGTCCGATGCTGCTGAACTGGCGGTTGAGTTGCTCAACTGTGAAACCGTCGAGGAAATCAAAGGTCGCATCTTTTCCACCCTCCGGGAGTGTGGTTTGCTCGAGTTGGTCGAGACCTACAACTGACGTGGGCGGGCGACTCCGCCCGGGACGCGGGACCGGGATCCGGCCGGAAGGGGGGCGCCAGCCGGCGGGCCTGGCATTTTGGGCGGCTTGACACGTGGCCTAAAAGCCCTAACCATGTCCGCAAATTCACTCTCAGGTAGGCGTAATGACGAAATCACAATTGGTGGAGCGGTTGGCCGACAGCGCGGATCTAACGAAAGCCCAGGCCAACTCGGTATTGGAGAAGTTGGTCGAGATTGTGGTCGGTGCGGTCAAAGAGGGGGATCCCGTGAAGATCCCGGGCCTCGGCACCTTCAAGAAGAGGGAGACCAAGGCGCGGCTGGGGAGAAACCCGCAGACGGGAGAGGAAATCCATATCCCGGCTCGGACCAAGGCGGCGTTCACGGTGGCCAAATCCTTCAAGGACGCGGTTCTCGGCGCGAAATAGCGTCCCCCGGCGTTCGATTTAGGCGGGTCGCCGGCGGGCGGGCGATTCGACTCCAGGCTCGCCCGCTCCGCGACTGCGGGCCGGCCACAGCCGGGTGCCTTGTTTGACCTTGACGCCTAGGTCTTCGAGTAGGCTATAAAAGACCGGCACGACGATTAGAGTCAGCAAGGTCGAGACCACCAGTCCGGAGAGCACCGCCACTCCTAACGGCCGCCGGCTCTCGGCGCCGGCTCCGAAACCGACGGCAATCGGCAAAATCCCGAAAATCGTAGAAATCGCCGTCATCAAGATGGGACGCAGTCGGGTTTTCCCCGACCGTAGGATCGCCTCCACGGTGCCGACCCCGCGGGAACGTAGAATGTTGACATAATCCACCAGTAGGATGGAATTTTTCGTCACGAGTCCCATGAGCATGATGATGCCGATGAAGCTGTAGACGTTCAGCGTCATCCCTGCGACGTACAATCCGCCCAAAGCTCCGACCATGGCCATGGGAAGGGCCAGCATGATCGTGAACGGATGCAGGAAGCTTTCGAACTGTGCCGCAAGAACGAGATAAATCGCGATCAATGCGAGCACGAAGGTGAACAAGAGGCCCGTCGATCCCCGCGCGAACTCGCGCGATTCTCCGCTCAGTGTCGTCGAAAAGCCGGCCGGCAACATGGACGAGGCGATCGCGTCCACCTTTTGCAGCGCGTTCCCGAGGTCGATGCCTTCGAGGTTGGCGCTGACGGTTACCGAACGGCGACGATTGTAGTGTTGGACGACGCTCGGCCCGACGGTTTCTTTTACATCGACGATTCCCGAGAGCTGTACGAGTTGGCCCGATGAGCTTCGCACGTAGATGTCGGAGAGATCGGTCGGCGTAAATCGATCCTTCGCGTTGAGTTGGGCTATTACGTCGTAGAGTTCGTTGCCTCGTTTGAAGGTCGTTACGGTATCGCCGCCGAGAAGGATGCGGAGCGTGTTTGCAATGTCGGCGGCATCGACTCCGATCGCTCCCGCTTTGTCTCGGCGGATCGACACGGCAAGTTGGGGCTTGTTGATCTTGAGGCTGCTCTCTGCATCGGTGAATCCGGCGGTTCGTTCGAGAATTGTCTTGAGTGCGGCCGATTGGCTACCGAGGGCATCAAAGTCGTTCGATTGGAGGACGAACTCCATCGGCTTCGAACTCCCTCCTCTCTGCATCGGATTGAACTGTGTGAAGAAAATGTCGGCACCGACGATGTCGCGGGTCTTCCGGCGCAACTCGTCGATCACCGCTTGCGTGCTTTCGTTGCGCAAGGGGCCGTGCGGCTGCAGCCTCACGAACATCAGACCGCGGTTCACCCTCCCGCCTCCGCGGAAAGCGACCACGGAGAAGTACGAGGCCACTTCCGGCGTGTGAGCCAAAACGCCTTCCACCTTTCGCTGGTATCCGTCCTGATAGGCGACTGTCGACCCCTCGGGTGTTTTCAGCCACACCTGTAGGTAGCCGCTATCGTCGGTGGGAAGGAACTCTTTGCCCACCCCGCGGTACAGAATCACGCTTGCGAGAAGACTCACGACGACGATACCGGCCATCGCCAGGCGGTGGTCGAGGGCCCAGTGCAGTACGCCCTGGTATACCTCGGAAAGGCGCGTCACGCGTTCGTCGAAGTGTTGTGCAAGACGGCCGATCACACCCGCGCGGCGGGCGGTCGATCCGGTAGACAAAAAGCGCGAACACAGCATCGGAGTAAGGGTGAGGGCGACGAAACTGGAGACCGTGATGGCCACGGCGACGGTAATTCCGAACTCGAAGAAAAAGCGGCCGACGATTCCCGAGAGGAAAGCGATCGGAACGAACACGGCGACCAGCGTCATGGTGGTCGAGATCACCGCGAACGCGATTTCGGCACTCGCTTCACGCGCGGCTTGCATGCGCGGCATTCCCTCTTCCATGTAGCGGTAGATATTTTCGAGCACGATGATGGCGTCGTCCACTACGACACCGATCACCAGTGTCAACGCCATGAGGGTGAGGTTGTTGATTGTGAAGCCGGCGAAGTACATCACGCCGAACGTCGTAATGATCGAGACGGGCATCGTGATGCTCGGAATGATGGTCGAGCGCAGACTCTGCAAGAACACGAAGATGACGAGCAGCACCAAAACCCCGGCGATGACCAGCGATTGTTGTACCTCGTGGACCGAGTCTTCGATGAAGCCGGATTGGTCGAAGGCAATATCGAGGCGATATCCTTCGGGAAGCGTCGAGCGCATCTCGACGAGGGCGCGCTTCACCTCATGGGCGACGGTTAGGGTGTTGGCGTCGGTCTGCTTTACGATGCCCAAGCCGGTCGTGCGTTGACCGTTGAAGCGCGCAAGCGTCCTCTCGTTTTCGAACCCGCGACGTACCCGCGCTACGTCCCCCAGGCGTACCGGCTGGTCGTTCCGGAAGGCGACGATCAGGCGGCTGAAGGCCTCCGGCGTGTTCACCTCACCTTCCGTCTTGACGACGAATTCCCTCCACGCGCCTTCGACCCGACCCGAGGGGATTTCGACGTTCTGCGTCTTCAGCGCGTGCGTGACATCGCTGATCGTCAGGCTATAGGCCGCCAGAAGGTCACGGGATATCTCGACCCGCATGGCCTCGCGGTTGTTTCCTCCGAGTTGGACCCGCCCGACACCGGGAATCGTTTGCAGGCGAGGTTTTAGGACGTTGTCCGCGAAATCGGTGATCTCGAAGGCTGAGCGCGTGGGAGAGTATAGCGCCAGCCACATGATCGCGCCCTCATTGGCGTCGAGTTTGGCGATGCGCGGCTCTTTGGCTTCGTCCGGCAAACGGCCGCGCACTCGTGATACCCGGTCGCGAACGTCCTGAGCGGCGACGTCGATGTCACGGTCGAGTTCAAACTGTACCGTGATCGAGCTGACTTGTTCGGTCGACTCCGAGCGAATGAAGTCGACACCTTCGACCCCGTTGATCTCCTCCTCGAGGACTTCGGTAATTTCGCTCTCGACGACCTCGGGGCTCGCTCCCGGCAGTACGGTGGAAACAGAGACGATGGGGAACTCCACGTCGGGGACTTCGCGCACCGGCAGGCGGAAATAGCCGACCGTACCGAACACGACCAGGCCGATGGACATGACGGTCGCGAGAACCGGCCGCTTTACGGAGGTGTCGGTAAGGAACACGGTCGGCTCACCCAGCCGGCCGGCGTCCGGCGCCCACGGTTTCCGAACCTTCGCCGGAGGCGATGATCTCGACGTCGGCACCGTCGCTCAGCCGATGCTGGCCACTGACGACGACCGCCACGTCAGGCTTGAGGCCGGATCGAATCTCGACACTTTCGGGCAGTCGGCTTCCGACAACCACCTGGTTGCGCGAGGCCTTGCCGTCGCGGACGGTAAACACCCAGGTTTTTCCGTCCGCGGTGACGATCGCTTGTTCGGGAACGACGACTTGCGCTTTGCGCACGGACGTCGCGATCGAGATTTCCACGAACTGGCCGGGCTTCAGGGTTCCACGGGGATTGGGAATCTGGGCCTTGAGCTTGAGCAGCCGAGTGTTGACGTCGACGCGAGGGTCGACGAACGTAACGGTTCCTTCGGCCGATACGCCGGATGCCGCCGACACGTCGATTTGGGTGCCTCGATTCACCCGGCCTACATGCCGGTCGGATACGCCGAATTCCACCTCGAGCGGATCGGTCTTGACCAGGTACGCAAGCGGCGTCGCTTTCTCCACGAAGTTGCCGACATCGACGAGGTGGGCTCCCATGCGTCCGTCGAAGGGCGCGCGAATTTGGTAGTCGTCGAGTTGGGTTTGAGCCAGATCGAGGGACGCCTTTCGTTCGCGTACCTCGGCCTCGGCGCTCCGGTATTCGGCCTCCGCTTCTTCGAAAGTTTCTTGCGCTATCAGTTTTTCACGAATGAGCTGTTTGTGACGCGCGAGTTTGGCTTGCGACACGGCGAGCCCCGCTTTCGCGCGATCCAGGGACGCGGCGGCCAACGCGAGCGAAGCCCGTGCCTTGCGGTCGTCGAGTCGGACCAACACCTCGTCTTTGTGAACGGCTGCGCCGTCGTGGAACAAGATTTCGGAGACGACCCCTTCGGTCTGCGGCCGGAGTTGTGCCTGCTCGATTGCGTGGATGGTACCGACTGCGCGGATGGAATCGGTCACATCCTGGATGCGCGGCATGGCCGTCCTGACGAGGATCTTGCCCGCGAGGCCCCGATCTTTGGGTGCAGTGCTTCGGCAGGCGCCCGCGCCGAGCGCGAGCACGCACGAAAAGGCGGCTAGAATTTGCGGCGTGAGCCGCTTGCGGTCGAACGCGTCCATATCGGCGGCGGACCCCGGCGGACGGCGCTTTGCGGGTCGCTGTGCCGGCGAACTGCCCGTCCAGGATATCAGTGCCGGACCAGGCTAACAGTCGTTTTTGGGCGTGTCACATGGTATGCGTCGGCGCCCTTGCCGGGCGCCGCGCCGGTGCGCTTTCGGAGCCACGCCAACACAGCCGCGGACGCCCGAGGGTCGAACGAATACCGTTTGCCCGAATCTGTGTCTGCGCCGACCAGCAGTGAGTGCCGAGCATCGGGAATCGACACGAAATCGGTTTCGTATTTCTTGTCGCGAGCATTCTCGCGCGCTTCGACGGCGAAGCGCCCGTACTTGTACAGATCGTCCGGATCGTGCTCGCCGACGACGATGAGCACGGGAGCAGTGATGCGGGTGATTTCGACCTCGCTGACCCGGCTGGACAACAATACGACTCCTGCGGGCGGAGCGATCGCTTCGTAACGCGAATAAATCCCGGCGATACTATCGGTTCCGCTGCTGTGTCCGATCAGGAAGACGCGCTTGCGGTCGATACGGGCGTGATCCACGGCCCGCCGGTAGGCTTCCAACGCCGTCGAACGCTCCGTGCTGTATGCCCCCCGGCTGCTGCGTCCGGTGCCGGGCTTGTCGTAACGGAACACCGCGAAACCTGCAGCGACGAGTTTTTCCGTTAGCAGTTGGTACACCCCTTTTGCGTCGCCGTCTCCCACGCCCGGAGGCAGGCCGTTGCGATCGATCGCACCGGCGGTGGGGATCAAAACCACCAAAGGGGCCGGGCTTCGCTTGGGAAAGTCCCATTGAGCCGCTACCGTCGCGTCCACACTTTTGAATGTGGTTTCCTCAACCCGAGGTCGCGCGAGAAGATCGGCCGGCGAACTCGGTGCCGCGCGGCACACCACGGGGGGTGTGAGGCACATAGCGGCAAGGAACGAGCAAAGCACCGCCGGTGTTGCGAACCCGTTCGTGAGCGCAAGTCGTGCCGACTTCCGGGCAAATCGAACCGACCGTACGATCGCCCGGTTGCGTGCGGTTGCTGGAGAAACTCGGGTCATCGCTATGCCTGCGGCCCGTGCTTTCGTCGGGACCGGATACGATGGTATGTGCGCCTGTCGCGGCGTTCTTGTCAAGGCGGCGGGCTCAGTAGCTGCGCCACGGAGAACGTCGGTACTGGAGGGCTTCTGCCACGTGGGCGGTTTCGACGGTCGGCGAACTCGCAAGATCGGCGACGGTTTCCGCCACTGCCGATACCCGCCGGACTTCGCGGGCGGAAAGGGTCAACTTTTCGGCGGCGCGTCCCAGCAGCGATCGAACCGCCGAAGACGGCGGCGGACGCTTTTCTCCGGCTCGTTGGGCGTGGAAGGCGCGAGCGCGAAGGACCCGCGCGCGCACGTCGGCGGAACTTTCGCTAGCATGTTCGTTGCAAAGCTCATCGAACGCGACGCGCTCGACGGCTACTTGCAAGTCGATGCGGTCGAGCAGCGGACCGCTCAGGCGGGATCGATATCGTGTGATCGACCGTTGCGGGCACATGCAACGGCCCGCGTCGGTTTCATAAAATCCGCAAGGGCAGGGATTGGCTGCGGCGATGAGAAGGAAACGGGCGGGAAAGGTCAAGGCCGAGCCGGCGCGGCTGATCGTCAAGCGGTGTGTCTCCAGCGGCTCGCGCAGTTGATTGAGCACCGGCGCAGCAAACTCGGCAATCTCGTCGAGAAACAAAACGCCGTTGTGGGCGAGGCTGACCTCGCCCGGCTTCGGATTGAAGCCACCGCCGACCATGCCCGCGACCGAGATACTGTGATGGGGGCACCGTACGGGGCGCTCGGTGATGAGCGCGTCACTTCCACGGGCGCGGGTCAACCCGGCGATGCTGTGGATCGAAGTGACCGCGACGGCTTCGCGCAGCGATAACGGCGGCAGAATGGACGCCAGCCGTTCCGCCAACATACTCTTGCCGGCCCCCGGCGGACCCCACAGAAAGACGTGGTGATCCCCGGTGGCGGCGATCTCGAGTGCCCGCCGTGCGACGTGTTGAGATCTCACCTCGGCCAGGTCGGGTCTGTTCGACTGCAGCGGCTTGGCGAATACTGCGTCGAGGTCGACGCGTACGGGCTCTTGCCGGAAACCGTCGTGAACCAGCCGGATCGCTTCTTCCAAGGAAGCGACGGTGTACACGTCGACATCGGGGGCGAGCGCAGCCTCGCGGCCGTTTTCCACGGGTACGACGAGCCGGCGTATGCCCGAACGGGCGGCCGTCAAGGCCGCCGGTAAGGAGCCGGCGACCGGTCGTAAATGTCCATCGAGACCGAGTTCCCCGAGGAAAACCGCGCTCCGCGCCTCGTCTGCGTCGCAGTGGCCTGCAGCGCTGAGCAGGGCCATGGCGATGGCGAGGTCGAACGTGGCACCGGTTTTGCGCCTGTGGACCGGCGATAGGTTGACCAGTTCCTTTCTGCGTTAGTACTTGG
>Ga0114931_10007327_pt1 | contig 13473 bp, 13 predicted proteins | sample 2SBtaG_FD_89579 | JGI IMG/M metagenome (GOLD analysis project Ga0114931, IMG submission 89579) | Deep subsurface microbial communities from Kolumbo volcano to uncover new lineages of life (NeLLi) - 2SBTROV14_V59a metaG | ecosystem: Environmental > Aquatic > Marine > Volcanic | place: Kolumbo... | reverse complement strand
TGCATAAGTTTTATTCAATGCAAAGAGTGAAAAATCTGATTCTTCAGCCACTTTTTGTATATAACGTTCGAAAAACTTTACCATGAATTTATCAAAATGATATCGTCTGTCAGTTAACGGAGGAAGAACAATATTTAAAAAATATCTGAAATAGATCAGGAATATATTTCTCAAGGATTTAGATGAATGCATGGTACTTTGTTTTATAGAGATATGATTTTAATGCTATCATGCTAGATTGGGGCACCAGTTGGAATTTCATCAAGTATTCTTTTAGGAATAAATTTTATCATGTCTGTCGTGAATCCCAATTTTTCAAATGTTTCAATTGTTCTTATGTGATGTTTCTTCCCATTTTGTATCAGATACACTTTGGATTGGTTTTCTCCTTGTATGAGATCTCCATTTTGAATATCTGTTGGAAGAGGTTTTAAAATATGAGGAAGAACTATAAGTTCACCATTACAAGAGAAAACTATTTCGTCGGTATAGTTTAAGATTAAATTTTTGTTACAAGTATCAATTTCAATAGGAAGGAATGTATCAGAATTGTCATTTCGTAATCTAATTCCGTTTTCATCTTTTTGCATCAAAATTTTCTGTGTAGCTATCGTCCATGCATCTCCATGAGAGATTATCTTTTTTTCCTGTACCAAATCATCTAAAATATGTCTTAATTCAGCCTTGCGATTATCAGGATTATTGTAAAGATTGGGTGGAACTAAATCTAACAAATGTTCAAAGTCAGGAGACCAACCTTGTATTTGTCTAAGAGTTTCTTTTTTAAGTGGATTTGAATCAGTCACATTTCCAGGAGTTATTCTTTTAATTTCACCAGAAGTAGTTCCATCAGTAAAAAAATTTGAGTATGAAAATGGTTCTATATCCAAGTCATTATAAATTCCATCACCATCTGAATCCATAACTCCAAATGCCCCTAATTCATTTTGAATTTCCATAATATTCAAAACGTTAACATATCCTAAAAACAGTAAAGGGAGTAATAACAACAATTGTAAATTTTTCCTGTCTTTTACAAATGAAAATAATCCAATTGTAGATAATACTCCAAAAATAGCGATAATTGGAAAAGTATAACGAGCGACACCCACTTCGGATGTTATCCAATTATAGAATATGATGAAAAGAACAAAAACAGGTGCCAAAAAAACAACTAGGAAATTTTTTTCTATTCCAAAATGATTAAATCTTTTTTTTATTATAGTGTAAAAAAGGCCTATCAGAATTATTGCAACAAGCACATCACCAATAAAAAAATAGATTTTTGGAATCCAAATTACATTTTGCCCCATTCCACTTAACGAAAATTCAATTAATCTAGTATGAATAAAATCAAAATTCAATAAATGTTCATCAACATAATTTAGATTTGAAGATATGTTAGGAGTACGTAATAATGATGATCCTGAGTAAAAACCTGTGTTATTTACCAGAGCAAGAAAATTCCCAACAGGTATTTTATAAGCACCACTGATAATTGTTACACTTAAGAAAATTACAGTACTTTGGAAAAATTTTAAAATTGATATTTTCTTAGATAGTACCAAATAAATCAAGGATGATAGAATAATTGGATATAGGAAATATCCATTGCCTTTTGAAAATATTGCAATACCTGTAAAAATAGATGTTAAAATAAGAAATTTGTATTGATTAAATTGTTGTAAAAACTTTAAAAGAAAATAAATTGCAATTGTTGAAAACATCCAAACAAAAACATCGGTGTTAATGACTGAATTTATCCAAATAAATGTTGGAATAAGTGAAACAAATGCCATTGTAAAAAGTGAATATTGTTTATTTTGTTTGAAAATTATTTTACTAATTTTATATGTAAAAATTAAGGTAATATTACCAAAAATAATTGAAAAAATTCTTAAAAGATGAACTTCAAGAGGTACATTCGAAAATGGAAATATATCAGCTGGTCCATGATTATATCTTCCTTTATAATCAAATGGGTATCCATAGTTTACCGATGTTGGAGAGTCTGGTTGATCTACAAAATAAAAGATGTTACCCATAATGAAATAATAAAAAGAAGATGAATGATATATCGAAAAAGGGTGTGAAGGTAATCTAGAGTCTGCAACAAGATATGACAAATGACTTTCTTCATCTGGGCCTTCAAATGATGGTGTAATTAGAGAGTAGGAAAAAGCAAAAATTGTAAAACAAGAAAGAATAAGTAAAAAGAAAATTTTCTCTCTAGACATTTGTGTTAAAAAATTTGATAAAAATAAATTGAACATGATTATTTTATTTAATTTCGTATAGATCTATTTATACTAAAAAGCAATACCGACATTAAGAGAAGCATCAGACCAATAATTAATGAACCAAGTGAAAGTAATGTAAATGGAATAGAAAAATATCTTGTTTCATTAAATATTGAGATTATAACAATTGTAAAAAATATTCCTAAAATTAATAATAGCATACCAGATACTCCAAGATATTTTAGGGGATGACGAATTGCTATTGCTTCAATTAAAGAAGTAATTACTTCGCCACTATGGGAGAGTGGATTTTTTGTTGATGTTTTATTGCCAGTTTTGTAAATTACTGTAATTTTTTCTTCAGATATTTTCAGATCTTTACGTGATGCATCAATTAAAATTTCTGAATCTGCACCAAATCCACTAGTTGAAAAGTTTATTTTCTCAATAGCTTTTTTGGAATACGCTCTAAATCCACTTTGAGTATCTCTGTATGGAAGATCAGATGCCAGATTTGTCATTTTGTCTAATACTTTGTTACCAAATTTTCTATATGTTGGCATTTCAGTTGTATCATCAAATCTATAACCAATTGCAATATCAGACTTATTGTCTGTAAGTGATTTTACCAATTTGGGAATTTCTTCAGGTAAAAACTGGCCATCGCCATCTATAGTGACAACAACATCAGCATCAGAATTTTTAGCATATTGAAAAAGAGACTTTAGAGCTGCGCCTTTTCCTAGATTTTTCTTATGTCTGATAACAAATGCATTAGAAGATTCAGCTTTGTTTGCAGTGTCATCATCAGAGCCATCATCACATACTACAATTTGATCTGAATATTTCTGAATTTTCTTAATTAAATTAGATATTACATTTTGCTCGTTATATACGGGAATGCAAATGAGAGTTTTCAACAGTAACCATCACTAGATTCAGTATAAAATACATTAGATTTAGCATGTTTTCAAAGGTGGTCAAAACAATGTTGGGTGCGGAATTAAATTGTGAATCAGGTAATAATGTCAAAAGAAATGCGCCAGGCTGAAGATCTAAAAATAATTCAGAATCAATGAGGACATTATTTTTAGTATCAGTAAAATTGGCAAGCAATACACTATCAGATGCAGGTCCAGATAAAACTTCAATTTTATGAAATATACAGGGAATAATTGTATGTTGAACTAGAAATTTTTGTGTAATTCCAGCAAGAATTATTTCTTCTCCAGCAAGTATTATTGAATTTGTTTGATTTAAGATATTTACAGATAAGACAGCATCAGGGATAATGTATGGATAATTTTTGACATCAGACATGGTATAAAAAATGGAATGTAATTCTAAATTAATAGACTTCGAAAAAGTAGAACGTCTTTGAAGAAAATTATCAGGAATGATTTTATTAGGAGTGGGATTTAAAAAATTAGAAAGAAGAAATAATGATAGGAAATAAATAACAAGAAATTTTTCACTTTATTTCAAATATGAAATCATACTGAATCAATTATAAATATAGTTATCAATCAGAAAATACTATTATTTTTTAAGGAAAATAAAACATACAATACAGATAGGAAGATTAAACTAATGCGTATCTAAAAGAGATTAAAAGATGAAAGCAGTAATTTTGGCAGGAGGGTTAGGAACGCGAATTAGTGAAGAATCTCATCTTAAACCAAAACCTATGATTGAGATTGGGGGAATGCCGATATTGTGGCATATTATGAAAAATTATTCTACTTTTGGTATAAATGAATTTGTGATTTGTCTTGGATACAAAGGATATCTGATTAAAGAATTTTTTGCAAATTATTATTTACACAAATCTGATGTTACTATAGATTTACAAAAAAATAAAACTTCTATAACAAAACCTGATTCTGAACCTTGGAAAGTAACACTTGTGGAAACTGGTGAAAATACAATGACTGGAGGTAGATTAAAGAAAGTCCAAAAATACATTGATGATACCTTTTGTTTGACATATGGTGATGGTGTTAGTAATGTAGACATTACATCATTGATAGAATTTCATAAAAATAAAAAAGAACTAGCCACGTTAACTGCAGTTCAACCACCAGGGAAATTTGGTGCGTTATCCTTAAATGGAGATAATGTTTCAGAATTTATTGAGAAACCAAAAGGAGATAATTCATGGATAAATGGAGGCTTTTTTGTTTTTGAAACAGATGTGTTTGATTATCTTAAAAATGACTCAACAATTTTAGAAAAACACACCTTATCACATTTAGCAAAACAAAACCAAATTAATGCATTTAGACATGATGGTTTTTGGCAATCAATGGATACATTAAGAGACAAAAAATATCTTGAAGATTTATGGATAAAAGGTAATCCTGCATGGAAACTTTGGTAATGTGAAAAGTATGGTAACTTTTGAAAAAGATTTTAGAAATAAAACAATACTTGTAACAGGACATACTGGATTTATTGGAACCTGGATGTCATTATGGCTTCATATGTTAGGTGCAAAAATTATTGGCTATTCACAAAAACCACCTACAAACCCTTCGATATTTGAAACAATAAAAATTAAAAAAGATATTAAACATATTTCAGGAAATATCAATGATTTTGAGAAATTAAAACAAACAATTCTGGATTATAAACCTGAGATTCTATTTCATTTAGCTGCCGAATCAATTGTAAGAGAATCATATGAACATCCTTTGAAAACCTTTCAAACTAATGTAATGGGAACTGCAAATGTCTTAGAATCGATAAAAAACAGTTCAGTAAAATCATGTATAATAATGACTAGTGACAAATGTTATGAAAATAGAGAACTTAGTCGTGCATTTAAGGAAGATGATCCAATGGGTGGAAATGATCCTTATAGTGCAAGTAAGGGGGCTGCAGAATTAGTAACTACTGCTTTTCAAAATTCTTTTTTTAAAAATAAAAAAATTGGGATTGCATCTGTGAGATCTGGAAATGTCATTGGTGGTGGTGATTGGTCTAAAGATAGATTGATTCCTGATTGTTTTAGATCACTATATCAAAACAAAAAAATTTCCATTAGAAATCCTCATGCTATAAGACCTTGGCAATTTGTATTGGAACCTATTTCTGGAATGTTATCTTTGACATCACATTTAAGAAAAAACCCTGAACAGTTTTCTGAACCTTGGAATTTTGGACCTAAACCAGATAAAAAACTCACTGTTGAACAAATTGTTAAAAAAATTATCAAACAATGGAGTAAAGGCAAATATCAAATACATTCTACTAAAAAAGATAAAGAATACCATGAATCAAAAATATTAATGTTAAATTCTACAAAGGCAAACAAATTACTAAAATGGAGATCTATTTACACAAATAATGAATCCCTTTTTGAAACAACTGAATGGTATAAACAATTTCATAATAAAAGCAACATGAGAGATATTTCAATAAAACAAATTCAAAAATACATGAATAATTTGAAATTGAGTGATTAATGAAAAATGAACTTGAAAAATGAACTCTTTGAAAATTCTCGAATAGATGATGATGAATCCTCTCAAATTAGAAAAAATATTCTCGAACTAGTAACAAAATATTCAAAACTATCTCATAAAAAAAAGGATTTTATACCTGGAAAAACTATGATTCCAGTATCTGGTAAAGTCTTTGACAAAACTGAATTAAAACTTTTAATTTCATCTTCGTTGGATTTTTGGCTTACATCGGATAGATTTAACAAAGAATTTGAAAAAGAATTATCTCTTTTTTTAAATTCTAAATTTGTTCTTACGACAAATTCAGGATCTTCTGCTAATTTGTTAGCAATTAGCTCTTTAAAATCAAAAGAACTTGGAAAAAGATCTTTACATGATGGTGATGAAGTAATTACTGTTGCTGCAGGATTTCCTACCACTGTGAATCCAATAATTCAAAATAATCTTGTCCCTGTATTTGTTGATGTACAACTAGGTTCTTATGTTATAGATGAAACAAAAATTGAAAAAGCAATTTCTAATAAAACCAAAGCAATAATGTTGGCTCACACTTTGGGTAATTCTTTTAATTTATCTTACATCAAAGAATTATGTAAAAAATATAATTTATGGTTGATTGAAGATTGTTGTGATGCATTAGGAACTACATATGAAAAGAAACATGTTGGATGTTTTGGAGATATTGGTACGTTAAGCTTTTTTCCAGCACATCATATCACCATGGGTGAAGGTGGTGCTATTTTTACTAACAATCCATTACTCAAAAAAATAACTGAATCCTTACGTGATTGGGGACGTGATTGTTTTTGTGCTCCTGGAAAAAATGATACATGTGGAAAAAGATTTGATTGGAAATTAGGACAATTACCAGAAGGTTATGATCATAAATACACTTATTCTCATTTGGGTTATAATCTAAAAATTACCGATATGCAAGCAGCTGTTGGATTAGGACAACTAACTAAACTTTCTGAGTTTATACATTCTAGAAAAGAAAATTTTTCATACCTCAAAAATGAATTAAAAAAGTTTGAAAAATACTTGATTTTACCTGAATCTACTTCTAAAAGTGAACCTTCTTGGTTTGGTTTTCCAATAACTGTAAAAGAATCTGCACCATTTTCAAAAAATAATCTAGTTAATTATCTTGCTTCAAAATTAATTGACACAAGACCACTTTTTGCAGGAAATATCACAAAACAACCATGTTTTGAAAATATTTCATATCGTATTGTAGACAATCTTACAAATACTGATCTTATAATGAATAATTCCTTTTGGATAGGAGTATTTCCTGGATTAACTAAAGATATGTTACAATACGTTGTTGAAGAATTCAAGAATTTTTTTAATAATCTTAAATCATATGAATAAATAATGATTTTTTGATCAAAAATAAAATATTTTTTTCTTAGAAATCTTTTAAACTCAAGATATGTGGAGTATTATATTGAAAAAAAGAAATGAATTAATTTTAACTGCAGGTCCATCAATTACTGAAAAAGAAATTTCTTATGTACATGATGCTATTCAAAATGGATGGAATGAACATTGGAATGATTATATAATTAAATTTGAAAAAAAATTTGCAACTTATCTTGAAGTAAAACATGCATTAACTACAAGTAGTTGCACAGGAGCTATGCATCTTGGATTAAAATCTATGGGCCTTGGTGTTGAAGATGAAGTTATTTTACCTGAAATAACCTGGGTCGCTACTGCATCCGTTATTACATATGTAAATGCAACTCCAATTTTTGTAGATATTGATCCTGAAACTTGGTGTATAGATCCAAAATCAATCCAAAATGCAATTACTTCAAAAACAAAAGCTATCATGCCTGTACACCTTTATGGACATCCTGCTAATATGGGAGAAATTATAGAGATTGCAGAAAAGAACAACTTGGTGATTTTGGAAGATGCAGCACAATCCATTGGAACTACATTAAATAAGAAAAAAACTGGTAGTTTTGGAAATGCTTCGGCATTTAGTTTTCAGGGTGCAAAAATTTTGAGCACAGGTGAAGGTGGAATGTTTCTTACTAATGACACTGAATTATTTGAAAAAGTTTCCAAACTTGGTGATCATGGCAGAAGTTTAACAAAATCATTATGGAATGATGAGATTGGTTTTAAGTACAAAATGTCAAATTTACAGGCAGCTATGGGATTGGCTCAATTAGAACGAATTGAAGAATTAATAGAAAAAAAGAGAACAATATATCGTTGGTATTGTGAGAGATTAAATCATATCATTGACATATCGCTTAATGTTGAAAAAAACAATTGCAGAAATATTTTCTGGATGACTACTATTGTTTTAGGTAAAAAAATAAAAATTACACGTAATCAATTTATGCAAAAATTAAAACAATGGAATGTAGACAGTAGGCCTGTTTTTTATCCAATTAGTCATATGCCTATGTTTAAAACTAAACATAATCCAAATGCGGAATTTTTCTCTAAAAATGGAATTAATTTACCATCAGGACATAATTTAACTGAAGATGATGTAGAGTATGTATGTAATATTATAAAATTAATTTTATCTGATACAATATGACATTTATGAAAAACTTAAAGGACTGACATATTGCAAATTTAATTGACATGAAATGCTATAAAGATGTAAAAATTCAAAATATTATTATTTATTTTAACAAAGTAAATCATGGTGGTTGAATGAAAACATATTCAATTGAAGAATTAAAAATAGTTGCAAAAAAAATTAGAAAACATGTATTGAAAATGACTCTCTACTCTAAGAGTTCTCATATTGGATCTGCACTTTCTATAGTTGAAATTTTAACTGTCTTGTATTTTGTGGTAATGAAAATAGATCTTAATGATTTGAAAAATTCTGACAAATTTGTTCTCAGTAAAGCACATGCAAGTGCTGCATTATATTCAATTTTAGCAGAAAAAGATTTTTTCCCAAAATCATATTTAGAAAAATACTACGTTGATGATGGAATTTTACCTGGACATTTAGATAGATTTTCTGTTCCTGGTATTGAATTTTCAGCTGGTTCTTTGGGCCATGGTTTTTCTGCAGCTCTTGGAATGGCTATTGGAAAGAAACATTCTGAATATTCTAATATCTATACGTTAATTGGTGATGGAGAAACTAATGAGGGAAGTATTTGGGAAGGAGCTATGCTAGCATCACATTTATCCCTAAATAACTTCACAGCCATTTTAGATTATAATAAAATACAAAGTTTTGGTAGGACTAATGATGTAATTAATCAAGAACCACTTGCAGAACGTTGGCGTGTTTTTGGATGGGAAGTTATAGAAGTTGATGGTCATAATTTTGAAGAATTACTTGAAGCTTTTAATGTTAATACATCCAAACCGAAAATTATAATTGCTCATACTGTTAAAGGAAAAGGAATTTCCTTTATGGAAGATAAACTTGAGTGGCATTATAAATCCCCAAATCAAGATGAATACGATCTTGCAATAAAAGAATTAGGAGAAAATAATTGAGAACAACTTTTGTCAACACCCTTATTGAATTAGCAAGAAAAGATGAACGAGTTTTTCTCCTAACTCCAGATATGGGTTACTCTGTTTTAGAATCTTTTAGAGATGAATTTCCAGATCGTTTTCTAAATACAGGAATTGCAGAACAAAACACAATTGGTGTTGCATCTGGATTATCTTTAACTGGGAAAATTGTTTATGTATATAGTATAATTCCATTTGTTACAATGCGTTGTTTTGAACAAGTTAGATTAGATCTTGCATATAATAATACAAATGTAAAATTAGTGGGTATTGGTGCAGGGATGACTTATGGACCGTTAGGTCCATCGCATTATGGAATTGAAGATATAGCAATTATGAGGGCAATACCTAACATGACTGTATTATGTCCAGGAGATCCAATTGAAACTAGAGAATTGATCAAACGAAGCTATGAGCAAGAAGGACCAATGTATATTCGACTAGGTAAAAATGGAGAACCCAAAATTCATTCAGATGAAACAAGAATTGAAATAGGAAAATCAATACAAGTAACAAAAGGAGATGATCTTGTATTGATTTCTACTAGTAATACATTAGAATTAGCTAAACAATGGGTGGATGAATGGTATTTGGATGGAATACATGTCAAACTTCTCAGTATGCCTAGTATCAAACCAATTGATGTAGAATCAATTGAAAAAATAATACATCAAAACATTCCTATTTTTACTCTTGAAGAACATAACATTATAGGAGGATTGGGAAGCGCAGTGGCAGAAATAATTGCAGAGAGTGGTACATCTATAATGTTTAAAAGAATTGGAATTAATGACACTTTTTCACATTATATAGGGAATCATAACTATCAACGAGAGAAGTTTGGATTATTAGACAAACCAAAATTTGAAAAAAAATAATTTTAAAGAAAACACTTCAAAATTCAATGTATTAAGAAAATTAAAAGAATATAGAAATAAGTTTATACATTATTTTCTAAAATCATTATCTATGAATGAGTGTTATAAAATAGGTGATCAAAAATATAATTTGGTACATAAAGAGTATGATGATCCTTTATTCAAAACTAACGTATATGAATTATTAGAAACAGATGAAAATAATTGTGAAAAAATACTTTCAGAAACTGAACTTGAAACTAAATTTAAAGAAATCAATTTTTGTACATTCAGGGGAGAACATAATTTCTCCATGATTGAATTATTACAAAAAAATAATTTTCAATATGTTGATAATTTTTTTGTTGTTCAGACAAATAAAAATGAATTTAAACCAATTAAAAACAAAATTTCTGTTAAAATAGAAGTTATTTTAGGAGAACCTTCTGAAAATCAAAAAAAAGAAATCCTAAAAATTCAAAAAAATGTATATGATCATTCTACATTCCAAACAGATCTTCGAATAAACCCAGACATATCATCTGAAAGAAGTTGTCTTAGAGTAAAATCTTTTTTTAATAATATTGATCATCTAATTTTTCTAGCAAGAGATACAAAAAATAAAGAAAAAATTGTTGGGTTTTTACAATTTATTTTATCTAAACCTGATGTTGAATGTGAAAATGGGGCTGTAATTTCAGATTCCCAAGGTTTTCTTTATGGTCCTGTCCTTTATTCATACGCATTTAATTACATTTTTGAAAAATATGTCGACGTAGACACGATTTTTGCTGGATGTGGATTAACAAATAATAAAGTTCTAAGATTATTTCAAAAACTTAATTTCAAAATAGTTCATAAAGAAGTACACTTTAGAAAAATTGATTTGAATAATGATGTTGTTTCTTCAAAAAACCAATATTCTTGTAGGTGTGGAAATTAATGATTAATACTGAATTAATTACAAAATTGGTATATTCTGTAATTGATGAAATTAATTTGGAACTTCCAAAAACAAAAAAACTAAAAAAAAAATTAGAAACTCAGTTATATGGCGATAAAAGTGAAATTGACTCTTTGTCTTTAGTCAATATAGTTGTTTTAACAGAACAAAAAATTGAAGATAAATTTAATATTTCAGTTAATCTAGCTGATGAAAAAGCTATGTCTCAAAAAAATAGTCCATATAAAACAATTAAAACATTTGTAGATTATATTGAAAAAAGTATTGAATAGAAAAAATGCACAAAAAACCCATAATGTTAATCACTGGAACAAGTAGAGGAATTGGAAAATATCTAACTGAACATTATACAAAAAAATTTACTGTTATTGGATGTAGTAGAAAAGAATCAAATTATTCTTCATCAAATTATACTCATTTTTGTATGGATGTATCTGACGAAAAAAAAGTTAAAGAACTATTTAATTTTATTAGAAAAAAATTTGGAAGATTAGATTATTTGATTAACAATGCAGGAAAAGGTTCAATGAATCATTCTATTTTAATGCCTGTAAGTGTTGCTAGGGATATTTTAGAAACCAACGTGATTGGAACATTTCTGTTTAGTAGAGAAGCTGCTAAAATAATGAAAAATAAAAAATTTGGAAGAATTATAAATTTTGTAAGTTTTGCAATTCCATTCAAATTAGAAGGTGAGGCAGTATATGCTGCATCAAAAGCTGCAATTGTTTCTTTAACACATGTACTAAGTCGTGAATATGCTGATTTTGGTATAACTGTTAATGCAATTGCACCCCCTGCAACTAAAACTGATTTAATCAAAGGCGTTCAAGATGTTAAAATGAAATCTTTGCTAAAAAGACAGGCAATTCATAGATTTGGAAATTTACATGAAATTTCATACTTAACAGATTTTTTGATTGGTAAGAAAAATAAGATGATTACAGGACAAATTATCTATATGGGTGGAGTGTAATGCATATTGATTTCTTTTTAAACCAATTTAAAATAAAATCTGACGATGATGCTATAATTTGGAAAGACAAAAATTATTCTTTTAATTGGTTAATAGAAACTATTGAAATCTGGAGTAAAAAATTAAAGGATGATGGAATAGACTCAAATAGCATTGTAGCAATAGATGGAATTTTTTCTCCAAATACTGTAGCAATATTATTTGCTTTGATAGAAATGCAATGTATAATTGTACCATTTTATAAAATTAACAAAAAAAAATCAAATGAATTATTTGAATTATGTATGATAACAAAATTGATCACTATAAGAAAAAGTGTTAAAATCGAATCTATTGAATCTGATATAAAAAAAAATAATGATTTGTATAAAGTTTTGAAAAAAAGAAAACATCCAGGATTAGTTCTTTTATCTTCTGGTAGCTCTGGACATCCTAAAGCTGCGGTACATGATTTTATATCATTATTAGAAAAATTTAAAGTGAAACGTACTCCATTGAGAACAATAAACTTTCTTTCATTTGATCATTGGGGAGGATTAAATACAATGTTCCACACACTTGCAAATTCTGGAACTTTGATTTTTACTGAGAATAGAACTCCTGAAAATATATGTAAATTAACAGACAAATTTAAAATTGAATTATGGCCTGTTTCACCTACTTTTCTAAATTTACTAATATTAGGTGAATCTTATAAAAAATATCCTCTTGATTCTCTAAAAATTATCTCATATGGTTCTGAACCTATGAATGAACACGTGTTGTTAAAATGTAATAAAATTTTTCCTCATGTTAAACTACATCAAACTTATGGATTAATCGAAGTTGGAGTTTTACATTCAAAATCAAAACAAAATGATTCTTTGTGGGTTAAATTAGGCGGTGAAGGATATGAAACTAGAATTATAGATAATACACTTCAAATCAAATCTACATCTACAATGTTAGGTTATCTTAATTCTCCTTCTCCATTTACAAAAGATGGGTGGTTTAATACTGAAGATCAAGTTGAAATTAAAGGAAATTATTTTCGTATATTGGGAAGAAAAAGTGAAATAATTAATGTTGGAGGAGAAAAAGTCTATCCAACTGAAATTGAAAATATCATTCAAAAATTAGATGGAATACTTGAAGTTACAGTTTTTGGAGAAAAAAATCCTTTGATAGGAAATATTGTATGTGCCAAAATTAGAATTGATAACAAAATAGATGAAACTGAAATTATAAAAAAAATTAAAAAATATTGTAGAGAAAATATGGAACGATATAAAGTTCCTGTAAAAATTATTTTAGATGACAAAATTCAGTATTCTGATAGATTTAAAAAAGAAAGAGTATGAATCAAGCACCTAGATGTACTTTGCCATCTCAGACAGCATGTTCTGTCCCCTAATTCTCCAGGTCTCAAAGCACGTAAGAAATACGGCAAGCATCCTCATTCCTGATTTACTTT
>Ga0114931_10007326_pt1 | contig 13473 bp, 9 predicted proteins | sample 2SBtaG_FD_89579 | JGI IMG/M metagenome (GOLD analysis project Ga0114931, IMG submission 89579) | Deep subsurface microbial communities from Kolumbo volcano to uncover new lineages of life (NeLLi) - 2SBTROV14_V59a metaG | ecosystem: Environmental > Aquatic > Marine > Volcanic | place: Kolumbo... | reverse complement strand
GATGATGCATTTACATCAACTTGTAGAAATGGTCATTTGCATGTGGCTCAATGGTTGAAAAATAACTGGCCAGATATAGATCATCGGACTAATTTAGACCGGGCATTCAGATGGGCTTGTGAAAATGGTCATTTGCATGTGGCTCAATGGTTAAAAAGTAATTGGCCAGATATTGATCATCGAGCTAAATCCGATGATGCATTTAGATGGGCCTGTAAAAATGGACATTTACATATTGCCAAATGGTTAAAAAGGAATTGGCCAGATATAGACCATCATGCTAATGATAATCATGCTTTTCAATCAGCTTGTAGAAATGGTCATTTAAATGTTGTCCAATGGTTAAAAGAAAACTGGCCAGAAATAGATCATCGGGGTGATAATGATTATGCTTTTAGATCGGCTTGTGAAAATGGCCATTTGCATATAGCTCAATGGTTAAAAAGGAATTGGCCAGATATAAATCATAGAGCATCAGATGACTATGCTTTTAGATTATCTTGTAATAATGGTCATCTGTATATAGCTCAATGGTTGAAAAACACCTGGCCTGATATCAACCATAGAGCATTGGATAATTATGCTTTTAGATGGGCTTGCGAAAATGGTCATTTGCATGTTGTCAGATGGTTAAAAAATAATTGTTTAGAGAGAAATTAAAACTAAAAACTTATATTTAAAATTTATGTGAATTATACCAAATAGAGTAAATCAAATTTGATTTATTTTACATTCAATATAATGAATATACCATTTAATTGTAGATTATTTCAGAATAATGTTTGGAATACTTTAAAAAATTCTAAGTTTAATAACGATATTATACAAATATTTAATATATGTAATGCTTATCAGACATCATTACAATACAATCAATCAGTACCATCATTACCAAAAGAATTAGATCAATATACTATTTTAAAATTACAGTCGCCAATATTAGATTTTTTATATGAAAATGTTAATGAGATATTAGATTTTAGTTTATTTATAAAGGCAAGTAAGCCGAAAAATAATGTGGAAATATTAGAATGGTTTATTAAAAATTATACCGAAGAAATTAGTATAGATAATATATTTCATATATTATGTTATCATAAAACAGACCATATAGATATTATTCCTACTCTTTTAAAAAATGGTATGATATCAAGTATAAAATTGTTATTAAATACAAACAATATCCCATTAAAATATATAACAGATATTTTTATAAGCAGTTGTCAATTCAACTTTCTTGAATTTGTTAAATGGTTAAAAAATACTTGGCCAAAAATAAACCATAGAGAGTTAAACAACCAAGCATTTAGAAGTGCTTGTGAAAATGGTCATTTGCACATTGCTCAATGGTTAAAGAGCAATTGGCCTGATATAGATCATCGAGCACTAGATGACTATGCTTTTCATTCAGCTTGTAAAAATGGTCATTTGCATATTGCTCAATGGTTAAAGGGCAATTGGCCTGATATAGATCATCGAGCACTAGATGACTATGCTTTTAGATGGGCTTGTGCTAGAGGTCATTTGCATGTTGCTCAATGGTTGAAAAGTAATTGGCCAGATATAGACTGCCAGGCTCTATCAGGTTGGACATTCGGATGGATTTGTGAAAATGGTCATTTGTGTGTTGCTCAATGGTTAAAAGATAATTGGCCAGATATAGATCATCGGGCAAATAATGACCGTGCATTTATATTAGCTTGTATTAATGGTCATTTGCATGTTGCTCAATGGTTAAAAAGCATCTGGTCTAATATAGACCATAATGCTAATATAGACTATACATTTCGCCAAACTTGTGATCATGGTCATTTACATGTAGCCAAATGGTTAAAAAAGAATTGGCCTGATATAGATCACCGGGGTGATAATGATTATGCATTTCGTCAAGCTTGTATGAATGGTCATTTATGCGTTGCTAGATGGTTAAAAAATAATTGGCCAGATATAGATCATAGAGTATGGAATGACTATGCATTTCGTCAAGCTTGTATGAAAGGCCACTTATGCATTGCTAGATGGTTGAAAAACACTTGGCCAGATATAGATCATCGGGCTGAATCAGATTGGGCATTTAGATCAGCTTGTGAAAATGGTCATTTGCATGTTGCTCAGTGGTTGAAAACCAATTGGCCTGAAATAGACCACAGAGCATTAGATGATTATGCTTTTATTTTAGCTTGTGAAAATGGTCATTTGCTTATTGCCAGATGGTTAAAACGTAATTGTTTAGAGAGAAAATATTAAAACTAAAAACTCATATTTAAAAGTTATTCGAATATAACTAGATAAATAAAGTTTGATTTTTTTTACAAATAATATAATGATACAGTCATTTAATGGTAGAGAATATGATGATTGGAATATTTTAAGAAATAATAGCGAGTCTGACAATGAAATTATACAACTATTTAATGTGTGTAAAGATTATCAGTCATCATTGCAGTATCATTATCCAATACCATCATTGCCAAAAGAGTTAGATAAACAGATGCTTTTAAAATTACGATCACCAATCTTAGATTTTTTAAGTAATAATGTTAATAAGATATTAGATTTTGATTTATTTATCCAAGCTTGTCAACAAAATAAAGTTGAAATATTAGAATGGTTTATTAAAAATTATACCATAGAAACTAATATATTAAATAACATTTGTGTGTGTAGTATATTTAAATGTTATAGATTTAAATGTATAAATATTATGCATCAATTTTTAAAAAATAATATGGTAATAATTATAAAACTATTGTTAAATACTTATAATATTCCATCTAATTATATAACAAATATATTTATCGCTCGTTGTATGTTTGGATATTTTAATTTAGCTCAATGGTTAAAAACCAAATGGCCTAACATAGATCATCGGGCTGATTTTGATTATGCGTTTAGATCAGCATGTACTAATGGTTATTTGCATATAGCTCAGTGGCTTAAAAATAACTGGCCAGATATAGACCATCGGGTTTTATCAGATAATGCATTTTGCCAAGCTTGTGAAAATGGCCATTTATGCATTGCTAAATGGTTGAAAAGTAATTGGCCAGATATTGGTCATCAAGTTGATATCGATGATGCATTTTGTAGAGCTTGTAGTCGTGGTCATTTGCATATTGTTCAATGGTTAAAAAACAACTGGTTAGATATAAATAATCAGATGATTTTAAATTATGCTTTTAGACGAGCATGTGCTCGTGGTCATCTATACATTGCTAAATGGTTGAAAAGTAATTGGCCAAAAAATTAATCATCGATCTCAATCTGATGAGGCATTTTGTTATGCTTGTGAAAATGGTCATTTGCATGTGGCAAAATGGTTGAAGGATACTTGGCCAGATATTGATCATCGAGCTGATTCAGATTATGCTTTTAAACGAGCATGTACTCATGGACATCTGCATATTGCCCAATGGTTGAAAAACACTTGGCCAGATATTGATCATCAGGCTAATAATAATGACCCATTTAGATGGGCTTGTTATGTTGGTTATTTAGAAGTTGCTCAATGGTTGAAAAGTAATTGGCCAGATATAATTCTAAAGGTTGACATAGATAACATTTTTAGAAATGTTTGTCAAGATGGTCATTTACAGGTGGCCCAATGGTTGAAAAATGAATGCCCAAATATAAACCCAAGAATTTTGGATGATTATGCATTTAGATGGGCCTGTATTAATGGTTATTTAGGTATTGCGCAATGGTTAAAAAGTAATTGGCCCGATATTGATCATCGAGCGAAGTCAGATGATGCCTTCAAATGGGCCTGTGCTAGAGGTCATTTGCATGTTGCTCCATGGTTGAAAAATAATTGGCCAGACATTGACCATCGATCTGAATCAGATTGGGCATTTAGATGGGCGTGTGGAAATGGTCATTTGTGTGTTGCTCAATGGTTAAAAAGTAACTGGCCTGATATAAATCATCGGGCTAAGTCAGATTATGCATTTTGTCAGGCTCATGCTAATGGACAATTGCATGTTGCCAAATGGTTAAAAGAAAATTGGCCAGATATAGATCATCGGATTGATGATGTTTGAGTCTTTTAGATCAGCTTGTTATAATAGTCATTTGCATATTGTTCAATGGTTAAAAAATAATTGGTCTGACTTTGGTAATATGGTCTACATTATATCTTTTTAAACTTTTTAACTTAAGATATTCAAATACTCTATGTAGTTCGGCATGTTCTAATAATCATATTATAAAATAAGACATATATTATGATAAGTAGATTTTAATTTACCATCTTCATCCCAATAAGTACATTTACTCTTTTTTCCATGTTTATAATGTTCAATATATTCTATTTTACCATTTGGATACCAAGATATAACTTTATCACAAGGCTTGTAATCTTTAGTTTCTGTATATATTTTTTTAATTTTTCCATTATGATAAAATTCAATACCTTTATTTATGTTGTCTTGATATATTCTAATACTTTTTAATTTTTGCGTAATATACCACTCTATTCTTAGTTTAAATTCTGTTTCATACTCATTTCTTAGATAACTTTCAAATCTTTCGGAATACTTATTTTTTCTTAAGCCTATAGTCAAGTGTTTTAAAAGATTCGTACCATAATACAATGAGATTGCTCCGCAGGTCTTATTTACAAAATGCAAATAATAAACTTCAAGTTTTTCACCACTTTTTGTATGAAGCGTTTTCGTTTTTTCTTCAATATATGGAATATTTTTATAATCAAAAATATTCGTTCCACATAACGTAATAAATATTTTATCGTTTATATCATTACCTTCACAATTTTTATACTCTAATTTAAGATCATATTCTGATATATATGCTTTTATAAATTGAGATAAATCAATATATAAATTTGGATCGCTAATATCATCATTCGTAATAGCAGGAACATAACTTTTAGTTTCACCTTCAGTCTCACCTTCCATTTTACCTTCCATTTTACCTTCCGTTGTCATTTTATTTATATGATATATATGATATATGTTCAAATTTGATTTTTTAATTAGCATTAATAAAAAAATGAATTATACTATACCATTCAGATCGAAATTTTTTCAAGAATATTTTCAATGTCAAGAATCAAATTATCAATTAACTGTGTTAAATGAAAATGATTTTTATGATATTAACATACCTAAACCGGAAGATTTGTTAATATTATGTAATCAATTTGAATCAGAATGTAAATATAATCAACGTATAAAATGGCCAAAACAAATAACAGAAACTATAAGATTATATTTATATTCACCAGTATTGGATTTTTTAAATGAATATAATGGTCGTAAACTAAATTTTGAGTTATTTAGACAAGCATGTGAAATAAATGATATGGAAACTATTACATGGTTTATTGAAAAATTTATTCCAATAAGAAAAAATATTTTATCTGATACAGAATCTTGTTATGGCGGATTTCGTGGTTTTGGTGGACGTAAATATAGTATTCATATTATATTTAAAGATATTAAATTAGTACAATTATTATTAGATACTGAATTAAATAATAATGGTATTATTACAATATTTATGGGAAGTTGTAGATATGGATACTTATCTATTATAGAATCATTAAAAGATAAAATATTGAATGTAATAAATAATAAAATTTTAATTGATGGATATGAATTATGTTCATATGATGGGCATTTTGAAATTATGAAATGGTTGTATAAAAATATAAATATTTTGGAATATTCAGAAGATTTCAAACATATTATTGTCAATTCTTGTATGATTGGTCGTTTAGATATAATTACTTGGATTTTAGATAAGTGGCCAATGTTAAAAACATGCCCAATAGATTGTTATACATCTTTTGTTGTTGCTTGTCGTAATGGTCATATAAATATTGCTAAATGGATTATAAAAAATTATTTAAATTTAGAATATGATACCTTAAATGAAGGTTTTAAAGAGGCATGTAAAAATGGACATTTGAATATAGTCAAATGGATAAAAGATATTTTTCTAGAAATAAATTATAATACCTTAAATAAAGCTTTTAGAGAAGCTTGTAAACATGGCCATTTATCTATAGTCAAATGGTTAACAGAAAATTGGCCAAATATTGATCATAGAGCATTGGATGACTATGCATTTTGTCAAGCTTGTGGACATGGTCATATAGAAACTGCTAAATGGTTAATAAAAAATTGGCCCGAAATGAATGTACAAGTCAATACTTATCATGCTTTTTATAACGCATGTGATCATGGTAATTTGCATGTTGCCAAATGGTTAATAGAGCAATATCCAAATGTTAATTATAAAAATTATGCAAATTCAGCTTTTCAGGCGGCGTGTGCCTCTGGCCATTTACATGTTGTAAAATGGTTAATAAAAAAATGGCCAGATATAGATTATCAAATAAATGATTATAATCCTTTTAGATTAGCATTAGAATCTGAACAAATACATATTGTAGAATGGTTACGAAAAAATTTCATAAAACCATGTAGTATTGATGTATTTGATAAAGTATTAGGCCGTGCAATAAGACTTAATAGAAAAAAAATTAAAAAATGGGTTGAAGAAATTTTATTATAAAATATTAATTATATTCTAACTAAATTTGAATAGAATATCAATATATATAAGCATGCAGTTTTTTTATAAAACTTATATACCTGAAACCTTGGATTTATCATTTTTAAATAATTATTCCGGATTATTATTAGATAAAAATATTTTAATTAAAGCATGTGAAAATAATAATATTAAAACAGTGAAATGGTTATTTGAAACATTTTATGAAATAGAACAAGATTTCAAATCTAATATTTATATCTGTAATATTTATAATTGTCATAATCCAAAATGTCAAAATGTACTACATATTACTCTTAGAAATCAAAATATAGAACTTTTACAATTTTTATTAACAATAGGGGCAGATATTATAATTATAAAAAATATTTTTGCCGCTTGTTGTGATCTTGGAGATTTAAAAACAATTATGTGGATAACATCAAAATGGCCATATATTGATCATACATATTATTCAAAATATGCTTATTTACTAGCATGTTATAAACATTTAGAATTAGCTAATTGGTTAGTTACAACTTTTCCTGGTATTGAAAATCCAGATAATAAAATGACTAATTTATTTTATCAAGCATGTCAAGATGGTTATTTAGAGATAATGACCAATTTATCCTATGAAATAGGATATAATAAAGCTTTTGAAATTGCTTGTAAAAATGGACATTTACATATAGCCCAATGGATTTATTTAAATAAAACAGAAAAATATAATTTAATTTATTTAAATCGGTATTTTACATGTGCTTGTAAAAATGGTTATTTGCAAATGGCCCAATGGTTAAAGAGTAATTGGCCAGATATTGACCATCGAGTTGAATCAGATTATGCATTTCGATGGGCTTGTTTTAATGGTCATTTGCATGTAGCTCAATGGCTAAAAAGTAATTGGCCTGATATTGACCATAGTGCACTAGATGATTATGCATTTAAAGAAGCTTGTGCTAATGGTCATTTAGATGTAGCTCAATGGCTAAAGAGTAATTGGCCTGATATTGACCATAGTGCACTAGATGACTATGCTTTTAGAGAAACTTGTGCTAATGGGCATTTGCATATTGCTCAATGGTTAAAGCGTAGTTGGCCAGAAATTGATCAAAGAGAATTATCCGACTGGGCCTTTTATAAAGCTTGTGAAAATGGACATTTGCATGTAGCTCAATGGCTTAAAGCTTATTGGCCCGAAATTAAACATCGAAGTGAATCAGATTATGCCTTTAGACATGCATGTGCGAATGGTAATCTACATGTTGCTCAATGGTTGAAAAGCAATTGGCCGAATATTGATTGTAATGCTAAAAATTATTATGCATTTATAAATGCATGCAATAATGGATATTTGTGTGTTGCACAATGGTTAAGAGATTATTGTTTCGTAATTATACCTGAATATATTTTAGAAATTATATTTAAAAATGTTTGTCGTAACGGAAATCTTAAAATGCTTAAATGGTTAAATAGTATATGTTTAATAAAGAATCAATCATATTTATGTGATTCTTTTTGGTTTGCATGTCAATATGGATATCTACATATTGCACAATGGTTAAAAAATACCTTTTCTAATATTGATTTGACAAATCAAGCTATTAATGTTTTTAAGCATGTATGTAGATCAGGTCATTTAGATATTGCTAAATGGTTATTAACAGAATGGCCAAATATAAAAAAAACTATTGATAAACAAAAAATAATTGATCAAATTTATGGTTTAGATAAATATTATATGATACAATGGCTCAGTAGTTTATAATTTATTTTTTGTTATAACAATATAATATATTATTAAGATTTTCGTTACATTGCCAAAAATCTCCAATTTGTTTTCCATAATAATAAGAAGTATGTATCTTAAGCTGTCCTGTATCAGAATATTCAAAATATTCACCATGTAATTTATCGGCATAGTATTGAGCTATGATTTTATTTTGTTCATTCGAATAATATTCTAAATATTCGCCATATCGTAAATTATCATAATAATATGCTATAATTTTAGGAATATTATAAAAATAATACTCTTTATATTCTCCATACAATTTACCATTTTGATAGTAGCATTGCTTAATAATATTTGCATTAATATAATACATTGTATATGTTCCATGAGGTAAGCTATCATTATATGTCATATGTATCTTAAGTTGTCCATTAGGATAATATTCAGAATATTTATCAGTAAGCTTTCCATTAATATACCATGATTTAATTTTAGTTTTATTATTTGTATAGTTTTCTATATATTCACCATTTAATTTATTATCAACATAAAATCCAATACTTCGAATATCACCATTTTCATAATAAGATATGTATTTACCATTACGCATATCACCTATATAATTCATTTGTTCATATACTTGTTGATTACCATAATAATTTTTGAACCCTATATGACTTGACTGTTGACTATCATCAATAGTAAATGTAGCACATATCACACATATAAATAAAAATATAGCAACACAATATTCACATGTATGGGCATACTGCAATGTGTAATACCACATAGTCTACTAGGATAGGGTATAGTTATTATATTGGCAAATAATTCATTTTTTTATTCTTTTATTTTATAATTGTCATACCTTATGATAATAGTCTGAATCATCACAATATCACATATTTTATACTTTATATAATGCTGGTTATGTATTATCATTATAATGCTGATTGATAGTATGAACCATTTTACTTTTTAAATTTAAATCTGGTTTGTAATATTTTCAATTTGCATTATATTTAATTTTTATTATTCAATTTTGAATCAAATTATATTAAAATATTTATTTGGAATAATACAATTTTGATTTAAAAAGAGTTAAGCATAATGTTACATGTTAATTATTTGGAAATTATTAAAGAATATCCAATATTACATTCTGATATAAAACATGATATTAATTATTATACGGATGCATTTGTTTATGCATGTCAAAATGGGCATTTATCGGTTGCTCAATGGTTAAATACACAATGGTCTGAAATTAAAAATAATATCAATATTACAAATATTTTTAATAAAGCATGTGAAAATAATCATTTTAATATCATTCAATGGTTAATTACATTAGATCCATCACTTAAAAATATACATATAAAATTTTATATATTAAAAATATTATATTATAATTCACGATATATTCTTAATTGGTTAAAAAAATCATTAAATGATGTTAGTTTTCGATATGATAATGATTATATATTTAGGATATCTTGTGCTGATGGATATTTAAATATAGCAAAATGGTTTAAAGAGCAATGGAATGATGTTAATTATAAAGCTGAAAATTTTTATGCATTTCGATGGTCATGTATTAATAAACATCTAGATGTAGCAAAATGGCTAAAGAGTGAATGGCCTAATATTGATCATAGAGCTAATAATGATCATATATTTAGATTTGTATGTGCCTATGGATATTTAAATATAGCCCAGTGGTTAAAAAGCAATTGGCCAGATATAGATCATAGGGCTATGTCAGACTATGCTTTTAGATACGCATGCGCCAATGGAAATTTACATATAGCCAAATGGTTAAAAAGTAATTGGCCGGATATAGACCATCGGGCTATGGCAGACTATGCTTATAAAAAAGCATGTTTAAAAAATTATTTTTATATGATCAAATGGTTAGAAAATATAGAATCAAATTATGCTAATACTCATCAAATGAAAATTAATAATCTAATTCAAGATATATAATTTAAAGATATATAATTTAAATATTCATCATGTAAAGATATATTAAATATTCATAATGTAAATATTCATAAATAAACACCTTAAAATTGATTTTTTTATAAATTTATATATGGCCATTAATAGATTATTTCAATCATATAGAAATGATTTAACTAATTTTGATGATGAAATGCAACTCTTTAATATATGTGATGCTTATCAGACATCATTACAATATAATCAACGAATTCCGCCATTGCCAAAAGAATTGTATGATAAGAGATCGATTTTAAGACTATGGTCACCCATATTAGATTTTTTATATGAAAATACCGGTAAGATATTAGATTTTAACCTATTTATAGACATTTGTCGACAAAATAAAACTAATTGTGCCGAAATTATAGAATGGTTTATTAAAAAATTTCGTGATATTGAAGAAGAATATAGATATAGTATAAAATCATGCGTACAACATTGTTTTCATAAATCTAAATGTAAAAATATTAACCACATACTATTAAAAAATAATATGATTTCAGTTCTAAAAATATTATTAAAAACATACCACATACCCCAATATATAACTTACATATTTGTAAATAGTTGTAAATTAGGATATTTTAATTTTATTATATGGTTAAAAGATAATTGGCCAATAGAATACAGGTTTTGTAATGATTATGCATTTAGATGGGCATGTACTAATGGTCACTTATGTGTTGCTAAATGGTTAAAAAACACATGGCCAGATATAGATCATCGGGCTTATTCAGATTGGGCATTTAAATTAGCTTGTGAAAATGGTCATTTGCATGTTGCTCAATGGTTGAAAAATAACTGGCCAGAGATTGACCATCGGGCTAATTCAGATCGGGGATTCAGGTATGCTTGTGCTAATGGTCATTGGCATGTTGCCAAATGGTTAAAAAATAACTGGCCAGATATAGATCATCGGGCATTAGATGACTATGCTTTTGTATGGTCGTGTGCTCATAATCATTTATACATTGCCAAATGGTTAATAAATTGTTTGCCATATATAGATCATCAAGTGGACTTAAATAATGCATTTCAATTAGCTTGTGAAAATGGTCATTTACACATTGCTCAATGGTTGAAAAATAAATGGCCTGATATAGACCATCAAGTGGAGTTAGAGTATGCATTTCAATTAGCTTGTCAAAATGGTCATTTAGAAATTGCAAGATGGTTGAAAGATAATTGGCCAAATATTGATCATCGAGCTGAATCAGATTATGCATTTAGGTATGCTTGTGAAAATGGTCATTTAGAAATTGCTAGATGGTTGAAAGATAATTGGCCTGAGATAGATCATCGGGTTGAAAATGATTGGGTATTTAGATATACTTGTGCCCATGGTCATTTGTGTGTTACTCAATGGTTAAAGAGCAATTGGCCAGATATCGATCATCGGGCTGAATCAGACTATGCCTTTAGAGAAGCTTGTGCTAATGGTCATTTATGCATTGCTAAATGGCTAAAGAGTAACTGGTCAGATATAGACCACCGAGCATTGGATGACGAGGCATTCAGATGGGCTTGTAGAAATGGTCGTTTGGATGTTGCCAAATGGTTGAAAAATAACTGGCCTGATATAGATCCAAGGCTTAAATCAGATTACGCATTTAGATATGCTTGTACCGATGGCCATCTACATATTGCTCAATGGTTAAAAAACAATTGGCCAGAGATAGATCATCGAGCTGAATCAGACTGGGCATTTAGATATGCGTGTAAAAATGGTCATTTGGATGTGGCCAAATGGTTTGAAAAAAATTATTCATATACAGTGGATTATATAAATATATGTCAATTTACAGAACCTAGTTATTGGTTTGGTGTAGATGATCTAGTATAATTTTATTTTTTAAATAACATAGATATTCTTAATAAATGAATATTTAATCATTAAATTTGATTTTTTTTACAAATTATATTATGACTATACTATTTAATTGTAGATTATTTCAAGTATATTGGAATGATTTAACTAATTTTGATAATGAAATAACACAACTCTTTAATATATGTAATACTTATCAAAAGAGCTTACAATATAATCAACCTATTCCATCATTACCAAAAGAATTAGATAAAAAAAATATTCTAAAATTGGATTCATCAATACTAGATTTTTTATATAAAAATGTTGGTAAAGTATTAGATTTTAATTTACTTATCCAAGCTTGTCAACAAAATAATATTGAGATATTAGAATGGTTTATTGAAAATTATACTGAAAAGATAAATAAAAAATATTTAGATAATATAACATTATGCAAAATATGGAATTGTCGATTCTCAGTATGTAATAATATAATACATATTCTTTTAGAAAATAATATGGTATCAGCTATAATCTTATTATTAAAAACATATGATATTCCATTAAATTATATGGATAATATATTTGTAATGAGCTGTGAACATGGTTATCTAAATATTGTTAAATGGATAAATAATTATTCTAATATAAACTGTATACAAAAAAATAATTTTGGATTTATAACAGCTTGTGCACATGGGCATTTACATATCGCCAAATGGTTAAAGGATAATTGGTCTAATATTGATTATAAAGACTATAATCATCTTGTTTTTAGATGGACTTGTGCCAATGGTTATTTGCATATTGCCAAATGGTTAAAGGATAATTGGCCAGATATAAATCACTGTGCTGATAACAATGATGCTTTTATTAAAGCTTGTACAAATGGACATTTATATGTTGCCAAATGGTTAAAAGATAATTGGCCAGATATAGATCACCATGCTGATAATGATGCGGCTTTTAGACAAGCTTGTGCTAATGGTCATTTGTATGTTGCCAAATGGTTAAAGGATAATTGGCCAAATATAGATCATAGAGCTCAGAATGATCATGTTTTTATGATAACTTGTCTTGATCATTATCTTAATGTTGCCAAATGGTTGAAAAGTAATTGGCCCGATATAAATCATCGGGCATTAGATGACTATGTCTTTAAATATACTTGTGCTTATGGTCATTTGCGCACTGCTAAATGGTTGAAGGAAGATTGGCCAGATATAGACCACCATGCTGATAATGAATGTGCTTTTAGAGAAGCTTGTGCTAATGGTCATTTATATGTGGCCAAATGGTTGAAGGAAAGTTGGCCTGATATAGATCATCGGGCATTAGATGACTGGGCATTCAGACGAGCTTGTGCTAATGGCCATCTACATATTGCTCAATGGTTAAAAAG
>Ga0114931_10007325_pt1 | contig 13473 bp, 10 predicted proteins | sample 2SBtaG_FD_89579 | JGI IMG/M metagenome (GOLD analysis project Ga0114931, IMG submission 89579) | Deep subsurface microbial communities from Kolumbo volcano to uncover new lineages of life (NeLLi) - 2SBTROV14_V59a metaG | ecosystem: Environmental > Aquatic > Marine > Volcanic | place: Kolumbo... | reverse complement strand
TTAAGTTCGGGCGCGTGCTGCGTCCTTTTTTCGTTCCCATCTCTACAAGCTGTCCGACACCAACCTGGTCCAACACCTGGAACGGATCGACTTTGAGAATACCTTTATCAAGATAAACCGGCAGAAATTTTCCAGCATCATCACGGGAGTATCCAAAAGTCATCTGCGTCAAATCGTTGGTGCCAAACGAGAAGAATTCGGCGGTTTCTGCAATCTGATCCGCTGTCAATGCTGCGCGCGGAATCTCGATCATGGTTCCAACCATAAATTCGATTTTCTCTCCGCGTTCTGCAAAAACTTTGTCTGCCGTTGTACGAATAATCTCGGCTTGCAAATATAGTTCTTCTTTTGTGCCGACCAATGGCACCATAATTTCCGGTTTGGCATCCACGCCCTTGGCCTTCACATTCAATGCCGCTTCAATGATAGCGCGCGTCTGCATCTCAGTGATTTCCGGATACGTATTGCCAAGACGGCATCCACGATGTCCAAGCATCGGATTGAATTCCGCAAGTTCTTCCACCTTGGCCTTTACAGCCTCGGGAGAAATGCCCATTTCTTCCGCCATCTCTTTCTGGTTTTCCTCCTCATGGGGAACAAACTCATGCAACGGCGGATCCAGCAAGCGAATGGTGACAGGCAAACCGTCCATTGCCGTAAAAATTCCTTCAAAATCGCCGCGCTGCATCGGCAGCAATTTATCCAAAGCCTTTCGCCGTCCTTGCTCATCCTCGGCCAAAATCATTTCACGAACAGCCTTGATTCTTTCTCCTTCAAAGAACATGTGCTCGGTGCGGGTAAGGCCAATACCACGGGCACCAAAATCGCGGGCAACTTTAGAATCATGCGGTGTATCGGCATTTGTACGAACATGCATTTTTGTATATTTATCGCAGAGGTCCATCAACTTGCCGAAATTTCCGCTGAGTTTAGGTTCTTTTGTTTCAATTTTTCCTTCCAGTAACTCTCCGGTAGAACCATTCAAAGAAACCCAATCACCTTCTTTAAAAACCTGTCCATTGGCCTCTAGTTGGCGTGCTTTATAATCGATCTTGACAGCACCCGCACCGGAAACACAGCACTTTCCCATTCCGCGAGCAACGACAGCCGCGTGAGAGGTCATACCGCCACGCGCGGTTAAAATGCCATTTGCTGCATTCATGCCGGCCAAATCTTCCGGTGATGTTTCGATGCGAACAAGAATAACTTCTTCGCCCTTGGCTTTCCATTCTTCAGCTTCATCTGCAAAAAAGACCACACGACCGGTTGCCGCACCAGGAGAAGCAGGCAGTCCTGTGGCGACAACATTTGCCTTTGCCAGGGCTTCACTATCAAAAACCGGGTGGAGTAATTCATCCAGTCTGTTGGGTTCAACACGAAGAATCGCTGTCTTTTCATCAATCATGCCTTGATCAAGCATTTCCATGGCAATACGAACCATTGCAGCGCCGGTTCTTTTTCCGGTGCGGGTTTGCAACAACCACAGCCGACCATCCTGGATGGTGAACTCAAGGTCCTGCATATCCTTATAATGATTTTCCAGTTTGGTTTCCGTTTCGGATAATTGTTTAAAAACCTCCGGCATGGATTCTTCAAGTGAGGGATATTTTTCTTTTCTCTCTTCTTCGGAAACATTGGCCAGTTTCGCCCAACGCCGGGAGCCTTCGAGGGTAATTTGCTGCGGCGTTCGCACACCAGCGACAACGTCTTCGCCCTGCGCGTTGATGAGATATTCACCGTTGAAAATATCTTCACCTGTGGCAGCATCGCGTGTGAAAGCAACACCGGTTGCTGAATTATTTCCCATATTACCAAAAACCATAGCCTGAACGCTGACGGCAGTGCCCCAATCGCCGGAAATTCCGTTCAACTTGCGATAAACAATGGCGCGCTCATTATTCCAACTACCAAAGACGGCACCAATGGCGCCCCAAAGCTGATCCCACGGATTTGTCGGAAAATCATGCCCCGTTGCTTTTTTCACTGCTTCTTTAAAGCGAGTCACAAGTTCTTTCAAATCATCTACATCCAATTGCGTATCATCAACAAGGCCTTTTTTCTCTTTGACTTCTTCGATGATGGCTTCAAACGGATCAATATCTTCTTTACTTTCCGGCTTGAGTCCCAAAACCACATCACCGTACATTTGCACAAAGCGACGATAAGAATCCCATGAAAATCGTGCATTACCGGATTTTTTTGCCAGTGCTTCAACTGCATCATCATTCATTCCAAGATTGAGAACGGTATCCATCATACCCGGCATGGATACGCGGGCACCCGAGCGCACGGAAACGAGCAACGGATTGTCACTGCCGCCAAACTTCATATTCATCATATCTTCGATGTGTTTGATGCCTGCTTCAACCTCGGGTTTTATAAGATTGAAAGTTTGCTCTTTACCTTTTTGATAGTACATGGTACAAACTTCAGTTGTAATGGTAAAGCCTGCAGGTACGGGCACGCCAATCAAATTCATTTCAGCGAGATTGGCACCCTTACCGCCCAAAAGATTTTTCATATCGGCGCGACCTTCTGCTTTGCCGCCGCCGAACAAATAGACATGTTTTTCTGACATGGAACTCTCCTTACATTTTAAGATTCAAATGAGTAATATAATATTATTTTTAAGTAGAAAACAATTCCCATTCCCTGCAACCCCGCCTCACCATTTTCTCTTTCACCGCCAACAACGACTTAATTTTTTACAGCAACCGCTGGATTTAGAATTTCACGATACTTGTCTTTATTTTGCAATATTTCCACAGCCTTAATCAGTGTGGAATCACTGGAAAACATCGCTTCGCTTGCCGCAGCACTGCCAAATAGTTTACCGGCAATTTCGCGTTTCAGCAAAAGCTTTATTTGATCTTTTGATGCGTTTTTATCTTTTTCTTTGACAACGGTAAACTGATCATGAATATTTTTAAAATTAGCCGCCATCAAATCATAATAGCTGTTTTCTCTGGCAATCTTTTCCAGATTTTCCAATTCCGAAATCCCATTTGGCTTGTAATCAAAATCTTTTTTATTGACAAAGCGAAAGAATTCGGATACCACATCATCAGTGACCTGAAAATTCTTTTCAAGATCAGGGTGTTGGGCCACATAATTCAGGCTAAAGTTAAAAAACATGGACTTGCGAAGAAGGGCGATAACATACCGTTTCGTCTGTTCATTCTTCACTTCGACATCCGGTTTAATGCCGCCGCCACCGAGAACGAGGCGGCCATTATGCGTATAAAATTTCTGGACAGGTTTCTTATTATCCTTTTGTCCGTGTTCTTTGCCCTCAGTTGCATCGGATCCATCTTTATTTTCATCATTATAAAAAACCGCATTCGCGCCTCTTTCAAAGACTTCGGGACGCTGAATCAAGCGGCCGCTGGGCATATAATATTGCATTGTCGTTAATTTTAATTGCGCTGTTCCGCGCCGGTCAAGCGGAATAACAGTTTGCACCAGTCCCTTTCCAAAAGATTCAGTCCCGACAATCACCCCACGATCCAAATCCTGAATCGCACCGGCGACAATCTCCGATGCAGACGCGCTCATCCCGTTAACCAAAACGGCCAATGGAACACTCCCGGCAATCGGTACTCGTTGTGCCCGGTAATCCTGACGATTCTTCTGAAAACGGCCTTCAGTATATACGACAAGTTCGCCCTTGGCTACAAAATTATCCAGCACAGAAACAGCAACATCCAAAAGACCACCCGGATTGCCGCGCAAATCCAGGATAACTCCGTCAAGTCCCTGATCCATCAAATTTTGCAAAGCGTCGCGAAGCTGCCGTCCGGCACCGCGGTTGAATCTCGTCAATTCTATCAGTCCAATGCCCGGCTTTACAAAGCCTGCATAGTCAATATCTGAAACAATGATTTCATCGCGGATGAGTGTGAAAGCAAGCGGTTCAGGTTCGCCTACCCTTTTTATTTTTACGCTTACTTCACTTCCCTTTTCCTTGCCGCGAAGGTTTTGTGCCGTCTGGGATAGTTTCCAGCCTTTTGTACTTTTACCATTAATCTCAATGATCTGGTCCCCTTCGCGAATACCGGCACGGAAAGACGGACTGTTGGGAAATGGCGGTTCCGCGACCGTTGCCCAGCCGTTTCTCAAAACAATGCGCATTCCGACACCATAATATTTCCCACGCGTCATAATTTGCAATTCATCCTGTGTATCCTTCTGGAGATAAACGGTGTAAGGGTCCAACTGGTCGAGCATTCCTTCTATGCCGGCCCGCATAAATTTTTCAGGATCAATTTCCTTCACATAGCGTTTAGTGACTTGTTTGTAAATTTCACCAAAAATATGAAGATTTCTGATCACTTCCGAATATGGGTCTTTTGTACTTCTGCTCTGCAAAGATGAAAACCATCCTACAGTAATGAGGAGCAAAAGGGCAAAAGAAGTGATATATAATGTTTTTCTGTTTCGGTTCATCGGTCTTCCTTTCCTGTGGTTAGCGATAAAAACCACTCGGGAATTTATTCTTGAAAATTTCCCATATTATTTTTTCAATAATTTTTATTTCCTGGTCCCCATTAATAACGGAAAAGCGCTCAGGTTCCAACGCTGCAACTTTTCGATATCCGGCAAACACTCTTTTTTGCAGTTCGATCCCTGCGGATTCCATGCGATCATCCGCACGATTTGATTTCTTCCTTCGTTCAATTGCAATATGCGGATCAAGATCAATCAGAAAAGTTAGGTCAGGCACAAGCCCAATGGAGCCGATGGTGTTGGCCTGCTTGACCAGTTTTAAATCAAGGTTCCGCCCATAGCCCTGATAAGCCGTTGTAGAATCATAAAATCTGTCGCAAACAACTACTTTTCCGTCGGCCAAAGCGGGGAAAATAGTTTCCTCTACCATTTGTGCGCGTGCGGCTTCATAAAGTAAAAGTTCAGCCCATGGTGACATTTCTTCATGCGCATTGTCGAGCAAAATATCCCTCACCCGCTCGGAAATTCTCGTAGCCCCGGGATCGCGCAACAAAACGGAATCAATATCGTTATTCTGCAATCGCTGATAAAGTAACCTTGCCTGAACAGATTTTCCGGATGCATCAATTCCTTCAAAGGTAACAAATTTTCCGCGACTTTTTTCCCCAACGGTTATCATATTTTCGATCTCACTCGCCAGCTTCCGCCCTTAAAACGCCAATAATTCAACACAAGGCGAATTCCTTCGTCCACTGTCTGAATCCCCCAAACCCCATACAATCCCCATCCAAGCACAAACGCGGCAACGTAGTTAAAACCGATTTCGAAGGTAACCACAAAAACCATCGTCATCCACATCAGCCATTTTAAATCGCCGATGCCGCGCATATTTCCGGCCAGGACATTGCTCATCGCTTTGGGGATTTGTGCGGCAGCGAATACAAAGATAACTTTTCGTCCAAGGGCCACAGTTGCAGGATCGGTTGTAAAAACAATGATCAAACTTTTAGAAAACACCATCATGATTACGACGATCACAAAAACGAAAACAGCCATAACCCGATGTGTTATATGCGCCATCTTTTCCGCGAGCACATTTTCATCAGCCCCGAGGTTTTTACCCATTGTGCTCATTGCTGTCAGGGCAAATCCCATATAAACCATTGACAAAACAGCCTGAATTCGGAGAAAAACAGCATGCACCGTCAATGTTGTGACGCCAATGCCTGCTACATAACTCGTAACGACCAACTGGCCCAAAGCCCAGGTGAGTTGCTCAACCGTTGTTGGCAGCCCATAATTAAAAAGCTGTTTAAAACTCGACCAGCGCGGTGTTGTGATTTCGCGAAAAGACAAATAAAGCTGCAACTTGCGGCTTCGTACCAGATAAAAACTGACGAGAAATCCACAGCTATGAGCAATACCGGCAGCCAGTGCCGCCCCTTTCACTTCAAGACGTGGAAGACCAAACAAACCAAAAATCAACAAGGGGGAAAGCACTAAATTCAGGCTATTAATAAAAACATTAACGGACATGGAATATTTTGTATCGCCCACCGCACGAACAATACCCACGGCAACAAAATTTGTAATCAGCAGCGGTGCAAAATAAGAGATCGTTTGTAAATAAGTAACACCCGCAGCTTGCGCAGCAGACTCGCCATTTTCTTTGATGAGCCGAAATAAATAAATAGCTCCTGAATGCCAAATCAAAGCAAAGGCCAGAGCCATAATAATTCCCAATATCATGGCCTGGCCAAAAATATGATTCGCCTCATGCTTCTCGCCGGCGCCAAGATGTCTATTGATAATGAGGCTTGCGCCGACAACAAACGTAAGCAGTATAGCAAAAAAGACCATGATCACCTGAATCGCCATGCTGTGACCGGCAAATGCCGCCCCACTCAACTTGCCGATAAAAATTGCTTCGACCGTAAACATCAACGTTTGTGAAGCAAGATCGATAACGGCGGGCAAGGAAGTTTTTAAAATGGTTTTTAAAGGTGATGGTTGCTTCAATCCAGTCTTTCGTTTTGCGCACTGATAGTCGTTCTATGCATTTAGTTTCAGGCAATCTTGCAAAGTCGATAGAAAAAATACCGCTTCACTCAGTCGTAATATTCCAAACCCAAATGTGTGATCAGGTCTTCACCTTTCAGGTGGCGTAAGGTATTTTTCAATTTCATTAACTGAATAAAAATGTCGTGTTCAGGATACAATCCTTTTGCCACAATGGGGCTTTTGAAATAAAATGACAACCATTCCTGAATTCCGGACATTCCGGCTCTTTGGGCCAAATCTATAAACAATGCCAGATCTAATGCAACCGGCGCAGCCAGAATGCTATCCCGAGCCAGAAAATCAACCTTAATCTGCATGGGATATCCCAGCCAGCCAAAAATATCAATGTTATCCCACGCTTCTTTGTTATCACCAATCGGCGGATAGTAATTGATTCGCACTTTGTGATATAAATCTCCGTACAATTCGGGATTTTTCTTCGGCTGAAAAATGTACTCAAGTGCTGAAAGTTTCGTTACTTCTTTCGATTTGAACGAAAGCGGTTCATCCAACACTTCACCATCCCTGTTGCCAAGGATATTTGTCGAGAACCAGCCGTGGACACCCAACATGCGCGCTTTGAGACCTGGCGCTAACAGCGTCTTCATAAAAGTCTGACCGGTTTTGAAATCCTTGCCGGCGATGGCGACATTATTTTTCTTAGCAAGCTCGTCTAATGCGGGAATATCGTGTGTCATGTGCGGTGCACCATTGGCATAGGGAATTCCAGATTTTAGGGCAGCATAAGCGTAAATCATACTGGAAGAAATAGCATCATGATTTTCTCTCATGCCCTTTTCAAAAGTCTCAAGCGTATCCCAAACAGGATCATACTCGATATATGTTTCAGTGCTGCCACTCCAGACAATGACAATACGATCCAGATTATTCTCTTTCTTGAAATTGGCCATATCATCCATCAATTGTTCAGCCAAGTCCATTTTATTTTTACCGACTTTTTTATTGGGTCCATCAAGTCGTTTAACATATTTTTTATCAAAAACGGCCTTCATCGGTTTGATGGCATCCAATTGCGGTTTTACTTTATTCAAATCTTCTTTAGTCAATACATTTGCGTTTAAAGCAGACTCGTAGACATTGACAGGAAAAATATCCCATCCACCAAAAACAATATCATCCAAATCAGCAAGAGGAACGAAATCTTTAATCATTGGCGTCCGATCCTCCGTGCGCTTTCCCAAACGAATTGTCGCCATCTGGGTTAAAGAACCAATTGGTTTTGCATAGCCGTTGCGTACCATTTCAACACCGGCAATCACCGTTGAACCGACGGCTCCCAATCCGGGAAGCAGAACGCCTAGTTTCCCCTTTGGTTCTTTGATAGGAATACCTTTTTCAGCCACTGTAAATCTCCTTTCATATAGAATTATTATGAGTAATATTAACCGATCGTGACGATTTGTCAGTTCCGTCTTACTCTATTATTTTCATCTACAAACAGAGCAACCGGTTTGAAAGCTGACATTTCAGATTCATCGACGACGGCATACGAAATAATGATGATTAAATCATCCACCTGTGCCCAGCGAGCTAATGCGCCGTTGATGCACACCTCACCGGAACCTCTTTCCCCCTCAATAATATAGGTTTCTGCACGGGTTCCGTTGTTTATGTTTACAACCTGAACTTTTTCAAAAGCCAGTAAATTGGCAGCCTCCATTAAATCCTTATCAAGAGTAAGACTGCCTTCATAATTCAAATTTGCATCCGTCACACGTGCGCGATGAATTTTTGATTTGCACATAATCCGCTGCACTTAAAAGACCTCCTGTTTTTCTAATCTTGCAAAACAAGCAAATAATGATTATTCATGAGCAATATCCGGAGGTAGTTTGTTCCATTTGCTCGAGTTCTCTTTAGCCCAAATATGGAAAATGCGCTGGATTGCCGTATAATTTGCAAAAAAGGCAATAAATAAAATCGCAAAAACAAAAGTATACTTTGAAATAAGTGCTCCCACACCCAGAAGCACAATTCGCTCCGGCCGCTGCATTACACCAACTTTGCACGAAAAGCCAAGTCCTTCGGCGCGGGCACGAACATAACTCACCATCAGTGACCCGGCCAAACCAATAAAAACCGCCATGGCATAAAGCAATCCGATTTTCGAATCTCCAACATAATGAACGACAAAATAGAACATGATGCCAAAGTAGATGACGATCTCAGCGTAGCGATCAAGGGTTGAATCATAAAGTGCGCCGAATTTGGTTACCCTGTTGGAAGCGCGGGCAACAGCGCCATCGACCATATCGAAAAGACCGCCGAGCAACAAAAGAACTGCGGCCAGCCTTAATGACCCTTTGGCGAACTGGTAGGCCGAGGAAATACAAATGATGAAAGAAATGGTAGTAAAAAAATTGGGGTTCAACTTGTAGTGCACGAAGAACCGAATAATAGGTTGAATCAGAGCAACGAACTTGTCTTTAACAACATCAGGTAACAGGACTAGTTTCATTTTTATCTTTTTTTATTTTTTGTGAATTGTTTAAGCGCTTTCGTCTTCGCGTCAATCCGCTCACGATGATAACAAACTCACCTTTGAGTGGCATTTTTTCGGTCTGTTGGTTCAAATCAGACAACGAACCACGCAGAATAGTTTCAAATTTTTTTGTCAATTCCCGCGCCACGACAACATCGCGCTCACCAAAAGCTTCGTACAAATCGCCGAGGGTTCGTTTGATCCTGTTGGGAGATTCGTAAAATATTAATGTACGAGAATCATGACTTAAATCCTGCAACCGAGTTTTTCTGCCTTTCTTTGCCGGTAAAAATCCTTCGAAAGCGAAACGGTCAGTCGGCAAACCGGAAATAACAAGGGAAGGTACAAAAGCTGTTGCGCCGGGAATGGCTTCAATATTGATCTCCGCAGCAATAGCTTGCCGAACGAGATAAAAAGCGGGATCAGATATACCAGGCGTTCCTGCATCCGAGATAACAGCAATGGAATCGCCTTTATTCAATCTTTTAATGAACGAAGCCGTCACTCTTTCTTTGTTAAAATCGTGATAGCTCTTTAAAGGCGTTTTAATTTCAAAATGATCGAGTAAAATTCTGCTTTTTCGTGTATCCTCGGCAGCGATTAAATTGACTTGCCGCAGTGTATCCAGCGCGCGCAATGTGATGTCGCGTAAATTTCCTATCGGTGTGCTTACCAGATACAAAGTAGCGGGGTTGATTTCAAACGTTTTATCCGCTGGCGTGATTCGCCTCCGAAAAAAATACGCAACTGCCTGAGAAATTAAACTGGAAAACTTAATGAAAATATGACTAAAAGTCAATAGAAAGGATATTATGCGCGCAACACTATATTGAAAACCAAGCGGCATAACGATTCTGCATTTTTGACTTGCATACAAGTGAAAAGTATTCTATATTTTATTGTTCATTGAACATCCTACGGGTTTCTGATTCTTAGCGTCTCATACACATTCGATCACTTTGCTCATCCCTTCTTTGAAAACTTGAATTCTCCACCGGTCTTTTAAAAAACAATGGACGACCGTGTATTTAATCTTTTCGAGTTTAAATCCAACGGAGGATCTCATTATGGATAGACAAGAATTTGAAAGTTTGTTCACCAATCCTGAAGCTATGAAAAAATTTGCCGAACAGGCAAAGCTACTTGAAAAGGAACCACCTTCAGGAGCAAAAATGAGCCCCGGCCCGGCCAGACCGATAAAAGTAAAAGATATCCCCCAAGAGCCTGATTCAAGAAAGAAACATTTTTTTGAAACCAGCCCACTACTACCTAACATTGGTCTCCTGCCTCCTGAACTAAGAAATGAAAATCCGGAAAAAGCACTTGCAAAAATTCTGCAAAAATGTAAAAAATCACCTTCAGATGCGAACCAGTTTCTTTTGGAAAATGCTATCAATCGCCTGACAACCAGGGGAGAACTGAATGCAGAGACAGAAGAACTGGTAAACAAAGCGATTAGCGAATTAACATCCGAACCGAACACCAAAGGTAAAAAAAAGATAACGAAAGACAGTATTTGGACACGCGTTTATCAACATGCTGATTTCGCGGGACGTTCGCTTTTCCTTAACAACAGAACCATCGGACCCTATCGCCGCGTCATTGCCGGTCTGCTTAAAAATTATGGCATGCACGACAATATCAGCTCACTTTATGTCCGCGCCAGCCCCAGTGAAAAAGCAGGTATTGTGATCCTTTTCCAAAAAGATTACTGCAAAGGCAGATTCACCAGCTTTCCCACAACACCGGACATCCCCACCAGGCCTGCATTTTATCATTATGTTGGCAATTACATGAATGATAGAACCAGTTCCATTCTTTTTGTGCGCAGATATGAGAACGAACTGGAGCCCATACCGCTTGACGCCACTTATGGAATCAGTGACCAGATGGCTAATTACTTGACCACCTTGCCACATTTTTCATTCAAGAAGGGCCTGATCACATATTCCGTTTCAATCTCCGGCAGAGGCAATCCAATTGTAACCTGGGACATGTGGCCCGACTTTGACCGGAGAAATTTTGTTTATCTGCGCGTACCCATTCATTTGAATATAAGTTACTGGCCTGATTATGACGCGGAACTCAGATTCTGGATTTATCTTTACATTGATGACGAAGGTATGCTTCAGGGCGACGTCGCATATTATGATGCATGGGTGGAAAGCGGCCTCTTTCATGGGCTGATTAAAAGCAAAATAATTGAGAACATGCCGGAAGCCGTTGAGAAAATTGAGACCGAATTTTTAGATTATTTGCCGCTAATTAATCTTTCAAATTGGGCATTATTTGAACGCCTTTATTACCTGCCGGGAAATTCGCTCCATAGTGACCAATACGTTCTTTCCGGTCATACGAATGATGATGTAACCCTCGTTTTGGTAAAAAAGTAAAGGAGAAAAATGATGCAAGACCTCGAACATATTTTGCAAAGACAAAAATATTTAGAAAACTTGAATCCGGAATTTATCCGGTTCATCGTAGGCTGCGCATCAAACGTCCGTTTTAAAACAAATGATTACATCTTTCACGAAGGCGAAGAAGCAAAACACTTTTACATTATTCGAAAAGGCTTGGTTGTTATTCAGATGCCTTTGATCGCCGGGAAAACTCTAACGATCCAATCATTGGGGGAAAACGACATCCTCGGCTGGTCGTGGCTATTTCCACCTTATCATTGGCATTTCAGCGCGCTCGTTAAAAAAGACACTCGCGCAATTGCTCTGGACGGCGAGTGTTTGCGGAATAAATGCGAACAAAATCATGAACTTGGCTATGAACTGATGAAAAGGTTTTCTCACATCGTTGATCAGCGATTGCATTCGGCTCGGGAACAGATTTTGGACATTTATGCGCAAACATCGCGTTATGCCAGCTCGAACGCGTGACCGGTTCAGAGAAAATCACTACGCCTGCAAAAAAGTCCTTCCGGTGCATGCGGGAATCTTTGGGGATACATTCAAAGGGCATTCTCATCCAGACAGGCATCGCATTGATCTGAACGGCACAAAGATTTGTTTAAATGAATCAATCCTTGTTGGTGGCGCACGCCCATTTGTTTCGACCCGCCGCTCTCCTGACCGAAGAGTTGCTTTCGCATGAAACGAGTCACTTCATTTTCTGAGAGCCGCGGGAATTGAGCATATATTTCTTTCATGGCAATGCGCAAACGTCCGTCGTCTGCCTCCTCCGCATAAGCGATCATCCCCGGGATGACGACATTAACAACAATATCTTTCGCACGATCCTGGCCAACTATGGCCTGGTCTGTTTGCGCAGCAACACCATTTAAATGTGCCTGATCGAAGCAATAATGTTCGCTCCAAAAGCCATCGGCCTCGACATAAAATAATTTCAATAGTTCCTTAATCACTTTGGCCGGCTGCTTTTCGACGCTCAACACAGCTTTTTCAATCCCACTGACAAAGCCGTCATTTAAAAAACGAAGGACATAGACAGCACCCGCAGCGATTCGGCGCGTCGGAAAGTTTTGCGGGCGAAGACGGAAAAACCGCCACGCTTCCGCATTCAAATGATCCATCTTTTGACGCAGGGGAAAATTCTGCCAATAGCTTTCCAATTCATCGACCGTGCTTTGTATTTCAGCGTCGAACGCCGTTTCTTTTGCTACGCTCTGTGACGGCAGTAAACCGGCTGCACCCATCAGATAGGCCTCAGCCTTGGCACGTGCGATATTGGACGGATCATTCCACAAATAGTCCCACATCGTTTCCACCGGAAGTTTTTGTGCCAGATTACGAAACGAAATTCTGTTTTTTGAATACCCCAGGGCCTCAAAAATCGACTGGTAAAAAATCTGATTCCATGAATCCGTTTGCCGTCTTTCAACAAACCGATTTACCTTTAACGCAAGGCGTGCTTCCCCGGCACGCTCGAGAACTCTTAAAATTCTATTATCATCCTCTACACTCAGAGCACAAATCACTGAAGGTGCGGTATTCACGTGGAACTCTGGATCATTTTCAAGTTCTTCGGCTGTTTTTTCAAGAAACTGATCAAGGTTCAGGGTGGGTATGATTTGTCCGTCCTGGCGAAGTGTGCGAAAGTCCGGCGGGCAGCTCATGGTTACAACGTGCAAAATGACGTTATTGTATCGCGGATCGTGATGATGGCCGTGGGAAAACCAGTCTCCGGCAATGGGATGGATTTCGATGTCACCACGGAGCATTTCTCCATCTAAAAAAACAAGCGCATTGAGAAAGTCAGGGCCGGCATCAAAATTTCGTATGCCCTTTTCACGAATTTCGATTTCGCGTCCATCCACGGTGGCCAACGGTTCCCCAAAAGCCCGATCCAGCCATATTTTATAGAGAAAACTTTCCCGCGCCGGTTCATTTATCTTGCCCACAAGAATCCCCACAAAAAATGATTTATTTCTATACCTTTACTAAAGCTGCGCGATGAGCCCTATTTATTTCACGTTTTCAATTGCTACCCCGGCA
>Ga0114931_10007324_pt1 | contig 13476 bp, 11 predicted proteins | sample 2SBtaG_FD_89579 | JGI IMG/M metagenome (GOLD analysis project Ga0114931, IMG submission 89579) | Deep subsurface microbial communities from Kolumbo volcano to uncover new lineages of life (NeLLi) - 2SBTROV14_V59a metaG | ecosystem: Environmental > Aquatic > Marine > Volcanic | place: Kolumbo... | reverse complement strand
GGCTTATACAAATCTACGAGAACAAGGAGTCGCGTTTCAAAACGAACCCCGACAGGTCACACCAACCGACTGGGCCGCCAATTTCAAAGACCCCGACGGTCATGGTCTCTCGATCTTCGGCCCTGCTCCGGAATAATCGAGCATCGTTTCGAAGATCCCCGGAATCTTATAGATTCCGGGGATCTGAGATTTCACCGAATTCGCACGAATTAGCTTGCATGACTGCTTTTCAGATCGTAGAGGATTTCAAGCGGACGTACGGTAGCTATGATTGCGGCGGCAGAGGGTATCTACTTTTCTAAGGCCATTAAAAACTGGAGTTTACAGGTGATGAAAAAAGTGACACCCCTCTGTCTTGTCGTGACGATCTTGGTTTTTCTCGCCAATTCGAATGCTTCAACCGCAGACGACTGGCCGCAGTGGCTTGGCCCCAGGAGAGACAGTGTCTGGCGGGAAACCGGAATTATCGACCACTTCCCGGAAGGTGGGCTGACTCGAAAGTGGAAAGTCGATCTCGCCGGAGGTTATGCTGGGCCGGCTGTGGCGAACGGCAAAGTCTTCGTTCACGATTACCTCACCTCGGGCGATAAAACGCCTTCCCCAAATCGCAGAAACCAACTCCAGGGAAAAGAACGTGTCCTTTGTTTCGATTCCAAAACCGGAAAACAACTCTGGAAGTACGAATACGATTGTGCCTACGCAATCTCCTATCCCGCGGGACCGCGCGTCACGCCCACTGTGGATGGCGATCGTGTTTATACTCTTGGAGCCGAAGGAGACCTGAATTGCCTGAACGCCGACAACGGAAAAAAAATCTGGTCGCACAACTTCAAAAAAGACTACGGTGCCAAAACTCCCATCTGGGGTTTTTGCGGACATCCTCTGATCGATGGGAATCAACTGATTTGTCTGGTCGGCGGTGAAGGAAGCGTTGCAGTCGCTTTCGACAAAAAAACCGGTAAAGAACTCTGGCGCGCGCTCTCCGCCAAAGAGCAAGGCTATTGCCCGCCGACGATGATAGAAGCAGGCGGAAAGAAACAACTTCTCATCTTTCACGCGGAAGCGATCAATTCTCTCAATCCCAAAAACGGAAAAGTTTACTGGTCTCATAAAATCACTCCAGGTTACGGAATGGCCATTACTGCCCCTCGAAAATGGAAGAATTACCTGTTCGTCGGCGGAATTTATTATCAGGCTCTTATGTTAAAACTCGACGCCAACGCACCCAAGGCAGACATCCTCTGGAAAACCGCAAGGGGAAAAGGGATTTCGCCTGTCAGTTCCACGCCGTTTCTGGAAAACGGCTATCTCTACGGATGCGATTTCAAAGGGGAGTTTCGCTGCGTGGAACTGGATTCCGGCAAACACGTCTGGAGTACTTTCAAACCGACGACCGGAAAACGACCGGCCAACTCGGCGACGGCCTTTATCGTGAAGAACGGTGACCGGTTTTTCCTGTTGAGCGAAACCGGCGACTTGATCATCGCCAAATTGTCTCCCAAAGGGTATCAGGAACTCAGCCGTACCAGACTCATCGAACCCGACTACCCCGCCCCCGGACAAGGTCGAACCGTCGTCTGGAGTCACCCGGCGTTCGCCGAAAAATGCGTCTTCGCCCGCAACGACAAACAACTCATCTGCGTCTCGCTGGCCAAAGACTAATCTCATCACCCGTTTTTTTGGCCCCCGGTGTATTCACCGGGGGCTAATTGGTTTTGTGTCTCTGTCCTTGAATTTTCCCGGCAAACTCGCGAAAAGAATTGTTGTCAAGAACCAATATCACCGGAAACCGTACATGCTCTGGGAAATCGAAATACGACCGGCCGAACGCCACCCCGATCGAGAAGGAGAACGAGTTCTCGCCGAACTCAAGGACTTCGACGGTGCTTCTGTCCGCACGGTTAAATCCGCACGCTCTTTTCTCGTCGAAGGAAACCTCGAAAAAGCCGATGCTCAAAATGCGGCGGAACGGTTATTGGTCGATCCCGTGATGGAAGAGTTGCGGGTTCATCGTCCAAACGGATCGTCCAGTAACGACGGTTCCGAAAAAGGTTTTCATTTGCTCAACGTCCTCTATAAACCTGGCGTCACCGATAACGTCGGCGGTAGCACACAGACTGCACTGAGCGAACTTGGGTTTGATGTCGAAAACGTCGCCACCTGTCGAAAATACTGGATCGACGACGACGTATCCCAAGACGATCTCGAACTGCTGGAACGGAAAATTCTCGCCAACGAAGCCATCGAACGGGTCGTGCATGGACCGCTCGAAGTGGATTCCATCGGCATGGGAAGTCCCTATACGTTCGAGTTGAAATCGATACCAATTCGACAAATGGATGCCGAGCAACTTCAGCAATTGAGCAAAACCGGACAGTTTTATTTGAATCTGGTTGAAATGCAGACCATCCAACGCTTTTTTCTCGAAGAAGATCGCGATCCCACCGATATCGAACTCGAAACGATCGCCCAGACATGGAGCGAACATTGTTCCCACAAAACACTTGCGGGGCGCATCGGCTATCGGGACGAAAACGGCGAAAGGCAGTTCGAGAACATGCTGAAGGAAACGATCTTCGCCGCCACGCAAACGATTCGTAAGGAACTCGGCAGCGAAGACTGGTGCGTCTCGGTCTTCGAAGACAACGCGGGCATCGTCAAGTTCGACGAAAAACAGAACGTCTGCTTCAAGGTCGAAACGCACAACCACCCCTCCGCCCTCGAACCTTACGGCGGTGCGAACACCGGTATCGGTGGCGTCATTCGCGACCCACTGGGAACGGGTTTGGGTGCGAAAGCGGTTTGCAACACCGATGTTTTCTGTTTCGCGCCGGTCGATACTCCTGCTGAGGAACTTCCTCCGGGTGTGCTTCACCCTAAAATTGTCGCCAAAGGTGTGATTGCCGGCGTGAGCGATTACGGCAACCGCATGGGGATTCCCACCGTCAACGGTGCGGTTCTTTTCGATCAACGTTACGTCGGCAATCCGCTGGTTTACTGCGGAAACGTCGCCATGATTCCCGTCGACAAGTGCGAAAAACGATTGCAACCCGGCGATTATATTGTGGCTGTCGGTGGAAAAACCGGACGCGATGGCATTCACGGTGCCACGTTCTCTTCCGCAGAACTCAGCGAAGAGAGCGAAATGCTCTCTGGCGGTGCGGTGCAAATCGGCAACGCCATCACCGAAAAAATGTTGCTCGACGTCATCGTCGAAGCCCGCGATCGCAATTTGTATTCGTCGATTACCGATTGCGGTGCGGGGGGTTTCAGCTCTGCCATCGGCGAGATGGGTGCAAAATCCGGTGCGGAAGTCTGGCTGGAGAAAGCTCCCCTCAAGTACGAAGGACTTTCCTACACCGAGATTTGGATTTCCGAAGCTCAGGAACGCATGGTGCTCGCCGTCCTCCCGAAACATTGGGATGAGTTCCATGCTCTTTGCAAATCGGAAGATGTCGAAGCGACCGTCATCGGCAAATTCACCGACACCGAACGACTGGTTCTCAAATACAACGACACGCAAGTCGCCGATCTTTCCATGCAGTTTTTGCACAACGGCCGCCCGCCCGTCATTCGCAATGCGGTTTTTGAACCTGCTGAAGAAAAGAAATCGTTATCCAGAGATGGAAAACCGGTTCCATCGAAAAACAATTACAACGACGACCTTAAAAACATTCTGGCATCTCCCAACGTGGCAAGCAAAGAATGGATCGTCCGGCAGTACGATCACGAAGTGCAATCGGGGAGCGTGGTCAAGCCGTTGGTGGGTGAAAGCAGCGACGGCCCGTCCGACGCATCCGTGGTGCGACCCGATTTGAATTCCAACCGTGGGTTGGTGGTTTCCAACGGCATCAATCCCTGTTACGGAGACCTCGACCCCTACTGGATGGCGGCGTCGGCAATTGACGAAGCCCTGCGAAACTGCGTGGCCGTCGGCGCAAACCCCGACCGAATCGCCATTCTCGACAATTTTTGTTGGGGAAACACCGACCGACCCGAAACATTGGGGACGCTGGTTCGGGCAGCATTGGCCTGCCACGATCTAGCTGTCGTTCTTAGAACGCCGTTTATCAGCGGTAAGGACAGCCTGAATAACGAGTTCAGTTTTCTCGATGCTCATGGCGAATCGCAGACGATTGTCATCCCGTCCACTCTACTAATTAGTGCCCTCGGACAAATCGACGATGTGGAAAACTCCGTCACGATGGATCTCAAGCAACCGGGAAACCTGATCTATCTCATCGGCGAAACGAAAGACGAAATGGGCGGCAGCCACTTCACCCTGGTCAACAATTTGGAAGGCGGCTGCGTCCCCAAAGTCGAAGCTGAATTTGCACGGAATGTTTTCCTCACGTTGCATCGAACAATACGGTCCAGACTCATTCGAAGTTGTCACGACTTAAGCGAAGGCGGTCTGGCTGTCACCGCTGCGGAGATGTCGTTCGCAGGTGAATTTGGCATGGAACTCGATCTGGGAAACATGCTTGAGAACAGTTCGCTTGAAGATTATGTGCTTCTCTTTTCCGAAAGTAACACACGGTTTCTGGTCGAAGTCGAACCGGAACATCGAGCCGACTTCGAATCTCTGTGGAACGAGCTTCCCTGTCAACTTTTAGGAAAAGTCAGCGATCGTAACCGCGTGACAATTCAAAACGGCGACAAGAAAACGCTCATCGACACTCCCTGGGAGAAACTCAAAACCGCCTGGCAAGCCACGTTGAATTGGGGGTAGAGTAACTCGCCTGGATGCAAGTGCAAAGAAAAAGAACACAAAGGGAGCTTCGCCCTCCCAAAAACCGCAATTTCGGGGTAGCTGAACTTCTCAAAGTTCAGATTGAGCGACGTCCTTTGTGCGACGGCTGAGTTCTGGGGAATCCAGCTACGGAAACGGAGCGGGTTCGACCACGCCCTGCGAAGACTCAGGGCGTGCCACCCAGGGTAACCTGTCCCCCGTTCACATTCTTACGTTGTGCCCGTCGTGTCGTTGCAGTGAAATTCAAAAAAGAACTTTAGCAACGACGGAAGAAATGAACTTGAATGTCTTACGACTCCATGACGGCTTAAGTTTACCCACATTTTCAATGGTGATTGTTATTCTTGGTCGTTGTTCGGATTATCCGTGCCTGCTATCGGATAGGCTCCAGGGAAGGCAGGATGCTATGAGAGTCGCTCAACCTGACCCGGTGTTGCCGGGCGGGGTTTTTGGTGAAATCTGTATCCTCTGCAAGTTCCCATGCCCACGGCTTTGCATGGGTATGTTTTACCGTTTCTGCTTTTTCCCGATCATAATTTGGATGGATGAAGGTCTCAAACACTTTACGACTCCCTGACGGGCGCGGCTCTGACTGTTGCTACAGCTTCGATAACGCCTGTTTCACATTTTCAAGTACCGTTTCCCAATCGTTTCGTTTTGGTTGGCGGAAGAGTTTCATCGTGGGATACCAGGGGGAATCTTCGCGTTCTAACAGCCATCGCCAATCGGGGGTGTGACAGAGCAGCGTCCAAACCGGTCGTCCCATTGCGCCAGCCAAGTGGGCTATGGCAGTATCAACCGTGATCAACAAATCGATGCGCTCCAGAATCCATGCGGTGTCGGTGAAGTTCTGCAGGTGCGGCCCGAGATCGATGCAATTCGTCTCTTGAATTTCAGAATTTCCTACACTATCGACTTGCAGGCTGAGAAACGTGAATCGCGAATTTTCAATCAACGTCGCGAACTTTTCCCAGGGACACGAACGAACGTAATCTCGCGGTTGTCGGGGATTGCCTTTCCAGACGATGCCGATGCGCGGACGACCGTCAGGCAGCGATTCGAATGCGTCGTTGAGTTTTTCTGAAACCGTAAACGACTCCCAGATCCCCGGAATTTTTAAGATTCCGGGGATCTTCGTGGAGAGATTGTCCAACGACAGTTGAAACAATCCCGGCAACTCGGAGAGGGCGATTTGTCGATCAATCTTTTCGATTTTAGAATTGAGAGAAACACAGTTCTCTAATAAATCCTGTAACTCCGGTTGCACTGCGAAAACCACTTCTGCCTGCGATATTTCTTTCACCTTGGGCAGGAATCGCGAGAACTGAATCGTGTCGCCGAATCCCTGGTCGGCATGAACCAGCAATCGCAAACCCGGCATCGTTTCGCCGTTCCAGCGGGGAAAATGCTGAAACTCGTGCTGCTGACCGTCGAGCTTGTTCAACAGCCCATACCCCTTCCAACCTTCCAACCAGTTCCCCATGAGCAGTTTTGTTGTGCCAAGATTGAACTCCGCGAGATGAAAGTTTTCTTTCAGCGACGTTGCCTTTGAGAAGGCATCACACGCTTTCTCGAAGTCGTGCATTTCCCGCAGTGCAATTCCCAAATTGTTCCAGGCATCGGCATAGTCCGCTTGCAGTGCGATGGCATGTTCGGCGGAACGAATCGCCTCATCGAGTTTCCCCTGCTTCTCCTGCAGATAACTGAGGTTATTATGGATTTCCGCGTAGTCCGGATTTTCATCGAGAACCTCCCGGTAGATATTTTCCGCTTCTGAGAGTTTCCCTTGTTTCACCAGGGCGAAACCGAGGTTGATTTTTGCGTTGGAGTTCTGAGGTTCGTTTTCGATGACGGTTCGAAACTGTGTTTCCGCTTCGTCATAGCGGGACAGAGCATTCAGAGAATTCGCCCAGGAGAATCGCGTTGAAACATCTTCCGGTTTCAATTCGACGGTTCTGCGAAAACACTTCTCTGCATCGCTGGACAACCCGCGTGTTTCCATCACCTTGCCCAGGTTGTAAATCGCCGAATCGTACTCGGGGTTGAGTTCAATCGCTTTTTGAAACGCTTTGGCCGATTGTTCCCAATCTTCTTTTGCCTGGAGGGCAATTCCAAGATTGTTAAAGACATCGGGAACGTCTTTCCGGTGTTCGATGAGTCTTTGAAAAATCGCAATCGCCTCGTCAAACTCACCGGTCTGCAATAGTGCCGTTCCCAGAAGATATTGTGCGTCGAAATGCTCGGGGTTGCTGTCGAGAACCTCCCGGTAGAAGGAAACAGCGGACTGTAAATCACCCGATCGGTGCAATTTCAACGCTTTCTCGTAGGTTTCCGCTTCGGTGCCTGGCATATCGATACCGTCCCTACTTCAGCAGATAAGCATTCGTCATCGAAATTCCCGAGAGCATCGCTCCCACGATTCCCAAAAACCCCTGATCGGTTCCGCAGAGATAAAGATTTTTCAACGGGGTTTTCCCGTCGAGAATTTTCTCCGGCGAACCGTAGACGCAACCGTTGAAGTGTCCCGTGAATTTCTTAATCGTTCTGGGAGTAAACATATCGCGATCCACGATGTGTTCCTCGAAAGGTTGAAACTGTTGCTGAACCGACTGGAGTATTTCGTTTTGCCATTTTTCTTTGGCGGCGACATACTCTTCTTCAGGCAGGTTCAACCAGTATTCGGGGTTGGCGAGAAAGGTGATGCGAATTCTCCCGTCTTCCAGGGGTTGCGCATGATGAAAATTGTTGGGCACGCATAAAATCCCGCTGCGCCTATCGATGGGAGTCTCCGGGACGTCGTAGACGAAATCGTCCTGACGATTGAAGAAGATGATCGATTTGTCGAATCCCAATTCTCCCGGTTCGCAGTCGAGGATGAAAATTAACTCCACAAACGAAATCTCGCCCGACAGATGTGACTGTTTTTTGGGGAAACCGCATAAGGCAAAAGTCTCGGCAGCACCGGCTGAAGAAAGAACGCTCTCTGCCGAGAGAACATCTCCGTTGTCGAGTTCCACACCGGTGGTCCGATTGCCTTCGTTGAGAATTCGTCGGACACCGGCTCGAAGTTTGAGTTCTCCGCCGTGCGATTTGAATTTTCGCACGAGGGTTTTGAGAATGGGTTTGACACCTCCTTCGGGTCGAGCCATGCCTTCCAAAAACAAACTTTGAAACATGATGCAGAATTGATTGAAATCCATATCGCGCGCGGAAGCCGAGCCGTAGAACATCACCGGGCAAAGCAGCATTTCCACCAGCACCGGCTCGGAGAGATATTCGGCTAGAACGGTTCGTGCCGAGGACGAATCGCGGGTGAGTGCGAACGAATCCTGCTCTTTCATTCGCGAGACGAACCTGCTGAAGCCGTCGATTTGCCGCGGGAATTCGTCGGCGATTTGCTGCTCGAAAAAATGGTAGTCGTTATTCCATCGTAATCGGTGGCCGGGAAAATCGGTGGCCGATTCGACCTGTGGAACCAATTCGAACTCCTCGCGGCGAATTCGCAGTTGTCTGCATAAACGGTTCAGCGGTGCGCTGCGAACTGTGGGGGCTGCGAAGTTCGTCATCGCGTGCAGGCCGACATCGTAGTTGCGGTTTCTTAAGCGGTAGAAAGAATTCAACCCGCCGATGGTCGTGTGGCGTTCGAGAATACAAACTTTCTTCTCGTAATAGGCCAACCGAATTCCGGCAGCAAGTCCGGAGAGTCCTGCTCCGATGATAATCGTGTCGTAATCCACGTTGAGTGAGAGTCCGGTTGAAAAGTCGAGGTTGCGACGGAAAATCGTATCACTCTCGATTGATAGCAGGCCGGTCTTCGCTCGGCAAGTTAGGCGGGAGCTTCCACGTCTTTCAGTAGCGGTTCGAGATAGGCGACGGTGCTCTGCATGGAGGCGAGTTGTCCGTAGTCGTCTTCGGGAATCTCGATACGGTACTGCTTGCGGAGTTCCATGACGATGTCGAGGAAATCCATGCTGTCCAATTCGATTTGTTCCCGGAACGGAATTTCGTCCTCGATTTCAGTCAGGTCTTCGTCGGGAGCAATTTTTTCGAGAATATCTAAAATGACCTGGCGGATCTGGTCCGGATTCATGCACTGTACTCCAACTGACAATTCCTTCTACCAAAGTCTGCAACGAGCACGAAACGCCTATTCGACACGTGCGTAGCACATTCGTCAAGAACCAGAGTCTCGTTTTTGTCGCGAATACGGGGACTTTCCCCACAATCTCGGCGATTATAGCCAAACCTCTGCGCAGGATATAGGCATAGGAGAAAAAAATGCTGTGGAACTCCACGGGATCGTTCTCGGAACAAAAAATGAGATTCCTCTCCATCGAAGCGCTCGACAATGAAGTTTGCAAAGCCATGTCTTCCTGGAAGTCGTTGGTTGAGCCATCTCCTTAGCCAGTGTACAATAAACGATGAAAACTGTATGAAATCGTTTCAGGGATAGTGTGAAATCATGAACGAATTGCGCAGGCAGGAAAATCGTTTTATTTCACAGCGTGATGAGAATCAGGATTATTGCGATTATTGCGGAACACCACTGAGTGCGTTTTTCTATTTTTGTGTCGGTTGCGGCACTCCTTATAAAGACATTAACTCCATCACGGCCCCCGCTTTTCCACCGGTGATGACCGAGGGCGATCTGGTGCGGTTGAAAGCACCGTCGGCGGCACCGTTATTTTGGACGTATTTTTCTGTGATTGTTTTCGGCAGTATTTTCGCACAAGTCTTTTTCAAAAAAGACCGTCCAGACCTGGTCCTTTTTTTTCTAAGTGGTGCCATATTCCTGACGACAATTATTTTTTCCACACTCTATTGGCGATCGCTGGTGATGCAGTTCAAGCGATTGGGATTCGACCGTCTCGAGGGTTGGCTCGCTCTGCTCATTCTCGCACCGATGCTGGCTGTGAACTATTTGTATTCGATGGTCCTGATGAAGGCATTGCAGGTACCGTCTGCGTCGCCTTTTGAAGAATTGCGAGAGACCGGAATGAGCGAAGCGACGCTGGTGATTGCGATTTGCCTCCTCCCGGCGATTACCGAAGAAATCGCCTTCCGAGGGTTACTTCAACATTGGTTACAGCTTGCCATCCATCCCCATCGCGCCATTGCGGTCTCCGCGTTCCTTTTCGCTGCGCTGCATTTTACGATTCTCAGCCTGCCGTACTTATTTGGTTTGGGAGTGCTTCTGGGATGGGCCAAGTGGAAATCGGGCAGTCTTTATCCATCGATGTTCATTCACTTTTTACACAATTTGATCGTGATTGAATTCTTCTTCGGTTGACGGTACAGTAGTGAATGGTTCAAAAGATTTGTGTGATGGAGCGAATCTCTCAGATAATTAATTGACACATTTGCGTTCAACAAGGCATGTCTCGTGGGTTTTTTAATTTTTCAGTTAATTCTCATGGGAATTTTTGGCACGACCGCGGCTGCCATTGCATCGATTAAAGGGCGCAGCTTAATCGGCTGGTTCTTCTTTGCCGGAATCTTCGGGATGATTCCTTTCTTTGGGTTGCTCCTGGGGTTGATCCCTATCATCATGCTGTTCGTCATCCCCAATCTGAAAGACGAGAGAGCGCATCGAGATCACTCCATTCGGGAAAACCGGCGTTTGCGAGAACAGCTTTACCAGGAACGCGTCAAGAACGAGTCGTTTCGTCGACATACCATGGGCCGCATCGATTCCCACGACCGGCATCTCGGAATCAATACGCGGAACACGCAAGCGGCACTGCCTATGAAGGACTCCGGGCAGTTTTTGGACAATCACGATTGGGACGAATCGGAAAGCCAGAAACTTCTCCCGGCTGAAGTGCTCTCGGATTCTTCGACGAACCAGCCAAGCAACAGAGAGTGGCATTATGTGGTGGATGGCAAGTCGAAAGGACCGATTTCCGAATCGCAACTACTCTCGATGATGCGTTCGGGAAAACTTGACGGTTCGACTCTGCTCTGGACCGAAAAACTCAACGATTGGAAGGCAGCCGATCAGATTCGAGGTCTGCAACGGTTCCTCAAATCATGACCGAGAAAGTGGAATTAACGATCGTCTTCGACGGCCTGATCGAGGGGAAACTTCCCGAGATCGACGGAATCGAAGAAAAGTTTCGACAATGGATCGGTTTCGCGGCAGACCTAGGCATTCGATTCAATCTGGAGATTTCGGGATCGTCATTCAGCATTCTTCCCGAGACCAAACCGGTCTCCTGCAATAAACTCGGCGAGCAACCAGAGGAAGCAGTCAAACAGTTGCTCGAGCAGTTGTTGGAACTGCTCCCCGAAGAGGGACGGTCGAACGTTTTTTCGACTTTGCGCAGTTCCGAGTACAAACCCGGTTGCGAGGTTCAATCGCTGTACGCCATCGGGACACAAGGCGGAATTCGCTGCGAAACACGAACGGTCGATGCGAAAACAACCCCCCCACCGACACCGATTTCGACACGAGAACGAATCTGGATGGTGGTTTACGGGCTGGTGATCGTACTGGCCGTGCTGGGAGTGACTTCGATTTTTGTGGATCTGCGTGGGATTTTCGATCAATTCGCAGGGGCGATCAAGCCGGTCGAGGCTGACGAAATCGAAATCGATCTGGGGAGCTTCGGGGAATTTATCACCCTCGAAGAGAAGAAGGTTGATTCTGCCACGGGCACTCTGGTTCTCTCCCTCAAACGCACCAAAAAGTTTCCAACAAGCGAAGAAGAACTTCAGAAAGCGTTTGAAAAGTCTGGGAATTCGCTGCCTCGTCGACTTGCAGTCGAATCTATCGCTCGGGGATATGTGCGCTGCGAACTGTTCGATAAAGACAAAAAGTTTTATGGGTCATTCGAATTGCGAATTCACAAGATGCGAACCGAAGAAACAATCCAGATTGGTATCAAACTCCACAGCGGCGAGAACCTGATGACCGTACCGCCCCAAACCGGCAAGAAAAAACACTTTTTACACAGTGTGAAATTCACGTTCTGATGTCAGCCCTGGGTGGTCGATGGGTTGCAGAGCAAGCAGGATTTCCAGTCATTGAGCATAACCTCACTCCCACAAGACGCTTCGAAACACGGTTTGTTCATTGTCACTTGAGACGAACTCTCGTCATACCTGGTGCATCAATCAGGAACAGGTCACACGGCTTCATGCCATCGGTTTTTGCAACGCTTCCAGATGATGCTGCTCATGGGTAGTACGAGGATTCCCACGATAGAAAGATAAGCCAGTCCCGCGCCCAACGGACCATGTCTGCTGCCGAACCATACAACGGCGAAACCGGTGAGTCCGTGCGTGATCAGGTTCAGACCCCACAACGGGTCTTTCTTATGCGCTCGGAGATACATCGACTGGCATCGCGGAACGTGTTCCAGAAAAATTGCCAACAGAAAGACCGATACAATCTCGGGCGACAACAACCGCTCTGCGATTTTCCACTCGAAGTCTCGAAATCCATAGAGAAATCCCAGAAGCACTCCCGCGCCGGTTAGAAACATCACGCAGGAAACCAGCGTGACCTTTCCGAAGAGGCGGTCGAGTTTGCCGTATTCCTTCTCGGCGATCAGCATCCCGAATTGCGGAACCCGTGTTTGCACCCACGCTAACGCCGCCGCCTGAAGTGAAAACAATAGCATCCAGGTCATCCCCATCTGACCGGCAAGTTCTTTTCCCCCTTCCCGATAGCGATCCATCACCGGCGTATAAAGCGAAAACGCGAAGTAGCCAAAAATCCCCTGCAAGCCCAGTCGCCACTGCAACGGCCAGAGTTCTTCCCGCCATCCCACTTTCGCGACGGACTTTTCTTTCCACAAGGAGTCAAAGAATTTTCGATACGAGAAAAAAAACAACGCCAGTTCGCAAAACAATCGAACTGCTGTCGCAGCAACAGCGACCCAAAGACTTTGCAGCACGATCAACGAAATCCAAACGACGAAATTGGTCACAATCGCCTGAACGAGACGAAAACGGTTGATCTGTTTAACTTGATTGCATCCTTCCAGCAGTGCGTTGAACGGCAGGGACCAAAGTAAAAAACCGCTGAAAATCACAAGACTCCACCACGGGTTTCTCCACGAGATACTTTGGGATGAATCCAGCGAAAGAAACCATGCTCCCCCAATCCCGACAACGATCGAAAACAACACCGCCGCAACGCCATACATTTTGAAAAGCATCGCCGCAAAACTTTTTAAGCGGGATAATGCTTGGGGGTCGCCTTCTATTTGACCTGCATCGCTCAACGAGAGTTTCGACCATTCGTGGCTGGCGACGTTGATCACGACGATGGTGCAGCCGAGTTCGAAAAACGCCTGCAAAGTCATCAACGAAGAAAACAGGTAATAATAGCCTTGCAGTTCTTTGGTGAAGTAATTCGCGATCAAAAGCAAACTGACCGCACCTGCCATCAACTGCCAGACGCGCAACAGCACCGCAAAAAAGACCGCCTGATTCACCTGCATCAAGTTGAAGAAACCACGGACTTTTCCCTCGGTTCGAGAGTTCACGTACGTGGCTTGGTCGTCGGTCATGCCAGAATCTTTCAGGGCCAGATCACAGCGTCTTCACCGTCGAGCCTGAGCGTGAGACATTTCGCACTACCACCTGCTTTAAGGAACTCGCCCAAATCGGTGCTACGGGTTTCGAATCCGTATTCTTGCAACTCTTTGGTTAATTTTTCGCAGCCGGTATTTGTGACGACGCATTGCCCCACAACAACAGCGTTGCATGCAAAT
>Ga0114931_10007323_pt1 | contig 13476 bp, 13 predicted proteins | sample 2SBtaG_FD_89579 | JGI IMG/M metagenome (GOLD analysis project Ga0114931, IMG submission 89579) | Deep subsurface microbial communities from Kolumbo volcano to uncover new lineages of life (NeLLi) - 2SBTROV14_V59a metaG | ecosystem: Environmental > Aquatic > Marine > Volcanic | place: Kolumbo... | reverse complement strand
TGGGGATCTTTGGGTTGGGCGGGGGGGTCAGCGGCCGTGGCCGGCCGGGGGGGGGGGGGTTGGGGGGGGGGGGGTATAGAGGTGGCGGTTATGGAGGGGGGGGCTATGGGGGTGGCTACTATCCCTACCAACCATCCGTATCCTACTACTATGGCTATGTCCCGAGATCTTATGGTTATTACGGCGGCTATGGGGGCTACTATGGTCATCACGGACATCATGGTCATCATGGCCACCACGGCCACGGTGGCGTGCAGTTTTCGATCGGTTTTTGAGCGACAGGGTTCATACGCAGGTTAAACTTGATCAGGCCAGGAGCAGCGGCTGCTCCTGGCCTGTTTTATTGTCCGTGCTACTCGGTTCAGGAAGAAGTGCGTCTTGTGTACATACCAATGGCCCGAAAACCGTACCAGGCCCAGCCTCCTGTACCCTGAGACTCTTCCACCCGCCACCCTCAGATTGAGACGCTGCCGTATCTTATTGACTACATAAACCCCATGCGGTCCAGCACCCCGAACCGAATAGTTGTTGTAAATCGTTACCTGCAAATGATTTCAGTCCGGCATGACAAAATTGGCATGGCTTCTGCTCTATGAGAATATAATCGAGCAGTCATCCGAGGCCTGGCGCCACGACGGCTCGGCTTTTTGGTGGCAGAATCCAAAAGCGGTTTCGAAAACCCGAGGTATTTGAAAAAAGGGGAAGATCATGTTGAAACGAGTTCTTGTGATGGTTTTGTTGGTTGCCGGTTTGGCCCTGTGCGGTACAAGTGAAGCGCAGGCTTGGGGCAGGCATCGGCGTTACATTGTCCATCGTCCAGTGGTGGTGGCACCGGTTCGACGCGTTGCTTACCGGGCCGTATTGCCACCTTATCCAGTGGCCCGACGCGTGGTCGCCAGGCCTTATGTTCGGGCCTACCCGGCCTATCCATTGATTTATGGCCCCGGCATTTATGGCCCCGGCGTGTCCGTCCATGTGGGGTATTAATCCTTAATCACAGCCCTCTCGATCCAGTTCGGCACGAATCCTGATAAACCGCGCCTGCCGGCAGCTCAAACCGGCAGGCGTTTTTCATTTTTCGTAACACTTCACCCGAATCCATAAAAATGAAGTCGAGTCAACAGAGGAAACAGAGAGGTTTTCTCTGTTGACTCCTGTTCAAATTCTTTTTTCCTGTTCAAGACAACTCAGAGGTGATTCCACTCGGGTACCTTCCCCATAATAGAGTTTGCAGCAGACGGCTAAACGGTTACTTTAGCGGCATCGGACAGCAAACCCACGGGCGGAAAACAACGACGAATCATGTCACCAGCACCCAGATCTTCAGCTTCGCCCCATGCCTCGACGGGGCCAGAACTGACGGAGCCGGAGTCGCAGAGACCAGAGCCGATGGGACAAGATCTGGCGGGGGCCAACCCGTTTCGACACCAGTTGTACCGGTCCGATCGGCCCACTACACCTTACGAACTCCTGCCGGCCGGTCTTCCAGCCGACCCGGCGTCGGCCGAGTTTCACGACCGGCTTGCGGCTGCCGGAGCCGTGCTGGGGCAGGCTGGCGTGGTCGCCGTTTTTTGTGTGCATGGCACTTTCGCTGGCAATGACGCCCTGGGCCTGATGACCGAAATGGCCCGCGTCATGCCTTCGTTGAGCAAGACACTCAGCCAGTTTGGCAAACAGACCGTCGACCTGCTGGCCGGCGAGATGGGCAATTACACACCTGCTTACATGGCCACGATGGAAGCCGGCTTGAGCGCCGGAGCCGGCCGCCCGATTTCCGTACGACCATTCAATTGGTCCAGCCAGAACAATCACATCGGCCGGGCGGATGGTGCGGTCCGTTTGCTGGCAGAGTTGGCCGAGCTGGCCAGCAGCCTGGCCGATCCGCCACCGTCGTCCGCCAAAGGGGGGCCCAACCACCTGCCGCCGCGGGTGGTCCTGTGGGGGCATAGCCATGCGGGCAATCTGTTTGCCTTGCTGACCAACTTGCTGGCCGCCAACCGGGCGGCGCGAAAGCAGTTTTTTCAGGCGGCCCGCTGTTTCTACCGGAAAAGTTGGACCGGTCGGGTGGATATGCCAGCCTGGTCTCATGCAGAGCAATTACTCCGGGAGAAGCCGGAAACCGTCCCGCATAAGGTTTTCCCGGAAAGCCATGGGGAGCCAACGCGATCCGCGTCCGCGCTGCGCCGCCTGGAACTCGATGTGATCACTTTTGGAACGCCGATCCGCTACGGCTGGAGTCCGAATGGCTATGCCAGGTTGCTCCATTTTGTGCATCACCGACCACTCCCGGATCGTAGCGACTACCTGGCACCCTACCCGCTGGATCCGCTTCCCATGCTGAAAGGGGCCGAAGGCGATTACGTGCAACAGATTGGCATTGCCGGCACTAACTTTTGTCCCAATCTGTTGGCCTGGAGGACCGTGGTGTCGGACTGGCGGCTGGGTAAGCTGCTCGAACGCAATCTGCCTCGCGAACGGTTTCTGCAGCGCGTCCGCCGGGGCATGCGCGTGCCCGACGCCGGCCAGACGTTACTGGTTGACTACCCGGATCGTGCGACCCCCGTGCACCGGCGGTTGCTGGGGCACGCTGTTTACACGCGTATGCGGTGGCTGCCTTTCCACTTGGAACAAGTGGTAAAACATTGCTATGAGGCGGGCGTACCATGAGCGGCTCCTGGCGACGACCGGTGCGGCCCACAGGCCAAACCCAGCCGGGCGTTCCGTGGGGGCCGTTCACGCTGCGCGTGCCCTTGTACCACACCTGCGTCCAGTGGCCCGAGTTGTTGCAAGGCCTGCTGGTTGCCGGCGCGACCGGCCTGGCGCTGGTTCCTTTCCTGATGGGGCCCTTTGAGCTTAGCTTCGAAGAAGCGGTAGCTTGTGTCTTTATTCAGGCGGTCCTGCTCAGCAGCACGCCCATCTTGTTTGGCGAACCGTACGCACCCGGGTGGATTACCCCTGCCCTGCCCTTGGCGCTCGCCTTCGTGTTGGCGCAACACGATGGCGTGGATGTTTACGCGACGCCCAGCGAAAAATTTCAGATCATGACGGCCGTATCGCTCGATTTTTCTCTGCTGGTATTTGTGCTGGGAATTACCGGCAATGAGATCTTGCGAGCCGCCATGCCGGACCGACCGGACGAGCGGCTCGACATCAACATGAACCGTAGCCATATGGCGATGAGCATTCGCAATCTCCTGATGGGGTTACTGGCGCCCTTTTTCCCCACTCAAGGCTGTCTTTGGACGGGGGTGCATGTGATCGTGGTGCAACGTTGGCGCGAAGGACGCCAGGTGATGGATTCGCTGTTCGGCGGTATCGCGTCGTATTATGTGTTCGGCATTCCGCTGCTCTATCTGGTGCGGCCGCTGGTCACCGGACTCAAACCGATGATGGGAATCGCCCTGTCGCTGACCCTCGTGCTGACGGGCTTTGCCTGCGCTTACGTGGCGATGGGAATTCCACGCACGCAAATCGAACGTGGAGTCACCGTGCTGACAGCGGTTGCCCTGGCCATTTTCAGCCCTTGGGTCGGCATGGCGATCGGCATCGCCGCAGTATTGCTGTTGGTGGGAATCCGATCTCCGGATCTGTCGGCTTCAGGGAGTTAGAAACGGCTCAAAACCCAGGTTCCCCCTTCCGGCCTGAGTTGCGGCGGCTCGGGCCTCGGTTTACTCTGGTAGAAGATTCGTGAGCTAAAACTAAAGCTAAAGTCGACCTTCACGAGCTTGCCTCGTGGGTGAAGAAGTTTCGTGAACTAAATGACCCAATCGCACGACTCGCCGGCGACCCCCCCAACGCTCCAGGCGGCCTCTCCACCGGCAAAGCCATTGGGGCAAACGGTGGCCACGGTGTTGCTGCTGATTCATTTGTTTAGTTTGTTCATTGGTGTGTTCAGCAACGCGGGCCCCCTCTCACCCTTCCGAATGGCGCTGCGCAATGTGCCGCTAGTTCCCGAATACCTGCAGTTGCTGGACATGGACGAGGGCTACGATGATCCGCTCACCCCGACCGCCGGAAGCGGGTGCCTACCAATTGCTGTTAACAACGAGGGCCGCGGGCTCCGAATCCGTTATCCTGCGGTTGCCGGAGGATTCGATGGAACCTCGGATTCGCCGCCAACGCTACCAGAAGCTGGCCCGTGGGATCGCCGATCTGGCGGCTTTGTACGAAAGCGATCCGCATCACCAGACCCTCCTGGCCGTGGGCATTGGCAAGCGTCTGCTGAGCGAGTGTCGTTTGCCGGTGGGCAATTATCAGCTGTCTGTACAGCGGTTGGCGCCCCGGCGCCTGGAAAATATCCAGCTGGGGCTGGCCCGTGAGGCAGCCACCAAGGTTGTTGGCATGAACCTGCTGGTCCATTCGGCCGACGAGTTCCAGGTCGCATTGCAAGAAAAAGAGAATCTTACCGCCATGGTTCGGCCCGAAGGTCAGCAAGTGGAAAGCCGGTCCGGGGAGAGTCAGTCAGAAGAACATCGGCCCGCGGAGAGCCCGACTGCCCAACCGGATGCTCCAAGCGGTATTCCGCTCATCCCTAAACCGCCCGTCCCCAAACCGCCCGTCACTAAACCGCCCGTCACTAAACAGCCCGTCACTAAACAGCCCGTCACTAAACCGCCCGTCACTAAATCGTGATCCCAGCAATTCATCAATACGCCCGTCAGTTGACCACCACCATCGGGCAAGGGTGGAACCGCTTTTGGTTTACACCCAGCGGTTCGGCAAGACTCTCTTGGATGCGTCTGTTTGTGGGGCTGATCGGACTCTACCAACTGGCTACCTATGGGCTTGATCTGCACCGGCTGTTTGGTGTCGATGGCATGTTGCCCCTCGACGCGATACGCACGTTGTACGGCGAGAGTTGGTCGTACCTGGATTATGTCTCTCCAGCACAACTGACCGCTGTCCATTGGCTTGGCATGGCCGTGGTTGGGTTGTTCACAATGGGGGTGGGCATTCGCTGGACATCGATCGGGGCTGCCGTCGTGTTGCTTTCATACTATCATCGCGCACCGGTACTCACGGGGCAGGCCGAAGCCCTGTTGTCGATGCTCCTGGTTTATCTGTGCGTGGGCCGCTCGGGAGAGTCGCTTTCTGTCCGCGCGCTACTGAAACGGCGGGCCGACGCGCCAGCTTCCGCCTGCCCGCCGGCGGTGAGCAATACGGTTGCCTTGCGCCTCATGCAGATTCACCTGGCGGTGATTTGCCTGCTGATGGGCTTTGCCCAGTTGACCGTGGATGCCTGGTGGACCGGTGAAGCAATCTGGTTGTTGGCGGCCCAATCCGGTGGTCCGTTGGTCGACTTTTCTTGGCTCGCCGGGCATCCGCAATGGATTGGTGCGTGGAGCCATCTGGTGACGGCCTACCTGCTGGCCTTTCCGGTACTGGTGTGGAGCCATCTGGCACGTCCATTGGTGTTGATCCTTGGTGTGGTCGTATGGATTTCTCTGGCCGTGGTCAGCGGACAGCTGATGCTTTGCCTGACGATGCTGGTCACCTTACTGGCGTTTGTGCCTGGGGAAGAGCAGGAAGGGCGCAGTAAGGTAGAGTCGTAGGGCACATCTTCTCTCAACGCCCTCAGAGACGTACAATGGATGACCTCTTTTACTCCCTGGTGGGCTGCCCCGGGACGTGCTGGATTGCACAGGCTTTCCATGGAATGGGCCCCCAGTAGGGGCGTTAATGCTAACCGAGACAGGGCCTCCTATGCCATCGGATCGATTCCCGCACTTTTTGGGGTTGTTTCTGCGCCTGGCGATCGCCGTTGGTGTTGTCCACACCTCGACTGCGATCGCCCTGGGGCCAAAGAGTCCTGCCTCCGCCCAGCAGGGTTTATTAAAAAATGCCGCCTCCGCTGAGCAGGGTTTACTAAAAAATGCCGCCGCCGCTGAGCGGGGCCCCAAAAAAAATGCCGCCGCCGCTGAGCGGGGTTCTACCGACCAAGAGTCGCTTGATCGAGCTGCCCTGGTCCAGGTCCGCCTGCCGCTGGTAGGAAGTGCTGATCAGGCGATTCGCCATTCGGTTCAGCGGGTCTGCGACCGGCTGCTTGCCGCGGCCAACGGGCGGGGCGACCTGAGGCGTCCCGTGCTGGTGCTGCAGTTGATCCCTCCGGCGGGCCCGGTCGGTGTGGGTGAAGGTACGCAGTTCGAACGGGCCTTCGCTTTGGCTCGATACCTTTGCAGTAGCGACCTGGCAGGTGTTCGCAAGGTGGCCTTTGTGCCCCAAACCATTCGTGGTCATGGCACCTTGCTGGCCATGGCATGTGAAGAATGGATCATGGCAGCCGATGCCGAAATTGGTGAGGCCAGTATCGGCGCACAAGAGGCCGGATTCATCCGCCAGACGGTCGTTGCCGCCTACCGTGAAATCGCCGAGGCTCGACGGACCATCCCTACGGCTCTGGCCGTGGGTATGGTCGACCCGCAGGTCGAGGTTTTACAGGTTGAGACCGAAGAAGGGACCCATTTTATCCTCCAGCGCGAGCGGCAAGAATTCGCCCGCAGCCATGAAATCATCAACCAGCAGGTACTCGTTCCGCGCGGTGTGCTGGCGCGCTTTACGGGTCGAGAAGGACGTCAGTTTGGTTTCGTGAAACGGCTGGCTTCCAACCTGGCCGAGGTGGCGAAAGCTTTGGCGGTGCCGCTCGCCGCGTTATCGGTAGATCAATCGCTGCAGTCCGATTGGAATCCCATTCTCATGGACCTCAACGGCCCCATCACCAGGCAACAGGCGAGCCAATTCGCCACCCTGATCGGCAACGAGTTGGACCGTCACGGGGTCAACTGGATTGGTCTGCGGATCGACAGTGCGGGCGGCGACCTGGAAGCCAGCCTGCGGATCGCTACCCTGCTGGCTCGACTCGATCCCAATTCCGTGCGGACGGTGGCTTACGTACCAGCTGAAGCCACCGGCGGTGCCGCGGTGGTGGCGCTTGCCTGCGACCAACTGGTGATGCATCCCGATGCGCAGCTGATGTCGGCCGTGCCTGCCGCCCGCGGTCCGCTTGCCGCGCATCGTGATGAGGCGGCCGATCGGGCTGCCGTGGCCGCCGCCCGGGTGACCATTCGCAACGCAGTGGCGCCCCGGGTACGCCGTGCCTGGTCGTTGCCCGTGGCGATGATCGACCCACGTCTGGAGGTATTTCAATATCGCAACAAGGCCACGGGCAACGAGCGGCTGTTTTCCAGCGCGGAAGCGGCCGAGCAGGAGGATGCCGGCCAGTGGCTGCGTGGCCGCCCGCTGCAGGAAGCGGGGCAACCGCTGATCCTCAATGGAAAACGGGCCGAAGCATTGGGGGTTGCCGGCGAGATCGTCGAGAATTTTTCGCAGTGGATAAGCCTGTATGGTTTCCAGAAACCGCCGCGCCAGGTAGAGCCCAACTGGGCCCTCGACCTGGTCGAAGCGTTGGCATCGCCGGCGTTTGCGGGCCTGCTGCTAATGGCCGGTTTCACGGGCATCTACCTCGAACTCCGGTCCCCGGGCATTGGGGTTGGGGCCTTTGTCGCGGCCGTGGCTTTTTTGCTGTTCTTTTGGAGCAAAGGCCTGCACGGGACGGCCGACTGGCTGGAAGTGCTCTTGTTTATTGGCGGGGTGTCGTTCATCCTGTTGGAGATTTTCGTCCTGCCCGGATTCGGTATCTTTGGTCTGGGGGGCGGCGCGCTGGTGATTGTTTCTCTGATATTGGCCAGTCAAACGTTTATTCTGCCTCGAAGTGAAAGCCAGTTGGAGGAATTGCGCTCGTCGCTCGCGGTGGTGGCGGCAGCCTGCGTGGGAGTGATTGCGATGGTCTTCACCGCCCGCCACTATTTGCCCAGGGCGCCGCTACTCAATCGCATGGTTCTGGAGCCACTTCAAGATGAGCAGCGCGAGGCATTGGACCAGAGCGAAAGGGTGGCCGATTACAGCCACCTGATCGGTGCCACCGGGATAGCCCAGACGGATTTGTTACCCACAGGCAAAGCACGAATCGATCAGGAACTGATCGATGTGATTGCCGAATCGGAGCCCCTGGATCGGGGGACGCCACTGGAGGTCGTCTCAGCGCAAGCCAGTCGCGTGATTGTACGCGCGGCCGGCCGACCATGAGTGCCTGAGGATGGAGATAAAATCGGATGAATCTGTTGGATCCTATCGCTTGGGCTATCGTGCTGGTTTTGCTCGGCTGTGCGTTGGTGGTGCTGGAAGTCTTCATTCCTTCGGGCGGCTTGATTAGTTTTTTGGCCACGCTGACCCTGGTGGGAGGTCTTGTCATGGCTTTCCGTCACGATGCGGCGACCGGATTGGGGTTTCTGGTGCTGACCGTGATTGCCGTGCCGACGGTTGTGGGCCTGGCATTTAAGTATTGGCCTCGAACGCCAATGGGGAGGTCATTTTTGGGCGAACTGGCCCAAGAGGGCGACCTGGTCCCCGAAGACCCACGCCGCGAGCTGGTCGGTCGGCTGGGAATCGCCAAATCCAAAATGTTACCCAGTGGAGCAGTCCAGATCGACGGCCATACGATTGATGCCATTAGCCAGGGCATGGCCATCGAGCCGGGACAGGCCGTTGTCGTGGTCGAGGTGAAAGGAAATCGGGTCATGGTCCGCCTGGCCGACGAACAAGAAACAGGCCAGGCGAGCATCGGTTCCGAAGACCTGCTCTCCCGACCCATCGAAGAGCTGGGCCTGGAGTCGTTGGATGATCCGTTGGGGTAGGGTCGTGAAGGGTTGAGAGTGGTCAAATGGGTAAATGGGCGAAAATTTTCGAGGCCTTGGGGCCTAGGCAAACCCTGCATCACCCGACGCCGACGCACAAGGGTTCCGATGCTTGAATCGACAAAGCAAGTGCCATTGGGGTGGGAGCCGGAATACTGCGGAACGTGCAAGCCGAAATCTTGTCTTGCCGGCACTCGATTCGCTTGCAAACTGGGCACAGAAGCCTTACAACTCAGGCTGCCAGCAGATTTACAAAGAGACCTTTCGTTGCCTGAAAGAGCATAACCATGGTGCAACTGCCTGAGCCCCTGGCGGCCAGCCCGCTTTTCGCCGCGCCCCTTTTTAAGCAAGGGACCTTTTGGGCGGTGCTGTTTTTCGCCGCCATTGTTTTCGCATTGGTCTTTTTTGCCGTTTTCGCCCGCTATGCCCGGATGTGGATTCAGTCGCTGATGACCGGGGCTGGCATTGGCCTGTTCGACTTGCTGCGAATGACGTTCCGCAAGGTCAGTCCGGCATTGATTCTCCGCAGTAAAATCATGGCGGTGCAGTCCGGCTTGGACGAGAGCGAAGGGTTGACCACCAAAGCGTTGGAAGCCCATTATTTGGCCGGTGGGAATGTGCCCCTGGTGATTCGAGCCATGATCGCCGCGCGCAAAGCGAAAATTGTCCATCTGACGTTCAAACAGGCTTCGGCGATCGATTTGGCCGGCCGCGATATCCTGGCCGCGGTGCAAACCAGCGTCTATCCGCGGGTCATCGACTGTCCGGCCCGCGAATCCAAACGTCCGTCACTCGACGCCATCGCCAAGGACGGCATCCAGCTCAAAGTGAAAGCGCGCGTCACCGTGCGGGCCAATCTCGACCAGTTGGTCGGCGGGGCGACCGAAGAAACCATTGTGGCCCGAGTTGGCGAAGGCATTGTTAGCGCGATCGGTTCGGCAAACTCGCACAAGGACGTGTTGGAAAATCCCGACAGCATCACCAAGGCGGTGCTCGCCAAGCGGCTCGATTCGCAGACGGCGTTTGAAATTGTTTCGATCGACATCGCCGACATCGACGTGGGAGACAACATTGGCGCGCGTCTGCAGGCCGACCAGGCCGAGGCGGACACCCGGGTGGCCCGGGCACAGGCAGAGGGCCGACGGGCGATGGCCGTTTCGCAGGAGCAGGAAAATATCGCCAAGATTGCCGAAAATCGAGCCACGCTGGTGGAAGCGGAAGCCGAAATCCCCCTCGCGATGGCGGCCGCATTTGACACCAGCAAGCTGGGGATTCTTGACTACTACAAACTGAAGAATGTCCAGGCCGACACCGATATGCGTGAAGCCATCGCCGGCACGGGTACGGGCAAGACGCAAAGACGAGGTTGATGGCCCTTTGATGTTTTCTGGCAATGTTTCCTTTTAAGGGTCCCTGCGATGTTCCCTTCCATACAACTACCGCCGCCGGCGGCCCTGGACGACATCTTGAATGTTGTCATTCCGCTCATCCTCATGTCCCTGTACGCCGTGGGGCAAATGATGGCCGCGAAAAAACAAGCCCAGCGGCGGGGCCCGCGCCAAATCGGCAGGGGCAAGCAAGGGCCGATGCAGGCGGGGCCTCTGCCGGCAGATCCACTGGGCCCTGCCCGTGGAAAACTAGCGGGTGGAAAAATAGCGGGCGGAAAAATAGCAGGTCAGCCAGCCGGTCTGGAGGCGGATTTACGCAGAGAGGTGGACGAATTCTTGCGCCGAGCACGGGGAGAGAAGGTGCGGCGACCGTCTCCCCCCGGGCCTGAAACAGGGCGTGAAAAAATGCCTCGGCAGGGGCGAGCGCAGCAGAGGAAAAGGACGGCAATGGGCCGAAAGGCCGAAAGGCCAGAGCTGGGGAGAACCGGCCTGGAACGAGGAACGGGGCGCGAAACGGGGCGTTCGCTTTCGCCCCAGGCTACTGGGCAGCGCCCAAGTAGGCAGCGCCCGGGCCGTTTGGTGAGCCCTTCAGGGCCTTCGGCAGGCTCTCGTGGAGGCCCGCCTGCCACCGCCATGCAACCCGAACCGTCGGCTGGCCATTTGCGTAATCAAGGTGTGGGTGAGCATGTGGCGGCACATATTGACCGTGGCATGCAGGCGATCGGCCAGCATGCCGAGCGGCTGGCCACTTCCCTGGAGCATACGGATGAGAGGACCCAGCGACGCATTGAGAAAAAGTTCGAACATCAGGTGGGCCGGTTGCAGCATCAGCAAGGTGCCGCCATTGAGGAGGAAACCGTCCTGGCCGAAGAAATCGCCAACCTGTTCCGCAGCCCTGACGGGATCCGCCAAATGATCCTCGCCAAGGAAATTTTAAGCCGACCTTTTCCGTGAGATAACCGACCATGCCCATCTACGAATATGTCTGCCAGGAGTGCCACCAGGAGCAAGAGCAGCTCGTACGGGGAAACATCACCCCCCGCTGCGAGGTCTGTGGGAGCGACCAGTTGCGGAAATTGCTGAGTGTGCCCGCCGCTCACAGTCCCTCCACAGATTCGGGCAATCCAGGGCCTCCAGCCGGTTCCTGCGGCTCCGGCTGCGGCTGTTTTCCCGGCTAGCCGTTCCAATCAGGCCAAATAGTTCGGTTTTAGCGGTGGCTGGCCGTTACGATCCGGCCATTTGGCTAAAAACTATTGCGGCAGCCCATTTTAACCGCCGAGAAGTTTGACACCTTTTTCCCAGCCTGATTATACTGCCACTATAGGAAGGCTCTCTTGTTCCTGGCAGGTACCCAGGGTTGGTGGTTGGCCCGGCGTGGCGAATTCCGGCTCGAGTGGCCATGGCCAAGAAGGCTGCCTTGGTTCGCCAAGGCAGGGCAGCGGATGCGGTTCCCTCGGTTCTCAAGGATAATGAGTCGATGAATCTGCTTGGCAAAATATTTGTCGTTTTTATCGTACTGACCAGCTTCGGACTGATGCTGATGTCGATGGTCGTTTACGCCACGCATAAAAACTGGAAACAAGAGGCGGAGACGGTTCAGAAAAGTCTGTCCCAGGCCCGCACGGAGAATGAACATCTGCAAAGCCAATACCAACACCTGGAAAGCAGGCTCACCGCGGAGCTGGAAGCCGCCCAGCAGGAAGTTCGTAAACTGGAAACCGAACGGGTCGCCTTGCAGGATCAAAACACGGCCATTCAAAAGGATCTGGATCAGTTGAAGCAGAATGGGCGGCAAGCGATCGCCATGGTTGCCTCGACCCAGGAAAATAACGTCGGCTTGATGAAGGAAGTCACGAACTTGCGCAGCGGGATTCGCACGGCCCAGCAAGCCCGTGACAAGGCGTTTGCAACCACGCTCACCTCGACAAGCGAATTGCATGAAAAACAAAGTCAGCTGACCTCGACCGTGGAACGCATGAAGCAGTTGGTGCAACAAGTGGGCAAGGAGACGTCGCTGTTAAAGCGTAACGGCATCGATCCGAATACCGATCCCAACAGCCTGACTCCCCACGTTCGTGGCATCGTGAATGCGACCCACCGGGCGGCAGGTGCGCAACTGATTGAAATTTCCATTGGTGCCGATGATGGCCTGAGGCCGGGGCATACGGTGGAAGTTTTCCGTGGTGATCGCTATCTGGGCCGAGCCGAGATTGTGAAAACCGAACCAGATCGGGCGGTCGCCCGGATTCTTCGCCGTTTCCAAAAAGGACAGATCCAGGAGGGCGACGATGTCGCAACCAAGCTTCGAATCGGCTAGCGTGCCAACGGTACTAAAAAAGAAATCGGCCCTGAATATCTACACGGTGTTGTTGATCATCGCGCTGGTGTCGCTGGTGCTGGGCTCTGTTTTTCTGTGGCTGGAAATTGGCGAGTACGGCGGTTTCGGGGCCGTAAAGGGCCGCGTTGGCGCCGTCACCCGGCCGATCCCCACCGAAGGGTTGGCTGCCAAAGTTATCCAGGGTTTTGAAGCTCTGGTCTAAACACCCGCTTCCGGGGCTGCGCTGCGCTGGCCCAATTCGCGATCCAAGTCGAGCAGGGAGGCCGGGTCGTTCTGGACCATTCTCAGCTTATGGGCAATTTCCCGGGCAGATTTTTCTTCCTCGACCTGCTCGGCAATAAACCATTCCAGTTCCACCAGGGCCGCGAAGGCCTTTTCCTGGAATGCCAATTCGTACAACTTGTCGATCTGCCCGGTTACCCGTTGTTCCTGGGCAAGCGTTTTTTCGAACACGTCCACAATCGACTCGAAATTGGTTTCCGGCTGTTCGATCGCGCGGAAGGTTACCTGGCAATGGCGGGCCAGCAGGAAATCCTTCAGCCGCAAGGCATGGGCTTGCTCTTCCTGGCTTTGGATGCGCAGCCACAGCGCGCTGCCAACAAACTGCTCGTATTCACACCATGAGGACATGGACAGGTAGCTGTACGATGAAAATAGTTCGTTGTTAATCTGATCGTTGATGGCGTCTTGCATGACCAGGCTGAGCATGGCGGATAATCCTCGAGAGTGAGTGGCCGGTCCGGGCTAGTATCGATTGAATGGGTGCTTCTAAAAATTGTGGTCAGGTCGGTCCCATCCGCCAACCCGGAAGCTGGGGTAAATTGTAAAGCATCGCAGCCCCTTGTCCACCAGCCAGAGCAGCCAACACTGGCTTCATTCTTGCGGACAGACCATAATGGACTGGTGGGCTCAATACGGACTGGGAACTATTTCTCAGTTACTGAATTTACTGAAAAGGGAGGCGACAAATGGGGACTGGCTCTGAGCGTCAGCGCGTATAAAACCCGTCGAAAAGTGTGATTCGCTCGGTGCCTGTCCCCTTTTGTCGTCGGACCAACTG
>Ga0114931_10007322_pt1 | contig 13478 bp, 13 predicted proteins | sample 2SBtaG_FD_89579 | JGI IMG/M metagenome (GOLD analysis project Ga0114931, IMG submission 89579) | Deep subsurface microbial communities from Kolumbo volcano to uncover new lineages of life (NeLLi) - 2SBTROV14_V59a metaG | ecosystem: Environmental > Aquatic > Marine > Volcanic | place: Kolumbo... | reverse complement strand
GCTAGGAGCCTGTCGGATTTGGGTAATCGTAGCGAGCATGATGGGAGAGCGAGTCAAAATATTGCCGATTTTGAGGCGAATAGTGGGACTATTTAACGAAAAATCGGCAGGATTTTGGCCGCTTTTCCATCAGCGCAGTAGATTATTCCCAAACCCGACAGGCTCCTAGAGGTTGCCCGTTGTCATCCACCGCTGAGGATCCAATCCGCCCGTGAGTAAAGAAATGCTGCCGGCACGGCAAGAATTGCGCAATTTTCTCCACACGATGCGGCAGAGCATGCAGGACCTCGCCCCCATCGTGCTGGTGATCGGTTGCTTTCAATTGTTGGTGCTGCGCCAGCCCATCCCCAATCTGGGCGAGATCGCCTTCGGCACCGTGCTGGTGGTGCTGGGACTGACCCTCTTCATACGCGGCCTGGAGATGGGCCTGTTTCCCATCGGCGAGTCCATGGCCTACGATTTTGCGCGCAAAGGCAGCCTGTTTTGGCTCTTGGCCTTCGGTTTTCTGCTTGGTTTCGGCGCCACGGTGGCGGAGCCGGCGCTGATCGCGGTGGCCGACGAGGCGGCAAGGGTGGCCGCCGACGGCGGCGTGATCGCCAGCGACGCACAGGCGCAGGAGAGTTACGCACTGGGCTTGCGCTTTACCGTGGCGATGTCGGTGGGCCTGGCCATCCTGGTCGGCGTGCTGCGCATCCTGCGCGGCTGGCCTATCCAGTACCTGATCATCGGCGGTTATGCCGGTGTGGTGGCGATGACCGGCTTCGCCCCCGAGTGGATCATCGGCATCGCTTACGACTCCGGCGGCGTCACCACCTCCACCATCACCGTGCCCTTGGTGGCGGCTCTGGGCGTGGGTCTGGCCTCGAGTATCCGTGGGCGCAATCCGATGATCGACGGCTTCGGCCTGATCGCCTTCGCCTCGCTCACCCCCATGATCTTTGTCATGGGCTACGGGATGCTGGTGTGATGGGCCTGCTGTTGGACGTCGTCGAAACCCTGCTGGCGACGGTGCGCGATGTGTTGCCCATCGCCGCCATCATCTTCGGCATGCAGTTCTTTGTCATCCGGCGCCCGGTGCTCCATCTGCGCCGCGTGCTGCTGGGGTTTCTGTTCGTGTTGCTGGGGCTGGCGCTGTTCCTGCTGGGGCTGGAGCGGGCGTTGTTTCCGCTGGGCGAGATCATGGCGCGGCAGCTTACCGATCCCACGTTTATCGCCGGTTCCAGTGCGGTGGTGGGCGACGTGCTGCAGTGGCATCACTACAAATGGGTGTATCTGTTCGCGTTTGCCATCGGCTTTGCCACCACGCTGGCCGAACCCTCGCTGCTGGCGGTGGCGATCAAGGCCGGCGAGGTCTCCGGTGGTGCCATCGGCGTCACCGCTCTGCGTGTGGCGGTGGCCCTGGGGGTGGCCATCGGCATCGCGCTCGGCGTCTTTCGCATCGTTACCGGTCTGCCGCTGGAGTATTTCATCATCAGCGGCTATATCGTCGTCATCGTGCAGACCGTTTTTGCGCCCAGGCTGATTATCGCCCTGGCCTATGATTCCGGCGGAGTGACCACCTCGACGGTGACGGTACCGTTGGTCACCGCCCTTGGCCTCGGCCTGGCCGGTACGGTGCCGGGGCGCAGCCCACTGCTGGACGGCTTCGGTCTGATCGCCTTTGCCAGCCTGTTTCCCATTATGGCGGTGCTGGGCTATGCCCAGCTCAGCCAGTGGCGCGCGACGCGCGCGCGACGTCAACGAACCACGCAGTAACAACCACCGACGGAGGATGGTATGCACTTTAAACTATTGATTGCCCTGGTCGAGGACAGCAAGAGCGATCGGGTACTGGATGCCGCGCGCGAAACCGGGGCGACCGGGGCCACGGTCATCAATCACGCCCGCGGCGAGGGCCTGCAGGCCAGCAAGACTTTCTTCGGCCTGGCGTTGGAGACCCAGCGCGATATGCTGATGTTTCTGGTTGAGGAACACCTCAGTCGGCAGATCCTCGAGACCATCGCCAAGGTGGCCGAATTCGATGAATGCCCGGGCACCGGCATCGCCTTTCAGATCGATGTGGAGGACGCCGTGGGCGTCGCCCATCAGGTACAGAAGCTGACTACGGTAGTGGAGGAAGAGCTATGAATCCGCGTGAACTCGTCCGCGTGCGCGACGTGATGAAACTGCAGATCGACATCATCGACGGCATGACCACCGTCAGCGAGGCCTTGCAGACCATGAAGCATGTGGAGACCAAGTGCCTCATCATCAATAAGCGGCATCAGGACGACGAATACGGCATGGTGCTCATCGCCGACATCGCCAAGCAGGTGCTGGCCAAGGACCGCGCGCCGGACCGGGTCAATGTCTACGAGATCATGAGCAAACCGGTGCTGACAGTAGATCCTGACATGGATATCCGTTACTGCGCGCGCTTGTTCGAGCGCTTTGGTCTGTCGCGTGCACCGGTGGTGGAGAATGGCGAACTGGTGGGCATTGTCAGTTACACTGACATGGTATTGCGCGGCCTGTGCCATGACATCGGCTGAGCGGCGATTCAGATTTTTCAGCTTGGGGTCGATAGGACGGCATGCCCATCGATCCCCTGCCGAGGTATCTCATGCACGCCCTGCGTTGGCCGCTGGCCGTACTCCTGCTGTCTCTGTGTGCCCCGCTGCTGGCCGCCGGTGACCCCAATGCCGAGTTGATCGCCGCCGCACGCGAGGGCCGCGAGGCGCAGGTGCGCCAGCTGATGGCCCGGGGTGCCGACGTCAACGCCGCCAATAGTCGCGGCAAGACCGCCCTGATGGGCGCCGCCTACTACGGCAATCGTCGCATCGTGCGTCTGCTGTTGGCCGCAGGGGCCGATATCAACGCCAAGGACAGCGGCGATTCCACGGCCCTGCTGGACGCCATCACCGTCGGTGACCTGCACATCGTCAGGGATCTCATCACCGAAGGTGCGGACGTCAATGTCAAGACCATCGCGGGCATGACCCCTCTCAAGCGTGCCCAGGCCCTGGAGCGAACGGAAATCACCAAGCTGCTGGAGGCCGCCGGTGCCAAGCCGGAAGAGGCGTCGGAGGGGAAGGGCAAGAAGGGCAAAAAGAAAAAGAAGCGGTAGCGCCTGAGCCACACGGTTAGGGCGCAAAACCCCTTCGCCACCGGTAAACTGCCCGGATCTCCCCCTGGGATCGCCTAAACATGCTCGACATGCTCGATGATGTACCGACCCTCGCCGCCTGGGCCGTCGCCGGTGCCCTGCTGCTCTGGCTCCTGTGGCGTTTTCTGCGCTATTGCGAGGCGCAGACGCTGGCCGACTGGGGCGGCCCCTGGCGCAACCGCCTGGCGGGCCTGAATGTCCTATTCTGCCGTCACTACCACCACCTGCGGGCCGATCCCCTGCCGCTGCCGGCCACGGGGGCAATGGTGGTCGCCGCCAATCACCTCTCCGGCCTTGACCCGTTGATCATGATCGCCGCCAGCCCACGGCCGCTGCGTTTCCTCATCGCCCGAGAGGAATACCAACGCTTTGGCTTTACTTGGCTGTTTCGCCTCGCCGGCTGCATCCCGGTGTATCGCCAACACCGACCGGCGCGCGCCCTGCGCGAGGCCTTGCGTGCCCTGCAGGCCGGCGATGTGGTGGCACTATTTCCGCATGGACATATTCACCTCGATACGGCCCCGCCGCAGCGGCTGAAAGGCGGCGCGGTGTATCTGGCCCAGCAGGCCGGCTGCCCCATCTTGCCATTGCGCGTGGGGGGGATGCGTTGTCAGGGTCACATCCTGGCCGCGGTTTTTGTGCCTAGCCGGGCCTGGGTGCGCGCGCAACCGGTACTGGACTGTCGCGGCCTGTCGCGGGACGACTGCCTGCAGGGCCTCGCCGATGCTATCCAGGGAGGCTCCGAGATGGTGTCGCAAGTCTTTGATTCGTAAGTTGATGAATAACGACCTGCTTGCGTGGCAGCGCCGTGGCGTCTAATATTTGACACATCGAATGCCATTACCCGATTGTCAGCCAGAATAGGAGCCGTCATGGAATTGGAATTAATGCCGGAAGACGACGACCAGCCGCAAGCGTCGGAGGCCGAGAACGAAGCGGCAGCCTACGATGGCCCCGAACGGCGCAAGGCCGAGCGACGTCAGGTGGTCGACCGGCGCGAAATGGTTCGCTTCGAGGCCAAGGTGGATCGCCGTTCAGGTCAGGATCGCCGCCGCGCCCTCGGACTGTGGAAGCTACGCGATACCTGATCTGACCGTCCTGCAAACAACCGGTCGTGCCGACGCCGGCTGCGCACCTTCGCGCAGTCGGCGTCGGCGTTTCCGCCCGTGGAAAACACGGCGTACTGCTTGAATCACGCCACGCTGCCCCCATGTACCCTCCCATACGCAATGATTCAGACGCGAACAAGGGGTTGATAACATGCGAATGGACAAACTGACGAGCAAGTTCCAGTCGGCGCTGGCCGATGCTCAAAGCCTGGCCGTGGGCCGGGATCACCAATTCATCGAACCGACACACTTGATGACTGCCATCCTCGATCAGGAGGGCAGCACCGTACGTCACCTGCTGGCCAACGCCGAGGTCAACGTCAATCAGCTGCGTGCCTCGCTGGACGAGGCGTTGGACAGCTTGCCGCGTGTGGAAGGCACCGCCGGCGAGGTGCACATCTCCAACGATCTGGCACGCCTGCTCAATGTCACCGACAAGCTGGCGCAGCAACGCGGCGATCAGTACATCTCCAGCGAGCTGTTCGCCCTCGCCGCGGTGGAGGACAAGGGCGGCCTGGGCGAGCGGATGCGCAAGGCCGGGGCCTCCAAGGCCGGGCTGGAGAAGGCCATCGAAAATATGCGCGGTGGCGAGAACGTGACCGACCCCAATGCCGAGGAACAGCGCCAGGCGCTGGAGAAGTACACACTGGACCTCACCGAGCGCGCCGAGCAGGGCAAGCTGGATCCGGTGATCGGGCGTGACGAAGAGATCCGCCGCACCATCCAGGTGCTGCAGCGCCGTACCAAGAACAACCCGGTGCTGATCGGCGAGCCGGGCGTGGGCAAGACCGCCATCGTCGAGGGGCTGGCGCAACGCATCGTCAATGGCGAGGTGCCCGAGGGCATCAAGGGCAAGCGCCTGTTGTCGCTGGACATGGGCGCGCTCATCGCCGGCGCCAAGTTCCGCGGAGAATTTGAGGAGCGCCTGAAGGCGGTGCTCAACGACCTGGCCAAGCAGGAGGGACAGGTCATCCTGTTCATCGACGAGTTGCACACCATGGTGGGTGCCGGCAAGGCCGAGGGTGCGATGGATGCCGGCAACATGCTCAAGCCGGCCTTGGCGCGCGGCGAGCTGCACTGTGTGGGTGCGACGACGCTGGACGAATATCGCCAATACATCGAGAAGGACGCCGCACTCGAGCGCCGTTTCCAAAAGGTGCTGGTGGACGAGCCTTCGGTGGAGGACACCATCGCCATCCTGCGTGGCCTGAAGGAGAAGTACGAGGTGCACCATGGGGTGGAAATTACCGATCCGGCCATCGTCTCGGCGGCCACCCTGTCGCACCGTTACATCACCGACCGCCAGCTGCCGGACAAGGCCATCGATCTGATCGACGAATCCGCTTCGCGTATTCGCATGGAGATCGACTCCAAACCCGAATCCATGGACCGCCTGGAACGGCGTCTGATCCAGCTCAAGATCGAACGCGAGGCGCTGAAGAAGGAAAGCGACGAGGCATCGAAGAAGCGCTTGGCCGACCTGGAGTCGGAGATCGGCAAGCTGGAACGCGAATACGCCGACCTGGAAGAAATCTGGAAGGCCGAGAAGGCCGCCCTGCAGGGCACCCAGCACATCAAAGAGGAGCTGGAACGCGCCCGCCTGGAACTGGAGAATGCCCAGCGTGCCGGTGACCTGGCGCGCGCCGGCGAGTTGCAGTATGGCCGCATCCCCGAACTGGAGCGCCAGCTCGACATGGCGGCGCAGGCCGAAATGACCGAGATGAAGCTGCTGCGCAACAAAGTCACCGAAGAGGAGATCGCCTAGGTGGTTTCGCGCTGGACCGGCATCCCGGTGTCGAAGATGCTCGAGGGCGAACGCGAGAAACTGCTGAAGATGGAAGATGGGCTGTGCCAGCGGGTGGTGGGGCAGGACGAGGCCGTGCGTGCTGTGTCCGACGCCATCCGCCGCTCGCGCGCCGGTCTGGCCGATCCCAATCGGCCCAACGGCTCCTTCCTGTTCCTCGGCCCCACCGGCGTGGGCAAGACCGAGCTGACCAAGGCCCTGGCCGAGTTCCTGTTTGACACCGAGGAAGTCATGGTGCGCATCGACATGTCCGAGTTCATGGAGAAGCACTCCGTGGCGCGTCTTATCGGTGCGCCGCCCGGCTACGTCGGCTACGAGGAGGGCGGGTATCTCACCGAGGCGGTGCGCCGCAAGCCCTATTCGGTGATCCTGCTCGACGAGGTGGAGAAGGCCCACCCGGATGTGTTCAATATCCTGCTGCAGGTGCTGGACGACGGCCGCCTCACGGACGGTCACGGGCGCACCGTGGACTTCCGCAACACGGTGATCGTGATGACCTCCAACCTCGGCTCGCAACTGATTCAGGAGATGGCCAAGGTCAACGACTACGAGGCGATGAAGACCGCGGTGCTCGAGGTGGTGGGCGACCACTTCCGGCCCGAGTTCATCAACCGCATCGACGAGGTGGTGGTATTCCACCTGCTGGGTCGCGAACAGATCCGGGCCATCACCACCATCCAGGTGGAATACCTGCGCCATCGTCTCGGCGACCGCGACATGCTGCTGGAGATTAGCGATGCCGCGCTGGATCGGCTAGGCGAGGCGGGTTTCGATCCGGTTTATGGTGCCCGTCCGCTGAAGCGGGCCATCCAGCATGGGGTGGAGAACCCGCTGGCGCAGAAGATCCTCGGCGGTGAGTTTCAGCCCGGTGACGTCATCGTCATCGATACCGAAGGCGACGAGTTGGTGTTCCGCAAAAAGGCGGGCAGCCACGCCAGCGCCGCCTGAGGTCGTCCGCCATCGTCGTGTCAGATGCCCCGCCCCGTGCGGGGTGTCTTTTTTGTGCCCCTGGCAAGCGGTCTGGAACGGCTGTCTTTGACACGAAATTGCCGCCTGTGTAGGGTATCGCTCACGCCGATGCGGTGAGGGGACAAAGAGCCCCCGGGATGCTTCGAGCGCCATCAACAAGAGCGAGAGGAGAGGTGTTATGAGTTTTATGGACGGTTTCATCGTTGTGGCCATCGTCGTGGCCATTATTGGCCTGGTGACCATCAAGGACGTGATGTCCGAGTCCTGAGAGACACGAAAAGACTCAGGAGGACACAAAAACCGCGGTCGCCACTAAAGGGGGCGACCGCGGTTTTTTTCTGCGCGCGGCCGGTTGGCCAGTCGCGGTGGTCTTCAGTGTCGGGCGGGGAAGGCGACCACGCTGGCCGCAGGTGGGGTCGCCACGGGACGCGGACCGGGTGCGGCGGTCAGTAAGGCGATCTGCTGCTGGTTCAATCTCGACAAGGAGTCCCACATCATGTTGGAGATGGCGAGGCAAGAGGCCATGGGCCCACCAGCCAGTCGACGGGTCTGATCGATTTGCCATTGCAGGCCCTGCAGGCGGCGGCGATGGTGGGCCGGTGCCTGGTTGATCAACTGCTCGATCTTCTCCCGCCGCAGCGCCTCGAAGGCGTCGGGGTCTTCCTTGGCCAATTGTTTCCAGAAATCGAAGTCCAGGCTGTCTGGGTTGCGAGATTGGTTGTGCATGTTCCTCTCCACCTCAACGGTACGGCGCATTTGTGACGGGTGGAGTGATTCGCCACAGCGAAAAACTCCGGGAAAAAATACCCAGTCACGCCTAAACTCTGTGGCCATTTGACCGCTAACAACTGCTTAGGCTGAGTATGGGCCCATTTTCCCGATTTCGCGCGAGAGTGTCAAAAAACCGACCATCAGCCCGGCGGGTGGCTTCAATCGATTGAATTTTCTATGTATTTATTTACGTCACATGCCGGGCAGTAACGCCCGACATGCCAAAGGAAGGCGATCAGAGGTCTCAGCGGGGGACGGCGGTGGATTTGCTGGTGTCGTCCTGTTCGCGCACCTTGGCCAGGAATTCGGCGAAAAAGGCACCGAACACGCCGAGAAACAGACCGAGGAACAGACTGAGGGCAAGGATGACCTTCTTGCCGGGTCCGACCGGGTCCGCCGACTGCAAGGGCGGTGAGAGGGCGCGGGTGGTCTGCAGGTTGTTCAACTGGGTTTCCAGTTGTTGGATGGATTGCTGCTGGCGGGTGAGATTGCGCTGGTGGTCGGCGAGCAGCTTGCGCAACTTCTCCTCCAACTCGGCCACCACCGGGGCCTGGCGCCGCTGTGCCCAGGCATTATCTTGGATTAGCTTGTCCAGCTCCTGATCGATCTTACTCAGGGCTGAGCTCTGTATGGCCTGTTGGCGTTGGTTGGCGGAGATCTCGTCCTCCAACTGCTCGCGGGCATCCTGCTGGTTGATGAAAAGGCGTTCTTCGAGGGCGGCGAGGCGGGTACGATTCTGCTGTAACTCATTGTCGATCATCAACATGGTCATGGCCGCTGACTCGGAATCGAGGCCGCGGATGGCCTCCTTGCGGCGTTCCAGGGCGTCCTTGATCTGGGCGCGCAGGTCGTCGATCTGCTGTTTGAGCAGTTTGTCCACCTCGGCCAGGCGCCCATAACGGGCCCGCAACAGCTTCTCCTTGTCCTTGAGGTCGGCGATGGACTTCTCCGCTTTGGCCTTGCGTGTCTCCAGATCTTTTCGGGGGATGGCCAGGGTGAGGGGGTCTTTTAGCCGTTCCAGATCCAGCCGCGACTTGACCAGTTTGGTCTCCAGGGCGCGTTTCTGTACCTCCAGGGTGCTGGGATCCTTGAGTTCCTCCAGCGTCAGGCGTGCCTTGAACAGGTTTGCCTCCAGGTTGCTGCGGATGACGGTGGAGACGCGTCGGTGGTCGGCCTCCACCTTGTCGATAACGTGCTGCATGATGGTGGTATAGGCCGGGCCTGCATCCTCCGCGGCCTTGGCCTCGAGGACGATGAGTTCGCTGTCCTTGGGGATCCGGCTTTCGATCTTGTACTGTGCGTCTTCTTCCTTATGCGAGTCTTCATAGTCCATCAGCGCCTGCGGGATGTAACTCTCCTTGACCTTGGCGAGCACGGTCTCCGGCGCCTCGATGGGCACCGTGGTCGCGCCGCCGCCGGCCGCCTCGAACTTGGTGCCGATCTCGATGGCGGTGGTGTAGGTGTATTTCTTCGGCAGCAGGAAGGCCGCCAGCAGGCCGGCCAGCAGGGCGAGGCCAAGGGCGGTGATGATGATGCCGCGGCGCCTTGCCAGGATCTTCCACAGGTCGACCAGACTGATGCTGTCGTCATCGTGCCAGGGTTCGGCATAAACGATCTGCGGGACCTGCGGGGTGCTCGGGGAGGGGCGTACGGCTTGAGTCATTTACGGCTTCCTTCATCAGTGACCGGGTTCGTTGGCACTCTGTGGTGTCTTTCCCAGGGCCGGGTGCTCGGCCAGGGTGCAAGGATACGGGTAGCGGTGCGCGGAGACAATGTGCCGGGCAGGGTAATCTGCCGCACTCACCGTGCCAGTACGGGGCGCAGGAAATGCCCGGTGTGCGAGGCAGGGGTCTCGGCGATCTGTTCCGGGGTGCCGCTGGCGACGATGGTGCCGCCTTTTTCGCCGCCCTCGGGGCCGACGTCGACGATCCAGTCGGCGGTCTTGATCACATCCAGGTTGTGTTCGATGACGACGATGGTGTTGCCGTGGTCGCGCAGGCGCTGGAGTACGCCGAGCAGCTGTTCGATGTCGTGAAAGTGCAGACCGGTGGTGGGTTCGTCGAGGATGTACAGGGTGTTGCCGGTATCGCGCTTGGACAGCTCACGCGCCAGTTTGACGCGCTGTGCCTCGCCGCCGGACAGGGTGGTGGCGTTCTGCCCCAACTTGATATAGCTGAGGCCGACGTCCATCAGGGTCTGTAGCTTGCGTGCCACCGGCGGCACGGCATCGAAGAACGCGCGTGCATCCTCGATGGTCAGTTCCAGCACCTCGTAGATGTTCAACCCCTTGTAGCGGATCTCCAGGGTCTCACGGTTGTAGCGCTTGCCCTTGCACACATCGCAGGGCACGTAGATGTCGGGCAGGAAGTGCATTTCCACCTTGATTACGCCATCACCACGACAGGCCTCGCAGCGGCCGCCCTTGACGTTGAAGCTGAAGCGCCCCGGCGTGTAGCCGCGCGCACGGGCCTCCTGGGTACCGGCGAACAGTTCGCGAATGGGGGTGAACAGGCCGGCGTAGGTGGCGGGATTGGAGCGCGGCGTGCGGCCGATGGGGCTTTGGTCGATGTCCACCACCTTGTCGAACTGGTCCAGGCCCTCGATGGCTTGGCAGGACGCCGGGCTTTCCGGGTTTTTGTTGATCACCTGCGCGGCGTAGCGGTACAGGGTGTCGTTGATGAGGGTGGACTTGCCGGAGCCGGAGACGCCGGTGATGGCGGTCATCAGCCCGGCCGGGATGTCCACATCGATGGCCTTCAAATTGTTGCCGGACGCGCCACGGATGTGGATCTGCCGCGCGGGGTCGGGCGTGGTGCGCTGCGCCGGTACGCTGATGCTGCGGCGGCCGGACAGATAGGCGCCGGTGAGCGAATGCGTGTTGGCCATAATCTGCGCCGGGGTGCCCTGGGCAACGATCTCGCCGCCATGCACGCCGGCGCCGGGGCCGATGTCCAACACGTGGTCGGCGCTCAGGATGGCGTCTTCGTCGTGCTCCACCACGATCACCGTATTGCCCATATCGCGCAGGTAGGTGAGGGTATTGAGCAGGCGCTGGTTGTCGCGCTGATGCAGGCCGATACTGGGCTCGTCGAGCACGTACATCACGCCCACCAGGCCGGCGCCGATCTGGCTGGCGAGGCGGATGCGCTGGGCCTCGCCGCCGGACAGGGTGTCGGCGCTGCGCTCCAGCGACAGGTAGTCGAGGCCGACGTTGACCAGAAAATCCAGTCGCTGGCTGATTTCCTTGACGATCTTGGCTGCGATCTCGCCGCGGTGGCCGGCAATCTCCAGTTGGGCGAAAAAGGTCTGCGCACGCCCCACCGGCAGGGCGGTGATCTCCGGCAGGCTCTTGTCAACCACGAAGACATGGCGCGAGGCCAGCGCCAGCCGGGTGCCATGGCAGGCCGGGCAGGTCTGGTTGTTGAGGTACTTGGCCAGTTCCTCGCGCACCACGTTAGAGTCGGTTTCGCGATAGCGGCGTTCCATGTTGGGCAGGATGCCTTCGAACGCATGGCGGCGCACCTTCACGCCGCGATCGCCGTGATAATGAAATTCGATCTCTTCGCGGCCGCTGCCGTGGAGGATTACTTGGCGGACCTTGTCCGGCAACTGCTCGAAGGGTGTGTCGAGGTCGAAGTCGTAGTGCTCGGCCAGCGAGCTGATCATCTGGAAATAGTAGGCATTGCGTCGGTCCCAGCCGCGGATGGCGCCGGCCGGCAGGGAAAGCTCCGGATGGCGTACCACGCGCTCGGGATCGAAGAACTGTTTCACCCCCAGGCCATCGCAGCTGGGGCAGGCGCCGGCGGGGTTGTTGAAGGAGAACATGCGCGGTTCCAGCTCCGGCAGCGAGTAGCCGCAAATCGGGCAGGCGAAGCGGGCGGAGAACAGCAATTCTTGTTTGTCCGCGTCGGCCGCTCCCGGCTTCCTGCCTTCTTTATGTCCTTCAGGGTGCGCGGCACTTGTACTTCCCGATACATCGTCCAGCAAGGCCACCGCGGCGATGCCGTCGCTCAGGGCCAGGGCGGTTTCGAAGGAATCGGCCAGGCGCTGTTGCTGGTCCGCTCGCACCTTGAGCCGGTCCACCACGGCCTCGATGGTGTGCTTCTTGCGCAGGTCCAGCTCGGGTACTGCATCCAGCTCGTACATCTCGCCATTCACTCGGACGCGGACGAAGCCCTGCGCACGCAGATCCTTGAAGATGTTCAAGTGCTCGCCCTTGCGTTCGCGCACCACCGGCGCCAGCAGCATGATGCGCGTGCCTTCGGGCAGGGCCAGCACCTGGTCCACCATCTGGCTGACGGTCTGCATCTCCAGGCTGGTGCCGTGTTCGGGGCAGCGCGGCTGGCCGGCGCGGGCAAACAGCAGGCGTAGGTAGTCGTAGATCTCGGTGATGGTGCCGACGGTGGAGCGCGGGTTGTGCGAGGTGGACTTTTGCTCGATGGAGATGGCCGGCGACAGCCCCTCGATGTGGTCCACGTCCGGCTTTTCCATCATCGACAGAAACTGGCGGGCGTAGGCGGAGAGCGACTCCACATAGCGTCGTTGGCCTTCGGCGTAGATGGTGTCGAAGGCCAGCGAGGACTTGCCGGAGCCGGACAGACCGGTGATGACGATGAGCTTGTCGCGCGGCAGCTCGAGGTCAATGTTTTTCAGATTATGGGTGCGGGCACCCTGAATGCGGATGAATTCCATGGGGAGAATGTTCGGCTGGCTCGTCGGCGGAAGAAGCGGGCAGGGCGGTTTTCTGCGTGATTGCGAACCTGCTAATATACGTGGTTCCATCCCGCCGAAGCAAAGGATGTCCACTGAGGGGCGCCGGTGGCGGTTCGCACAAATGCCGATCTTCGAGGGAATGCGTGAGCAGTCAGACCACTACCGATAACAACGGCATGCTGCCGAACGAACGCAGCGCCGTTTACGCCCTGGCCAGTATCTACGCCCTGCGCATGATGGGGCTGTTCATGATCTTTCCCGTGTTCGCCCTTTACGGCCAGACCCTGGAAGGTGCGACGCCGTTCCTCATCGGCTTGGCCATGGGTATGTATGGCCTCACCCAATCCGTGTTCCAGATCCCCTTCGGCATGGCCTCGGACCGCTTTGGGCGCAAACCGGTGATCATCCTCGGCCTGATTATCTTCGCCATCGGCTCGGTGGTGGCGGCGACCTCGGACAGCATGGCCGGGGTGATTCTCGGCCGTGCCCTGCAGGGTGCCGGCGCCATCGCCGCGGCGGTAATGGCGCTGGTCGCCGACCTGACGCGCGAGGAACAGCGACTCAAGGCCATGGCGGTGATAGGCATCAGCATCGGCACGGCCTTTTCGATTTCCCTGGTTGCCGGGCCGTTGTTGGCCAACTGGGTGGGGGTCGACGGCATTTTCTGGCTCACGGCCCTAATGGCCCTGGCGGCCATCGCCGTGTTGCAGCTGTGGGTGCCGCAGCCGGTGCGCAGCACCCTGCATCGCGACGCAGAGACCGTCCCCACGCAGCTGAAGACGGTGCTGGGCGACGGACAATTATTGCGTATCGACTTTGGCATTCTCTGCCTGCACCTGATGCTCACCGCCACCTTTGTCGCCTTGCCGTTGGCCCTGCGCGACAACGCCGGTCTGCCCAGTGAGCACCATTGGTATATTTACCTGCCGGTGATGTTGTTCTCCATGATCCTGATGGTGCCTTTCAT
>Ga0114931_10007321_pt1 | contig 13478 bp, 13 predicted proteins | sample 2SBtaG_FD_89579 | JGI IMG/M metagenome (GOLD analysis project Ga0114931, IMG submission 89579) | Deep subsurface microbial communities from Kolumbo volcano to uncover new lineages of life (NeLLi) - 2SBTROV14_V59a metaG | ecosystem: Environmental > Aquatic > Marine > Volcanic | place: Kolumbo... | reverse complement strand
TCCGTGCTCGATCCCGTGCAGCAGCTCGAGCGAGAGGGCTTCTCCGCCACGGTCCTGCCGGTCGATCCGCTCGGACGGGTGGATCCCGCGGCCGTGGCTGCAGCCTTGCGCCCCGACACGGTCGTGGTCTCGGTGTCGGCCGCGAACGCGGAGGTCGGCACCCTCCAGCCCCTGGCCGAGATCGGCGCGTGCTGCCGGGAGCACGGTGTTCCCTTCCACGTGGACGCGGCCCAGGCGATCGCCAAGGTGCCCTTCGACGTCCAGGCCGAGAACGCCGATCTCGTCTCGGTCTGCGGACACAAGCTCTACGGCCCCAAGGGCATCGGCGCTCTCTACGTCCGCCGCCGCCGGCCGCGCATCCGGATCCAGCCGATCCTGTTCGGCGACGGCCACGAGCGCGGTCTGCGCTCGGGAACGCTGCCGGTCGCTCTGGTCGTCGGACTCGCCCGGGCCGTGGCCCTCGGAATCGCCGAGCGGGAGGCGGAAGCCGAGCGCTTGCGCGGTCTGCGAGGGCGCTTGAAGGACGCCATCGAGAAGGGGCTCGACGGGGTCCGCCTGAACGGCGGGCTCGAGCACCGACTGCCGGGCAACCTGAACCTCGCCTTCGACGGCGTGCTTGCCGATCGCCTGCTGGTCGCGCTCCACGACGTCGCGCTCTCCACGGGCTCGGCCTGCAGCTCCGCGGACCCACGTCCGAGCCCCGTGCTGCTGGCGCTCGGCCTGTCGGAGGCTCGCGTCCGGGCATCGGTCCGCTTCGGGGTCGGGCGCTTCAACAACGAGGCGGAGATCGACCGCGCCGCCGCTCGCGTGGTCGAAGAGGTGCGTCGCGCGCGTCGGGAGCGGCCTGCGCGCGGCCTGCCGCGGCGCGATTGAGCACCCTCGGGCACCCGCGCGGGCTGCGCTAGGCTGCGGCCCTTTCCGTGCCCGCGCCACGGCGCGTGCCGGGTCCCGTACGGAGGAACATCCCGTGAGCCAGCCGAAGAGCACGAACATCACGTGGCACGAAGGCCACGTCACCCGCGAGGATCGCGAGAAGCGGCTCGGCCAGCGAGGCGTCACGATCTGGCTGACCGGCCTGTCGGGCTCCGGAAAGTCGACCGTCGCCGTGGCCGCCGAGCGGGAGCTGCTTTCCCAGGGACGCGTGGCCTACGTGCTCGATGGTGACAACGTCCGCCACGGTCTGAACTCGAACCTCGGGTTCTCGCCCGAGGACCGGAGCGAGAACATCCGCCGTATCGGCGAGGTGGCGAAGCTCTTCACGGACGCGGGAATCATCGTGCTGACGTCCTTCATCTCGCCCTATCGTGCCGATCGCGACGCCGTGCGCGAGAAGATGGCCGAGGGCGACTTCGTGGAAGCCTACGTGGCGGCGAGCCTCGAGACCTGCGAGAGCCGCGACGTGAAGGGGCTCTATCAGAAGGCCCGCGCGGGCGAGATCCCCGAGTTCACCGGCATCTCGGCCCCCTACGAGGAGCCCGAGCGGCCGGAGCTGGTGATCGACACCGACCGGCAGGCGGTCGAGGCCTCCGTGGCCCAGCTCGTGGGCTATCTGCGCGACCACGGCTACCTGACGCGCTAGCCGAGCGTCCGAGCGGCCGATCCGGTCGAGAGCCCCGAAGCCCGCACCCGAGACGTCGCCGGAGGTTCGCGTGGGCCGCGCTCGGGCCGAGCGCCGGGCGTTCCTCGACGCAGGCTCCTCATCCCTGCGCGGGGAAGCGCCGATACGGCCGGAAGTGGTAGCCTCGCCGACGATCATGCCGCGCCTCGAATCGCGCCGACCCCGACACCTCCGCGCCGCGTGGGCCGCGTGCGCCTTGCTGGGCGTTTTCGCCAGCGGATGCGCCTCGCCGTGGGGCCCGGGGCGTCGGCCGCCGACCGAGCCCCCGCTGCCGCCGGCCGCGGCCACCGAGCCGGCGTTGCCCCCCGGCGCCGAACCCTCCGAGGCGGCTCCGGAAGCCGCCGCGGAGATCCGGCCCGAGGCTACGGCGGAGTACGACTTCCTGGTGGGGCGCGATCACGAGCTCGCGGGCGAGCTCGACGACGCGCTGGCCGCTTATCTCCGGGCGGCCGAGAAGGACCCCACCTCCCCGTACCTCCAGCGCAAGGTCGGCGCCCTGTCCTGGCGCCGCGGCGAGCTCGACCGGGCCCAGGAGTACGCCGAGCGCGCCCTCGCCCTCGATCCCGACGACGTCACGGGCCGCGTGTTCCTGGGCCAGATCTACCGCCTGCGGAAGGAGACGGACCGGGCGGAGGCGACCCTGACCGACGAGGCCGGTCAGCCGCTGAGTCGCGAAGCCGCGCTGCTGCTCTATGGCATGTACGTGGATGGGAACCGGCTCGACGCCGCGCTGGGCGTCGCCCAGTGGATGATCTCCGAGGATCCGGAGAACCTGCGCGCCTACTTCGCGCTCTCCCGGGCCTACGAGGAGCTCGGCCGCCCCGAGGAGGCCGTCCGCTCGCTGCGCGACGCGCTCGAGCAGGCTCCGGGCAGTCTCTCGGTGTACGCGGCCCTCGCGCGGCTCTACCGCGAGCGCGGCGACCGCGACGCCGAGATCGCCGTCTACCGGGAGATGCTGGTCGAGTATCCCCATCACCAGGGCACCCTGGCGGCCCTGGCCGACGCCCTGATCGCCACCAGCCGCTCCGACGAGGCCCGCCAGGCCCTCCAGGACCTGGTCGAGCACCACCCCGACGACGCGCGTTCGGTGATCCGACTGGCCCTGCTCGAGTTCGACGCTGGGGAGTACGAGAGCGCGGCGGCGCGCTTCGAGACGGCCCTCGCCGAGAATCCCGAGGATCACGAGCTGGCCTACTTCCTGGGCGTCCTGCGCCAACGGACCGGCGACGTGGACGGCGCGCTCGCGGCCTTCGAACGCATCCCCGAGCATCACGGCCGCTATGCGGACGCGCGAAGCCAGATCGCCGCCCTGTTCGAGCGCCAGGGCGACTACCCCCGCGCCTTGGAGCAGGCGCGGATCGCACTCCGGGCCGCGCCGAGCGACGCCCTCGAGCTCTACGTGGCGCGACTGCTCGCGAAGACCGGTGACTTCGACGGGGCGGTCGCCATGCTCGAGTCCCGGCTCGCCGAGAACCCGGACGACGACGACCTGCTCTACAACCTTGGGGTCCTCTACGGTGAGGCGAAGCGTTTCGACGATGCGCTTCGCTACATGCACCGGGCCCTCGAGAAGAACCCCGAGAATGCCAGCGCGCTCAACTACATCTGCTACACCTGGGCCGAGCGCGGCGAACGCCTCGACGAGGCCGAGGTGCTGATCGCGCGGGCTCGGGAGCTTCGTCCCGACGACGGGTACATCGCCGACAGCCTCGGCTGGGTCTACTACATGCGCGCGGTTCCGCTGATGAACGGCGGCGACGAGACGCGCGCCCGCGCGCTCCTGAACGACGCGCTCCGCACGCTCCAGCACGCCTCCGAGCTGACCGGGGGCGACCCCGTGATCTCGGAGCATCTCGGAGACGTCTTCCTGTTGCTCGAGGACAAGCAGCGTGCGCTCGAGAGCTACCGCGACGCCATGGAGCGGGAGCCACGCCAGGAGGAGCAGCCGGAGCTGAAGCGCAAGCTCGAGACGCTCCAGCGAGAGATCGAGGCGCCGTGATCCGGACCGTGCCCGTCGCCGCCCGGGCGGCGTGGGTGCTGGTGGTGCTCGGAACGGCCGGCTGTGCGGGCTTCCGGGCCGCTCCGCCCCCCTCCGGCGTGCCGGTTCCGCTGGCGGCCGACGATCCTCTGCTCGCGGTCTTGGTGGACGGCTGGACTCACACCCTCGAGTCCCGTACGTCCCTGCGCTCGGGTGTGGTGCTCAAGCTCTCGGGTCCCGAGGGCGATCGACGCCTCAACCAGAACGTGGTGCTGGCTCGGCCCGCGCGGCTGCGAATGGAGATCCAGGCCTTCCTCACCACGGCCGCCGTCCTGGTCGCCGACGGCTCCCGCTACGACTACTTCCAGAGCCTGAACCGCTACCGCGAGAGCGGCCCGGTGCATCCCCTGCTGCTCTGGCAGATCGCCGGGGTCCCTCTGACGCTCGAGCAGGCGGTCCACTTCCTGCTGGGCGGGCCGCCGCCCAGGCCCGGCCTGCATCGCGCGGCGGGCGAACGCCTGCCCGACGGCAGCGTGACCGTGGAGCTGGAGGACGCGGCCGGACGCAGGGTGCGGAGCCTCCGCTTCACGCCCCAGGGACCGCTCGGACAGGTCGAGGAGTGGTCGCCCGATGGACGCTTGCGCTGGCGGGTCGGCTACGATCGTTACCGCGAGGTGGGGGGACAGCCGTTCGCGCACACGATCGAGTTCGAGTTTCCGCGCTACGAGTCCCGGGCCACGGTGGCGTTCCGGTCCGTCGAGCTGAACCCCGCGACGCCGGATCGCCTGTTCGAGCTCCACGTGTCGGGCGAGGAGGGCGCCGATTGAGCTCGCGCGCCCTCGCCGGGCTCGTCGCCGTCGGCGCGCTGCTCGGCGTTCCGTCTTCGGGTTGCACCAACAACCCGTACCCCGACGCCGACTCGGCGCGGAAGATCCTCTACACGGAGATCCAGGAGCCCCCGCGGACCCTGGATCCCGCGGAGGCCTACTCGACCGTCGACCACGCGGTCACCGGCCCGGTGTACGACACCCTGCTCGAGTATCACTTCCTCCTGCGTCCCTACACGCTGATTCCCGGCATCGCCACCGCCGTCCCCGAGCCGCAACCGCTGCCGGACGGCAAGGTGGCCTACCGCTTCGAGCTGCGCGCCGACCTGCTCTTCCAGGATGACGATTGCTTCGAGGCCTTTCTGGGGCCGGGCCAGCGCACGCGCCCGGTCCGGGCGGCCGACGTCGCCTTCGAACTCCAGCGGATCGCCGATCCCTCGGTCAACAGCCCGGTCATCAACACGTTCTGGAAGATCTCCGGGATGCAGGCCTTCAGTCACCGGCTCAAGGAGCTGCGCCAGGACGAGGCCTTCGCGGCCCTGCGGATCGACCGCCAGTACGCGAAGGCCGGACCGATCGAGGGACTGCGGGTTGCCTCGGATCGCATCCTCGAGATCGTCCTCGCCGAACCCTATCCCCAGATCCTCTACTGGTTCGCCATGGAGTTCACGACGCCGGTGCCCTGGGAGGCCGTCGTCCACTACGACGGCGAGCAGGGCCGCGACCTGTTCGACGAGCACCCGGTCGGAGCCGGGCCGTACCGGCTGGCCCGTTACGAAAAACGCAGCCGCATCGTGCTCGAAAAGAACGAGAACTGGTACGGGATCCGCGACCCGGATGCCCACGCACCGGGAGCGACCTATCCCACGCGTGGGGAGCCCGGCGACGCCGCCCGTGGCCTGCTCGACCCCGCTTACGTCGGGAAGCCCTTGCCCTTCGTCGATCGCATCGAGCTCCGCTACGAGAAGGAGACGATTCCCGCCTTCAACAAGTTCCTGCAGGGCTACTACGACGCTTCGGGATCATCCAGGAGAGCTTCGACCAGATCGTCCACGAGGGGAACCTTTCGCCGGAGATGCAGGCGATCGGCATGCGCCTCGAGCGAAGCGTGACGCCGGCGGTCTACTACCTGGGCTTCAACATGGACGACCCGGTCGTCGGCTCGGCGGCCGGCGAACGCGGCCGCAAGCTCCGCCAGGCCATGAGTCTCGTGATCGACACCGAGGAATACACGCGCATCTTCACCAATGGTCGCGGGATCTCGGCGCAATCGCCCCTCCCTCCAGGGCTCTACGGCTACGACCCGGATTACCGGAACCCGTACCGCCACGTGGACGTCGCCGCGGCGCGCCGGCTGCTGGCCGAGGCCGGCTACCCGAACGGAATCGACCCCGCGACGAGCCAGCCCCTGCACCTGACCTTCGACACGGGCGACACGACCTCGCGGGGTCGGCTCCGCTACCTCTTCTTCGTGGAGGCCTGGAACACCCTGGGGCTCGACGTCCAGATCGCGGCCACGAACTACAACCAGTTCCAGGAGAAGGTCCGCAAAGGCGCCTATCAGATCTTCTTCTGGGGCTGGGTGGCCGACTACCCGGACCCCGAGAACTTCCTGTTCCTGCTCTGGGGGCCGATGGCACGCAGCGCCAGCCAGGGACCCAACTCGGCGAACTTCTCGGACCCCGAGTTCGATGCGCTGTTCGTCGAGATGCGGAACCGGCCGAACGACGAGCGGCGGCTCGCTCTGATCCGACGCATGCGCACGATCCTCGAGCGCGAGCGTCCCTGGATCGAGCTGTTCCATCCGGAGTCCTACGGCCTCTACCAGCCGTGGCTGCGGAACGTGAAGCCGCTCGGCATGTCGTTCTTCACGCTCAAGTACCGGGACCTGGATCCCGTCCTGCGTGCGCGTCTGCGCAAGGAGTGGAACCGACCGGTGCTGTGGCCGGCCTGGGTGCTGGCGGTGGGTGCGCTGGCCCTGGTGCTCCCGGGGGTCGTCACCTTCTACCGGGAGCGTCAGTAGTGGCCGATCCGGAGCTTCCGCGATGCTGAGCTACGTGATCCGGCGGACGGCCTACGGGTTCGTCGTGGTCCTCGGGGTCCTGTTCTTCCTGTTCGTGCTGTTCTTCGGCGCGGTGAAGCCCGAGGACATGGCCCTGCGTGCGATCGGGGAGAAGGCGCCGCCCGAGGCCATCCAGCAGTGGATCGTCAACCACGGCTACGACCGGCCGAGGCTCTGGAACCCCGAGGACCCCACCGACACGCTCCTGGTGGAGCACTTTCGCAGCATGCTCAGCTTCGACTTCGGCCGCAGCGACATCGACGACGTCGAGATCTCGCGGCGTCTGCGAGAAGGCATCGGACCGAGCCTGTCGCTGACGGTGCCGCTGCTGATCCTGGGCGTCCTGTTCGGAATCTCGCTCTCGTTGTTCGTCGCGTACTTCCGTGGGACCTACATCGACACGGTCGGCGTCACGCTGTGCGTGCTCGGGATGAGTGTCTCGATCGTGATCTACATCATCGGTGGCCAGTACCTGATCGGGAAGACACTGCGTTGGTTTCCGATCTCCGGCTTCGACCCCTCGCCGGGCGTGGTGCTGCGTTTCCTGGCCCTGCCCATCACGGTCGCCCTGGCGGCGGGCATCGGGGAGAGCGTGCGCTTCTACCGGACCGTCTTCCTGGAGGAGACCCACCGAGACTACGTGCGAACGGCGCGCGCGAAGGGTTGTGGGGACGGGCGAGTGATGGCCCACCACGTGTTGCGCAACTCGCTGATCCCGATCCTGACCCAGGTGGTGATGGCGATTCCGTTCCTGTTCACGGGCTCGCTGCTGCTGGAGTCGTTCTTCGGGATTCCCGGACTGGGAGCGATGACCGTCGAGGCGATCCACGACAACGATTTCTCGACCCTTCGCGTCATGGTCTTCATCGGATCCCTGGCCTTCATCGCGGGGCAGATCCTCACCGACCTCTCCTACGCGCTGGTGGATACGCGCGTGCGGCTCGAGTAGGGCAGGGCGCGGTGCAAGCCTACGTCGTGTCGAACCTCGTGGTCGGCCTGCTCGTGGCCGGGGTTGCCCTGGTAGCGTGGCGCGCCTGGCGGAGCCGGCTGTGGCGGGAGGCCGCGGCGGGCGTGGCGCGCCGCCGGCCGGCATCGCTGGCCGTCGTGCTGCTGTTCGTGGGGGTGGCCCTGCTCGATGCGGTGTCCTGGATCGGCGCACCTCGGGAGGACGAAGCGCTCTCCCTCCGCAAGCCACGCAGCTTGATCGACCGCGCCTTCCCCGTGGACTGGAACGAGCGGAGCTACTCACGACCGCTGGCGGCCGTGGAGTTCTACGGCGGGCGAGCGCTCCGCCACCCCGGGAAGCATCTGCTGGGCACGGACATCATCGGGCGGGACGTGTTGCACCTCACCCTCAAGGGTGCGCGCGTGGCGCTCCTGGTGGGGGGGCTGACCACGCTCATCGTGATCCCGCTGGCCCTCCTGTTCGGGGTGTCGGCGGGCTATCGCGGGGGCCGTTGGGACGATTTCGTCTTCTTCCTGATCTCGACTCTTGCCGCGATGCCGTCGCTCCTGCTCCTGATCGCGCTGATCGCCGTCCTGGGCCGTGGGCCGGTCCAGGTGTGCGTAGCGCTCGGAGTGACGGGCTGGGTGGGCCTGTGCCGGCTCGTGCGCGGCGAGACCTTGAAGCTGCGCGAGCTCGACTACGTCCGGGCGGCCCGGGCGCTCGGCGTCTCGGAGGTCCGGATCCTCTTCCGGCACCTGCTTCCGAACCTGATGCACCTCGTGGTCATCACGGCCGTGCTGCTGTTCTCGGGCCTGGTGCTGTCCGAGGCCGTGCTCTCCTGGCTCGGCATCGGGATCGACGGATCCTGGGGGCAGATGATCGACCAGGCGCGCGACGAGCTCTCGCGCGACCCGCCGATCGTGTGGAACCTGCTGTCCGCTTCGCTGGCGCTCTTCGCCCTGATCCTAGCCGTCAACCGTGTCGGCGACGCCGTGCGCGACGTGCTCGATCCCCGCACGGCCGGGGATGCGGGATGAGCGAGCGCGTTCTGACGGTGGAGGGGCTGTCCACCCGCTTCCCGGGCTCCGATGGGCCCGTCGCCGTGGTCGAGGACGTGAGCTTCGAGATCGATCGCGGCGAGGTGCTGGCCCTGGTCGGCGAGTCGGGCTGCGGGAAGTCGATGACCGCCTTCTCGCTGCTGCGCCTCGTGCCGCGACCAGGTCGGATTGCGGCTCGGCGCATCGAGATCTGCGGCCGGGACGTCCTCTCGCTGCCCGTTCCGGAGATGCGCCAGGTCCGCGGCCGAGAGGCCGCCATGATCTTCCAGGAGCCCATGACGAGCCTGAACCCGGTCCAGACGGCGGGCGCCCAGGTGGTCGAGGCGATCCGCCTGCACGAGCGCATCGACACGGGAGCCGCCCGCCGCCGCACGGTGGAGCTGTTCGATCGCGTCGGGATCCCGGATCCCGACGCCCGCTTCGACGCCTACCCGCACCAGCTCTCGGGGGGCATGAAGCAGCGTGTGATGATCGCCATGGCGCTCTCGAGCCATCCGAAGCTCCTGATCGTCGACGAGCCGACCACCGCCCTCGACGTGACCATCCAGGCGCAGATCCTCGACCTGCTGCGTGAGCTCCAGCGCGAGTCCGGAACGTCGATCCTGCTCATCACCCATGACCTCGGAATCGTGAACGAGCTCGCCGACCGCGTGTCCGTGATGTACGCGGCGCGGCTGGTGGAGGAAGGACGCCGCGAGACCATCCTGGGCGCCGCGCGCCACCCCTACACCCAGGGGCTGCTCCGCTCGATCCCCGGGCTCGCGCGCCGCGGCGAGCCGCTGGCCGAGATCCCGGGCGTGGTGCCCGCGCCCGAGGAGTGGCCGCCGGGCTGCCATTTCGCTGGCCGCTGCGAGCGCGCACTCGAGTGCTGCGCGACGACGCGCCCGGACGAGACCCGTCTGGCCGACGAGCACGTCGTGAGCTGCCACGTGGTGGCACGGGAGGCGAGCCGATGAGCGAACCGCTGCTACGCGTCGAGGGGCTCCGCACCTGGTTCCCGATCCGCAGCGGCCTCTTCCAGCACAGCGTCGGGCACGTGCGAGCCGTCGACGACGTCTCCTTCGAGGTCCCCGCCGGCGGCACGCTCGCCCTGGTGGGAGAGTCGGGCTGCGGCAAGACGACCGTCGGCCTGTCCCTGCTGCGCCTGGTCCAGCCCCAGGCGGGCCGTGCCTGGTTCGACGGGGAGGATCTCCTGGCACTCGGGCCCGACGCCATTCGCGAGCGCCGGCGCGAGATCCAGATCGTCTTCCAGGATCCGATGGCCTCGCTCGATCCGCGCCTGCGCATCCGGGATGCGGTGGCCGAGGGCATGCACGCCTTCGGGATCGGCGAGAACGAAGCCGATCGGACGGAGCGGGTCGCCGCCCTGCTGTCCCGGGTCCAGCTCGATCCCGACGCCATGTGGCGCTACCCGCACGAATTCTCGGGAGGCCAGCGTCAACGGGTCTGCATCGCGCGCGCCCTGGCCGTCGAGCCGCGCCTCGTGGTGTGCGACGAGTCCGTCTCGGCTCTCGACGTCTCGATCCAGGCATAGATCCTGAACCTGCTCTCCGAGCTCCAGGAGGAGCGCCAGCTCTCGTACCTCTTCATCACCCACGACCTCTCGGTGGTCCGTTACCTGGCTGACCGGGTCGCGGTGATGTATCTCGGCCAGATCGTCGAGGAGGGCGAGACCGAGCGGGTCTTCGCCCAGCCGGCCCACCCCTATACGGAGGGTCTGCTGGCCGCGATTCCCTCGGTCGACCCGGCGGCACGCCGGCTTCGCCCGCGCGTGCGGGGGGATGTCCCCTCTCCGTCCGATCCGCCGCCCGGCTGCCGCTTCCACACGCGCTGCGGAGAGGTCTTCGGCCGCTGCACCCGGGAGGCCCCGGGCTTCTATCCGGTCCAGGACGGCGGTGCGCGCTGCTTTCTCCGGCAGACGCCCGAGGGCCCCCCGGTGGGCGCGACCGCCGGCCCCGCGGAATCTCCGGCCTCCGGGTAAGGCTCGGGCGGCTTCCTGCCGATGTTGCAGGCGATGGCTCGACCCGAACGCAAGAAGCTCGGCGAAACCCTGGTGGAAGCCGGCCTGATCGACGAGTTCCAGCTGCGATCGGCGCTGGCGGACCAGAAGCGCTGGGGGAACCGGCTCGGCAAGACGCTGGTGAAGCTCGGGTTCGTGGACGAAACGCCGCTCATGCGGCACCTCTCGCGCCTGATGGGCTACCCGCTCGCGGAGATCCGGGGCCGGGAGATCGACGCCGAGGTGCTCGCGCTGATCCCGTCCGCCGTCGCCGAGAAGAATCGCTGTCTGCCGCTGTTCATCGAGAGCGACGGCGCTTCGCGGTACCTCTACTTGGGAATGGAGGAGCCGGCCGATCTCGATACGCTCGATTCACTCCAGCTTCGGACCGGGCTCGAGATCTTCCCCGTACTGATCGGATTTCGCGAGCTCGATGCGGGCCTGCGCCACTACTATGGCCTCGGCCTCGACGCGGAGCGCAGCGCCGACGACGCCGTCTTCGACGGGACGGGCGGCCCGGTCGGCACCGACTGCCTGCGGCACGGCGACGAGCCGCTGGAGGCCGCGACGGAGGCCGCCGGCGCGCAGCCTTCGCTCGCGCTGGCCGACCCCGAGGAATCCTTCGAAGTCGGCGTGACGACGTCCGAGGCCCCGGAAGCCGCGCCCGCCTCGGAGCGGCGCGCCGGCGAGGTGCCGACGCGCCGGATCCTGCAGGCGCTGACCCAGCTCCTGGTCGAGAAGGGAATCCTGACCCGGGACGAGCTGGTCGCCCACGTGAAGGCGCTCTCCGCCCGCGAGGAGCCCTGAACCCCCCACGCTCCGGTTGACAGCGCCGCAGCCGCGGGCCAATCTCGCCGGCCTCGCAGCGGATGGCCCGGCCTCGGTCGCTGGGCTCGCCGGCGAGGGAGGGAGCACCTCGATGCGCCTCGAGTACGGATTCGAGCTCGATCAGGTCGACGTGCCGAAGTTCGCCGTCGAAGCGGGCGAGGAGATCGGGAAGCTCTTCACCCTGTGCACGCTCGTGCTGAACGTTCTCGACGTCCGTAGCCGGGTCGAGATCGTCTTCCACGGCCTGAATCCCGAAGATCCGGCCCGCAAGATCGACGCCTTCCGCGAGGTGCTCTCGAGTGTCGCCGCCGGCGAGGCCGTGGCCGTCGAGCTCGGTCGCGGGGGTCGCATCCGCAACTCCTCCGCCTACTACCAGTGGCTCTCCTTGCAGCGCTCCGAGGCCTGAGCTCCGCGTCCCGGAATCGCCGGGCCCGACCGGACCGCGCGGCCTTCAGGGCCGGCAGCGGTCTCCCGTCCAACGATGATGCCGTGCGCGGCTCTGCGCCACGATCCTTCGCAACGCGCGGTCCCGCGCGCTCGGGCGCGCCCCGAAGGGAAGCCGGCGGGCATAGCGGTGGAAGGCTGCGAGCCGCGCGCTATCGGGGAAACGGTCGGGCAGCGAGGCGTTGAGCTGCGCCAGGGCCCGCACCCGGCGGCGCGCGCGCACCCGCCGCGCGAAGCGCAGTCCCTCCAGGTCGAGCAGGCGCGGCGAGCCACCGGCCGGATCGAGGTAGACGTGGCTGGCCTTGAGGTCGCCGTGGTCGGCGCCGCGGTCGTGGAGGCGGGCGGCCAAGGCGCCGAGGACGGCCACCGTCTCGGCGAGCTGCCCGTCCTCGCCGGCGATCGCGTCGGCGGGCCGGGCCGGACCAAGATCCTCGAGGAAGATCAGCGAGGCCACGGGCAGGCCGAGGCGACGCCGTTCGAGATAGGCCAGGGGCATGGCCGTGCCCAGGAATCGCGCAGCGAGCCCGTGTCCGCCGAACCAGGCACGTCGTCCAGCGCTTCCGCGAAAGGCATCGGACAGTCGGCGCCACGTCCCGCGCGGCAGCACCTCCTTCACGACGATCGCGTGAGCGCCCCCGCGCACGGCGGTGATGCGGGAGCGACCGTCGTTCTTGAGCACCCGCTCGTCGTTCCGGGCGAGGGCCCGACGGTGGGCCGTCCAGGCGGCGGCCACCTCGACTTCCTCGATGGAGCGCAACCGGAGCCCGCGGTGGCCCTCCAACTCGAGCCGCCCGAAGCGTCGGCCCGGGCGGAGGGCGCGTCGGTGTCGGCTCTCGGCATGCTCGTGGAAGCGGGCCCGGACGGCGCGGCCGACGCGCGCGAGCTCGCGGCGGCCACGGCGGTCGAAGGGACGCGCCAGACCCAGGGCGGCCGCGCGGGTGCGGACCCGGTCCGAGAGCGGAACCCCGGCGGCCCAGAGCCAATGCTCGAGCCGGGCCAGGTCCCGCGCGCGGGAGGCGCGGCGTCGGGAGCGGCGGGCGTGCTGCAGATCGAGCAGCACCGGTCCCCCGGGCGTCGCGAGCAGGTTTCCCCCGTGCAGGTCGCCGTGCCGCCAGCCGCGTCGGTGCAGGCCCGCCAACGTGGATCCCAGGGCCGCCAGCTGTTGCCGCCGTGACTTCGCCGCGCCCGGGAACGCCTGGGACCAGGTCTCGCCTTCGATGAAGCGCGTGACGATCAGGCGGTCCCCGCCGGCCGCGGTGGCCCGCGCCAGCGGCGGCGGCACCGGCAGCCCCGCCGCGCGCAGGCGAGCCAGGGTGCGGAACTCCCGATCGGCGGGGGAACGACCGAGCATCGCCTTCCCGCGCTCCCGGAGGGGATGACGGCCCGACCCGACCCGATAGTGCTTCACGAGCAGCGTCCCGGCCGTCGGGGACTCGATCCGCACGAGCCGGCGCCGGGCGTCGTCGCGCAGGACGTGCGCCCGGGGCTCGGGCCGTCCGGGATCGGCCCACCAATCTTCGACGACCGATCGCACCAGGGGGTCGCCGGCGCGCCAGCGCAGCTCGCTCACCGCTCGAGCCTCGGGTCGTTCACGGCGCGAGCCTCCGGTAGAGGCGTAGCAGGGCCTCGGCGTGGCCGTCCCAGCCGTGCCGCTCGGCGATCGGCCGGGCCTGGCGAGCCGCGGCGGCCCGTGCGCCGGGCTCCGAGAGGCACCCGAG
>Ga0114931_10007320_pt1 | contig 13479 bp, 11 predicted proteins | sample 2SBtaG_FD_89579 | JGI IMG/M metagenome (GOLD analysis project Ga0114931, IMG submission 89579) | Deep subsurface microbial communities from Kolumbo volcano to uncover new lineages of life (NeLLi) - 2SBTROV14_V59a metaG | ecosystem: Environmental > Aquatic > Marine > Volcanic | place: Kolumbo... | reverse complement strand
CCGCCCCGTCGGCGAGCGCCCGGCACGCCGCGTCCGAGAGATCGCGCGCGAGCCCGCCCGGCACCAGGGCGCCGAACAGATAGCGATGGCCGAGCGCACGCGCGCTCAGGCGAAGAAGATCCTCCTCGATCAGCGCCGCTTGGGCGGTGCCGACGGCGAGCGCGGTCGATTGGCAGAGGCCCGCGATCGCCGCGGCGTGGTGGCGCAGGCGCTCGAGCTCGGCGAGGAGGCTGCGCAGCATCCGCGCCCGGGGGGGCGGCTCTACGCCGGCGATCGTCTCGACGGCCTGGCAGAAGGCGAGGCCGTGGGCGAACGCCGAGGTCCCCGAGAAGCGCTCGGCGAGGAGGAGCGCGTCGGCCGCCGTCCGGCCCTCGGCGATCTTCTCGACCCCGCGGTACTTGTAGAAGAAGCGCGGGATCGCGGTGATCACGTCCTCGCCCACGGTCTCCAACAGGAAGCGGGCCGATTCGGCGACGCCGGAGAACACCGGGCCGATCGGCATGGCGAAGGCGCCCGGTGCCTCGACCACGGTCGGCGGCTCCCACAGGGCCTCGCTCCGGGGCTCGATGCGGGCGCCCCCATCGAAGGCGGTGCGCATCGGGTTGGTGCCCTCGGGCCAGTCCTCGTGGAGGACGAACTCGCCGAGCCTGGGATGGCCCTCGAAGATCAGGCCGAACAGGTCCTCGGCCTCGCGTTCGTGCCAGTCGGCGGGGTGAACGACGTCGGCGATGGTCGGAACCGTGATCTCCTCGTTCGGGCGCTCGAGCCGGACTTCCACCCAGTCCCCGGCCTCGGGGCGATAGAAGAGGTAGCGCAGCAGCCACGAAGGGACGCCCGTCTCCTCGACCACCAGGGTGGCGAAGGCGCAGCCGAGGTCGGCGAACAGGACCCGGCAGAGATCGCGCAGGGCGTCGGGCGGGGTGACGATCTCGCCGCGGCCGGGCCGCGCGCCGGGGCGGACCTCGAGCCGGGCGCGGAGATCCGCCGGCAGGCGTGCCGCCAGATCGCCCGGGGGCGCGACCGCCGCGCTCATGGCGCCCCCCCGAGCACCGCCGCCGAGGCCGCGAGCAGGCGGTCGATCCCGCCGGGAAGGGCGATCCCGAGGACGACCACCGGGATCACCGCGACGACCAGCGCCACCGAGCACGTCGCCGGCAACGCCATCACCGCCCGGGGCCGACCGGGCTCGCCGAAGACCATTCCGTTGACGTGGCGCATCATGGCGCAGAAGGCAACGACGACGAACAGCGCGAGAAGGCCGGCGGCCACATAGTGGGCGGCACCCAAGCCCGCCTTGAGAATCGTGAATTCGCCCAGGAAGACGGCGAACGGCGGCGCCCCGGCGATGGCGAGCGCGCCGACGAGGAAGGCCACCGCGGTCGCCGGCGAGAGCCGGATCAGCCCGCGCACCGCGGCGATCTCCTGCGTTCCCGCGGTCAGCACCACGGCGCCGGCGGCGAAGAAGCAGAACGACTTGGCGAGCGCGTGCGCGGCGATCTGGAAGGCGGCGCCGAAATAGGCCTGATCGCCGAGCCCCATCGCGACCATGACGATGCCCATGTGCTCGACCGTCGAGAAGGCGAACATCCGCTTGTAGTCGCGGACATAGACCAGGAGCAATGCGGCGACCCCGGTCGAGATCAGCCCGAAGACCAGGAACCAGCCTTGCGCATCGCCCTCGCCGGCGGCCTTGAGGACGGGGAAGAGGCGCAGCACGGCATAGAGCGCGGTCGTCGTCTCGACCCCCGAGAGAAGGGCGCAGATCGGGGCCGGAGCCTGGCTGTGGGCATCGGGCAACCAGGTGTGCATCGGCGCCAGCCCCGCCTTGGTCCCGAAGCCGACGAGGACCAGGACGAAGCCCATCCACAGCACCCGGGGCGGCATCGCGGGGGCGGCGGCCGAGAGCCCGGCCCAGGTGAACGGCCCACCGCCGGCGAGCCGCACGCCCCAATAGAGGAAGATCACCCCGAGCAGGGCCACCACCGCGCCGAGGGTGGTCAGGACGACGTACTTCCACGCCGCCTCGAGCGCCTCGGGGGTGTCGGCATAGGCGACCAGGAAGGCGGACGCGAGCGTGGTCAGCGCGATCGCGATCCACACCAGGGCGATGTTGGCGAGCAAGGGCACCGCCAGCATCGAGGTCAGAAAGAGATTGTAGAGCGCGTAGTAGCGGTCGCCGCCGCCCGGCGAGGGATGGTGGCGCATGTAGCCGACCGAGAAGATCGCCGCGGTGAGGCCGACGAAGGCGACGAGAGCCAGGATCAGGGCGCCGAGCGAATCGCAGACCAGCCAGCCGCCGAGGCTCGCGGGCGCCCCTCGCGCCACCACCCGGCTGACCACCAGCGCGACCAGGGCGAGGACGAGGGCGCTCGCGATCACGGTGGCGCGGGCCGCCGCCCGCCGCGTGAGCGCCAGGCAGAGGCCGGCGGTGGCGACCGGGATGAGCAGGATGGCGGCGAGCTCCATCGGTCCTAGCGCTCGCGCAGCGCGGCCAGCAGGCCGACCGAGGTGCCGCCCACCCGCTCGTGGATGCGCCGGGTCAAGAGGCCGATGACCAGGGTCACGACCAGGACGTCGAAGGCGACCGTGAGCTCGGCGATGAACGGCAGGTCGGACGCGATCGCGACGGCGACGAAGAAGGCCCCGTTCTCCATCGCCAGCAGGCCGAGCAACTGCGAGACCGCTTCCCGGCGAACCGCGACGGTGTAGGCGCCGAGGAAGAGCCCGGCGAGCCCGACCGGCAGGTTGACGGCGACGAAGGGGCCGGTCCCCAGCGTCGCCACCGGATAGGCGAGGGCACCGGCGAGCAGGGTCAGGGCGGCGGCGAGAAGGAGCGAGGTCGGGATGTTGAGGACCTGCGAGATCTCGCGCCGGGCGTAGATCTCGCCCCGGACCGACCGGCGCAACAGCCACGGCATCGCCACCGCCTTGGTCGCCACCGTGATCACCGCGACCGCGGCGAGATGGCCCGAGCCCTCGCCGATCGCGATCACGCTGGCCGAGGCTGCGAGCAGGAAGGCCTGGGCGACGAACCAGCGCAGGCAGGCCAGCATCTGCCGGGTCGCGACGATGGCGAACGCCGCCAGCAGGAACAATCCCCCGGCCATCGCGTTGAGGTGCGGAAGATAGGATGTCGCCCCCCCCGCCATGCCCCGCCCCCTAGAGCCCCGAGGCGCTGGTCGCCACCGCCACCACCGAGGTGACGAAGGCGGCGGTGAGGAACTCGGTGATGCGGAACAGCCGCAGCTTGGCGAGCGAGGACTCGATGACCACGAGGACCACGAGGAAGAGGAAGACCTTGACCAGGACCAGCGGCACGGCGAGCAGCACGTCGCCGACCGACATCGTCCCCGCGAGCCCCCACGGGGTGACCAGGACGTTGAGGAAGATGGTGACCAGGACGAGGAGCTTCATCGCCCCGGCCCATTTCATCAGCGCGGCGCCGCGGCCCGAGTACTCGAGCGACTTCGACTTGCCGATCATGGCGAGCTCGAAGTGGCCCGAGGGGCTGTCCACCGGAAGCCGGGCGTCCTCGGCGAGGATCAGCATGAAGAAGGCGAGGACCGCGAGGACGTGCGAGGGGGCGAAGAAGTTGCTGAGCGGGCTGACCCACACGGTCTGGACGATATAGGGGATGGTGGAACCGGCGACGAACGAGACGGTGAAGAAGACGATCATGAACACCGGCTCGGCGAGGAAGCCGACCATCCGGGTCCGGCTGGCGCCCATCGGCCCGTAGGGGTTGCCGCTGTCGACCGCGGCCAGGGCGACGAAGAAGCCGCCGAGCGCGAGCACGAAGCCGCCGCCGAGCATGTCGCCCATGAAGGCGAAGAACAGCGGATAGCGCGTCAGCACCGGAATCAGCAGGGTGACGAAGACCGGCGCGACGAAGGCGACATAGGGCGCGGCGCGGAAGATCCAGGTGCTTTGGTCCGAGATCACCTGGTCCTTCTTGAGCAGCTTCCAGATGTCACGGTAGGGCTGAAAGACGCTGGGCCCGCACTTGGACTGGACGATCTCCTTGAGGCGGTTGAGCACCCCCTCGGCGAGCGGCGCGAAGCCGACCACCACGGCGACCTGAAGGAGGTTGTAGAGGATGCGCTCCTCCACCGCTCAGCCTCCGCCTCGATCGCCAAGGGCCGAGCCGGCCCGGGTTCCAGCCATGCCGAGCGCCTCGCGCCGCGCCGCGATCCGGCGCCGCGACGGGGCCGTCCAGGGTCTCTCAAAGGGGGACGCCACCGCCGAGCGCGCCCGCGTGCACCCACAAGCCGGGCGCGGGCGGTCCGTCTCAGGCGGTCGCCGGGGGGCCGTCATGCAAACGCCTCCTGCTGTCCGTAGACACCAGAGAAGGAGTCATCAGCCCCCGCGGGCGGTTACAAGGCGAACTCCATCGCCCGATTCGCGGCCGGCACGATGGAAGTTCCCGCCCCGCTTGTCAATGGCGTGCGCGCGCTTGCGATGCCCCGGCGGCGGCGGAGAAGCGGAGCCCCGACACGATGGACATGGGCCCGCGGTTAATGCAGGATCGTTCGATCTTCAGGGGTCGACGCCCACAGCGGTCCGCCTGCGGCGGGGCCGGCGTCGCGGGGCTTCCCCAACGCCAGCGATACTCGGTGTTGGGACGACGCTTCGCCGGCCCTGGGAAAGCGGTGATGACCTGCCGGCGTCTTGCACGGAGGTTCACGATGAAAGAGCGTCTTCTCGGCATGCTCGGCATCGCGGCAGGGGTGGCGATAGCGTTTTCGGCCAGCGGCGCACTCGCCGCGAAGTGCCCCATCAAGATCGGCGGCATGGCGCCGCTTTCCGCCCCCGGAGCGGTCACCGGCGGCGAGGCGATGCGCGACGCGATGACCATCGCGGCCGATGAGATCAACGCCAAGGGCGGTCTCTTGGGGTGCCAGGTGAAGCTCGTCGTGGTCGACACCGAGGGCCTGCCCGAGCGCGGCGCCGCGGTGATGCAGAAGCTGATCGACCAGGACAACGTGGCCGCCGTCGGCGGCGGCTATCACAGCTCGGTCGGGATCGCGTCCGAGCAGGTCGCGCACGAGAAGGGCGTACCGGTGGTCTTCGCCGAGACCTGGAACGACCAGATCACCGCGAGCAAGCTCCCTGAGATCTTCCGCATCGCCCCGTTGAGCTCGGAGGCCTCGGCGGTCTACTCCAAATTCGCGGCCACGGTTCCCGGCGTCAAGAAGGTGGTCATCGTCACCGAGAACACCGATTACGGGATTCCGGCGGCGCAGGAAACGGCGGCCGGGCTCAAGAAGGCGGGGATCGGCTCGGTGACCTTCAGCGTCGACATCGGCACCCAGGACTTCTCGGGCATCATCCAGCGGGTCAAGGCCGAGCACCCGGACATGATCATCACGCTGACCACCGGCGAGGCGTCGCTGAACTTCGAGGAACAGGCGGCCGAGAACGGGACGGGTCCCGGCGACCTGCCCTTCTTCTGCGATCAGATCGGGCTCGAGAGCAAGCTGTTCTGGACCAATGTGCCCGACGGCAATTACTGCTTCCTGAGCCGGGTCGGCCTGCCGCCGGCGCACTACACCGCGGTGTCGAAGTCGTTCCTCAAACGCTATGTCGCCCGGACCGGCAAGCGGGTGCCCGAATCCTATGCCTTCGAGGCCTATGATTCGATCATGATCATCGCCAAGGCCATTGCCGACGCGGGAAGCACCGACCACGGAGCGATCATCTCGGCGCTCGAGCACATCTCCTATGACGGGGCGTTGGGAACGATCACCTTCCCTTACGGGCGCAACAACCCGCCCGCCGCCAACGGCAAGGAAGACAAGTGGTGGCACCAGTTCCCCGAGCCCGCCATCACGGTCGTCCAGTACCAAAAGAAGGGGCAGGATTCGACCAACGCACCGGTCGTCTATCCGCCCAAGTACAAGACCGGCGATGCGGTGTTCGTCAATCAATAGGAACACCACGGTGCACGGGAGAGGGCGTGGCCGCCCTCTTCCGCCGCCACCGGGCGCCACCGCCTAGGGGCCGCTGAGCATGGATAACTCGGGACTGTTCTGGTCCATCGTGCTGTGGATGATCGTCTGGGGCGCCGTCGGCGGGGTGGTCACCCCGCGCGTTTACCTGCGCAAGGACCTCGCCACCTCGGATGCCAAGCTCGCCGGGGCCTTCGTCGGCGCCGCCGGCGGCCCCTTCGGCCTGGTTCCCTTGTGGCACTGGGCGCCGGTGCTGCGCGGGCGGTGGACCCTGTGGCCGGCGGTGGCGGCGGTCGGCCTGCTGGTCGTCGCCTTCGACCTTGGCGATCCCAGCAACCTCTGTGTCACCAGCGGCGCCTTCGTCGCCTCCCAGCTCACCAACGGCCTCATCATGGGCACCATCTATGGCCTGATGGCCTTGGGGCTGACACTGATCTTCTCGATTCTGCGGGTGGTCAGCTTCGCCCACGGCGAGTTCTACATGATCGGCGGGATGGTGGTCTATTACACCACCGCGGTGTGGCTGCCCGGCGCCCCGCCTCTGCTCGCGGTGGCGGTGGCGTGCGCGGTGACCTTTGCCATCGGCGCCGTGTTCGAGCGTCTCTTCCTGCGACCGATGTACAGCGGCGGCGTCGAGCGACCGATCGAGTACGCCATCCTCGTCACCTTCGGGCTGGCCTTCTTCCTCCAATACACGGTCCAGGCCCTGGCCGGTGCCAGCCCGGTCAAGGCCCATCGCTTCTTCGACTTTCCCAGGCTCCGCCTGCCCGGCGCCCACGACCCGTGGCTGCTCAAATCGAGTGCGGCGAACCTGACGCTGTTCGACACCGTCTCGATCTCCAACCCGCGCTTCACCGCCGCCCTGATATCGATCGCCACGCTCTTGGCCCTGCTCTACTTCCTCTATCGCACCTGGCCGGGGAAGGCGCTTCGCGCGGTGAGCCAGGACCAGCAGGCGGCGGCGGTGGCGGGGATCGACCCCGACCGCATGAACATGCTCGCCTTCGCCCTCGGCGGGATGCTCGCCGGGCTCTCGGGGGCGACCCTCGTTCAGGCGTTCTCGTGGCTGCCCCAGGTCGGCATGCTGCCGGCGCTCCGGTCCTTCGTCATCGTCGTCCTCGGCGGGCTGGGGTCGCTGCCCGGGGCCTTCCTCGGCGGCCTGATCGTCGGCCTGGTCGAGGCGGCGGGAACCGGCTGCATCCCCGATCCGCAGCGCGCGGCGTCCTACATCCCGGCTTACGGGATGATCATTCTCACGCTCACCCTTCTGCTCAAGCCCACCGGGCTGTTCGGCCGAGCCGAATGAGATGAGGGCCCGGGTTCCCAAGATCGCCGGCACGCTCGCGGTCGCGTTTCTGCTCGCCTTTCCTTTCGTCTACCAGCGGGCCGACTACGACTACGTGATGCACCTTTGGATCACGGCGTTCTTCTATGCCATCCTGGCGTCGAGCTGGGCCCTGCTCGCCGGCTATGCTGGACAGTTCTCATTCGGCCACATGGCGTTCATGGCGATCGGCGGCTATGTGGCCGGGCTCTTCAGCAACTACCTTTACTTCACCAGCGCGCCGACCAAGACGTGCCTGGAGTTCGCCGTCGGCGGCCGCTACCTGGTGATCCTCGACCCCATCGGGGTCAGCGCGGTGCCCCGGACCTGCCTCGACATTGCCCGCGAGAGCTGGCCACCGGACGTCGTGGTGAGCCAGCCGTCGCTGTGGTGGGGCATCCTGCTGGGGGTCCTCGTCGGCGGCCTCTTCGGGTTTCTGACCGGGGCCCTGGTGCTCCGCCTCAGGGGCGCCTATCTGGCGCTGTTCACGCTGGGGTTCTCGGAGATTCTGCGGGCGACGATCAGCGCCGAGATCCCGATCACTCGGGGTCAGGCGGGGCTCGAGCTCGCGCCCCTGTTCCCCCACGGCATCAGCCTGCTCGGCGCCACCTACGGGCCCCAGGACAAGGTCCCGCCCTACTTCGTGATGCTGCTTCTGCTCCTGCTCTGCGTCGCCATCATGATGGCGCTCGAGCGCTCGCGCTTCGGGCTCTTCATCCGCTCGCTCCGCGAGGACGAGGACGCAGCCTCGGCGCTCGGCGTGGACACCGTGCGCTACAAGGTTCTGGTGTTCGTGGTGACCTCGATGATGGCGGCCGCCGCGGGCGCGGTGCAGGCGCACTATATCGGCATCATCACGCCCAACATCCTGATCATCATGCAGATGGCCCTGGTCGTCGCGATGGCGGTGATCGGCGGGCTCGAAAGCATCGTCGGGGCCGCGGTCGGCGCCATCCTCCTCGAGTTCCTGCTCGAGTTCCTACGCAACGACTTCGTCGTCGCCGGGGTGGTGATCAACATGTCGGTGTGGCGGCTGGTCCTCTTCGGGGCCTTGCTGATGCTCACCCTGCGGTTCGCCCGCAACGGCCTGGTGCACCCGGTTCTGTTGTGGTTTAGCCGCGCCGGCGTCGCCCGCGAGACGGTCGAGCAGCAGCGCGCCGACGAGGGCGGAACGGAGCCCGCGCCATGATCGAGCTCGCGGTCAACGGCGTCCACAAGTACTTCGGCGGCCTGCACGTGCTGAAGGGCGTGAGCTTCGCCGTCCGCGGCGCCGAGCTGATCGGCCTGATCGGCCCCAACGGCGCCGGCAAGACCACCCTGACCAACATCCTCGATGGCGCCATCAAGCCCACCAGCGGCACCGTCTACCTGAACGAGCGCCGCATCGACCAGCTTCCGCCCTACCGGGTGGCGCAGGCGGGGCTCGGCCGGACCTTCCAGGTGACCCGTTCGTTCCGCCGCATGACGGTGCTCGAGAACCTTTACGTTCCGGCGCTGGCGATGAACCCGGGGGCGCGCCAACGCGCGTTCGAGAGCCGCGCCCTCGAGGTCCTCGATTTCCTCACCATGCGGCACTTGCGGAACGAGTTCGCCCGCGCGCTTTCGGGCGGCCAGCAGAAGCTGCTCGAGCTCGGTCGTCTGCTGATGCTCGACCCCGGCGTCATCATCCTCGACGAGCCTTTCGCCGGGGTCCATCCCAGGCTGATGGAGATCATCTACCGCTACATCGCCCGGGTGAACGAGGAGGGAAAGGCGATCATCCTGATCAGCCATCAGATGGAATCGATCTTCACCCTGTGCCGGCGCCTTCTGGTCTTGCACTACGGCGATCTCATCGCCGACGGTGCGCCCGACGAGGTCAAGCGCGACCCGGCGGTGATCGAGGCCTACCTCGGCGAGGACGAGGAAGCGGAAAGCTGAGTCCATGAGACGCGCTGTGCGAAGGGACTGCCGATGCTCGAGGTGAGCCATCTTTTCGTCGGCTACTACAAGGACCTCAACATCCTTCAGGACCTCGATCTGGTCGCTCGGCCGGGCCGAATCACCACCGTGCTCGGCGCCAACGGGGTCGGCAAGTCAACCGCGCTCAAGGCTATTTACGGCTTTCTCAAGCCCAACGCCGGCGACGTTCGGCTGAACGGCGACAGCATCATCGACGTGCCGACCCACCGCCGAATCGAGCGCGGGCTCGCTTACATCCCCCAGCAGCCGGGAATCTTCCGCGACATGACGGTGCAGGAGAACCTCGAGCTCGGCGCCTGGACCTTCCGCCGCGACAGCGCGCGCATTCGCCAGAAGATCGAGGACAACTACGGCCGCTTCCCCATCCTCCGAGACAAGCGCCACCAGCCTACGGGCGAGCTTTCCGGCGGCCAGCAGCGGATGGTCGAGATCGGCCGCACCCTGATGGCCGACCCCCAGGTGCTACTCGTCGACGAGCCCACGGCGGGGCTCTCCAAGATGCTGTCGGAGGAGGTCTATGGCATGCTGACCGATCTCCGCGACACCGAGGGCCTGACCATCCTCCTGGTCGACCAGGAGATTCGCCAGGCACTCAAAATCGCCGATCACGTCTATGTGCTCGAGCTCGGGCGCAACAAGTTCGAGGGCCCGGCCAGCGAGTTCACCGACCTCGAGAAGGCCTTCTGGGTAAGCTGAGCCGGCCGTGGCGAGGGCCGCGTTACCGGCGCCATCCGATCTCTCGCGCCGCCAGCACGATGCGGGCGCAGGCCTCGGCGTCGGAGATCGGATCGTGATGGCGGAGCGGAATGCCGAGGTGGCGGCAGACGTCGGGCAGCTTGGTCGGGAAGAGCCGCCAGACCTCGCGGGCGAGCGCGACCGTGCAGACGAACGGATAGGGCCGCGGCCTGAGGCCGTATCGGCGGCACGAGGCCCGCAGCACGCCGCGATCGAAGGCCGCGTTGTGGGCGGCGAGGAAGCCGACGCCGTCGAGCCATTGCCCGAGGTCGTCCCAGACCGCCGCGAAATCGGGCGCGTCACGAACGTCGTCCCAGCCGAGGCCGTGGACGTTGGTAAAGTGGAACTCGGCCGTCGGCGGGCGAATCAGGCATCGGTGGCGGGCCGCGATACGGCCGTCCTCGACCCGGACCACGCCGACCGCACAGGCGCTGTCGCGGTCGTGGTTCGCGGTCTCGAAGTCGATCGCGGCAAAGCTCTCGGCGCGGGCGCGAGGGCGGCTCACCCCTTGCCAACGATGTTGTGCTCGGGCCCGAAGGGAAAGCCGGTGATGTCCTCGGCGCCGGTCTCGGTGATCACCAGGATGTCGTGCTCGCGATAGCCGCTGGCGCCGGGCTCGCCCTCGGGGATCGAGATCATCGGTTCCATCGAGACCACCATCCCCGGTTCCAGCACCGTCGCCACGTCCTCGCGCAGCTCGACCCCGGCCTCGCGGCCGTAATAATGGCAGAGAACCCCGAACGAGTGGCCGTAGCCGAACGAGCGGTACCGCAACAGGTCGTGGTCGCGGTAGAGGTCGTTGAGCGCGGCGGCGATGTCGCAGCAGCGCGCACCCGGGCGGACGAGCTCGAGCCCGGCGCGGTGGACGGCGCAGTTGATCTCCCACAGCCGCAGATGGGCCTCGCTCGCGTGCGCGTAGAACAGCGTGCGCTCGAGCGCGGTGTAGTAGCCGAAGAGCATGGGAAAGCAGTTGAGGCTGAGGATGTCGCCCGCGGCCACGCGCCGGTTGGTCACCGGGTCGTGGGCGCCGTCGGTCTCGACGCCTGACTGGAACCAGGTCCAGGTGTCCATCAGCTCGGCGAAGGGGAAGCTGCGGCCGATCTCGCGCACCATCGCCTGGGTGCCGGCGAGCGCGACCTCGTACTCGGGGACGCCCTCGGCGACCGCCTCGACCACCGCCCGCCCACCGATATCGCAGATCCGCGCGCCTTCCCGGATCAGGGCGATCTCCTCGGCCGATTTCACGGTCCGCATCCACATCGTCGCCTCGCCGACATCGACCAAATCGACCCCGGGAAGCGCCGCGACGAGACGGTCGCGGAGATCGAGGATCACCTGATCGAACTCGATGCCGAGCCGGCGCACCCCCCGGGTCTTCTGCTGGACCGCGTAGAAGAAGTTGTCCTTGCGCCAGTCGGTGTAGGCGAGGGTGTCGGCGAAGGCGCGCCGCCAGGGCTGGCCGGCGTCGATGGCGGGGCAGATCACGGTCGCCTCGTCGGGGTCGAGGACGAGGCCATAGCGGCGGCCGAAGGCGCAGTAGAGGAAGCTCGTGAAGTAGCAGATGTTGTGGTAGGAGGTCAGCAGACAGGCGTCGATCGCGTTCTCGGCCATGTGCGCGCGCAGGCGCGCCTGGCGCCGGCTCATCTCGGCGTCCGAGAACGGCCGCCACCGCTTGTCGCCGTTGTGCATGGTGAGCACGCGCGCCATCTCGGTCGAGCGCGCCGCGACGTCACCACTCCCCGCTCTCGCCATCGCTCACCCTCCTCGGTCGCCCGGCTCCATGCACTCTAGATCGCGGCCGGCCCATCCGCCAACAGGGGGTCGTTCGGCCGGCTGTCAGCCCTCTCTCTTGGCACGGGCGCGCGATCGCACGGTGGCCGTCGGCGGCGAGGCCGATCCGCCGCGGCGGCCGTGCTGGCGCCGGGGGGTCTTGCGGCGCTCGGCGTCGGGGCCGATCCAGGCGATGCGCAGCGTGTTGGTGGAGCCGGGCGTGCCGAAGGGGACCCCGGCGGTGATCACGATGCTGTCGCCGAGCCCGGCGAAGCCCTCGTCGAGGGCGACCCGGCAGGCCTTGTCCACCATGTCGACGAAGTCGGTGGCGTCCTCGGTGACGACGCAGTGGACGCCCCAGGCGATGGCGAGCCGGCGCGCGGTTTGCACATTGGGCGAGATGCCGATGATCGGCACCGGCGGGCGTTCGCGGGCCGCCCGAAGCGTGGTCGAGCCCGAGACCGAGTAGGTGACGATGGCCACCGCGCGGATGGTCTCGGCGACCTGGGAGGCGGCGGCGGTGATGGCGTCGGCCGCGGTCGCCTCGGGGTCGGCGTGGTCGGTCTGGACGAGGCGGCGATAGCGCGGGTCGGCCTCGACCCGGCGGATGATCCGGGCCATCATGGTCACCGCCGCGACCGGGTGGGCGCCGGCGGCGGTCTCGGCCGACAGCATCAGGGCATCGGCGCCGTCATAGACCGCAGTGGCGACGTCGGAGGCCTCGGCGCGCGTCGGCGTCGGCGATTCGACCATCGATTCGAGCATCTGGGTGGCGACCACCACCGGCTTGCCGGTGCGCCGGGCGAGGCCGACGATCTCCTTCTGCAGCCCGGGCACGGCCTCGGGCGCGAGCTCGACCCCGAGGTCACCGCGGGCGACCATGATGCCGTCGGAGAGCTCGACGATCTCGGCCAAGTGCTCGATCGCCGCCGGCTTCTCGAGCTTGGTCATCACCGCGGCACGCCCGGCGATCAGCTTCCGGGCCTCGGCCACGTCGTCGGGCCGCTGAACGAAGGAGAGCGCGACCCAGTCGGCGCCGAGGTCGAGGGCAAAGGCGAGGTCGCGGCGGTCCTTCTCGGTGAGCGCCGCGATCGGCAGGGCGATGCCGGGAAGGTTGACCCCCTTGTGGTCGGAGAGCGAGCCGCCGTCGACCACCACGGTCTCGGCGAAGTCGGCACCCGAGCGCGCGACCCGGAGATGGATGCGGCCGTCATCGAGCAGAAGATCGGTCCCCGGCGCAATCGCGGCGAAGACCTCGGGGTGGGGAAGCCGGACCCGCCTGCCATCGCCCGGCGCCGGGTCGAGGTCGACGCGGAAGCGGGCGCCGGCTTGAAGCGTCACCGAGCCGGTGGCGAACTCGCCGATCCTGAGCTTGGGCCCCTGCAGGTCGGCGATCACCGTGATCGGCCGCCGGTTGGTGGCCTCGATCTCGCGGATGGCGGCATAGCGGGCGGCGTGGTCGGCCTGGCTGCCGTGGCTGAAGTTGAGGCGAAAGACGTCGACCCCGGCCTCGAACAGGCGGCCGAGGCCGGCGATGCCGTCGCAGGCGGGCACGACGGTGGCGATGATCTTGGCGTTTCGGTTGCGGCGCATGGCGATCTTCTTTCTGACACTAGCCGTGGTCGATGACGAGAAGACAGCGGAAATCATTCACATTCGTCAACGTCGGCCCGGTGACCACGAGATCGCCGAGGGCGGCGAACAGGCCGTAGGCGTCGTTATCGGCGAGATGCGCCCGGG
>Ga0114931_10007319_pt1 | contig 13479 bp, 8 predicted proteins | sample 2SBtaG_FD_89579 | JGI IMG/M metagenome (GOLD analysis project Ga0114931, IMG submission 89579) | Deep subsurface microbial communities from Kolumbo volcano to uncover new lineages of life (NeLLi) - 2SBTROV14_V59a metaG | ecosystem: Environmental > Aquatic > Marine > Volcanic | place: Kolumbo... | reverse complement strand
CGGGGCCGGGGCCGGGGCCAAGCCTGGCAAAGCTGATGGCGCGCGGCAGCTTTCGTCGAAGCAGCATGCGCGGCGGCGCAGGCACCGCCGTCATCGCAGCACGTCGCGGCATCGGGTGCGTGTGGCCACGCACAAAAAGCCGGCCGGGTCGGCCGCGGCCGTGTATCGCCGGGCTGCATCGCTGGAGCGGCGTGATCCGGCGACCGCCCTGGCGCTTTACCGGAAGGTGGAGAACATGGGCGGCAAGTGGGCCGCGGCGGCGCTGTTCGCCCGGGCCAGTCTCCACCGGGCGCGGGGCAACAAGCGGACCGCCCGGCGTTTGGCACGCCGCTACTTGCGGCTTTATCCCAGGGGGGTAAACGCAGCCATGGCACGCCAGCTCGCCACCAGCCAATGAACCGCTTTTTTGTGACCGCCCTTTTGCTCGCGGCGTTCGGCTGCCAGGACGACGTACAACTGTACGAGCCGGACACGCCCGTGGTCACCGACTGTACCGTGTGCACCGACGACGTCGGTTGCGATCCGGCGCCCGACGGCACCGCGTGCGAGAAAGGGATGTGCATGGACGGTGAGTGCACGATGGATCCCTCCGGCACCGGGTTGTTGCGCGTGTTCGCCGGCGAGCATGACAGCTGTGCCGCCACCGCGGCGGGGGTGTTGTGGTGCTGGGGAAAGAACGAGGCGGGCAAGCTCGGCCTCGGCGACGAGTTGCCGCGGGTCGATCCGGCGCAGGTAGACGCGGGGCCGTGGTCGGATATCGCTTTGGGTAAGCGTCACGCCTGCGGCGTCAAATCCGACGGCAGCCTGTGGTGCTGGGGCGACAACGCCCGCGGCGAGCTCGGGCTCGGCACTCTGACCGCCGAGCTGACCCCGACCCAGGTGACGTCACCGGTCGCGCAGTGGCGCCAGGTAGCAGCCGGCGATGACCACACCTGTGCGTTGGCCGCCGACGGCCGGTTGTTTTGTTGGGGCCGCGGCTCCGAAGGGCAACTCGGCCAGGGCGATGTGGCCGACGCCGATACCCCGACGCTGGTGACGTTGGGCGGCGACACCGCCCGGGACCTCAGCCTCGGCAAGCACGACAGCTGCGTGATCGACACCCGTGGTCAGCTGCGTTGTTGGGGGGCGAACAACGAGGGCCAGCTAGGCCTTGGCGACCGAACCGACCGAACCGAACCGGCGCTGATCGATCTCGGTGCGGCGGTGGCCCACGTGGGTACCGGCGAAGCACACACGTGTGCCGCCACCGTGTCCGGTGAGTTCTGGTGCTTCGGCCGCAACCGAGACGGCGAGCTCGGGGTCGGCGACACCGCGACCGATCGCTACGAGAGCCCCATCGTGCTGGAGTTCGGCGCGAGCGTCGATGCCATCGCCCTTGGCAACCACCACAGCTGTGCTCTGGACGGCGGGTGGTTGTGGTGCTGGGGGAAGAGCGACCACGGCCAGCTCGGCCTGGGGGACACCGAGACCCGCTATTCGCCGCGGCGCGTCGACGTCGCCGGTGATTGGAAAGACATAACCGCGGGCAACTCGCACACCTGTGGCGTTCGCGGCGACGGCTCGGTGTACTGCTGGGGCGCCAACGCCGACGGCGAGCTGGGCATCGGCGACGATTTGATCGACCGGCTGCTGCCCACACGCACCGATTTGTGAGATCGGCCGACTGCCGGCGCCACTTCGTCGTATCAACGGTGGGCCGGTTTCGGTATGGTCCCGCCATGGAGCGCTGGATGGTCCTTCTGTGTCTCGTCGTGCTCGCTCTCGCGTGCGGCTGTGGCGACGAGGAGCCGGCGCCGCCGTCCGGGCAGACCGACATGTTCGCGTCGGTGGATCCGTTTATCGGCACCGGTGGTCTGGGCTTCGGCGTGGGCTCCACCTACCCGGGGCCGGCGCGGCCATTTGCCATGATTCACCCGGGACCGGACACGCGCATCTCGAGCGGCGCGCCCGGGTTCAGTCACTGTTCCGGCTATTCGTACGGCGACAACCTGATCGAGGGCTTCAGCCTGATGCGCATGAACGGCACCGGCGTGCCGGACTACGGCGTGGTCGCGTTCATGCCGACGGATGGTTGGAGCGAAGACAAGCGCGACGAGACCGGCTACATGACGCCGTTTTCTCACGACGACGAGTTCGCGGAGCCCGGTTACTACCGGGTGATGCTGAGCAACGGCATCGAGGTCGAGATTACCTCCACCTTGCGCGCCGCGGCGTTCCGGTTTCGTTTCCCCGACGGCGTCGATCCGGTGGTGCTGATCGACCTCGAGCACACCCTCGGCGACGGCGTGAGCGGTGGCGGAACCATCTCCATCGACGAGCCGTCCGGAACCCTGGACGCCTCGATGCTCAACCTGGGCGCCATGAGCAATCGTATCGGCGGCTTCGAGGTGTTCGCCCGCGCCGCGGTCACGCCTCTGCCGGTCGAGACCGGTACCTGGGCCGACGGCGTCGATGTCGGTGGCTGGTTGCGTCTCCCCGCCGGCACCCACGAGGTCGAGCTCCGCGTCGCCACCAGCTTCGTGGACGGTGACGGAGCCACGGCCAATCTCGCCGCCGAGATGCCCGACTTCGACTTCGACGGGGTGCGGGCCGCCGCCGCCGCGACATGGCACCAGCAGCTTGGCGCCGTCGAGCTCCACGGCGCCAGCGAGCGCGACTCGGTGATCGTCGCCAGCGCGTTGTATCGCTCGCTGCTCATGCCCACGCTGATGACCGACGTGGACAACCGCATGCGCGATGCCAACGACGACATCGTCACCGCCGGCGGTCCCCGCTACACCGACTTTTCGTTGTGGGACACCTACCGCACCTTGCATCCGTGGCTGTTGCTCATGGAGCACGAGGCCAACCCGTTGTTTGCCGCGTCGCTGCTGGACTTTGCCAGTGTCGGTGGCGCGTTGCCGCGCTGGGCCATCGCGCACGGCGACGGCAAATCGATGGTCGGCTCGCCGGCGGACATCGTGCTGGCCGAGTCGGCGCTCAAAGGCGTCGACTTCGACGAGCAGACCGCGTTCGATCTGGCACTGTTCACCGCCTACAACGAGCCGCCCGGCACCATGGGCGGCCGGGACAGCATCGCCGACTACGTCACCTACGGTTACGTCCCGGCCGACGGCAACAGCGGCTCGGTGTCACGCACGCTCGAATACGTCGCCGCCGACCACGCGCTGGCCGAGTGGGGCGACGCGCTCGGCCGCACCGAGGCGGACGACTTGCGCCAGCGCAGCCGCAACTGGCGCATGTTGTACGACCCGGCCAAGGGTTTTTTGGTGCCAAAGCGCAAAGATGGCAGCTGGGCGCGGTTCAACGACCCGCTGGATCAGTCCGACGCGTACACCGAGGGCGACGCGTGGCAATACTTGTGGCTGGCGCTGCACGATCTGGACGGGTTGGCCGAAACCCTGGGCGGCAGCGGCGCGGCGCTGTCCAAGCTGCGCGAGTTCTTCGACCAGTCCGAGGCGGAGGTCGCGCCGGCGGGGCTGCGCCTGTACTACTGGCACGGCAACGAGCCCGACATTCACGCGCCGTGGATCTTCGCCGCGTGGGGACAACCCGCCGAGTCCGCCCATTGGATCGACTGGGTGATGCGCACCCAGTACGGTACCGGGCCCGACGGTTTGCCCGGCAACGATGACGGCGGCACCCTGTCGGCGTGGGCGTTGTTCGCCGCCGCCGGCATCTATCCGGTGGCCGGTAAGAATCGCTACATCGTCGCGGCGCCGCGCCAGAGCCTGATGGTGATCAAACGGCCTAGCGGCGACCTGCGCATCGAGACCGATAACCATCCCAGCACCCATCCGGTGCCGTTGCGTGTTTTGCTAGACGGCGTGCCGCTGCAAGGCAACGAGCTGCGCCACGACCAGCTGGTCGGGAATCACGTGTTGCGGTTCGAAATGGGCAAGTAGCCGGGTCACTGGTTTCTGTCGGCCACGGGCTGGGGCGGGTAGTAGTGCCTCACGACGATTTGCGCGACCACCGGGCTCTGGGCCAGGCGTGGCCACGTTGATGCCCGCGTTGTCCGCCGTGTACGTCATGCCGCCGCGGGTTCGCCGCCGGCCACAGCGCTTGCCCGTGGCCGGCATGAGGAACAGCGATGGCTTGGTCAGCCGCGTGATCGCGCCGGCGATGGCATCGCACAGCGATCGGCGCGTGTGACGCCGGTTGGGTATCGCGTCCAGCTCTTTGAGGAACCAAGCCCAGGTCGCCGGCGTGTTGAACACCCGACCGGCGTAGCCTTTGACAATGGCCTCGCGTGCGGCGGCAACGTCGCGCGAAACCTCGGCTTGGTCAAAACAGCGTCATGTTTTGAAGGGTTGCGCGGCCACGACGCAGTTGCTACCGCTGCAGCCACCCGCCATGACCACCAGCCCACACAGCACGGTCCACGTCATAATCATCGCTGAAACGTACTGCAGTCGCCGAGGATCTAATGATGGGCGCCGCAAGTAGCATGCCACCCGCTGTGCCGGGTCAACGCCGGTCGACACGTGCAGATGCGCCAGAGCATGGAATACTGTTCGCATGTTGCGAACCATGATCGCCACGCTGGTTCTGGCAGTCGCTGTGCCAGTTGCCGATGCGCACGCCAAGTGCGCCACCCCCATTATCGGTGCTCGGGCCAAGCTGTTGCCCAAACGCCCGGCCAAGAAAGGCGCGGCCGCGCCCGCCAAGGACTACTGGAAGTCCATCAACTTCGGCAGCCTGCAGTTCCGGGAAGTGCGCCGCTACGTCAGCCAGAACTACGTGGATGCCCACCCGGATACCAGCCGGGCGTGGGTGACCGCTGTGTCATTCGCTCTTGCATCTGCCGAGGGCCGCGACCTTTTGCTTCTGCCCCAGCGGTTCTTTTTCAGCCGCTGCAACAACAAAGATGAGCGCGGGTTGCTTTCGGGCCGCGCGTTCAAGCTCCGCCGGCACGATCGCTACGTCATCGTCGAGGGTAAGCAGCCCAAGCAGCTGAAGCGCCGGTTGAGCGACGACGAGATTCGCGCCCTGCGCAAGCGCCTCGAGCTCCGCAGCAAGATGCTCCAAGCCATGTGGAAGCACCTCCACTTCGGCGAGCGCGATTTTAAACGGGTCATGCGCTGGGCGAAGCAACGCCTGGGCAAAAAGTGGCGCGCCCAGTACTGGCACGCTGCGGCGGCTGGCTATTTGTATGCGCTGGATCCGCACTCGAACCTGATCGCCCAAAAGGCCTGGGACGATGCGGCGAGCTCCCTGCGCGATTCGAGCTTTCAGGGCATCGGCGCCGTGCTGACCCAGCGCGCGAGCAGTGACTACACCATCGTCGAGACACCGATGGAAGGGTACCCCGCCGCGGCCGCAGGCTTGCGCGCCGGCGATGTCATCCTGGCCGTCGACGGCAATTCCACCAAGAAGATGCCGCTGCCGCTGGTGGTCAAACGCATTCGCGGCAAAGCGAACACCCCGGTGGTGCTCAGAGTCGAGCGTGTCGGTCATCCCAAGCCGCTGTCGATCCGCATCGTTCGCAAGCGCGTCATCATCACCAACGTGTCGAGCCGGTTCTTGCCCGGCTACCGCCACATCGGCTACGTCAAGCTGCGTGGCTTCATCGCCCGCTCCGATCGGGCCATCCGCCGCGCCATCACCAAGCTGCAACGCAAGGCGGGCCCGGGTGGTTTGCAGGGGCTGGTCCTGGATCTGCGCAACAACGGGGGTGGCCTGCTGCAGCAAGCGGTCGCCATCGCCGACATGTTTCTGGACCACGGCAAAATCGTTTCGGTCAAGTCACGGCGCGCCAGCGACAACCGAACGTTCTCGGCTACGGCTGGTGCGTATCGGTTTCCGCTTGTCGTGCTCGTCAACGCCGGCACGGCGTCGGCGGCCGAGATCGTCAGCTCGGCGCTGCAGGAGCACAACCGCGCCGTTGTCGTGGGCGACCGCACCTTCGGCAAGGCCAGCGTGCAGGTGTTGATGACGCCGATGTTCGGTCACGGCTACTTCATCAAGCTCACGACAGCGCGCTATTACACCGCCAACAGTCGTGGCTTGCAGATCGTCGGCGTCCATCCCGACGCCAAGATTCCGCCCAACCTCGGCGACAAGAAGATGCCGCTCGGCTTCCGCGAAGAGAATCTGTCCAATCACCTGTCGGCGAGCCGGCAGTACAAGCACCACCAACCCGCGCGTACCCGTCGCGCCATCGCTTGCGCCCGGCGTTACGGCAAGGCCAAGCCGATGGGCCGGCGCAAGTCGGCCATCAAGTTCGACTACCAGCGCGCGTTCGGCGCTGATGTGGTCGGCTGTATGGTGAAGCGCGGTCACGTGTCCCGTTAACGCGAGGAGGGCGAGCCGGAGCCTTTCCGGTATAGTAGCTCGCTCTCCCTCGTGAGCTCCCGAAGCCAGCGTTATTGGATTTTGCTGCTCGGCGCGATCATCGCGCTCGGGCCGCTCACGATCGACACGTATCTGCCGAGCCTGCCGACGATCCAAAAGGATCTGTCGACCACGGCCACGGCGGTTCAGCTCACCATCTCGGCGTACTTCATCGGCCTGGCGATCAGCCAGCTGGTGTGGGGATGGATTACCGATCGCTTTGGCCGGCGGCGGCCGCTGCTCACCGGCATGCTGTTGTATTCGGCCGCGTCGTTCGCGTGCGCGTTCGCTCCCAATATCGGCGTGCTCATCGGTGCCCGGGTCGTGCAGGCGCTGGGTGGCGCGGCCGGCGTGGTCATCGTGCGCGCGATCGTGCGCGACTTGTGGTCCGGGCGCGACATCGCCCGGGTGATGTCGTCGTTGATCCTGGTCATGGGCGTCGCGCCGGTGGTCGCGCCGTCTTTGGGCGGCGCGTTGCTCGCGGCGTTCGGCTGGCGCGCCATCTTCGTCTTGCTCGGCGCGGCCGGGGCGTTGGCGTTCGCGCTGGTTTCGCTGAGTCTGACCGAGACGGCCAGCGATGGTGAAAAATCCTAGAGCGCGCTGCGTGCGGCCGGGCGCGTGTTGACCGACCGCACGTTCCTGGCCTACGCACTCTCCGGCAGCTTCTCCATGGCCGGTATCTTTTGTTACATCTCCGGCGCACCGTTCGTGTTCATCGACATCTACGAGTTGTCGCCGACGTGGTTTGCCGTCCTGTTCGGCGCCAACGCGGCCGGTTTCGTGATCGCGTCGCAGATCAACCGCGTGTTGCTGCAAACGCGCGATCACATCAATCTGTTGCGCGCCGCGCTGGTGTGCACGGTGGTGTCGGGCACCGGTCTTGCCTGGGCCGGCTGGGCCGTCGCGCCGCTGTGGCTGCTGTTGCCGGTGCTGTTCCTGTACATGTCCACCATCGGTTTCACCCTGCCCAATACCACTGCGGCGGCGATGGATCCGCACGGCCCGCGCGCCGGGATCGCGTCGGCGCTGTTGGGAACACTGCAGTACGGCATCGCGGCGCTCAGCTCGGCCGGCACCAGCGCATTTGCCCAGACCACCCCGCGACCGATGGTCAACGCCATGTTGTTGAACGCCGTGTTGGCGATCTCGTGCCTGCTGATCGCGCCGCGCCGAACCCCGGTAATTTGAGCTATGCTCGCCGAGCATGGACGGCGAGAAACAATCCGCAGCGGACGCGTGGCACGCGTGCTGGCTTCGACTAGCCGCAGCTGCGCGGCGTGACACCCAGAACCTCGAACAGGCGCTCGCCGAGTTGCCGCAGCGGCTCGCCAGCGAGGTAGTCGCGGGGCAGCCGAGCCCGCGCGCCAAGATCGAGCTCGAGGTGATTCGGCAGCTCATGGTCGCGGTGCAGCTGCAGCTGGCCCAGGCACAGCGCGAGGCCGCACGAGCGCGCGCACAGGCGTATGAGCGGGCGGACGAGGGGCACCAGGCGCTCGGACCCGACGAAGCACGCCGACGGGAGATAGAAATGGCGGTGTCTCGCGCGGACGAAGCGCGAACAGCGATCGCGGCGTTGATCTCGGCCTCCAGCCACGGGCTTAGCGCCGCCATTGCGCGCCCGCTCGTCGGCGCCCAGGCCGCACTGCTGGCGTTTCAGCGGCTGAGCGACGACGTCCACCAGCAACGCGACGAGCCGGTGGCCGGCCTGGGCTTCGATGGCTTTGCCAGCGACGTGCTCGCCGCAATGGCCGACGAATCCTCGGAGGTGGCCGCCGCCGGGCGTGCGTCGATCATGGCCGCCGCCGTCCGCGAGGACATAGATGTTCAGCTCGAGAGCTTGCGCGCGCTCTAGCTTGCTCGCCATCCCACCGCGTGGTCAACTGTCGCCGTGTCCACCACCTGGATCGAGGTTCCCGCGGGTCGGTTTCGCGTCGGGCTCGAGCCCGACGAGGCCCGCCGTTTGGCGCAGGCGAGCGCCGCGGCCTTCGAGGCGCGGCCGACCGACAGCGTGGGCGAGTCGTTGGAGCGCGAGCGTACGGCTGGCAACGCGGATTGGGTCGAGCAGCTGTTGCTCGACCTGTACCCGGCCCATGACGTAGGCTTGAACGCCTTTGCGATCGCGGCCGAACCCGTGACCAACGCCGAGTACCGCCGGTTCATGGACGAAACCCAGATCCCCGCCCCGCGGGGTTGGCGCCGGCCCCACAACGCCGAGCCGGGGCGTGCGGTGCTGGGCGTGTCGTGGCAACAGGCGCAGGCGTTTGCCAGCTGGGCCGGCGCGCGGCTGCCGACGGAAGCCCAGTGGGAGCGTGCGGCGCGCGGCGAAGCGCGGCGGCTGTTTCCGTGGGGCGACGATTACGGCCTGCCGGGCGAGTTGCTCGACCAGCAGGACGTCGCCCACAGCTGGGAGCCGGGCGCCTATCCCAGCCTGGCCACGGATACGGGAATCTTCGACCTCGTCACCCGACGGTGGGAATGGTGCGCCGACCCGTTCGCGCCCTATCCCGGTGGCAACGACGCACGCTGGCGCGAGTACCACCGCAACGTCGAGCCCGAGTGGCGCGCGCGTCGTGGCGGTGAGCCACGCGATCACATCGCCAGCGCCATCTCACGCCTCGGTGGCATTCCCGATGGGGCGGCCAACACCGATACCCGGATTCGCCTGGTCCGCGCGTAGGGTCGCTGCCGCTGCGGGTGGCTAGCGGGTCCAGCTCGCCAGCACCGCGGCTTCGGGACGCACGTCACTGCCATCCCACTCCGCCGAGAAGTCCGCTTCGATCACGTCACACGCACCCTCGATCTCGGGCTGGCCGAGCGCGCCGGCAAAAGCGCAGCGCACGAACAGGGTGTCGCGGAGCCGCAAACCCGCCAGATCTGCGCCGCGAAAGTCGCAGCTGCGAAACACCGTGTCGTAGGCCGTGCCCAGATCGAACGAGGTATCTCCCCTGCGCAGCTCGGCGCCGCGAAAGTCGCAGCGGCTGAGCTCTGCGCCGTCGAGGGTGGGGTTGCGAAGGTGGGCGCCGCGAAAATCCACGCCCAGGACGGTCGCGTTCTGCCAGCGCGAGTGCTCGCCTTCGATCCGCTGCCAGTTGCCGAGATGGATGCGCGCGTCGTTGAAGTTGGCCAACCGCATGTTGCAGCCGTCGGCGCGGCAGTCCTCGATGGTCGCGCCGGGAAAGTCGGCCTCTCCGAGCTCGGCGCCTGTGAGCACGCAGCCAGCCAGCTCGATGTCGTCGCACATGGTGCGGGTGAGGTTCGCGCCGGTCATGTCGCAGCGCACGAAGCGCGCGCCGCGCAGGTCGCGCAGCGGACCCATGCCGTGCAGATCTTTGCCCACGACCACGAGGCGGCCGTCGCCCGTGTGGCCCCGGTCGACCCACTGCATGTGCGCCTTGAGCGAGCGCGAATTGAGCCAGCCTCGCCAGCTGATCTCAGTCATGGTCGTCCTCGTGGCGGCGGTGGTGGCGCGACGGCGGTACCGGGCGGTGCTCCACGGTCTGGGTGTTGCGAGCGGTGTCGGTGGTGTCGCCGCGGCGGATCGCGGCGCGGTACTCCTCGGCCCATTCGATCAGCTGGCGCTCGGAGAAGCGGCGCTGGGTCGTCGAATCCAGATCGCCGAAGCCGATCTCGCGGCCGTCGACCTCGAGCTTGAAGTCGCCGTTGCGGAAGCGGTTGATCTGGCGGCGCGCCAGCTGGTACTCGCGCGGCAGCGTCGTGGTCATGACACCCTGGGCATCCGTGGCGAGCATGGTGCGCACGTTGTAGTATAGGTTGTACAGCAGCGGGTGTTCCGACAGCCGCGCCACCGAGCCGGTGGCCAGGTTACTGGAGATGTTGGCCTCGGCGATGACGCCGAGCTCGCGCATGCGGATAAGCTGTTCCGGGGTCGCGTGGGTGGCGTGACCGAAGCGGATGATCACACCGTCCACCGCCGCATCGCCCGTGTGGTGCAATGCCTCGAGCTTGGCGATCAGCAGCTCGAGGTTGTGGCGCGCGGTTGCCACGTGCGAGGCGTCGTCGGCGTGCGCGGCGCCGGGCTCGTGGTAGCCCTCGCCCACGTGCGGTCGCAACACCAGCGGCCGGCCGCGCTGTGCGCTGGCCTCTTGCACCAGACGGTACACGCTCTCGAAGTTGGCCATGCCCTGTTCGTCGAAGTTGAACCGCTCGGGCGCGGCGATATCGACGCCCTGGACGTCGCCGCGCCGAAGAATGTTGCGCAGCCGCCCCAGCTGGGAGTTGAACCGATCCTGGATCTGCTCCTGGCTGAACCGGGTCTCGCGCCCGGCTTGCTCCGGCGCCAGCGAGGTGGTCTCGAGCATGGCCAAAAACCGCATGTCGCTCGACAGGCCTTCTGCCGCCAGCTGTCGCTGGATGTCGCGCAGCTCCGCCTCGCTGGGCATGCGGTTGTCCATCTTGTTGAGGCTGACCGACTGCTCCGAGTACTGCACGCCTTCACGGGCCAGCGCGGCGATGGAGTCGCGGACGAAGTTGCGGTAGATGGGGCTGTCCGGATCGATGTGTGCCTTGATCAGCTCGTCGCGGACCTCGTAGGCACTGTCGAACGAGGTGTTGTCGGAGGCGGCCAGCAGCCGGTCCACCGCTTCCTGTGCCCGTGCCTCGAGCGCTTCGGGCGTCGCATTGGCTTCGCGCATGCGCGTGAGATCCGCGTGTGCGTCCCGCGCCACGGCCCACGAGTCGGGGATGGTCGTTTGCAGTGGCGGTGGTGCGGCGCGCTGGTCGGCCGTCTGGTTGCGCGGCCGGAAGTGGAACCGCTCCCAGATCTGGTCGAACAGGCGCACGGCGCTGCCGTCGCCGAGGGCGGGGTGGTTGACGAAGTAGGTGTTGTCCACCACGCCGAGCAAGTGATTGTGCACGTCTGTGCCGGAGAACCCCTGCTGCAGCGCTGTGTCCATGCCGCCTTCGGTGCGCGGTTGCGCCTCGACATCGATGCGCAGCTGGCGTAGCGGCGTGCGCCTTTCTCCGGTGGCGCGCAGGTGGTTGTCCAGCCTGCGCTGCTCGCCCACGAGGCTCCAGCCGGCGAATTCCTCCGGCGTCATCACCTTGGCGTCGACCTCGAGCGACTCGGCCACCGGCAGGTTTGCTTCCTGTAGCGCCTGGCGATGCTCGGGCGAGGTTTGCAGTCGCATCGAGGCCGCGCGCCGCTCCATCGCAATGCGATTGGCCAGCGGCGTTCCTTCGGGCGCGACGATGATGACGTCGACGTCCCCCACCGCACTCAGCGATTTGCGCGTTTGGGCGATCGAGCCGGTGAGATAGATCTGCGAGCCGTTGAACGCCGCGCGCAAATGACCCAGGGCGTCGGCCGTGAGCACGTCGTGGACGCGCGCGTCCAGCTCGGCGCGGCCCGCATCGCCGGGCATCTGCGTCGCCGCCTGTTCGAACCGGGCGATGTTCTCGGCGCCGAAGGCGGAGACCAGCCGGTCGCGCGCTGCCTGCCACTGCGGCGACGACGGATCCGGCGGTACGTCCGGAAATTCGGTGTGCAAGCGCTCGGTGATGGACGCCGCGGTGGTGGTGAGCGTGATGTTGCCGCCTTTCACGACGCTGCGGATCATGGCCTGGACGCGCCCGGGGGTGTCGGGCGGGAAGTTGACGTGCCAGGTCCGACCGTGGCGTTCCAGCCGGTTCGGCATCTCCATCCAGCGCGCGTAGTGCTCGCGGAATTCCGGGTCGGCCATCAGCTCGGCGGCGCGCGGATCCGTTTCCAGGCCCTCGGTTTGCCAGCGCGCGCTCGCCTGCTCTGCGTTGCTGAGCTGCGACGTGTTTAGCTCGCGGATTCGAGGTCGCGCGCCCTCGCCGCCGTGGCCTTCGCCGGTGTGGCCCTCGCCATGACCGGCCATTTCGGCGGGGCTGACCTCGGTGCCCGCGACCTTCTCGATGATGCGCAGGCGTTCGCCGTTGGGCTGCGTGACCTCGGCGCTGCGTACGTCCGGGCGCGCGGGGTCACGGCTGCGCACCACCTGGTCGCCCAGGCCTTCGAACCGGCTGACCACGTTGTCGAAGTGGCTGGTGAGGAACACGTTGCCACCCGCCGGCTCGAGCTGAGTGCTGATGTTCATGCGCTCGCTGGCGTCGGCGGCGCGTTCGCTCATGGCGCGCAGATCGCCGACCGCTTCCGGATCGATGCCGGCACGGCGGGCCGCCGACGGATTCTCTCGCGCCCAGCCCTCCATCTCGCGCAGGGTCTCGATTTCTTCCTGCAGCACTTCGTGGTCGCGACCGAGCAGGCTGCGTGCTTCTTCGAGCGCGCCGCCTTCGGACACATTGCGCGCTCGGGCGCGCAGCTGGGCGCGGGCGCCGTCGAGGGCGACCAGGCGGCCGACCCAGGACTCGGAGCCGGTGCGCCGAACGTGTGCCAAAAAGTCGCGGCCAGCCCGTGCGGCAATCAGGGTGCCGATGAGCACGGCGAGGTTCTCTCCGACAATGGCGCGTTTTTCCTCGTCGGTGAGCTCGCGGCCCGCGGCTTGCGCTTGCTGCTCGGCGTCCCGCAGCGACAGGCCGATATTGACCGCCAGGTTGGCAACGATGTCGGTGCCGACGCCGATGGGCTCGGCAAGACGCGAGCCGGTTCGGGCAGCGTACGCCGCGGCCGCGCCTTCGATCATCGCGCTCATGCCCTTGAGCACGCCGAACAGAGCCCAGTTGCTCAAGAACTGGGTCAGCACACCGCCGATAGTCGGGTCGTCGTCGAAGATGGCCGTGGTGATCGCGGTGAAGGTACCGGCTTCGACGCCGGCGCCCACAATGCCCGCGGCGATGGTTCCTCCGGTCGTCGCCCCCCAGCCGGCGCCGACCAGCAGAGCGCCTTCGACGTATGCGCCGACGCCCATGGTCACCACCGCGATGCCGATCATCGCAACGATGGTCGCGCCCAGGGTGACCCAGCGCTCGCGCTCTTCCTCGTCCTCGATCAGCTGGGAGATGCGTTGGATGTCGGCCTGGAATTCGCCGCCACGGTCGCGCAGAGATTGGAGGCGGGCGCGCGCGGCCTCCTTTTCCTGGCGCCCGTGCGCGTACTTCATGTCGAGATAGGTGCCGAAGTACTCGTCCCGCCACACCATCAGGTCAGCACGCGCGGCCCGGTACCTGTCTCCCTTGCTCGATATCATCGCCCACAGGCTG
>Ga0114931_10007318_pt1 | contig 13480 bp, 14 predicted proteins | sample 2SBtaG_FD_89579 | JGI IMG/M metagenome (GOLD analysis project Ga0114931, IMG submission 89579) | Deep subsurface microbial communities from Kolumbo volcano to uncover new lineages of life (NeLLi) - 2SBTROV14_V59a metaG | ecosystem: Environmental > Aquatic > Marine > Volcanic | place: Kolumbo... | reverse complement strand
TCAGTCAAGCTAGTTATTTAAATGATCTTGAAGGTACAATAGGTGCAGACACACTAAGTCCATGCCCTGACTAACTAGGAGCTTGTCTGAGAACTAACGCTAACTTAGCTCCTAAACCTTTAGGGGCTAAGTCGTTATTATACAATAAGTTTGTCCAAGCTGATTAAGCTTCCTTTAAATCTCCATCTAATAACAAATAAGCTTTATCCATTTTTTTAGCTAACTCTAAATCATGTGTTACAACAATAAATGCTGTACCCATTTCTTCATTTAGCTCTTGCATCAAATTGAAAATTCGATTGGCTGTTTTATGATCTAAATTGCCTGTTGGCTCATCTGCTAATACTGCACTCGGACGTGTGACTAATGCACGAGCTATGGCCGCACGTTGCCTCTCACCACCAGACAACTGTCCCGGCTTATGATCAAGTCGCTCACCTAAACCCACTTTTTGCAACATATTTTCCGCCAGCTCAGTGGACTCTTGCACACCATGCTTACCAATCAATAGTGGCATAGCCACATTTTCTAGTGCAGTAAACTCAGGAAGTAAGTGATGAAATTGATAGATAAAACCAAGCGAATGATTGCGTAACTCACTCCTTTCCAGATCAGAAAGCTGGCTAATATCTTTCCCCATAATAGAAACTGTACCAGAGCTAGGTAAATCTAAGCTGCCTAGCAAATGTAATAAAGTACTTTTACCACTACCTGAAGAGCCAACAATGGAGATTTTCTCACCTGCTTTTATTTCTAAGTTGAGGTTTTTTAATACATCAACATCCAACTCACCTTCCGTATAGCGTTTACATAAGTTTTCACATTGGATAATAGTTTTGTTGTTACTCATAACGTAATGCTTCCGCAGGCTGTACTTTTGAGGCTTTCCAAGCTGGGCGTAGAGTTGCGAATATAGATAAAACAAGTGCAGTACCAGAAATCATAGCAACATCTCCAAGATTTATTGAGGCGACGACTTCGCTGATACCGTAAATCTTAGGGTCAATAAAATGGTGGCTAGTGACTTGCTCAATAAGTGGCACTATATTCTCGACATTAACGGCAAGTAGAATACCTAACCCTGTACCAATCAATGTACCAACTAAGCCTATGATTGTTCCCTGAACCATAAATACAAGCATGACGCGACGCGGCGTTAAACCGAGTGTACGTAAAATAGCAATATCTGCTTGTTTATCATGCACTATCATCGACAATGTAGACAGTAAGTTAAAAACAGCTACCAGCACAATCATTACCAAAATCAGAAACAACATCGTTTTCTGCATTTTAATGGCAGTAAACTCGTTAACATATTCTTGTGTCCAATCAGATATTTGGTAATTTCTATCGCTATTATCATAAATAAAATAAGCAATATCTCTGGACTGATAAGGGTCAGAAAGCTTGACTCGTAAACCCGTTACCGAGCTACCCATCTCAAACATGCGTGCAATATCTTCAATATTGGCATAGGCGTAGCTTGCATCATATTGCTGCATATCGACTTTAAATAGTCCTACTACGGTAAACTGTTTCAATTCGGGCAAAGATTGTTGACCGGGTTCACCCGATGATATTGGGCTTAAAGCAACCAGTTTATCACCAACGTCAACACCTAAGTCTTTAGCCAATGTATTACCTAAAATAATACCCTGTTCACCTGCTTTTAAATCTGCAAAGCCACCACCATTGAGGATATTTTCTGCAACATAACTTACCTGCTTTTCAAGCTCTGGTTTAATACCATAAAGGCTCACACCACGAGCCACATCACCTTTACTTAACATCAGTTGTTTATGAATGTAAGGAGCGACCGCATCTATTTTAGGAAAAATTTCAATATTACTTTTTTCACGCTGCCAGTTATCTAGTTTGTTACCTTCTGCTGAGATAGTTAAGTGTGGAATCATGCTGAGTATGCGATCCCGCATCGCTTGCTCAAAGCCATTCATGACTGACAAGACAACAATTAATACAATGATGCCCAAGGCAATACCCGTGATAGAAGCGAGTGAAATAAAAGAAACCATACGATTATCTTTTTTCGCTCGCGTATACCGCATTCCGATAGAAAGCTCTAAAAATTTACCAAAGCTAGTCATATCGCAAAGCCTCCACAGGTTCTATTTTGGCAGCTCGTAATGATGCAGGAATTGTTGCAGCAATGGATAGTAAGATCGAAACACCTGTTATGACCCAAACATTACCGGCTCGTAAATCCGAAGGTACAAATGAAATATAAAACATATCAGGTGGAAAAATACGAAAATCAAAGAAGTCTTCTATACGAGGTATCAACGTTTCTATATTAGAAGCAAGCAAAACGCCCAGAGCGACACCTAATAAAGTCCCTATGATTCCTAAAACACTGCCTTGAATGATAAAAATATTACGGATAGTTTTTGGCGACATGCCGAGTGTGCGTAGGATAGCAATATCCGCTTGTTTATCTGTCACCAGCATAATCAAAGCTGCCAGCATATAAAAAGAAGCAATCAATACAATAAAGAACAGAATAATAAACATAGCGATATGTTCCATCTGTATTGCCGCAAAGAAGGCTTTATTTAATTCTGCCCAGTCAGTTACCTTATAATTTTCACCTAACTCATGCTCTAACTGACGAGCAAATTGTGGAGCTACAAATAAATCATTTAATTTAAGTCGTATCCCTGTCACTTCTTTACGTGTTTTTAATAAACGTGCGGCATCTTCTATATGAATAAATGCTGTGCTACTGTCATATTCTTTCATACCTTTTCGATACAAAGCTACAACGGTAAAGCGTTTCATACGCGGCAATAATCCCGCAGGTGTAATCTGAATCTGCGGAGTAATTAATGTGACTTTATCTCCAGGATAAACATTCAACTTACCCGCCAGCTCTACACCAATAGCAATACCGTAGCCCCGTGATTTTAGATCATAAAATGATCCATATTCCATATGCTCATCGACATCACTGACTTGATCTTGATACTCTGGTGAAATGCCATGTAGCAACACACCTTGAGCAGAAGTATCCGATGTAATCATTATTTGACTTTGCACATAAGGAGCAGCACCGACTACATCGGGTCTGTTTGCTAACTCATCGCGATGTTTTTGCCAATCCTTCAATAAACCGTCTGTCTCTGAAACTGTGACATGGGCAACCATTCCCAATATTCTTGTTCGTAGCTCTTTTTCAAAGCCATTCATTATAGAAAGGATGGTAATAAGCACCAGTACACCAATCATTGTGCCAAGTACAGCAGCGACTGATACATGTGAAATATTTTGACTTTTCCGCTTGTAGGTATAGCGAAGTCCGATGAATAGATCTAATGGTTTAAACATGGATTCGCATTTAAACATAGAGTCATAGTGATAGAAACCTCTTTACTGTTTTGCAGATAAAGTGTCACATAAAATTTACTAATAGTTACTAACATTATTTTCAGTACAACAAATAGTCATTACGATTAGCAAATCTAGCGAAGATAAATTGCTGGGAATAAGACATTACGACGAGTTATAGCAAGACCATAACGAGGAACGAAATGCAGCCGCTAAGTTTATACCGCAAGAATGTAGCTTGTAAGTATTATTTATTGTACTCATAGTGGAGATATCAACATGAAAGTTCATTATTTAGTTATTGCAGGATTATTTTTCTTCTTACCTGTACAAGCAGATATTATACAACCTAGTCCTAATGCAAAAGTACTAGAAAAGCATGCAATGCCAACACGCGGCATGACGATGAAGCATGTGCGTAAAGTCTATGGCAAACCGGGTAAAATTCACAAGTCAAAAGGCCCAATCAAACCTAACTGGCCACGTATCACACGTTGGGAGTATAGTCATTATTCTGTGTATTTTGAGCGACATATTGTGCTGCATACCATAGTGCATAAGCATTGATCGCTGATTGGTTATTTTAGGGGTACTTCTATACATTCATGACAATACCCTCAAAAAGCTAGATTTAGTTCCCCACCTACAATCTGGAAATCATCTATGAATATCAGAATTGATAAGCTATAAATTTAAATTATCACTACCCTGAGCTCATTAATAAAATAACCATAGAATCAAACCCATGAAAATTATCCCTATAATTTTGCTTACTTTATTCAGCCTAAATACTTTTGCTGCGGACACAGATAACGAAAAAATTAACTCCCAGCATCAAATAATAGAGAATGCTATTTCTCAAATTGACAACAATTTATCAGCCGATAATTTTGAAAAAGTGATTAAGAAAAAATACCATGCGACTTACTATTTTTTAGAAAACCTTTCTCAAAAACAAAAAAAGGAAGTGTATGAATATTACAAAAATGAATCAGATTTTAGCGTGATACGACACAAGATATTTGATCTGTTTTTTGGCATTTCTTAAGAACCAGTTCCACTGACAAAGTTACACGCTTGATAAGCCGTATGCATCTTCCTTCACCTTTCCAATTTCATCTCGTACTGATGCCGCTTCTTCAAATTCTAGGTTTTTAGCATGAGCTAACATTTTCTTTTCTAGCTGTTTTATTTTTCGTGAGGCTTCTACTGGTGTCAGTGATTTATAACTCGCCTTTTCTTCTGCCACTTTAGCAAATTTCTTACCTCGCATTTGCCCTGCATAGGCTCCCTCCATAATGTCTGCTACATCTTTTTTGATTGTTGTTGGTGTAATCGCATGTTTTTCATTATGTTCAAGTTGCTTAGCACGACGACGTTTTGTTTCATTGATTGCTGCCTGCATGGACTTTGTGATTTTATCTCCGTATAAAATAGCCTTACCTTCAGAATTTCTTGCTGCACGACCAATTGTTTGAATTAATGAACGCTCTGATCGTAAAAAACCTTCTTTATCCGCATCTAATATGGCAACCAAGGAAACCTCTGGCATATCCAAACCTTCACGTAATAAGTTAATTCCAACCAATGCATCAAACTCACCTAAACGTAAATCACGGATGATTTCAACACGTTCAACCGTGTCAATATCAGAGTGCAAATAACGGACACGTTTACCATGCTCCATTAAATAATCAGTCAGGTCTTCTGCCATTCGCTTAGTTAATGTTGTAATTAAAACTCGCTCATTTTTTGCTGCTCGACTGGTAATTTCAGACATCACATCATCCACCTGTGTGGCAACCGGACGAATTTCTATTTCAGGGTCAAGTAAGCCTGTTGGCCGAACGACTTGTTCAGCTAAGTTATCGCAATGTTCCTCTTCGTAATTTCCAGGCGTTGCAGAAACATGGATAGTTTGTGGCGTAATTTGTTCAAATTCTTCAAAGCGTAAAGGACGATTATCCAATGCAGAAGGCAAACGAAATCCGTAGTTTACTAAGTTTTCTTTACGTGAACGATCACCTTTGTACATACCACCAATTTGCGGCACAGTCACATGCGATTCATCAATCACCATGAGTGCATTACTTGGTAAATAATCCAGTAAACATGGCGGTGGTTTGCCCTCTTCTCGTTTGGATAAATAACGAGAATAATTTTCAATACCTGAGCAATAACCCAGCTCCATAATCATCTCAATATCAAATAGTGTGCGTTGCTCTAGGCGTTGAGCTTCCACTAAACGGTCATTTTCACGCAGCTCAATCAAACGTGCTTTAAGCTCTATTTTGATTTTTTCAACAGCATCTAATAAAATTTCACGTGGGGTTACGTAGTGAGTCTTAGGGTAAATCGTCAATCGCGGCACTCGACGTAACACCTCACCTGTTAACGGATCAAAATAACTAAGTTGCTCAATCTCATCATCGAACATTTCAATACGTACAGCTTCATGATCTGATTCTGCTGGATGAACATCAATAACTTCACCACGAACACGGTAGGTTCCACGCTCTAGTGAAGTATCGTTGCGAGTATATTGCAATTCAGCTAAACGACGTAGTAAAGCACGTTGATTAATACGCTCCCCTCGATCAACGTGCAACATCATGCTTAAATAAGACTCAGGATCACCCAAACCATAAATCGCAGACACTGTCGCAATAATAATAACGTCAGACTTTTCTAATAAAGACTTGGTTGCCGATAATCGCATTTGCTCGACATGCTCATTGACCGAAGCATCTTTTTCGATAAACACATCCGACGAAGGCACATAAGCTTCTGGCTGGTAATAATCATAATAAGAAACAAAATATTCTACTGAATTATTGGGAAAGAACTCTTTCATCTCACCATAAAGTTGAGCGGCCAACGTTTTATTGTGAGCCATAACAATTGTCGGGCGTTTGGTTTTCTCTATCACATTGGCAATAGTGAATGTCTTCCCTGAACCTGTTACACCTAATAGTGTTTGGTTCATTAAACCATCATTCAGCCCTTCACAAAGAGATTGAATTGCTGTGGGTTGATCACCCGCAGGTTTGTATTTTGTAACCAGCTTAAAAGTTTCTTTCATTGAGTTCACAGCAGTAATGAAAAGTATTTCGACACCAGCTATTATAGGAACATCATTCCTATAAAGACAGGTCAATAACGTGGCAAATCAACTATCTGAACGCATCCAAAAAGTTAAACCTTCTCCAACACTCGCGATCTCTGCACTTGCAGGGCAATTAAAAGCAGAAGGACGCGATATAATCAGCATGGGCTTGGGCGAGCGTGATTTTGAAACACCTGATCACATCAAACAAGCGGCAATTGATGCCATCAATAATGGTGAAACTCGCTACACTCCTGTTGATGGCACACCACGATTGAAAGCTGCTGTAGTCAACAAGTTCAAGCGTGATAACAAACTTGATTATGAACTAAATCAAGTACTGGTTTCTACAGGCGGAAAACAAGGTATTTACAATCTTTGCCAAGCGGTTTTAAATGAAGGTGACGAAGTTATTATCCCCGCTCCGTATTGGGTTTCATATCCTGATATGGTGTCATTAGCAGGTGGAATTCCTGTTATTGCAGCAGCAGGTCAAGATTCAGGTTTTAAATTAACGCCAGAAAAGCTAAAAGCCAGTATCACAGATAAAACACGCCTATTTTTTATCAATAGTCCATCCAATCCAACCGGTGTAATGTATAGCAAGGATGAGCTAGCAGCATTAGGGGAAGTCTTATTGGAATACCCTAAGATTATTGTTGCCACCGATGATATTTACGAACATATTTTGTTTGATGACAATACTTTTGTGAATATTATCAATGCTACCCCAGAGCTTTACGATCGCACAGTCATTCTTACGGGTGCATCAAAAGTCTACTGTATGACAGGCTGGCGAATCGGTTTTTCAGCAGGTCCTGCCGATATAATGGGTGCAATGAAAAAAGTGCAATCACAAAGCACATCTAACCCCTGCTCTATTGCTCAAGCAGCGACAGTCGCTGCACTTGAAAATGATCTATCATTTTTACAGCCTATGCTTACTGCATTCTCAGAACGCCACAAATACGTGGTTGAATCACTCAATAAAATTGATGGCATTGAGTGCTTACCGTCTGAAGGAGCTTTTTATAGCTTTCCCAATGTTGAAGGCATGATTGCTCGTATTGATGGTGTGAGCAATGACACGGAGCTTTGTTCCTATATTTTAGATAAAACAGGCGTTTCCATTGTTCCGGGTAGTGCTTTTGGACTTGAAGGTCATATGCGATTATCGTACGCCACCAGTATGGAAAATTTACAGAAAGCAATAGCTCGAATTGCTTCAATTTAAAAACTAAGGAATAAAAATGGCAGATTTAAAATTATCACAACAACTAATCGATAATATTCAGAAAGTTATTGTCGATGCCGATACAGAAGCACAAGATGCCGCTGTTAGCCTACAATATTTAGCCGCAGTGACTGGTTTTATATTGGGTTCTCAAAATATGCAAAAAAACGAAAAGGATGAATTTTTAGATCAGCTATATGCCTTTTCAAAACATGTATTAGATGATGTCTGCAAGCAAGCCACACCGCCAGCAGCCGCTGCTAATGCATTTGGTACATGGAAGCCAAGTTAATACTTAATACGCTAAGTGCATCAATCAAAATATTGATTGATGCCTAAGAATTAGGAGCCACTACTATCCAGTATGCCTAGTTCTTTCAAATGTTTAGCATTGTTATGCCAGTTCTCTTCCACTTTCACCCAAAGTTTGAGATAAACTTTATTCATTAAAAATTCTTCAAGTGTCCGGCGTGATTCACTGCCTATGCGTTTTAGTGTTTCACCTTTATGCCCGATAATAATACCTTTCTGATTTTTTCTACCTACCCAGATAGTCGCATGGATTTTGGTAATTTTATCAGTCTCCTCAAACTCTTCGATTTCTACTGCGGTGAGGTAAGGTACTTCTTGATGCAAATTATGCATTAGTTGTTCGCGGATAAATTCAGAGCATATAAACCGCATAGATTGATCCGTTATATAATCTTCTGGGTATATGAACTCTGATTCTGATAAATATTTTATGAGTGATTTTACAAAATCTTGGGTATTAATCCCCTTTTCCGCTGATACAGGAAATACTTCCGCAAAGTTATATTTCTCAGTAACGTCTTGCATATAGCTTAGCAAACGGTCTTTCTTTTTTACCCGATCTACTTTATTTACTAATAAGAACACTGGGCAGCTAACATTTTCTAGCCGCTTTAAAACAAAATCATCTTCTTTTGTCCAGTCCATCGCTTCAACCAACATGACAACAACATCAACTGTTTCTAATGCTGAAATTGCTTCACGGTTGATGGTTTTATTTAATAGGCTTTTTGATTTGATGTGGATACCGGGTGTATCCATAAAAATGATTTGATGATCTTTTTCTGTGAGTATGCCATGGATAACATTACGTGTAGTTTGTGGCTTGTTAGCAATTGCAGATACTTTATAACCAATAATCTCATTCATTAATGTTGATTTTCCAACATTTGGATGACCAATAATTGAGACATTGCCACATCGCCTTAGTGAATCATTTGACATAACTGATAACCTTTTTAACTGCATCCGCTGCGGCTTTTTGTTCTGCTTTACGGCGATTACTTGCAATTCCTGTAGTGTATATTTTCAAACTTTCAATACGGCATTCACTGGTAAATGTTTGTTTATGTGCTTCACCCGTAATGGAAACAAGCTTGTATTGAGGTACATCATAGCCATTTGCTTGTAATAGTTCCTGTAAACGTGTTTTTGGATCCTTTAAATCATCTTCACAAGGCAAATCTTTTAATAAGTCTTCATAAACTAATAAAATAAAATCTTCGGCCGCATCAATACCTTTTTCTAAATAAATACAACCGACAACGGTTTCAAAGGCATCAGCAAGAATGGATTTCCTCCGGAATCCGCCGCTTTTTAGCTCACCCGAACCTAAGCGTAGATGCTCACTAATTGATAATTTGGTGGAAAGCTCAGCCAGAGTATTTTCATTGACTAAAGAAGCACGTAAGCGACTTAAATAACCTTCCGTTGCCTCTGGTAGCTGTTTGTACAAGCGACTGGTGATGACAACACCCAACACACTATCACCAAGAAATTCCATTCTCTCATTGTGTTTCCCGCCCATACTGCGATGCGTCATTGCCAGATGAAAATTCTCTGACGCTAAAATCTCTGGGGAAAGTATTTTAGATAACAGAGTATTAATGACTTTTCGATTACTTCTTCTCAAGGTTTTCCTTTCGGAAGAGAATAAAGATGTGGGAGGCCTTATTTCTCATTTCCAATAATTGCTGAATACTCAAAGACCGCAACAATATCTAGGTTTGCAAACCACGGTATACGATCTTCATAACTAACGGCAAGCTCTCGTGCTTTTTTCTGATCACGTACTTTTTCTAATGTAAACTTATCAATTTTTAAATCGTAGATACTACTTATATCAATATTCTTGCCGACCTTTGCCATAATTGCACGTTTGCCTAATTTTTTACTTTTAGGGTCAGCAGCAACCGAATCTACAATTGTTTTAACGGTGTCATATTTTATATAAAGTGGCACTAGCTTTACTACAGTTATGGCAATAAAAATAAATATTGCCGCAACCACGAGCCAACTAATAAAAGTCATTCCACTTTGTTTTTTTATATTTTTCATTTTTCTCACTCTTTAATTATTTTTATTATTTCAAGATTTATTAGTAAACACTGATATTACCACACTGGAATGACGCAAATGAGAAAGCCGTGTTTCTACCGCCTACCACTCCAGTGTTTAGCCCTAAGAATCTAGGGTTTAGTTTTAGTTAATTACCTCTCCTATACGAGAAGATTTAAACACCTCATCACCACCAAAATTCAAATGCATCCAAACAAACAATGCCTTTCCAACCAAGTTTTCTTCTGGTACAAATCCCCAAAAGCGACTGTCATTACTATTATCTCTGTTATCACCCATGACAAAATAATGACCTTCTGGCACAGTTCTTTCACCTGTTGTACCACGACCAATTACATTAGGTCGAATAATAATGTCATGTTCAACATCGCCCAACGATTCCTTCATGCGTAGTGTTTGATGAGCCTCATTAAACTGATTTACTGCCTCAAAACGCCCAACAGGCACATGTTGCATCTCTTCGCCATTGATAAATAGACGTTTATTTTCAAAACGAACCACATCACCTGGCACGCCTATAATACGTTTTATGTAATCTGTTTTGTTATCTCCAGGAAAACGAAAAACAGCTACGTCACCTCGTTTAGGCAAGCCATTATCAATAATTTTTGTATGCAAAACAGGTAAACGCACACCATAAGAAAATTTATTCACCAGAATAAAATCACCGATTTCTAGAGTTGGAATCATTGAACCCGATGGAATTCTAAAGGGTTCCGCAATAAAGGAGCGAAGAATCAAAACGATGATTAATACAGGAAAAAAAGATTTAGCATACTCAACGAGAAGAGGCTCATTACTTCTATTATCTGTTACAAAGTTGAGATTATCCTTCTTTTTTGAAAATAAAGCATAAAGCAACCAGATAACCCCTGTTAATGCTGTAGCAATGACTAACCAAAATTCCAAATCAAAATCCATTATTATTTCCTATTACTTATCATCTGTTCTTAATACAGCTAAAAACGCCTCTTGCGGGATCACAACATTACCCACTTGCTTCATGCGTTTTTTCCCTGCTTTTTGTTTTTCCAGCAACTTACGTTTACGTGAAACATCACCACCATAACACTTTGCTGTTACATTCTTGCGTAATGCCTTTACATTTGTTCTAGCGATTATATTACCGCCGATAGCAGCTTGAATTGCCACATCAAACATCTGTCGAGGAATAATATCTTTCATTTTACTCGCAAGTTCACGTCCTCGAATTTGCGAATTATCACGATGAAGAATAACCGCTAGGGCATCAACTTTATCACCATTGATCATCGTATCTACGCGAACTAAATCTGCCGCTTCAAAACGATCTAACTCATAATCAAACGATGCATAACCACGACTCACTGACTTGAGTCTATCAAAGAAATCAAGTACTACTTCACTCAAGGGTAAATCATAAGTGATTGATACTTGATTGCCCAAATACTGTAACTCTTTCTGTACACCACGTTTTTCAATACATAATGTAATCACATTGCCCACGTATTCTTGCGGCACTAAAATAGTGCCACGAATAATCGGCTCACGTATTTCTGCGATATGATTTACTGCTGGTAATTCTGCTGGACTGTAAATATTAATAATCGAGCCGTCTGTCTTTTCGACTTCATAGATAACCGTGGGTGCTGTGGTAATGAGGTCAAGATCATATTCACGTTCAAGACGCTCTTGAATAATTTCTAAGTCTAGCATACCCAAAAAGCCACAACGAAAACCAAAGCCTAGTGCCTGAGAATTTTCTGGCTCATAGTGCAGTGAAGCATCGTTTAATGATAATTTATCGAGTGCATCACGCAAACTTTCGTAGTCATCAGAATTTACGGGGAAAATACCCGCAAAGACACGTGGCTGTACTTCTTTAAAACCACCCAAGGCTTCTTGTGCTGGCTGAACCGCAGACGTTATTGTGTCACCGACCTTTATGGAATCAATCTCTTTGATTCCTGTTATGACAAAACCAACTTCCCCTGCAGTTAGGGCATCTAGATCTTTCATCTTAGGGGTAAAAATACCCGTACGATCAACTAAGGGAGTCTCCCCTGTTGACATAAATTTGATTTTTTGTTTTTTACTGAGTGTTCCATCGAATATTCGTATTAAAGCAACCACACCAAGGTAGTTATCAAACCATGAATCAATTATAAGAGCTTTCAAAGGTGCATCAGGATCACCTTTAGGTGGTGGAATCCGTTCGACTAATTGATCTAATAAATCTCTTACACCAACGCCCGTTTTGGCACTAACATGAACGGCATCAGTCGCATCAATACCGATAATTTCTTCAATTTCTTCGCAAACACGGTCTGGGTCAGCAGCAGGCAAATCAATTTTATTAAGAACAGGAACAACTTCTAGATCTAACTCAATAGCTGTATAGCAATTTGCAACACTTTGAGCCTCAACACCCTGCGATGCATCAACCACAAGCAAGGCACCTTCACAGGCAGTAAGTGAGCGAGAAACTTCATAAGAGAAATCAACATGACCCGGTGTATCAATAAAGTTTAAGTGGTAGGTTGTTCCATTGCTTGCAGTGTAATCCACCGATACGCTCTGTGCTTTGATGGTGATACCACGTTCACGCTCGATATCCATGGAGTCCAATACTTGGGCTTCCATTTCACGCTCACTTAAACCTTCACATTCTTGTATAAAACGATCAGATAGGGTGGATTTTCCATGGTCGATATGTGCAATCACTGAAAAATTGCGGATATTTTTATTTGCTTCGCCCATCTAATACTTATCCATTACTGAGTGCTTGTCTTAGAGCTTTTTCATCAAGGAAATGATAAAAAATCACCTCATCACAGTATGTAACCACAGGAACATAACGTCATAGCGTTTTCTTAAAGCTTCATCTTTATCAATATCAACTCGCTTAACACTAAAATTCAATTCTTTCTGTAGCTCACACAAAGAAGCTGCCATTTGCTCACACAAATGACAGCCGATGCGATAATACATGGTTAAGTTATGTTTTGTCTCACTCACTTGCTGTTTCTTTGGTTATTTTTAAGGCAAGAAAGCGTGCAGAACCGTTACGATGGATGAGCACTGCGACACTCTCATCTACTTGCAATGCTTTTATTGTAGATTTAAGTGTTTCAACACTATCTATTTCCTTCCCATCAAGCATGGAAATAATATCGCCTTGCATCAAACCTGCTTTTTTCCCAGAGCCTTCTTTAACTTTGCTAACGAGAATACCACTTTCGACACCTGATGCTTTACGACTGGTTTCAGTTAAGTTTTCAATTTCCATCCCCAACACAGTATCTTTAATTTCAGGTTTAACTTCTGGCTGTTTTTCTTTTTTACCATCTAGTGCTTCTTTTTTGGGTAATTCGCCTAAAGTGACTTTAACGATTGTTTCAGAGCCCTCACGTAATACTTTCACATCAACT
>Ga0114931_10007317_pt1 | contig 13480 bp, 13 predicted proteins | sample 2SBtaG_FD_89579 | JGI IMG/M metagenome (GOLD analysis project Ga0114931, IMG submission 89579) | Deep subsurface microbial communities from Kolumbo volcano to uncover new lineages of life (NeLLi) - 2SBTROV14_V59a metaG | ecosystem: Environmental > Aquatic > Marine > Volcanic | place: Kolumbo... | reverse complement strand
CAATCTTCAGGAACGCACCCTGAAGACGCTTACCCGTGCATGGTTACAGCGATGATCACAAACTTGGGTATAGTGCGGCGTCGGGAGGGGTATGCGAACCCCTATTTGATTATTTGTTACCAACAACTTACAGGAGCCGATATTCTTTGCGTTTTACTTTGTTTTTTTATTAGCTTATATTCCAATAAGTTACAGCTTGAAATGGCGTCCCCAAGGGGATTCGAACCCCTGTTGCCGGGATGAAAACCCGGTGTCCTAGGCCGTCTAGACGATGGGGACAAATGGTGGAGCCAGGCGGGATCGAACCGCCGACCTCTTGCATGCCATGCAAGCGCTCTCCCAGCTGAGCTATGGCCCCAAAAACGAAGCGCGCAATTTACGTGATGTACCCGTGCCTGTCAAGATCAGGGCTGAGCCGTTGCTGCGCTTACCTGTTGTAAACAGTGCATAAAATACCACTTCCCGCATCAAACTGCCCGTTGTTGTTGCTCTATTTTTGCCCAGGAGTCACGTAGCGTCACGGTACGATTAAACACCAGTCTGGCCGGCGCGGAATAGACTGCATCGATGCAAAAATACCCTTCCCGCTCAAATTGATAATTTTCACCATGACCCGCTTCCGCCAACGCCGGTTCGGCCATACAGCCGGTTAACGTGCGCAACGAGTCCGGGTTCAGGTGATCGAGGTAATCCGCACCATCCTTGCCGGCATCCGGAACCGGGTGACTGAACAGACGGTCATACAGACGAATCTCCGTCTCAATGGCGTCCGCTACGGATACCCAGTGAATCACCCCCTTGACCTTGCGCCCCTCGGGATTGGCTCCGAGGGTCGCATCATCATAACTACAATGCAGTTCGATGATCTCACCATGTGCGTCCTTGACAACTTCATCACAGCGAATGACATAGGCATTACGCAGGCGAACCTCGCCACCGGTCACAAGGCGCTTGAATTTCTTCGGCGCTTCCTCCCTGAAATCATTACGGTCGATGTAGACCTCCCGACGGAATGGCAAGGTCCGGGTTCCCATCGATTCATCCTGGGGATGGTTCGGGACCTGCAACTCCTCGCCCCTGTCCTCGGGATAATTGGTCAAAATCACTTTAAGTGGCTGCAATACGGCCATGCGCCGCGGGGCACTTATATTCAGATCCTCACGAATACTGTATTCGAGCAATCCCATTTCGACGGTACTGTCTGATTTACTGACTCCGATCCGTTCACAAAAATCCCGGATGGACGCGGGGGTGAATCCACGACGACGCAGACCGGCGATGGTGGGCATACGCGGGTCATCCCAGCCTTCCACGTGGCCGGCTTTGACCAGCTCGGTCAGCTTGCGCTTGCTCATGACCGTGTATTCCAGATTCAACCGGGAAAACTCGATCTGCTGCGGGTGACATGGCACGGAGACGTTGTCCAGAATCCAGTCATACAATGGTCGGTGATCCTCGAATTCCAGCGTACAAATGGAATGTGTGACACCCTCCAGGGCATCTGATATCGGGTGGGTGAAATCGTACATCGGGTAGATGCACCAGGCTTCCCCTGTCTGGTGATGTATCACTCCGTGTCGAATTCTGTAGAGTGTCGGGTCGCGCAGATTCATGTTTGGGGAAGCCATATCAATACGCGCACGCAAGACCCGGGCACCATCCCCAAACTCCCCGGCGCGCATACGCCTGAACAGGTCCAGGCTTTCGTCTGCCGGCCGGTTACGCCAGGGGCTGTCCCTGCCCGGCTCGGTCAGCGTGCCCCGGTATTCACGCGTCTGTTCAGCCGTCAGGTCACAAACATAGGCCTTGCCGTCCCGAATCAGATCAACCGCAAAGTCATAAAGCTGTTCGAAATAATCAGATGCGTAAAACAGGTGGTCATTCCAGTCATACCCCAACCAGTGCACGTCATCCTTGATAGATGAAACGAACTCAATATTCTCCTTATGGGGATTGGTGTCATCAAAACGCAGGTTACAGGTTCCCTGATAATCTTTCGCAAGGCCGAAATTCAGGCAGATCGATTTCGCATGCCCGATGTGCAGATAGCCATTGGGTTCCGGTGGGAAACGGGTCACCATACGGCCGTCATGCTTCCCGGCCTTGATGTCCTGCTCGATAATCTGGCGAATAAAGTTACCGGGGGTGCCTGTCTTGTCTTCACTCATGATCAGTTTCCACCGGCACGCAGCCGGATGTAGTCAATCGCGCGGTCAATCCGGCGCAGACAGGCTTTCCGCCCCACCAGGTGCAGGGTAACATCAATCCCCGGCGAGGCCGCACGCCCGACCACAGCTACCCGCAAGGGCTGGGCAACCTTGCCCAGTTTTAAATCCAGCGATTCCGCGACCTCACTGATTGTCCGGTGCAACACCTCGGGCACCCAGTCCGTAATGTCAGTTAGCGCATCGCGCAGCTTCTCCAGCGGCTCCAGGGCAACCGGTCGAAGATGTTTCCTGGCGGCCTTTTCCTCATAGTCCTCAAAGTCCTTGTAGATGAAGGCACTGATTTCGGCCATCTCTACCAACGTGTGTGCCCGCTCTTGCTGTGCCATCACCACATCAACCAGTGGTGGCTCCTGTGCAGGATCAACACCCACATCACCCATATACGGACTCAGCAGTCGGGCTATGCGGGCCGGATCACCTGCTTTTATATAGTGCTGATTCAGCCACAACAACTTTTCGGTATTAAAGGCCGAGGCGGCCTTGTTGACATCCACAATATCAAACAGCTCTACCATCTCATCTACCGAAAAGACTTCCTGATCGCCATGCGACCAACCAAGACGTACAAGGTAGTTCAGTAATGCCTCGGGCAATATGCCCTGCTTGCGATATTCCATGACACTGACGGCACCATGACGCTTGGAAAGCCGTGCGCCATCATCGCCGAGTATCATCGGTACATGGGCATATTGTGGTGGTTTCTTGCCCAGTGCTGCCAGCAGGTTTATCTGCCTCGGTGTGTTGTTCAGATGATCGTCGCCACGAATGACCTGGGTAATGCCCATATCAAGATCGTCGACAATGACCGTTAGATTATAAGTCGGTGACCCATCGGTACGGCGAATAATGAGATCATCCAGTTCATTATTACTGAATACAACCCGGCCACGTACCAGGTCATCGACCACTACGTCGCCATCAACCGGATTCCGGAAACGAACCACATGCGGTTCATCTGCATTGATACTCCTGGAGCGGCAATGTCCATCATAGCGCGGCTTCAGCTTGCGCAGCATTTGCTCCTCGCGCAAACTGTCAAGACGTTCTTTGGGGCAGTTGCAGCGATACGCAAGGTCACTATCCAGTAATTGCCGGATAACCTCGTTGTACCGATCAAAACGCTGCGTTTGGTAGAACGGTCCCTCGTCATATTCCAGGCCGAGCCAAGCCATGCCCTCCAGGATGGCATTGATGGATTCTGCGGTAGACCGTTGCAAATCCGTGTCCTCAATACGCAGCACGAACTGGCCACCATGCTTGCGGGCATGCAGCCACGAAAACAATGCCGTCCGGGCGCCACCCACATGCAAATAGCCAGTAGGACTGGGTGCAAAGCGTGTTTTAACAGTCATTTATATAAGGTAGTTAGAGAAAGCCGTGAATTATATACTGGTATGACAACGACGCATATAGTCGGCCGCAACCCCCAGGGCAAGCAGTCAACCGGCTATCGCCGTTACCTTGCGATGGTCCGCATACTCGAGAAGTAGCGCATGCAACTTGTCCAGTGCAACCGGTTTTGCCAGGAAAGAGTGGACCCCGAGCTGGTTACATTCTGCACGGATATCTTCGGTCGCGTCACCGGTAATAACAATGATCGGAACCCGATCCCTGGCGTCTGTCCTCTGATAATATTCCCTGATGACATCAAGACCCGACATTCCGGGCATCTGGATATCGAGAATCATGACATCTACATCCTTTTTTGCAATAGCGTCAAGGGCGGCATCTCCGGAATCCACGAGCAATGGTGTGACACCCAGAATGGCGAATTGCCCGGCAAATACCTCGCGATTGATCTCACTGTCTTCCGCCACAAGCACTCTGAGTGGCTGTCCTTTTTTTCGGACTAATGATTGCATCTCACCGGTGGTTGAGTCTGATTCCTGTGTCGTAACGCACGGAACCTTGCAGGGTAGCGTGAACCAGAAACGGCTCCCCTTCCCGTATTGACTTTCAAGACCTATTTCCCCACCCATTGCCTCGACAAGATGCCGGGAAATTGCCGTCCCGAGACCGGCCCCTCCATAATGTCGCTGCGCCGAGTCATCGACCTGCCTGAATCTCTCAAACACATAGGGCCTGGCATCCTCACTGATGCCTATCCCGGTATCATCAATGACAAAGCGGACTTGCATTCCCTCGCATCCACCACTGATTTTCTCCACTCGAACACGAATCTCTCCGACATCGGTAAATTTGATAGCATTCCCTATCAGGTTGACCAGGACCTGGCGGAGCCGGTGCTCGTCACCGAGAATATAACGAGGCACTTCATGATTAATATCATGCAAAAGCGTGAGGCCCTTCCTCTCTGCCTCGAGTAAGAACATGGCGCAAACTGATTCTATCAGCGCGTGCAGATCCAGCAATTTCTCTACAAGGTCAACCCGACCGGTTTCTATCCGGGAAAAGTCCAGCACACCTTCTACAAGAGACAACAGACTCCTGGCTGAATTTTTTATGCCACCGACAAGGCGCTGCTGGCTGACTTGTGAATCCGGGTTCCCGAGCAACTCGCTGAATCCAATCACTGCATTCAGTGGTGTTCTGAGCTCATGGCTGACATTTGCAAGGAATCTTGATTTTTCAAGATTGGCAATTTCGGCGCGCTCTTTTTCTTTCTGCAACCTCTTCAAGAGAATGCCTATATAAAAAGGGATCATTGACAAAAGCATGAACCCCGCAGCGGCAACATAAACATCATTTATCCAGTAAGGCACCAAATTAACAACTATCAAGAACCCCAGGGTTGAAAGGAAGGTACAAAACACCAGCTCCCTGAAGCCATACCTGAAACCGTTACCAATAATTACCCAGAGATATACGACAAACAATGGCATTCCATATTCAGAGAACAGGATCAGGCAAATGGTTATTGAACCAATGTCTATAATAATCCCAAGGTATCGCCTTACCCTGGAAACAAATATATCTCTGACTATTGTGAAATAAATCAGGAAAGTGACCGGCAAATAGAGCATCCCGTACAACATCAGCTGATGCACATTCTGATCTGAAAGCCTCCCTGTGTGAGCGAGATAAAGAGCATAAAAGGCGAACAGGGAAACGCCCGTTATCCTGAGTACACCCTGCTCACGTTCTGTCACATAACTCTTTTCATCTTCTTCATTCCGATTCATCTCATTCCCGTGAGTCCCGATACACATCAAAAATAACAGACATCACACCCCGGGTATGTCAGAAATATCCTAAAATGCTGGTTCTACCCGTCATCATGAAACCATTTCAGCTTGCTACTCAGGCTGACCACCTCACCAACGATAATAATCGTCGGTGGCTTGATGTCTTCACGCGTCACCAGACCAGGCAAGGACCCGAGTGTCTCGATAAATACCCGCTGATCAGGCGTTGTGCCTTGCTGCACCAGCGCAACCGGCGTCTCCTTGTTCATTCCATGGGCCACAAGCTGCCTGCCCAGTTCATCAATACTGTGAAGACCCATGTAGAAAACGAGGGTCTGCGCCGGCCTGGCCAATTGCTCCCAGTCAAGATTAACCGTACCGTCCTTCAGATGACCGGTCACGAATATACAAGATTGCGCATAATCCCGGTGTGTCAACGGGATGCCTGCATAGGATGCGCAGCCGGAGGCAGCGGTGATCCCGGGAACCACCTGAAACGGGATACCATCCTCGGCCAGGGTTGCAATCTCCTCACCACCACGGCCAAAAATAAACGGATCCCCGCCTTTCAGCCGGAGCACCCGCTTGCCTTCCTTCGCCAAACGCACCAGCAACTGGTTGATACTTTCTTGTGAAAGCGTGTGTTTGTCTCTCTCCTTGCCGGCATAAATCATCTCTGCATCACGCCGGACCATGTCAAGGACCGGCTGGGAAACCAGCCGGTCATAAACCACCACATCGGCCTGCTGCATCAACCGCAGCGCCCTGAAGGTAATCAGGTCCGGGTCACCAGGTCCAGCACCAACAAGATAGACTTCCCCTGTTGCATCATAGGAACCACTGGTATCCTCTATTGCTTCTTCAAGCGCACTGCGCGCCTCGTCCCCGCGGCCGGCAAACAACAGTTCCGCGACACGCCCCTGCAATACCGCTTCCCAGAAATAACGGCGCTGACCCGAATCCGGGAAACGGTTCTTTACCTGTTGACGATATTCATCCACCAGTGCAGCCAGGTAACCGTAGGCCGCCGGTACAAAGCTTTCCAGTTTGGCGCGCAGCAAACGCGCCAGTACGGGAGAGGCGCCACCGGTTGACACGGCAATCTGCACCGGTGAACGATCAATAATGGAGGGCATAATAAAGCTGCACTGGTCCGGGCTGTCGACGACATTGACCGGGATATGCCTTGTCTGTGCAAGATCATAGATTCTCTGGTTAACAGACCGGTCATTGGTTGCCGCAATAATCAGCACAACTTCGCTGATATCCTCGTCCTGAAAATCACGTCTTAGCAACCTGAACCCGTTGCTCTGCTCCAGTTTCTCCAGTTCGCTGCAAAGCACCGGCGCCACGAGAGTAACATCAGCGCCCGCCCTCCTTAACAGACTGACCTTGCGCGCCGCCACACTGCCACCTCCCACGACAAGCGCGGGACGGCCGGAAAGTTTCATAAATACAGGCAGGTATTTCATGGCTCACTCGGTGTGTTACATTGATCGGGCAACATACGCTGGTTCCCGAGAATATCGATTTGTTGCATAATGATGTCCGACACGGGTTTCAGCTTCCTGCGCATCACCGACCCGATCGCATCCGTACGGGAAAATACTGGATTCACCACCGGCTCATCCAGCAGGGACAGCATCAACATCGCCCTCAGCTGGCTTTCCAGATTCGGGGCTTTGCCAAGCACAGCGCCCAGTGCGCTGTCTGCCGCGCATCCATTTGCCATCAATGCATCAACCGCACCATGAATATCGTCCATATATTCGTATCTGCCGGCAGTAAACCGGGTGGTCCTGAAATAAGCGGCAATCGCATGCAGCAGCGCAACGACCACATCCTGGTTGGAGGGCTTCCGGAGTACCACACTCAGTGTGGCAAGGAAGGCCTGACCGGGAGCACCCAGCAACCGGCATAGCTGCAATGCGTACGTATTTCCCTCCTCACACAAACCGGCGAGTGCTTCGCAGGCTTCCTTCCATGCCGTATGCGGCGGCTGGTGCTCCGGCAGATCTTCGGGCGTGGTCTGCAGAAAGCCGACGTAACAGGCATTTTTGTACTTGCCCTTCTCCCAGATTTTCCGGCGGGTTGCGTCACTGACCAGGTCTTTCTGTAATACCAGACGCACAGAGTCGATCATGTCCCGCGCCTGTTCCTCAAATGGCAGGAATTCCACCAGGAATTCGGCCAGTACCGGACCCATGTCTCCCTCAACCACTGCTTGCTGACGCAGCATGCAACGGGCGTTTTCGGGCGTCTGTAATGCCCACCAGGCGCGCCGTGCAATTTCATTGTTAATACCACTGGCATTAACAACGGCCACCACCGCCTCCGGCTCCCCCAGTAACAGGAGTGATTCGAGAATCCCGTCACGGGCCTGCCCCATGCGCGTCCAGCGCTTCAGGTAGACCGGGTAACCGCCCGGTGAACCGAGTACGTGACTGGACAGTATCTCACGGACTCCTCGCAGGTAGACTTCATCGCGACAATTGGCATTCAGTCTGACTCTGGCTTCACCTCTGTCCGAGAGGGCATACAGTGTCATACTTGATTCGTCGATACGGACGGCCTCAAGTTGACCGGCCAGCAACACGTTAATCCGCAGGGCATCCTCTGCTGATAACTCCATGACAGGCAGTCCGAATAATAGCGGGTAAATTATTCAGCGATCAGAAATCAAATCCGGCCTCGGCGTAGAGTTTCTTTGCTAATACCGGATCCTTGTCAACACCATTTCCGTCTTCATACATTTTAGCCAGCGTAGTCAGCGAGCCTGCCAGACCCTGGTCCGCCGCCTGGCGAAACCACTTGATCGCCTCGCTACTGTCCTGTTCGACACAATCCCCTTCGAGATACATGAAGCCCAGGCCGTGTTGCGCCAGGGCAAAACCCTGCTCCGCTGCCATGCGCATCATGGCCAGGGCCTTCTCTTCGTTGCGCACCACACCCAGTCCGTTCTGGCACATGATCGCAACCCGATGCTGGGCATCGGGATCGCCGGCCTCGGCCAACGGGGAGAGAAACTGCATGGCCAGCGAAAAATTCTTGGCTTCGAAAGCAGCTACTCCGCTGGTAAATTCTGCGCTGTTCATGCCGGACATATTCGACCCCTGGGTTATTTGCCGTTGAAAGGTGTGTCTTAGTCTCTCGGTAGCCTATGCTAGCGGGTCACGGGTGCGCATCGAATACCCCGAAAGAGAGGATGTCCCTGATTTAGTTATGGAAATCACTTGCTCGCCGGGTGGGTACCGCTCCCCCGATAGGGATATACGGGGCTAAAATGGGCTCCTGTATACTTGCGCGAACTTCAAGCAACCCCAATTGAAACAACAGGGTAGCAGACCATCATTCGATGCACCCGGACTGATTCCGCCACTCGCCACGACGGCGTATATGGCCGAAATCGCAGCACCATGGCGAAACCGGGGACCCGGCGGATTTGATGGTGACCGATCAAGACCACAAGAGGAGTTTACAATGAACCAGGAATATTATGACGCGACCACCAAAATGGAAAAACTGGGAGTCGACCCGGAATACATCCAGGGCTGGCAGGGTGGCTACCTGCTGAACCCGGAACGCGAGGAACAGCGAGTAACCGATGCCTATACTGCCGGCTATGAGGATGGCAAGGCAAAAAATACGGACAACTTTTCCAACTGGACAAAGTAGCCCGGACCAGGCACGTATGAAGGCGGGGAATACCCGCCTTTTTTATTGCAAACCCGTATTTGAAGGATTCAGGCCGGGTCTGCGCCAAACAGGTCGCGGATCGCCTTGTTCAGCGTCTTGAGGGCTGCCGGTGTCTCGATATCCATTACCTGGTCAGTCACCCATTGATTATCCTTCGCACCCATCATGGACCTGACGCAATCACCGAAGCAGCGCCTGCATGCATACCCCGGTTCGTTGTCGCTGAACGAGAATTCCGAATAGTCGGCCGCTCGCTCATTCAGCAAGTCGATAAACGGCTGGCGGTATTTCCCCTTGCCTTCGGCATCTGTGCGATTTTCCTGCAGGGTGTTCGCAAGATGCATTGCCAGTGAGGAAACAAATTCCTGCCGTTCATCCTGTTCCAGTCGCTCGGCCGTCATCCGGTCTGTCACATGCACCAGGAAACCCAGAAACTCCCCCATGACATCCAGGCGCTGTGCGTTGGTGTCCGTCTGAAACCCCTCGTTCTCAAGATTCAATACGCCCTGCTGGGCAATACGCCACAGGATGAATGCCATGGCGCCACCGGTTTCAGCCATGGTTCGCTCCCGGTCCTTGAGATTCCACTTGCTCTTTATCCGCACCCGCTCCTCCAGGACTGATTTACTGCTGATAGAACAGCCCCGCTCATCACCGGGCAATTGCTCACTGGTCGTTGTTTTTAGCGCATGCTAGCATATAAAAATCGAGAATTTCAGTAAGGTATCGGGTGTGACAGACTTGCTTGCTAATGACCCGGCATTCCCGACGGATGTTTCCCGGGCTATCGAACCGACGCTGGCAGCCATCCGCAAGAACTGCCACATCAGTGATGCACAGCATGCAACCGATTTTACCCTGTGCGTTTACCTGCTGAAAATGCGGGAATACTTCCGCTGGGAAAACAATCTGCCATACAGCGCACCCCTGCCACATGACCTACTGACCGACTGGCTGACGGAAAGAGAACACTTGTGGGAAACGCTCGGGGAACACCCTTTCGAGCCAGTAACGGTCGGCAACCGGGCCTATGACCCCTTTGATACCGACAAAATCAATGGCCGGATAAACCGTCTAGGCTATGTTTACAGTGGTGGCATCGGCCGTAATCTGAAACCACATTTCTTCCTCGGTGCACTGGAAGAAACCCGTGGCCATAATGGGTACACCCTGTATCTTTCCGGCAGGGAATTTGCTCGTGATCTGTCGGCCCCGCCGGCGATGAGTCTTGGCGCCAGTATTTTTATTCGTCGTGAATCCCTGCGCCGCATGCTCTGGGAAAAACTTGAGGAATGGCGCTGGAACAAACCGGCCAATGCCATGCAGAAGGCCCTCGCCTGCTACGATTTCGAAAATGCGCTTGATGACGCCCTGGACCGGATGGCTGACAATGAGATCCATTCAGTGATGCTGCACGAGATCGGCGAGGTAATGGCAGGGGAGATCCTGGGAAATGACTGGGAAAAGCTGCTGGCCACCCTGCCCCACAGCAAGGCAGAGTTGCTGATCCGTGCCGTTCGTGATCACCTGGCTGATGCCCTGTCCACCCTGCCCGGTCTGCTGGAAGATGCCAATCCGGCATCACTGCACTTTTATATCGCAAACCTGGGCAACTTGCGTCAATCCCTCTGCCCTGCTCTGGTAGCTGCCCATGAAACCTGGGACCGGACCGGAGACAGCAGTAAACTGGAGGCCCTTGCCGATAAGGGACGTGAACACTGGTCGTCCGTTGCCATCGATGTTCTGGCACTCTACCGGAAGAACCCGGCAAATCTGCAGGAACAGATTATCTCGAAAATTGAGGCCGCCGCACTCTGAACATACATTCAGGGAAACTATCTCTATATGGATCAAGCAACAAAATCCCGGCCGGCACTCAAGTCCATCACGGAAGTAAAGAAATATTCCTTCATATTCGAAAAGCAGCGGGCACTGCCTGTCGATGTCTGCAATGAAATGATCCGGCGCTTCGAGGAATGCGGCGATGAGCAGTATGCCGGTCGCATCGGCCAGACAGCCGAACAGGACCAGAACATCAAGCAATCGACCGACCTGGTTGTCAGTAACAAGTCTCACTGGAAGGATATCGACCGGGCGCTGTTCCGCTCTCTCGGGCTGGCCATGCAGGAGCTGCGCGAGTCCTTTCCCTATTTCAAGGGCCCCTTCAAGGATGTAGGCTATGCAATCCAGCGCACCGATCCCGGCGAGTTCTATCACTGGCATATTGACGGCGGCAGTCACGAGTTCAGCCAGCGCCAGCTGGTTGCTGTCTGGTATCTCAACGACGTGCCGGGTCCGGGCGGTGAAACCGAGTTTTCCTGCCAGGATATTCGTATCCGGCCGCAGGCCGGAAAACTGCTGCTGTTCCCGCCATTCTGGACCCACGAACACCGGGGCGTCACCCTGCAGGCAGGCGTGAAATACATTGCTACCACCTGGGTGGTGTTCGCCTGAAAACGGCTGTGGCCCGGATCACCCTCATCGAGCCATCCAGCCCGGACGAACTGGACCGCTACTACAGACTGCGCTGGGAAATCCTGCGTGCCCCCTGGAATCAGCCGCCCGGCAGTGAGCGTGATCTGCTGGAGGAACACAGCACGCATATTATGGCTATAAACAGTTTACAGGAACTGCTTGGGGTGGGACGCCTGCATTTCAATTCAATCAGTGAAGCACAGATCCGCTACATGGCAGTCGCCATGGATCATCAACGCGGCGGGATCGGCACCCTGATACTGGAAACCCTGGAAAACAGGGCGGCTCAGGTGGGGGCCGCAGGCATTACGCTCGACGCGCGGGAAACTGCCTTAGGATTCTATCGTAAACGGGGTTACCAGCCGGCCGGGCCGGGACACATGCTGTTCCGGCAGATTGCCCATGTCCGGATGCGTAAAACACTCGACTGAAAGACCGGCCCGGATATACAGTTACACTGTAGCAGTGAATATGTCAGCCAATGATCAGTTCGGATTCCAGCATTTCACCATGCGTGTCGATGCGTATCCCCTCGACACCGGGTACCCGTGCAAGAATATAGGCGGACAGTAGTACCATCATTTTCTCATTATTGTGGTGCATGGCAGTCAACATCTTGTCTCCGACGATCTGGCAACGCTGCAGCTGGTTGGGCAACTGCACCCAGTCCCGGCTCATTTGCCAGCCCTTGTCCATATCCTTGTCGATCTTGCTGAAGAATTCCTCTGCCTCCAGCAGGATCTCGTCCGGCACGGTAATCGGGTAAGTCTGTTCTTCAATAACAACTTTCAATATCATGCGCCCGGCCTTATGCTTTATTCATTCATGCGGCGCTATGTTACCGCATACCCCCTGACAAATGCAGGTAATCTATCAATGCTGACCCGCCTGACAGGTGTGCTGGACAACAGGCAAGTTGAAGCTGCAATGCAAATGATGCAACACGGCCGTTTTGTCGACGGCATATTATCTGCCGGAATGGCCGCACAACGTGTCAAGCACAATGAAGAACTCTCGCTGCAAGAACAATCACTCACCAAATTGAATAACCTGGTAATGGGCAGCCTGGTCAAACACCCGGTTTACAGCAGTGCCGCCATGCCTAAAAAAGTCGCCGCACCCTACTATGCCCGCTACACGGCCGGTATGTCCTACGGCGAGCATGTCGATGATCCGGTCATGGGACAGGACGAGATCTACCGCTCCGATCTTTCCATCACAATATTTCTGTCCGGTCCGGATGAGTATGCAGGGGGCGAGCTGTTCATCCAGACTGACTACGGCGAGCAAAGCGTGAAACTCCCGTCCGGGGATGCCGTGCTATACCCGTCCTCAAGCATCCACCGGGTCAGTGAAGTCACCTCCGGAGAACGGCTGGTTGCCGTCAGCTGGATCCAGAGTCTGGTCCGCGACCCGGCCAAACGCGTACTGTTACATGAATTGAACCAGGCAAGAGAGGTCTTGTTGCAGGAACAGCCGGACGCACCGGAAACGGCAAAGGTCAACCACAGCTACATCAACCTGGTGCGCATGTGGTCGGATATCTGAAAGAGCTGTCTCGCGCAAAGACGCAAAGGCGCAGAGAAAAGACATTAAAAATCTGCCACAGAGGGCACAGAGGAAAAGACAACAGGTATAAAAATATAATATTTTATTGGCTCTTCCCCTGATCGAGTGGATAGCAGTTATCCGGGGTGAGTTCCGGTATCCTGGCAAACTTCTTGTCAGGGACCGCTGCAAGTCCCTCCCTGGACGCTTAACGGCTTCATCCCTGAAGCCGATGTCCCTGACAAGAAGTTTACCAGGATACCTGATGCTGAGGGTCCCTCTGCAATGAAACTCGATGTCCAGAAGGGCTTCTCAAGACCGTTGGCCGCAGGGATGCGGCCAACGAGCGTCCAGGGAAGGACTTGCAGCGGGTCTTGAGAAGCCCTT
>Ga0114931_10007316_pt1 | contig 13482 bp, 13 predicted proteins | sample 2SBtaG_FD_89579 | JGI IMG/M metagenome (GOLD analysis project Ga0114931, IMG submission 89579) | Deep subsurface microbial communities from Kolumbo volcano to uncover new lineages of life (NeLLi) - 2SBTROV14_V59a metaG | ecosystem: Environmental > Aquatic > Marine > Volcanic | place: Kolumbo... | reverse complement strand
CGGCCGCCGACCGTCCGCACGACGGCCGCAAGCATTAGCAGAATCCAATGCTGGCGGTGCCGCCCAGGGCACTTTTCGCGCGCGCAGGAGCGGACTCCGACGCCCCTGAGGCTCGCATCCGCCGCAGGGCCGCCGGCGCAAAGGCCCTCGGCCGCCCGCGCTCGGCTCGCGCTCGCCGCGGGGTCCCCGCTACCGGGACGACTCCGGGGCTCCTCTCTTCCCGCGCACACAGAGCAACGCCGGCATCACGCAAGAGCGTGTGGTCACGCCCACGAGGCGATCGTTCCCGTGAACGAGCACGCGGCGACTCGGCTTCGCTCCATCTGCCGCGACCGGCCTCACGAAACGTCGTCATTCATTTTCTTGGGTCGTGGCTTCTCGCAGGCTTCGAACCCGAAGGCCGACGCCCGCCCCGCGCCACACGCGAGTCGTCTCGTTGCACAAGTCGCGAGCGGTGGCTGACCAGTCGGCGAGCACCGGACTGCGCCGGCATACGCACATCGGCGCAGCTCCCGGCCCGAAGTGCAGTCCGATGGCACGGCGTGCCTGGGCCGGCACGGTGCTTGCTCTACCGCGCATCGGAACCCGTTCTCTCTGGAGGTGAACCCGATGGATTTCCGTCCCAGGGCTCTAGGTCGAGCCCTCTTCACGAGCGCCGCCTGTGCTGCGCTCCTTCTTTTCGGACCGGGGGCGGCACGGGCTGCCCCCGACACTGGTGATGCGGAGCTGAAGGAGGAGCTCCGTCAGATGCGCAACATGGTCCTGCAGCTTCGCGACACCGTCGAAGCACAGCAGGACGAGATCGACGAACAGCACGTCGTGATCCGCGAGGCCGGCCTCGCCGTCGAGGAGCAGAGCGGATCGTCGCTTTCCTCCTTCCTCGAGACGACGGACTTCTCGGGGTCGGTCGCAGCCAGCTACTTCTACAACACGAACGACCCCGGAAGCGGCGGCGGGGGCAACACCTGGACGCCTGGCGCTGCGGTCTCGAACCCCTTCCATCCCGACCACAACAGCATCCAGTTCGACGAGCTGTGGCTCTCCGCATCGCGCGGTGCCACCGAAGAGCGGCGCGTCGGGTTCGGGTTCGACGTCGTGTGGGGTGCGCTCGGCGACATCAACGGCAACGCCCCCGGTGGCGGCAACTCCGTCTGGATTCCCGCTGCCTACATCGAGTACCTGTCGCCCTTCGGTGTCACCCTCACGGCTGGAAAGTTCGGCACGCACATCGGGTACGAAGTGGCCGGCGCCGCGTACAACGCCACGATCACACGTGGCTTCACCTACCAGAGCTTCCAGCCGGTCTCGCAGATCGGCGCCAGGCTCTCGGGCGACGCCGGGCCCGTCTCGTGGATGGTCGGTGTCGTGAACGGGCTCGGCGCCAACCAGCCCGACCTGGACGGCAAGAAGGACGTGATCTGGTCGCTCGGCTGGGGCACGGACGTGATCAGCCTGAACTTCGCGGGCGAGTACGGAGGCGATGCCGAGTTCTTCGGAGGGACCCGGGGCGAGAATGCGCTGGTGCTCGACGGCATCGTCGAACTCACCCCGAGCGATGCCGTCGTGGCCTGGCTGGACGTCACCTGGGCCAAGGTGTTCCAGCGCGGCACACGCGACCCCAACGGCCTCGGCGTCAACCTCGGCAGCCGGGTCGCGGTGACCGACCGGCTCGGCCTGACGGGCCGCTTCGAGTACGGGATGGGCGAGGACCCCGACATTGCCGGCCGGGCCACGGTCTTCATGCCGGGCGGCGGCCGCGAGACGGATGCGATCGCGCTGACCGGCGTGGTCGACTACCTGGTCGTCGAAGGGCTGACGGCCAAGGCCGAGGTCAAGTGGGAGAAGATCCTCGACATCGATCTCGCGACCGACCGGATCTTCGCGAGCGGCAGCGGGCTGACCACCGAGGATTCACAGCTGCTGCTGGGTGTCCAGCTGGTCTACGCCTTCTAGCGAGTCCCCGCCCTCCTGGTCTGCGCGCAACGACGCCCCCGAAGCCCCGGCTTCGGGGCGTCCTTGCGTGGCACCGTGGCGAACCCGGCCCGGGTCGGGGGCCGGGCCTGCAGGCCCTGGCGCGTGCGGACGCGCAGCCGACGGCCCGATGGGGCTGCAGGATCTCGTGTCGAGCGTGACGCCTTCGCTGCCCAGCAAGCTGGAGGCTCTCCTTGCAGACCACGAATCTGGCGCTCCGACGGCGGCGCGCAGCTCGGAAGGGAGGCCGACACGGTGCTCGCGCGAGACGTCGACGAATTCCTGACGGCACTGGCGGTCTTCGCATGGTTCGACGGAGAGCCGCACGGCCCCGCCGACCGCTGGCGAACGAGCTTCGAGGTCGCCTTCAGGTACCGATCGACACCGTCCACGCGGCCCCGACCGGCTACAGGTGGGCCCGGACTGCGGTGGCGAGCACGGCGCCCGCTGCGCCTAGTCGACGTACCCGAGCGCGCGAAGCTCGTCGAGAGCCTGCGGACCGAGCTGCAGCGGTTTCGACACCTCGTAGCGCCCGCGTGCCGCGAGCGCGCGACGCTTCGTTTCATCGAGTTCGCGGCGCAGTTCCGCCACGATGTCGGGGTGCGCCGCTGCGAGGTTCGTCCGTTCCGAAGGGTCGGCGCGGGTATCGAAGAGCAGCACCGGCATGCCGCCGACCCGCTGCGCACGCACGACACGCGTCTCGTCCCGCCCCCTCGCCGGGTGCAGCGTGGCTCCCGAGAGGTCCACCATCAGCTTCCAGCGACCGTGTTGAATGCTTTCGGCGTGGAAGCCTTCGAACACCGCAACCTGCGCCGCGACGACCGAACTCTCGTGCGCACGGCCGCGCATCGCCGGGACGAAGCTGCGTCCGGCCTCGTTCGCGACACCCTCGATGCCGAGGACCTCGAGCAGGCTCGGGCGCAGATCGACCATCGCCACGGTCGAGTGCACACGCCGCGGCGGGAGGCCCGGCACGCGGATGACCAGCGGGACGTGGAGCACTTCGCGGTGCAGCGTCCGGCCGTGCGTCAGGTGGCCGTGGTCGCGAAACTCTTCACCGTGGTCGGCGACCAGCGCGACGACCGTGTCGTCGGCGAAGCCAAGTGCCCCCAGCGTGTCGAGCAGGCGTCCGATCGCATCGTCGGTGTAGGCGATCTCGCCGTCGTAGAGCTGCGAACGCGTGCTTCGTCCGAAGCGCTCGCTGAAGCCCTCGTGCGGCTGGTAGACGTGATGCGGATCGAAATAGTGCACCCAGAGGAACCAGCGCGACGCCGCAGCACCTCGTCTGCGCTGCTCGAGCCAGTCCTGCGCCTTCTCCGTCACACGCCCGGATGTCACGGCGAGGTGGCTCGGCTCGAGTTCCTGCACCAGTTCCTCGTCGTAGTGACCGAAGCCCTGATCGAGGCCGTAGCGGTGCGCGAGGAAGACGTGGTTGACGATCCCCGCAGTGTCGAAACCGGCGGCGGAGAGCTCTTCCGCCATCGTGGTGAAGGAGCGGTCGAGCGTCGACTCGTGGTCGACCGCTCCATGCGTCCAGGGCTCGACGGAGGTCATGAGGGATGCGAGCGATCCCAGCGTCCAGCTCGTCTGCGTCTGGGCATCGTCGAACACGACGCTCTCGCGGGCGAAGGCGTCGATGCGCGGCGAGGTCTGCTTTTCGTAGCCGTAGACGCCGAGGCGGTCGGCGCGCAACGTATCGACCGTGATCAGGAGCAGGTTGCGAGGGGCGTCGTCCGTGCGGGAGCTGCCGCACGCGAGCAGCATCGTCGCCGCCAGCAGCCCGCTCGCCGCGCTCATCGGAAGGCGCAGCAGCTGCGGCGGCCTGCGACCGGACATCGCAGAATCAGTTAGCACACGCGCGGCACCCGTTCGCCAGGCCGCCAGGCCGTCCCCGGCCGCGCGCTCTCTCTCACTCGCATGCAAGGTTGTACCACCCTGCCCGCGCAGGTTGCGCGCTCAGGCGCCGCCGAGCTTGCCGTAGTCGACCGTCCGCCAGCGCGCGGGCGTCATCACGAACACGAGGCTCTCGCCTGCATCCTGCGACTCGATGTAGCGGTCGCCGAGCTCCCTGCCGAAGTAGCGGTGGGCCATCGGACGCGTATCGCGTTCGCGATCGGCCGGTCGGGTCCGGGTGACCGGCCCTTCGACGGACACGTAGCGATAGGCCGGCGGCTGTTCTTCCTGCGCGACCAGCGTGTAGCGCCCGGCTGCCGCGAGCGCGCGTGCCTTCTCCGAGTCGGCCCCGGTGATCACCCAGAGGCCGACTTCCGGGCGGTAGTCGTACCAGATCGGAACCGCGAGGGGCGGCGCACCTTCACGCCCGATGGAGATGACGCCCACGTGGACGCCCATCAGGAACGTTTCTCGTTCTTCCTGGTTCATCTTCAACGACATCTCATTCCTCCGCGGGCGCGCTGTCCGGCCCGGAAGCATGGTGGAGTTCGACGGAGCCCTTCGGCCCGCGCACTACGGCGCGGAGCGCTACCACCTCGCCGATTTCGACATCGAGAGCGACGCCGAGGCCACATAGCAATCTGCGAACGCTAGCCGGAGCCGGGTGCGTCGCCGAGAACGAGACCCGCCGGCCGCGCGCGCCCGCACGAGGTCCCTGTCGATGTCGCGGCTCCGCACCGCCCGGGTGACGAGACGCGCCGCTTCGAGCCGGGCCAGGCCGAAGGGCGCTTGCTCCGGGGGCTTCGGGTGGGCGGGGTCGAGGGCGATCCACTCGACGTAGCGCTCGCCATCGAGGGGCAGGATCGCATTGTGCGTCCCGAACACCTCGTGCCTGCCGCCGCTTCGGGCACGAAGCCCCGGACGCCGTTCGAAGTCGTCGACCGAAGCATCGAGGTCGGGGACCGCGTAGACGAGGTGGTCCAGTGCAAGCGCGCAAGGCATCGTCTCGAGGTTGGCTCGCCGGGGCAGGCGGCGCCACCGGCACGCTCCCGCGGCGCCCCGCGTGCCCGAAGGCCCCGGGCGCTATCGTGAGGATCGTCACCCCGGCCCTTCGAAAGCGAGGCGATGCGACCGCAGTGATCCGCTACAGCAACCCGCCCGTCCTCCTGCGCGACGTCATCGACGACGTCGGCGACGTCGTGCGCTTGCTCGAACGCAACGCACCCTACACGCCGCTCGGCGGCTGGTACCGTCCCGATGCAGAACCCGACGTACCGTCGAGTCCGCTGTGGTTCCAGAACGACTGGGTGCACGCCAATCTGCGCGTCGAAGGTTCGGAACTCTTCCTGTTCCACGAGCGCGTGATGCAGGCGGCGCGCGACTTCTACGACGCGGAAGTGATCGTGCCGCACAGCGTCTACGTGAACCTGATGGCAGCGATCGAGCGCAGCGGCCCCGCCCACACCGACAACCCCCGCTTCCAGGGACGCGACCGCAGCAACACGCCGATGTGGTTGCTGCGCTCGATGCTCTGGTCGGGGCTCTTCGACGACCATGCAATCGTGCAGGCGACCTCCATCTAGTGGATGAACGACGTCGAGGGCGGCGCTTTCACGTACTGGCCGGACGGCCCGGACGAAGCGCCGCAGCAACACGCCCGCCACATGGCAAACACTGCGATGGTCGGTGACAACCACGGCATGTTCCACCAGGTGGGCCCCGTGGGCCCCTTCGACCGGACCGCACGACGCGTCACGGCGCGCGCCGAACTCGCGCCGGCGGGCGACGACAGCGGCGACTGGTCCGTGCGCGACCGCGGAACGACCGTCTATCGCGCACCGCTCGAGCGCTACCGCGTGAGTGTCCTGTGGAAGGCGGACGTCTACCGCGACGAAGCCGAGCAGCGAAGGAAGACCGCCGATGCGCTCACGATCCCCGACGTCCTGCGGATCTTCGACCGCGACCTCGAGCGGCGGGGCAGCCGCCTGCGCCTCGACCCGGAGCGCCTCGGCGACCCCGGACTCGCGGCCGAAGTGAGTGCGATCTACCCCGAAGCCGTTCCGGTCGGAAAGGCGCCCTCGATCTTCGACGCCGCCTGAGCGCCGGGGCGTGTCCCGACGAGGCCCGCGTCGACGACGGAGCGTCGGCGTCGCGTACAATCTCCGGCATGTCCACGGAAGCCCGCCTGCGCGAGATCGACGAAGTCGGCTACACGATCGTCGAGAACGCGATCGATGCCGACACCATCGAGGCGCTGTGCGACGAGCTGACGCGGCTCGAGCGCACGCTCGACATCCGGCCCGCGCGCAACGTCTTCGAAGGTGAGCGCACCCTGCGCATCTACAACCTGCTGGCGCACGGCCCGGTGTGGGAGACGGTTCCCGTACACCCCGATGTGCTCCCGATCGTGGAGGGTGTGCTCGACCCCGGTTGCCTCGTGTCCTCGCTCTCGTCGGTCGCGATCGGGCCCGACGAGAGCCCGCAGCCCATCCACGCAGACGACCAACTGCTGCCCATCGCGAAGCCGCACGTCGCCACGGTGTGCAACTCGATGTGGGCGCTCACCGACTTCTCCGAAGCGAACGGCGCCACGCGAATCGTCCCCGGATCGCACCGGGCCGACCACTCGCCGGAGTTCGGCAGGCACTACGAGTCGATTCCCGCCGAGATGGAGCGCGGCAGCGTGCTCGTCTGGCACGGCAGCCTCTGGCACGGCGGCGGCGCGAACACGACGGACGCGCGCCGCATCGGCGTGGCCATGAACTACTGCGCCGGCTGGGTCCGGCAGCAGGAGAACCAGCAGCTCGGAATCGACCTCGAGCGCATCCGCGGCTTCTCGCCGCGCCTTCAGCAACTGTGTGGCTTCGGTATCTACAACGGCCTCATCGGTCACATCGACAAACGCTCGCCCGCCGAAGCGCTGCTCGGAAGCGACCCGGACGCGATCGTCTGGGAACGCGTCGGGTAGGCGAGCCCTACCGCCGTCGAGCCCGGGGGCGCCGCAAGCGCCCGTCGAGAGCCGCCCAGGGCCGCAACGAGCGCCGACCCGTCGCATCCGCTCAGCGCGAGAGGGTCGCCTCGAGTGCGCCGGTCGAGTCGCCGAGATCGGCGCATCCGAGCGCGCTGGTCACGCACCGGCCCACCTCGTCGTCCGCTTCGACGGAGGCCGACTCGAGCTTCCCCGCCTTCACTTCCAGCACCACGCGCCGACTCACGGTCTCGTCGAGGCACTCCCTTCGCGGGGACGCCGCGGACGCGAAGGCCGCGCTCAGCGAGAGCATGTTGCAGGTAGATCGCACGTCCTCGAAGGTCGCGGTCTCGCCTCCCGCCCCTCGTGCCGACGGAGCCGCGCCCCGCTTCTCGACCCGTACGCGCGGACGGCACGCGACGACCGCAGCTCAGGCGCGGCGGCCGCGCAGGCTGAGTGCGCGCAGCGCGCGGACGCGTTCGAACAGACAGCCGAGGCCGAAGAGCACGGCGACGACACGCACCGCAGGCCCGACGAAGGGAAGCACCGCGACGGCGCTCAGGACGAGGACACCGACGAGCAGCGACGGAGCGGAGCCCGCGAGGCCCGGGCGCGACGGCGGCAGCAGGCTGCGGCCGACGAGCGCCGCCGCGAACACGTAGGCGCTGTACACGGCCGTGACGAGCACGAAGAACCCGAGCAGCGCGACCGGAATGCCGACCACGGTCAGTGCTGCGAGTCCGATCGCGACCGGTCCCGCCAGGACCAGCAGAAAGCCGACGCCCAGTGAACGGAAGAAGCCCCTTGCATCGGGCCGCTCGGCCTCGAAGAGCCTCGGGTCGAGCACCTGGATCAGCAGACCGAACACGAAGGCTGCGGCCGCGGAGACCAGCAACCACAGGTAGAAGCGCGGGTGCCGGTAGTGCGCCAGGAAGTGGTCGCGCACGGTCGAGCGCGCCTCGACTCGAGTCTCGCCAGCCACGACCGCTCCGGGCGCCCGGTCGACCGCCTCGCTCCCGCGGCCGAGTCGCGCGCGCACGTCGCCGCCGATGCGCGCACCGTCGAGCAGCGTGATGCGTTCGGCACTGAGCACGTGCAGGTCGCGGCCGATCCGGCCGCGCACCTCGACCCACTCGCCGGCGAAGGTCAGGTCGCGCGCCAGCTCGCCCTCCACCCGTACACCCTCGGCGAAGACCGCGGCGTCGCGCGCCACCCGGGCCGCTTGCGCGAGCGCGAGCCGCTTGCCCGCAAAGACGAGCGACCCGCCCACGCGCCCGGCCAGCCGCGCGCGCTCCGCAGCGAGCAGCGCCGAGCCCTGCACGACGCCTTCGATCTCCACCTCTTCTGCGAACACGTACAGGTTCCCCGTGACCTCGCCGCTGAGCACGAAGCGTTCGGCGCCGACCAGGAGGTCGCCGTCGACGGTGCCGTCGACGAGCACGACGTCGCCCGTGCACACGAGCGTCTCGGAGACGGTCTGCCCTGCGGTGATGTGCGTGTCGCGGTCGCGTCGGAAGTCGAGCGCCCGCGAGACGTCCGGCGCGACCACACCAACGAGAGCAACGAGAACGAGCAGCAGCGAACTCGAACGCACGACGCGCTGGGACAGCGCGTGCACGGCGGCACACCCGAGGGCCGAAAGGGCCGTGACCGCACCGATCGCCGTGGCGAGCTGGAAGAGCCCGGGCAAGCGGCTGCGCAGGAGGAACACCAGGTCGAAGGCCATTTCGTAGACTCCCATCAGACGGCGCGGGTCGAAGCGGTCGAGCACGCCCGGCAGGCGCAGCTCGAACAAGAGGCTGAGGACGGCGAGCAGCGCGGTCACGCCGGCGACCGCCGCGGGCAGCCCCCAGGCGAGGTCGCGCGCCGGACCGGGGCGCGCGCGCACCGGCCCCGCCGCCGCCGCCCGCTCGCCAAGGACGTCGCGCAGCGCCGCGGCTTCGTCGTGCAGGGCCAGGACCCGGCTGCGGCAGTCGCGACACGAGACGAGGTGCAGCTCCGCAGCACGCGTCTCGTCCGCGTCGAGTTCACCGTCGACGTAGACCGACCAGGTGGGCTCGCCCGGGCAGCTCACCGCCGACGCTCGCGAGCGCCCGGCAGCAGGCTGCGCAGGCGCTGCTTCCCGACGAAGAGCAGGCTCGCCACCTGCGACCGCGTGACGCCGAGTTGTTCACCGATCGCGTCGTAACCGAGCTCTGCGAAATAGCGCAGTACGAGCGGCGCGCGGTAGCGGTCGGGGAGACGGTCGAGCGCCGCCAGCAGGGTCTGGCGGCTTTCGCCCTGGACGACCGCGTCGAGCGCAGACGGGCCCCTGGCCGCGAGCGCTTCGATGTCCGCACCGCCAGCGTCGGATTCGAACAGACGACCCTCGAGGTCGCGCCGGCGCAGCCGGTCGATACAGCCGTGCGCAGCAATCGACAGCAGCCACCGCCGGAAGGGCTGCGTCGCGTCGTAGCTGTCGAAGCGATGGAGTGCGCGCTGGAAGCACTCGTGGACGGCATCCTCGGCGTCGACGGGTCCGAGCAGGCGCGTGCACAAACGCAGCACGTCCGGCCGGAGCGACTCGAGGAGTTCGGCGAGCCCGGCGGCCTCGCCCCCGTGAGCGCGCTCGAGCATCCGGCGGCCGGCTCCGTCTTCCACTCGCGCTCCATCGGCGAGCGGCCCTTCGGGCACCGCAGCCGTCGTCTGGCCCTGGCATTCTATGCGCGGACGCGCCGGCGTGCGGCCGCGCGGGCTCGCCGCCGCCAGCTTCGTCCGCAGGCCCCACACTGCTGCCGTCGGAACCACGCCGCGCCCCCTCGTCTAGTTCTACGAACGGGCTCGAGGAAGATTGGCGCTTTCTCTACTCGCTGCCCCGGGCGCCGCGCGAACTCTCCGGCGCCGTCGACCGGGGCTCGCCGGGCCCGCGGCCGGTCGGCCCGCTCTCGCGCGGACCGGCGTGGCCCCTGTCGCGCTCGCCGAGTGCGCGCCACCACAACGGCAGCGCCGCGAGGGACACGGCCAGCAGGACGAGCGCCCGCAACGGCTGCGGCTCTGCGGCGGGCACGACGAGGCGCAACGCGCCGATCGAGCCCGCGAAGAGCGAGACCGCCGCCGCCACACTGGCCAGCAGCGCGCGCCCCAGCCGGCGACGGGCGTCGGACGGCGCATCGACGCCCCAGAAGCCCATCGGCTGCGCGCGCGCGATGAAGCGCCGCAGCTGCGCGGGGTCGGTCGCGGGCCCTGCGAGCGAGACGACGACGGCCGCGAGGCTGCCGGCCGCGGCGCCGACCAGCATGCGTGCGGCCTCGCTCTCGACCGTGGCGAGCACGATCGGCGCACAGGCGAACGACACCAGCAGCGCCGCCAGCTCGCCCCAGGCCGTGATCCGCCACCACCACCAGCGCAGCACGGTCGCCACGCCCAGGCCCGCACCGAGGACGAGCGTGATCTTCCAGGCCGCCTGGATCGACCCGAGCTGCGTCATCACCGCGAGCGACAGCGCCAGCAGCGCTGCGCCCGACAGGCGCGCGACCCAGACCTGCGCGCGCGGCGACGGTTCGCGTCCGCGCAGGCCGCGTGACCAGATGCGGGCGTAGAGGTCGTTCGCCAGGTAGGAGGCACCCCAGTTCAGGTGCGTGTCGATGGTCGACATCAGCGCCGCGAGCATGCCCGTCAGCATCAGGCCGAGGGCGCCCGCCGGGAGCAGCGCCGCCATCCCGAGGACGAAGCTCGCCTCGCGGTCGCGCGTGAAGGCCTCCCCCGCGAGCTGCGGGTCGGGCGGGAACAGCACGAGCAGCGCCAGGCCGAGCGGCACCCACAGCAGGGTGCGCAGGCCGACCTGCACGAAGGCAAAGACCAGCGCCGCCACGCGCGCATCGCGGTCGCTGCGGCAGGCCATTGCGCGCTGCGCCAGGTAGCCGGTGCCATCTGCGTTGCGCTGCAGCAGCCACTGCAGCGCAAACACCACCACCAACCCGGCACTCGCGCTGCGCGCCTCCGGCGGCCCGAGCGCCAGCAGGCTCTCGAGCGACTGTCCGCCCAGGCGACCCGCAGCCTCGAGCGCAGCCAGCCCTTCGCGCAGCCCGGCCAGCCCGCCCACGTCGCGAACGGCGATCAGCGTGTACACGGAAGTGGCCACGAGCATGATGGCGAGCTGCACGACGTCGGTGGTCACGACGCTGCGCAGGCCACCGGTCGTCGAGTAGAAGAGCGCGACCGCCGTCATCGAGACGATCGAGATCAGGTTGCTGGCCGTCAGGTCCCAGACCTGCGCGGGATCGTTCGTCGCCGCCAACGGCACGCCGACGGCGCGCACCAGGTCGCGCAGCGGGTCGAACAGTGCAGCCGGGAGCCAGTCCTGCCAGTGCAGGAAGCTCTGCGCGAAGAGCGTCGCGGCGAAGAGCACCATGGCCACGACGACGGCGTTGAAGACGACACCGAAGAGCAGCGCGCGGACGCCGCGCAACACCAGGGCCGCGCGACCCGAATAGCGAAGCTCTGCGAGCTCGGCGTCCGTCAGGACGCCGGCGCGGCGCCAGACGGGCGCAAAGGCAAAGCCCAGCAGCACGAAGGCGAGCCCGTAGCTCCACAGCTGCCAGAGCCCGAACAGGCCCGCCGTCGCAATCACGCCCATCACGACCAGCGGCGTGTCGGCGGCGAACTGTGTGGCCGCCATGCTGCAGCCGGCAGCCCAGCCCGGCAGGGTGCGGCCGGCGAGGAAGTACTCCTCGAGGTTGCGGCCCGCGCGCGCCCGCGACCACAGCCCGGCTCCGAGCGACCAGGCGACGAAGGCCACGAGGATGGCGACGTCGAGCGAGCTCACCTCGCCGCGGGCTCCGGCGCGGGCGCGCTTTCCTCCGAGCCGGGGCGGTCGTACTCCGGGAAGCGACGCATCGCACGGGCGAGGAAGGCCTGATAGGTCTCGGGCGCAACCGGGTCGCGGCGCGCCGGCAGACCCAGCTCCCCGGGGTCGAGCGGCAGCTCGGGCCGCGGCTCGAAGAAGAAGGGAATCGACAGCCGCTCCTCGCGCGCCTGCACGACGCGATGCGGCGTTGCTGCGAGGCGTTCGCCGCACAGGCGCCGGAAGGCGAGCCCCGTGTTCACGACGAACGCGTCCGCCTCGTAGGGCACATCGCACCAGCTTCCCCGCCGGTCGCGTACCTGAAGCCCGGCTCGTGCATCCTGCGCCAGCACGGTGAGGACGCCGTTGTCGACGTGGCTCGCGCAGCAGAGCGCCGTGCCATCTCGCGCCACTGTGTGCGGCGACGTGCACACCGGGTAGCGGTTGAAGCGCAGCGTCGATGCGCTGCCCGGCCGCGGGAAGGCGCCAGCCGTCCGCTCCGGCTCCCCGCCGAGGGCTTCTACGATCGCGCCGAACAGGCGGGCGCCGAGCTCCGAGAGCGCGTCGAAGTAGGCGGCGACGGCGCGCTGCCACGAGGCCCCGAGCTCTTCCGGAAGCCGGTTCGCTTCGAGTAGCGGAGTGCGCGGCATGCCCGGCGCCGCCGCGACCAGAAGCGGGTCGCCGACGTCGAAGCCCTCCTTGCCGTCCACCGAAGCCGGAAAGTAGCCGCGGTAGCGGTTGGGGCTCGCCGGGTTCCACGGGCGCGGGGACACCCGGCGGCGCGCAGCCTCCGGCAGCCCGAAGAAGGCACGCGCAGCCTCGAACCCGCCTTCGCGACACGACGCGCCGACCCCGTGTCCGTGCACGGTCAGGAAGCCGGTGTCGCAGACCGCTCGCCGGATCTCGTCGAGCAGGGCTGCTCGCGCAGCGCTGCCGGCGCTGCCATCGAGCGGTGCCAGGTCGACGGCGGGAAGGGCTGCGGGAGGGACCACGTCGCGCAGTCTACTGCCTCGCGGAAGCCCGCGGTGTCAGGCGTCCGCTTCTTTCGTGACCACGACCACTTCGGAACGAAGCGTGCGGTGGACCGGACAGCGGTCGGCGATCTCGAGCAGCCGCGCGCGGGTCGCAGCGTCGAGTTCGCCCTCGAGTGCGATCTCGCGTTCGATCCGGTCGACCCGGCCCGAGCGCGTCTCGCACTGCTCGCAGTCCTTCGCGTGGATGCGGTCGTGGCGCAGGCGCACGGTCACGCGTTCGAGCGGAAGCTGCTTGCGGCGCGCGTACATCCGAAGCGTCATCGACGTACAGGCACCGAGAGCGGCGAGCAACAACCCATAGGGCGTCGGGCCGGTGTCGTCGCCGCCGAGTTCACGGGGCTCGTCGGCACGCAGCACGTGCGGCCCGGCCGCGATGGCCTGCGTGAAGACGCCTTCGCCCGTCTCGCGCACGACGACCTCGCCCGGCTCCGCAGACGGCGCCTCCGGCGCGCGCGGCTGCGTCGCTTCGCGCGGCAGGTAGCGACTGGACCAGGCGGCGAGCACCTCCGCGACGTACTCGGTGTCGCGCCGGCGGCTGAGCAGATGATCGGCGTCGTCGAGAGAGACGAAGCTCTTCGGGTGACGTGCCGCCGTGAAGATGCGGCTCGCGTGATCGATACCGACGACCTCGTCGACCGGCGAGTGCATCACGAGCAGCGACTTGCGCAGGCCCGCGATTCGCGCAGCGAGGTGCTGCTCGGATAGGTCGTCGAGCAGCTGTCGACGGACCGTGAACTCGCGGCCCGCGAGCGTGACGCGCGCGCTTCCGCGCGCCTCGATGTCGGCGTGCGCAT
>Ga0114931_10007315_pt1 | contig 13482 bp, 7 predicted proteins | sample 2SBtaG_FD_89579 | JGI IMG/M metagenome (GOLD analysis project Ga0114931, IMG submission 89579) | Deep subsurface microbial communities from Kolumbo volcano to uncover new lineages of life (NeLLi) - 2SBTROV14_V59a metaG | ecosystem: Environmental > Aquatic > Marine > Volcanic | place: Kolumbo... | reverse complement strand
CGTTCAAACCTGGTGCTTAGGTGGGAATATCGTCCGGGTTCCGATATCTACCTGGTATGGTCGAGCGACCGGACCGGATTCATCGACAATGCCGGTACAAACCTCGGTCATTCTCTCGGACGGCTCTGGAGCATTGTGCCACGGAACATCTTCCTCGTGAAGGTCAATTACTGGTTTTCATTGCATTAAATATGCTTGTTCTTGTGCAGAGATGGGGCATTCACAGGGGAATGCCCCTACCGTCCCTCGTTCCCAAGCTCTGCCTGGGAATGCAACGGCGGGAAGCTCTGCTTCCATTTGATAGAAAGGGCGTGATCTCAACAATCCATCTCCTCAGATCAGCTATGAGCTAAGTTGATAAAATTTGATTTCCATACTTATAAATTATTATTAATCTTATTCAATAGAGAGAAATTACTCTCGGGAAACATGCTCATGGAGCGATTATGAAACTCACAAAAATCATATTCACAAGCATCCTCTTGTTAACCGCTGTTTATGGATGCAATCTTTTCGGCGGTGGACATCACCACTCGAATACTTTTAGTTATACCGCGCGTGACACTCTTGGCGCTATTGTAGCTGAAGGATGGTTGATGCTTGATCTCCGTGATCCTTCAAACATCACCGGCGAGTGGGAGATCAACCAAGTAAAAGACTCTGTTGTAATCGGTCCACAAGTCGGGCACGGATCATTGAAAGGTTCGCTAAAATCATCGAATGATATGTGGATTGGGCTAAATCCCAACTGGGTGGATAATAACGTTTTCCTGAGCGGTAAATATGATGGGAATACTTTCAGTGGAAAGTGGATCTTTTCCAGTTTTATTGGCCTGACCAACTGGGGAACATTCACGGCTGTCAGGAGATGATGCGAGGCGGCTTTAAATAATTTTTTAATCTTACAAGAATCATCCCTGATCATATGTACCCCAAAATCGATCTCTACTTTCTGAGACTCCCTTTATGGGAATGACGTGGAAAATTGTTTTGATAGGTGAACCGATAAATTTGTATGGGTAGGGGCATTCACAGGGGAATGCCCCTACGGTCGCATAAAACAAAAAGGGCGTGAATTAAACAATCCACGCCCTTTCGCTAATCATTTTAACATCTACGAACGTTATTCGACGCTAACCGTCGTCGTTCCCCTGATATCGCGTGATGAGGTACCAACCTCGATTTCATAATCTCCGGGCTGAACTACCCATTTCTGTTGATCCACATCGTAATAAGCCAGGTCATTTACGTTAACAGGAAGCTGGACAACCGTTTCTTCACCAGGTTTCAGCTCTACTTTTTTGAAAGCTTTCAACTGTTTCTCCGGCATCATCACTTTGGAATTCACCGCATGCACATACAACTGAACAGTCTCTTTTCCCGGGTACGATCCGGTATTTTTTAAATTGACCGAAACGAGTATCCGCCCGTCTGACTGATATTTGTTCAGATCCGATCGCACGTCAGAAAATTCAAAGTTCGTGTATGACAATCCGTATCCAAATGGGAACAGCGGCTCGATCTTCTTGGTATCGTACCAACGGTATCCAACAAGAATGCCTTCCTTATATTCGGCGACATCATTATCGCCCGGGAATGTTCCAAGTGCCTCGGCCGGCGTATCCTTCAGTGATTTTGGGAATGTAAACGGAAGTTTGCCCGACGGGTCGACATCACCAAAGAGCACATCTGCCATAGCATGTCCCCCTTCTGAGCCGTTATAACCGGACCAGAGTAATGCCTTCGTCTCCGTCAGAACCTGGTTGAGATCGACAGGAGCACCGGAGATGATAACTACGATGGTTTTCGGGTTTGCAGCAGTAACAGCTTTGATCAACGCATCTTCACCGAAAGGCAAGGCGATCGATGCGCGGTCGGATCCTTCCGTTTCATAATTACGGGTGTTACCTGCAAAGATGATGGCAGCATCTGCAGATTTGGCTGTTCGAACGGCTTCATTAATCAATTTCTGATCCGGTGTATCGACAGGCACTTTGGGACCCGGACCATTCTGTTTTTGGTACTCTTCCTTGTACCCTTGCGCAAAATTGATCGTAACTTTCCCTTTTAGCTTGTTTTGCAATCCCTCAAGAGGTGTTATCTCATACTGAGCTTTTACTCCGGCTCCAAATCCCAGCTTTGCCTGCTTTTTGGTGGCATTGTCACCAATCACGGCAAGAGTTTTCATTTGTGAGGCATCGAGCGGCAGCAGTTCACTTTCATTCTTTAACAGGACGATCGATCCTGATGCTACCCTGTAAGCTGCATTGTGATGTTCCGGTGTATTGATGGAGCCACTCTTCCGGGTTTCATTACCTATCATTTTTGTTGCAAACATCACGTGGAGGATATGGCGCACTTTCTCATTGATCACGCTTTCGTCAACTTTTCCAGCCTTAACCGAATCCAACAGAGGATTTGCAAAGTAGTACTTGTCGAAATCGGATCCACTGCCCATCTCGACATCCATTCCGGCTTTGGCGGCGGCGACGGTTGTATGAACTCCGCCCCAGTCGGAGATGACCATGCCTTTGAATCCCCACTGATTTCTCAGAACATCGGTCAATAAATATGGATTTTCAGAACAATACAGACCGTTCACCTTGTTATAGGCTGCCATAATACCTTCAACATGAGCTTCTTCCACGGCCGCTTTAAAGGCAGGCATATAGATCTCGTGCAATGCCCGCTGGTCCACTTTGACATTCACACTGCCCCGGTTTGTTTCCTGGTTATTGGCTACATAATGCTTAACGCACGACGCCACATCCTGACTCTGTACACCTTTTATGTACGCAACGGTAAACTGGGCATCCAGGAACGGATCTTCTGTGAGATATTCGAAGGTACGCCCGCCATTGGGAATACGCTGGATATTAACGGCCGGTCCAAGGAGCATATCTTTCCCGCGCTCCCGGGCTTCCTGGCCCAGAACGGATCCATAGGCATGTGCAAGCGTCGTATCCCAGGTTGCGGCAAGTGCGCTTCCGGTCGGCATGTAAGTAGCAGAATCAGTTGTTATTCCAAGTGGATTCCAGGAATCATTATGCAACTCTTCACGTACTCCAAAAGGACCGTCGGTGGTGTGAAATTCCGGAATTCCCAGCCGTTTCACACCCGCGGATGTAAAAAAGCCGTTTCCATGGAGCATGCCGATCTTTTCCTGGAGGGTCATTTGGCTAACCAAAGAATCGATATGTCCCTCTGTCATTTTCTGAGCCTGCGACTCTGCAGGTGCATTTCCTCCATTTGAACTGCAACTCATTAGCATGAATGTAAAACCGAGCCAAGTTACTATAAGCAGCAACTTATTGGATAAGACTCTCATAAAATCCTCTTGTTGTGTTAATAAATTCAATTGAAATTATCTAATGGTATAAGTAATCCTGATTAAACTATAGAGTTATTAAAATACCCTTTGTACCCTGAAAAATGTTGTTTGCCGGTAAACTTTGTGATCGCAATATATCTATTCTGGATTACTTCACCATACCTGATTGCTCGGGGGGCTGAATATTATTCATTATTTCCATTGAATTACCATCGTCTCCTCCGGCGAAATGATGATATGTCTGCCTAATGCACTGCCGCCCTTATTTGCGAAGAGCACCGCTGGCCTTAGCGATTTTTTCATTTCCAGCTCAATATTTTTTATCCGGTTACTTTTATTAATCACAATCGTAATAAATGAGGAGCCGGATTTCAGCGTTTTCAACATCATCCCCTCCTGCCATGTCTGGAAACGAAAATCAATATTAGAGATGCTGGATGTTGCTTCCTCATTCAGAAATGAGGCCAGGGGTTCATCACCTTTCAAACGGGCTCCAATCCCGAGCAGTGACGGTACCCAGACAACTTTACCCTTTCCAAACGTGTTGATCACCGCTGTTGCCTCGCTGTTTGATGTTCCGATGGGCACAGCGCCATGACTATCGATGGTGCCCCTCCAAAGATGGGCCGGTAGCGTCATGTAAGGATTATTAATATGAAGCTCGAATTCGTTTCCGACCAATTTGAACTCTTTGATATTTCCACCAAAAAGTGACTCAAAAGGAAAGTTAGTCTGCATAACGTTATGCATATGGCCATCGTAAAAGGCGGTCAGTCCGCTCACAATCAGTGTACCACCATTGCGAACGAAATTCTCAAGATCAGCACGATATTTTGCGGGGATTGCTACCTGGTGGGGGAGAATGATAGTTTTTCCGGTATAATCAGCCCCTGAAAAATCATACTCGCCTATCTCCTTGAAATCAGATTGAATTCCCATTTCACTAAGTGTCTCAAAGTATCCTATCGCAGACTTCATAACGCCGCCTACAGCTCTCCCCTCGTAGTAAGTACCGCGTGTCTGGCTGTCTTCTTCCGTCCACATCGACTCACGGGTGTAAAGTATGCTGATACCTGACTCATCAACTTTTGCCTGAGCAAATAATTGTGAATTCTTATTGATCACCGCTGCGACTTCTGAGGTCGACTGCAGCCGGTCTGACGGTTGATCCTGGAAGTTGAGCAAGGCCCACTCACCTGCTTCCCGACCAGAGGCCCGTGGATTCAGTGTCCAGAAGATAGCTCCTATTCCACCAGTACCTACGATTGTCCATAGCCATTGGGCGATCTCTTCTTTGGTGGGACACATTGGGACGCCGCCGCTGTAAATATTGTTCCCTCCCTGCAGTTCCGTCATAAGCCATGGTAACGGTCCGGCACCAGAGCGTATCATCTCGCTGTTTGCCGACATCGCCACATCGTATTCATCACGATTGAAATACCCAAAGTGCCAGCTTGCGTGAGCAGACCCACCAAGTGTCGTTAGAAATTTGCGCCATGCGGGAAAATCATACTGCGAAGCGTTGTTAAATATGGCGTGCGGATTTACATGCAATGGTCTGCCCGGATCGTACTTATGAACCTCTTTGGCCAGCCAGCTGAGAAACCACGTGTTGTAATAAACCTGGAACCGCTCCTGATCAAAGTTAACGATGGGATACCCTTTCGCATTGAACGCCGAATCCGGATGCGCAGCATTCCACTCGTTAAACTTCTGTGTTGAATATTTCGTGTCCGGAACCCCTCCACCCGGCTCATTGATCAGCACCCAGGCAAGAAGTGCATTCGATTTCTTGAAATGAGTAACAACATGTTGAATATAGTTGGCAATCGATTTTAAATGTTCTTCACTTTGTGGAAATTTGAATCCTCCGACATCACTGAATGGCGTAGCCGGAAACAACGTGCCGATCACCTTTATGTTGTATTTCTCTGCCGACTGGAAGGCATTATCAAACAGCGAATAATCCCAGGTACCGTCCGATTTATGCATGTACGTTTCGAACATCCGAATACGTGCAACCTTCAACCCGTTCTGCTGAAGAATGTGAAACCAATGGTCAATTTCCTGCGGTGTTTGTCCCGGCTCGATAAATACCTGGGCACCAATAAACGGGACAGAATTACTAGTTGCCTGTGCAATGGCAAACCGAACGGAGACTATGCTGAAAATGAGACCAGCAAGCGCCGCGATACTCAAATAACGTATTCTTCTCTTCATCCTTGACATCGACTTTTTTTAAAGAATGGAACTCAAAATCTTAACCCTCTGAAAATCCCAAATCCACCCTTTCTATACTTCCCCTTAATTGATTATTAATTATATCTTTTTGTCTATAAATGCTGTCGAGCGGGATATATGTGCAGTTTGGGAATCATAGGATGGGGTAATCACGATATGGGCAATCACAGAGGGAGGGTAATCACAGGGGGAGGGTAATCACAGGGGATTACCCCTACTGTTTACTGAAACTGATAACTGTTAACTGATTATGTGGCCCAGGCTCTATCTCCTTTTATGTATGGAATTTCTCCTTCGTACTTGCCCGGAACGGATACATATTTGAGGGCTTTGGTGGCACCGGGTTCGGATGTGAAATAGCCCCACAAGGTCAATTGCTTCATCATGATGAAATAGTGTGGGTTTTCACCGTTTTTCCATTGTCTTGACTCTTCATCTAATTCTGAGAGAAACTCATATCGATCTTTTGCAGATAAACTACTGAATGATTTCCCATACTTTTGTTGGCAGGTCGATCGGAATTGAGACAGCCCATCGGTAAACGTCTTTTGTTCTTCAGCGCTGTACAGATCGGTTACCATTGTTTTCATGAACTCGCCTATCTTTGCGTCTTTGGCTCCCGGTGAAGACACCGTTACCGGGATAATGGTATCACCGATACTGTCGAGCAATGGGATGTCATCGGCTTCGAATAAATCGGCCTTCTTTCCACTGGTGCTGCACCCCGTCAGAAATGCATTGGCACCTATAATGGTCCCACCAAATAAAAGAGCGAGAGTCGATAAAGCTTCTCTTCTGTTCATAGATCTAAGATTTCAAGTGTTTTAAAAAGTGATAACCACACAGTTTCGAAATATCGAATACTGAACATTTAATGATGAATATCGAAGTAAAAAAACTGTCCCAAACATTCATCATTCAAAATTCAAAATTTATTTAGAGATTGCCTTTCTTCAATTCATCGACGGCAAAATTAGCTGCCCGGGCTGTCAGTGCCATGTACGTGATGGATGGATTTTGACAGGCTGAGGAAGTCATGCACGCTCCATCGGTCACAAACACGTTTTCAGCACTCCACACCTGGTTGTGTTTATTAAGCACAGATGTCTTAGGATCGCGTCCCATCCTGGCTGTTCCCATCTCGTGAATATCCAGACCGGGTGCCTGATGCGTGTTGCGCTGCTTAACGTTCTTGAAACCGGCCCGCTCCAGCATTTCGGAACCAGTGTCAAGGAGGTCTTTCAGCATATTATCTTCATTGGTGCGATATTCGCAGTCGATCTCAAGCAATGGAATACCCCATTCATCTTTTTTATCTTTGCTGAGACTTACTTTGTTTTCTTTGTAAGGCAGGCATTCGCCCATACCCGTCAATCCAAACTGCCACGGTCCGGGTTGGGTAAGCTGCTCTTTGAAATCCTTCCCGATGCCGGTCTCGCCGTTTCCCCGGCCCCAGTTTTGACGGGAACCGCCACCCGAGAAAGCATATCCACGCAGGAAATCTTCCTGTTTGTCGTCACCAACATTCCGGAACCTCGGTAGGTAGACACCGGTTGGTCTTCTGCCGAAATAGTACTTGTCCTTGAATCCGTCAAACTCAGCAGAAAGATGTCCGCGATAGTTGTGATCCATCAGGTAGTGTCCAAGTACTCCGCTGTCATTACCCAAACCATTCGGGAAACGATCCGAGGTCGAGTTGAGCAGTATCAGAGTTGAGTTAATCGTGCTGCCGTTGACAAAAACGATACGTGAGTAATATTCCATCACCTCTTTGGTGTTGGTGTCAATTACCCGAACACCGGTCGCGCGCTTCTTGTCCTTGTCATAGATAATGGAATGAACGACCGAAAAAGGCCTTAACATCAGGTTTCCCGTCTTCTCTGCAGCGGGAAGCGTGGCCGAGTTACTGCTGAAGTATCCACCAAACGGACATCCCCGCGCGCATAAATTTCTATATTGACATGGCCCTCTTCCCAGGTGAGGTCGTGACAGATTGGCCGTTCTGGAAATGACCAGGTGACGGTCCGGGTAGATCGATTCCAGTTTCTGCTTGAAATACTTCTCCAGGACGTTCATCTCCATAGGTGGAAGAAACTCACCATCAGGAATGACAGGGATGCCATCGCGATTCCCACTGATACCTACAAACTTCTCCACATAGGAGTACCACGGTGCGATATCTTTGTACCGAATCGGCCAATCAACAGCTATACCTTCTTTGGCATTGGCTTCAAAATCAAGATCACTCCACCGCTGCGTCCATCGCGCCCACATCAGCGACTTCCCTCCAACCTGGTAACCGCGAATCCAGTCATACGGCTTTTTCTGTATGTACGGGTGCTCATCATCCTTCACAAAAAACTGTTCGGTGGATTCATCGAAAGCGTAGCACCTGCTGATGATCGGATTTTTCTCTTTGACATCCCTTGGAATATGGAGGCGATGTGGAAAACCCCATGGAGGAGTCATAGCCGTGGGATAATCTTTGATATGTTCCACGTTACGACCGCGCTCCAGGACCAGCGTCTTTAATCCTTTTTCGCACAACTCTTTTGCCGCCCATCCGCCGGTGATACCCGAGCCAATCACGATGGCATAATACGTATTTTCTTTTTTACCGTTGATATTCAGGTTTGCCGGTTGTCCGGAAACGCTTCCCGAATCTTTCTTCATCTGGTCTGATTTCATAATCTGATTTACTGGTAGATAATAATTTGCCGCGGATACAACTGATCAACCGTAACTTGAACACACCTCCGAAAGGTTGTCAGTAATTTCCAGTCTATATAAATCAGATCTTTGATAATATCAAGGATTACCGAGAGATCATTGTTTGTCAACAAGAATCAAGCTAACCCTCTAAAACGGTTTAGCGAATTGAAAAGTCCTTCTAACCCCGGATTAATCCAGAAGTTAACGAAAAAGAGGCTAAAATGAATCGTTTTCAACGATTTTGTTCTGTATGATAACGAACTCGCGTTAAAATTAATAAAGCAAGCTCTTCAGTTGTTGAAATGAAATATCCGATTTTGGATTAAATGAACCTGAATCCATGTACGATAGGATACTTGCATACAACTGCCTTGCCTCGGGCCATTTAGTGATGGCTGGAAGATCTGATGCGCAAATGAGTAGTTTCCCCTTCCCTACTTTATATTCGAAGATCAGTCCCAGTTTGTGGTTTCGATCGATATTATCAATCACCTGGACCAGGGGTCGATATGCGTCTGGAGTGCGATCAAGGATAATCGGGCGACTGTGCTTCACAATCGGCCACCATTGCCAATCGGTGTGTGTTTCGGTCGGGAATTGATTGAACAATTGGCTCGCCGAATCGGCCAGGATACCCATAGTACCTGGCGAGGGCTGTCTGCCGACGCGCTCGGCTATTGGTTTGAACATCTTGAAATTCCAGAAGTCCGTGATAAACAGACCACCAACCGAATGATCCTTCACTTTCTTGAAATCAGGGAACAAAAGAACCTTCCCGCCGGACGTCAATTTATTCATTACGTCAGCAGACAGATCATGCGCCACTGTAATATCAGCAGGTGGAGTAGTATTAACTTTTGAAGGATAGATCCAGATCGGGTAGCGGGTCTTAAACTCAGTTCCATCGATCCCGATTTTGAGAATGGCTTTTTGGGCTTTCCTTACTTTTCCCAAATCAGATTCAACAGTGCCAATGCTTGTTAATCCGCCTTGCGGGATATTATCGGGGGCAAATTCCCCTGATCGTATGACCGTATGGTCGCTCGCATTTTCAAGGGACCAGCTTACTGTTTTACCTGATATATCCGCTGGTCCATAGTTGGCAACCTCTACGTCTGCGTTAAATGCCTGATCGTTGGTCCACGTGTATGATTTCATCCTGGCCAGGATCACGACATCGTTGTTGAACTCCCGAAACTCTTCCGGCGTGATCAGTCCCTTGCTCTCCATAAAGGCATCAAGGATGCCCACAAGTGCTGTTCCCTGACCCGGGTAATCCTGCAGGTCCAGAAGCTGGAAACCTCCGAACCCTGGTGTTCTGAGCGCTTCTTCAATATCCTCTCGATAGCAGAGTACAGACAATGTGCCTGAAGCTTTGTGAAAGGCTTCGTCCTCATCGAGCATCCCTTTCTTCTTCAAATCTTCTCTAAAGAGATCAAAATTCCATGGTTTCAGAACCCCTGTGTATTTGGGTATCTCGTGATTGAAATCGGGATACACCTGGTACTGACCAACTTCATGACCAATTACGGGAACGGGAACATTCTTTATAGCCGATGAATGATTCGGCATTGTATTGGGATACGTGCCGTTGATGATCCCTCCGTCTTTTGAATCGGCAAACGAGAATGATCCACGCACATCAGTACTATGATCAGCCTGTTCTTTCCCAGTACGCATCGATGTCCAGTAATCATCACCTTTTGCAAGCGATGGATCACCAAGGAAATTATTGGAACCCTGCGCATACAGATGACGGGGATCACGTCCGCGTAAGTGAGCTACCATCTGGTGAAGGATCTCCCTCGGCTGATGAATCTCATTGCCTAAAGAAAACATGACGAAGGACGCATGATTTCCATCATCATCAAGGATACGTTCACCCTGTCTTATCATAAAAGCGACTTGTGCGCTGTCCTTCGCATCAAAACCATACCAGATTGGAAGCTCTGGCTGCATATAAATTCCGGCGATATCGGCCGCCTCGAAGGCTGCAGCCGGCGGGGTCCACGAGTGGAACCGATAATGATTGATGCCGTACGACTTTGCGATACGAAACACGTGCAGCCATCCAGTAGTATCCATCGGCGGGTACCCGGTCAGCGGGAAAACACCTCCACTATGCTTGCCGCGAAGAAAGATGGTTAGCCCGTTGATGGAAAACTGGGTTCCTTTCGTCGTGAAATCACGCATCCCGAAATCCACCGTTTGCCGGTCCAGTTGCTGGTTCTTCTCTTTTAATGTAACGCTCAGACGATACAGGGCCGGATTAAACTCACTCCACAACTGAATATTCGCCCCCATGTCGTATGTAAGACTGACGGTCGTATCAGCAGATGAAAACGACACATCGTAACTCTTTTCCGGAACCTGCTGCTGATTTTTGGTATTCCACGAATGAGCTCTGAGTTCGATGCTGATATGCTTTAGTGTATGATCCGAATTTTGGATTTTGAGTCTCACATCGGCTTCTTTCGCTTTCACATTTGGATACACTTCAACCTGCCGTATTCCAAGGGGATTCGAGGCTTCCAGGCAGAACTTCCCAATGATTCCGTTCCAGTTCGTTTGCGTGTCTGGTGAGTAGATATGAGAACCGGCTACCGGCACCAGCTTCGGATCATTATTCACCATGATCGTTAATGTATGATTACCCGGAGACAGTTTACTTGTGAGATCATACACCTGTTTTGACAAAATGATGTCGCTGGTTCCCAGGTCGACTGAATCGAGCCAAACATGCGTTACTCTCGTGCGCCCCATGATGAGTTCGACATGCTTATTCTTCCATGATTCCGGGATATCTATTTTTTTGCGAAACCAGGCGCGACCAACATAGTAATACTTCCGATTCAGATGTAAATCCGTGGTGTCGTGGTTTACGATGCCCTTTTTATTTTGATCGAGTGATCCGGGCAGCCTCACCGAATCCTGAAGTGATTGTGTAAACCAGTGCTGCGTAATGCCAACATTGGTCGAATCAAGCTGGAATTGCCAGGTACCGCTCAGATCAATCACCGGGCGAAGGTTTGACTCTTTTTGGCTTTGACATGACCAGAACAGCAACAGACCACTAACCAGGTACAAAACTTTTCTTAATGACAAACGAATCACGCTATTCATCCTTTCCTTTTTCAGAAGTGGATTGATACCCATCGACTTCCTCTCCCCCTAAAATCAAGATTAATTTTTCCCTTATATAACCTTGTTCTGAAATAGTGTCAAGAGCGGTCAGCGGTCAGCGGTCAGCGGTCAGCGGTCAAGTAGAGAAAATTAGAAATTTGAGAATTAGTTATTAGGTTATTGAGTTACTGGATGGACGACATAAATCAGCAAATCATTACCAACTATTATCTACTTTCATTGATCATATATTCTGCAATTAACTGATCTGCTGTATTATGACTATCTGAAAGAGAATTGATGATCTTCGTTTTTTCTGCTTCCGTCTTATTCTGGCTTAGTTTCTTCTTTGCCTGCAAATCCGATACAACAATCTCAAAGGCAACAATCCCCTTCGACATCTTTAGCTTATAGTCTTCCGGAAGCTTATTCCATTGTTTTCTATAAGTTGCTTCGTAATTATCAATCGTACGTTCTAATACGCCGCGTACCCTGTCTGTTTCTGTAATTATGTTACCACTTCCGTAGGCATGAACCGCAATATAATTCCACGTCGGAACATTCAGTTCCTTTTCATAATTAGTTGGGGAGATATAAGCATGCGGCTCGCTGAAAATCACCAGGACATTACCCTGCTCAATGTCCTTCCATTGCTTGTTCGCTCTTGCAAAGTGTGAGACCAATACGATCACATCATCCCTCAATTCTACAAGAAAAGGCAAATGGGTTGCAACAGGAAGATCACTCTTTGAAGTTACTATTGTTCCAAAACTGAATCGCTTCATAAACGCAAGAGCTTCATGCCTGTCTGTTATCGCATTTAATTTCGGGATATACATGTGAAGGATTTTTTAAATGATAGCAACGTGAATTCAGTGTAAAACGTGATATTTGTCCTTATTAACTACCTAATACATCATCCTGAATATCTGGATAAACTTGTGACATATAGAGGATAGATGCACATCGACTCCCTATCCCCATAAAATTAAAAATACCTTATAAATTTAGCCACCGCCCAATCTACCGAAACGGATCGACCAGACAGCCGCTTCTCCTTTATGTCGCAAGTCTGTGACTTGTGACCAGCCTAACGTTATGTATATCCATCCATATTTCTTAACTACTCATAAATAACCTCCTATTATACCGGCTTTTAACCATGAATCATATCATACTTCGAAACTCCGAACATTTTGACATCCAATGAGAACCGATCATTGAATTCCTTCATATCAGAGTCTGATTTCAAAACTTAATTTTCTATCTTAGATGAGCAAAAATAGTAAAATAATTACTATATACTCATGTAGAATTAGAGCGGGAAATGGAGTAACATAAGTGCCATCTACAGAATAGAGAATAATTCACGAACGCTCCTTTACCTGTGTTGTGCGGTGAGACGTGACGCGGTAAATCAGGGTCCTGTGGACGAGTTATAAACAAGGAGTTTACCCAATGAAAATTCGATTAGAAGATGCCCTTCAGTATCATTCAGGTGACAAAAAAGGTAAAGTTGAGGTAGTCCCAACCAAACCGTGTGTGACCCAACGAGACCTGTCCCTGGCCTACACGCCTGGTGTTGGGGGAGTCTGTAAAGTCATTGAAAAAGATCCGGAAGCGGCTTACGAGTACACATCGAAAGGGAATCTGGTTGCTGTTCTATCGAACGGGACCGCTGTTTTAGGGCTCGGAAATATCGGACCACTGGCGGGCAAACCGGTCATGGAAGGCAAAGGAGTATTATTTAAAAGATTTGCCGACATCGACGTTTTTGATATCGAGATAAATGCCAAGACCCCGGAAGAGATCATCGCCGTGGCGAAGGCACTCGAGCCGACATTTGGCGGCATCAACCTTGAGGATATCAAGGCTCCCGATTGCTTCATTGTGGAAGAGACTTTAAAAAAGGAGATGAATATCCCCGTGTTTCACGATGACCAGCATGGAACGGCCATTATCAGTGCGGCGGCTTTGCTTAATGCAATCGAATTAGCCGAAAAAGATATTTCAAAAGTAAAAATTGTCGTGAATGGCGCGGGAGCTGCTGCTATCTCATGCACGAAGCTTTATAT
>Ga0114931_10007314_pt1 | contig 13482 bp, 7 predicted proteins | sample 2SBtaG_FD_89579 | JGI IMG/M metagenome (GOLD analysis project Ga0114931, IMG submission 89579) | Deep subsurface microbial communities from Kolumbo volcano to uncover new lineages of life (NeLLi) - 2SBTROV14_V59a metaG | ecosystem: Environmental > Aquatic > Marine > Volcanic | place: Kolumbo... | reverse complement strand
CTCGCAGTACGTCAACCGGGTGGCCTGTTTGAACCGCACCCTGGTATGCCATGAAACCGCTGATATATCCGGAAAAACCATCGAACAGCTGTACGGCGCGCCGGTGCACATGATTCAACATTCGCACTGACCATGGATTTGATCACGCTTATTATTCAACACGGTTTTTTCCAAAATGCCATGCTGGCCGGACTGATGGCGAGCATCGGTTGCGGGGTCATGGGAACCTATGTGGTTGTCAAACGCATCAGTTTGCTGGCCGGTGGCATTGCCCATTGCGTACTTGGCGGTATGGGCGCCGCCTATTATTTCGGTTATTCGCCTCTGCTGGGTGCGATTGTGGCGGCAGTGATCGCCGCGCTGCTTATCGGTTGGATTCATTTACATTGGCGGGAAAACGAGGATACGGTGATTGCCGCGTTGTGGTCGGTGGGCATGGCGACCGGTGTGATATTTATCGCCAACACGCCCGGTTATAACGTGGATCTGATGAGCTATTTGTTTGGCAATATATTGATGGTGCCCGATTCGGATCTCATAGGGATGGCGGTACTTGATTCGCTGATATTACTTACCGTGTTAGTGTTTTATAAGCCATTGATGGCGGTTTGTTTTGACGAGGAGTTTGCCCGACTTCGCGGTGTGGCGGTGGAGCGAATGTACCTGTTATTGTTGGTGCTGATCGCGCTGACCGTTGTGTTGCTGATTCAAGTTGTCGGTCTGGTGTTGGTGATTGCATTGCTGAGCTTGCCGGCGGCCGCGGCCGGCCGTTTTAACAATCAGCTTTGGCAAATTATGTTGTTGGCCACGGTCATCGGCGTGGGATTTACCATGGAAGGCTTGATGGTGGCGTATGCGCTGGATTGGCCGGCCGGTGCGACGATTATTGTTTCATTGGGGTTGATGTACTTACTGGTGCTGGGCCTGTCCCGTAAAAAACACCGTACCCGACGCTAGCGTAGTGTCTCCTATAAAACGTGCATTTAGACGCGATAGACTTGATGGTTGCCTAAAATCTATCTCGCCCTCCGGGAAGCCACTCAAGGGGCCAGTGCAAGGCGCAGACCGCCGGCAATGGTCGTCTACCTTACCAAGGTCCGCAACGCGGCAATCGTGTCAGTGGCTTGGCGCAGGGCAAGATAGAATCACTGGCCCAACTCAAGTCTGTCGCGTCTAATTGGGCGTTTTATAGGAGACACGGCGCTGGCACCTTGCGGTCCGTGCGCGCTGCATCGTCAACACCTTGCAAACCCGCGATCGTGGACGCGGTGGAAAACCATCACAATGAACTGGAACAGCAGAGGGAATCCTAAACCCCGGCAATGCTGATTTATTCAGCACCGGACCGCACGCCATGTTTATCGGCATGCCGGTTCCGCGCTCGCATGGCGCGGGTCGTAAAGAACGATGCTGGCCGCCAGTAGCGGGTTTCACAAACCGGGCAGCTCACGGACTTGTCCGAGGCTGTTCGCCGCCGGCTCGCCGGTGGCTTTAAACCGGCTGTGCAGTCGTACCGCGTCCGTGAGTTGGATTTACCGTGCAATCTCCGCCAGGATATCGTCGCGCATTTTTGGAAATTTCTTTTTGGTATAGCCCAAAAAGATTTTTTTTACTTTACCGTCCCGACCCAGTAAATAGGATGTGGGCATGGCTTTCCCTTTATACGCGGATATAATTTTTGACTCCGGGTCGTAGCCTATCGGATACGACAGCCTGAATTTGGCAATAAACTGGTCAGCGTTTTTACGTTCCTTGTCAATATTCACGCCGATAATGGTAAATCCTTTATCTTTGTGTTGCTGATATAAGGATTCCAGTTCGGGCAACTCTTTTCGACAGGGGCCGCACCAGCTTGCCCAAAAATTCACGAGCACAACTTGTCCCTGGGATTTTGACAGAGCCACTTCCCCCCTTGGCCCCGGCATTTTGAAGCGTGGTGCCTGGCCACCCACATCAACCGCGTGCGCAAAGACGCTGGTGATGCTCAAAAGTATGGCTAAAAGCCATTGACGCATAACAAACCTCCTGTCCGATAGGAATAATGATACCCATCTTACCATTGATTGGTGTTCAGGTAACGCTCTGCCTTGGTGTTAAGGATTATACCGGTAGCCGCGGCCATGCACGGTTTGAATAATCAGCGGATTCTTGCTGTCGATTTCAATCCGTTTGCGCAGCTTGGAAATATGCTGGTCGAGCGTTCGGCTGCTGGGGAAGTAGTCCATGCCCCAGCAATGGTTGAACAGCGTATCGCGGTCCAGCACCTGACCGGGGCGTTCGGCGAAAAGGTGCAGTATGTTCACTTCCCGGTAACTCAATTCGATGGTTTGCTCGTCACGCAGGGCGCGCAGTTCACCGGGAATAATACGCAGGTCGCCCAGGGTAAACGCCTGTTGGACGCCGTCAGGGTCGCTGTGGGCCAGACAGCGCCGTGTGACGGCCCGGATTCGGGCGATCACTTCCTTGACACCAAATGGCTTCATGATGAAATCGTCCGCCCCCAATTCCAGCCCCACGACCCGGTCGATTTCCTCGGATTTGGCGCTGATAAAAATGATGGGTATGTGCTGGTTTTGCAGGCGGATGTTTTTGCACACATCATAGCCGTTCATGCCCGGCATCATGATATCCAGGCAGATAAAATCAGGATGTTCGGCGTCAAAAAGCTGCAATGCCTGTTGGCCGTCTTCCGCGGCGATGGTTTGATAGCCTTCGGATGTCAAAATTTCCACCAGTCCTTCGCGGATAAGATCTTCGTCTTCCGCCACTAACACTTTCATGAGCTCACCTTCGGGGTATGCAGTTGCAGTTGAAATTTCGCACCTTTCGCCGATTGCAGCAGGATCAAGTCCCCCTGATGCTTTCGGGCCAGGTCCCTGGCAATCGTTAAACCGATGCCGGTGCCGGCTACCTTGTTGGTCAGGGAATTATCGGCGCGATAAAATTCGTGGAAAATCCGCTCGCCCGTCGCTTTGCTGATGCCGGGCCCGTCGTCTTCAATAATGATGGTGGTAAGGTCCTGTTGCTGGCTGCTGGCGATGGCCAGGTAGCGACCGGTGCAAGCATATTTTTCCACATTGCTGATCAGATTGTTGAGTATTTGCTCCAGGCAATCGCCGTCGAACAGCACACGTTCGCCGGCGTGCCCGTCAAAAGCGATGGTAATGCTTTTTTTGTCGAACGATTCCGAAAAGGACTTTATGACGTTTTCAATGCAGGCGTCGATGATTCCGGGTTGGGGATGCAATTGCAGCCGCCTGTTTTTTTGGCGCGCGAATGTCAGTACATTGCCGATGAGTCGCGACAGTCGCTGGCTTTCACCGACAATGATGTTCAGACGTTTGCGTACAGCCGGTTGTTCATCATCCAATTCCTGATCGAGCAGTTCGGCATACATGCGGATATTGGTTAGCGGGGTGCGTAATTCGTGGGACACCTGATTGACGAAATTCATTCGCTGGCGGGCTTCACGCATATCACGGCCGCTTTCCCGGTGCAGATAAAACGCCAGGGCAGTGAGCAGAAGCAGCACGGCGGTGGCGGCCGCGGCCATGCTGAGGTAAACCGCGTTGCTTTTTTCCGGTGTGGTGGTAAAAAACTGCAGTTTCCACGCGCTCAACGGCGCCGATAACATAATGGTTGTCAGCGGTGCGGCGCCGGCTCGCGGTTGCCGGCCCCACTGATAGATCAGCTCATCTTTACCGTCAAGCAGGGCGATTCGATAGTCCAATGCGGCGCCGTTGTTTTCCGGTAGTTCGGCAATGATATCGGCGATCAACTTGGCGCGGTCCAATTCGATGCCAACCAGGTTACCGGCGCGATCACGCTGGAAATACAGCAGGTTTAAACCGCGTTCCCAGAACCAGGTCAACCAGCCTTGCTCCAGATGCGAATCACCTTGCTCGGCTTGTCCTTGCCAACTTTCGTTGTCGGCCGGGGAGTTGGCCAATCGGGCCCGTTTCCGTTGAAGGGGCAGGCCCAACAAGCGTGCGGATTTCTTCGGTACGCTCTGGATGGACGTCCGCGGTGCCGAAAGGTCTGCCGTCGTCGGCTTGGGCCTCGGCTGTTTTTTTGCAGGCATGGTGAGGTAATCGCGCAGTCGTTGGGTTTTTTGCAGGAAGGTTTGTTCGGCGCGACTGAGCGGTTGCAGGGCGGGCGGGTGCAACAGCTGTTTATCGGCGTCCAACATAAATATGTTTTTAATATCGCTATTGCCACGGATCAGCGTACGAATGGCGTCGCTAGGGGTGGGGAAACGGCTGGCGATGATTTGCGTCATCGCACGTTCGCGTTTATAAATAACCGATTGGATCAGCCGGTCGGTTTCCTTCAGGTTTTGTTGCAGCAGCCGGTTATAACGTATAGTTTGCATGGCCTGCTCTTCGTTGGCGTACTGGTAACCCAACCAGGTAATCATGATCACCGGTAGTAACACTATTATGGCCAATATAAGGGTTAATCGAATATGCATATCCGGGTCGTTCGCCGCCGTTGCCGGCGGCGAATCCGTGCATTAATACGACTGCTGGCTTTCGATTTCATAAGTCTTCTTACGCAGGCTCTTGCGCGTTCGCGACCAGGTTTTTTTATCCAAGCCGCCGGCCGCTTCTTTGTTGTACTTTTCCAATGCTTTGAATTTACTTTTCTGCTCCGGAACCAGCTCGGCGTTCTGGCGCAAATACGCCGCGTTGTCCAACAACAATTTGCGCGCTTCATCGACTTTACCTTTGTCGCGCAATTGCAGGGCCTGGGTATTACGATCGGCGGAAATCTGTTCGACGGCCGCGCCTTTGATGCCGCGGTTGATACGCTTGGTGACGGTGGCGGCGGACTGCGAAAACGCCACCTGTACATCATCGGTTAATTGTTTGTGCTTGCCTTGCATCATGTCGGTATACTGAACATGAATATCGGCAACCTGGCGCTTATGCTTTGGTGCCGTGGCGGGCACTTCGACTTCCAGCAGTACGTATTTTTCCTGGTCACTGTACAATTGATTCAACTTAGCCACTACTTTGTCACCGATGATTTCGGCGTCCCGGCCTAAAACGCGCATGGGCTTGACGCCGTCTCGGCAACGTATTTCAATATGCACATCCTGGGCGACCACCGACAATACGTCGTTAAATTCGTTCTCAAAAATACGGGCCAAGTCCCGTGCGTTCTCCACAAAGGCGTGGTTGCCGTCGCTGCGCATGGCCAATTGTACCATCAAGTCCTCGTTATAGCCGAGCCCCAATCCGATGGTCGATACACTGATTCCCATTTTAGCCAGCGCACTGCCCAAGTCGCCAAGTTCGGCCGGTGAACTGGGACCCACATTGGCAAGTCCGTCGGACAACAGGATAATACGATTGACCCGCTCTTTTTCGATAAACTTCTGCAGTTCCTTTGCGCCTTTGCTGACCCCGGCGAACAGGGCGGTTGAGCCCACCGCCCGCAGCCGGTCGATGGCGCGGATTACCGCGTCTTTATCCTGAACTTTGGTTGACGGCACCACCACTTGCACATGGTCACTGTAGGCGATGATGGACACGATGTCATCCTTGCGTAATAAGTTTACCGCCATTTTCGCCGCTTCTTTGGCTTTCTGAATTTTCTGCCCGTTCATCGAGCCGGATTGATCCAACACGATGGCCACGTTTACCGCAGCCCGGTCACCACGGTTCTGTAATGTATACCCGGTCAAGCCGATCTTTAAATAGGCTTTGTCTTTTTTACCGGCCAGCATGACCGGTGTATCCAGGCCCACATTCAATTGCACCTGCGGATCACCGATGGGTTTAGCCGAAACCGGCATGCCGGCAAACACAAAAACGGCGCAGCACACTGCATGCAATAACCGGCGTTGCCTTGATGTCGAAATTGTCATGATTGTATCTCCAGGTAAGCTCGCTGCAGAAAGCATATCGTAGTGCCGATCCGGTTACGTGAAACGACGGTGATAATTTGTAAAAAAATGTAAATCGACCGTCAATCTTAGCAGAATATTTATTAAAGATCCCCTCTACCAAGCCGAAGGCAATAACGGGACAGCGCATGGACGGTTTTGTTCGGAAAACAGTCGTGTTTGCAACAGCGGACATTAGGGAAAGTTGGGAGAACAAACGCGATGGGAATGGAATAAAGGCGATTATCTGGCTGCCGGGATATTGGCATTGCAGCGAGATGATGGCGTTTTATTGCTGATTTTATTTGAGTACGTGCATTGGGAGAGATCTTAACATGAGCAAAAAGTTGCTTTTATCACTACTGTTTGGCGCGGGATTCGCGCTGACAGGATGTGGCGGCGGCGGTGGTGGAGGAGGGGGTAGCGCGACACCCACCCCAACCCCGGACCCGGACCCGGTCGTCGAAACAACATCCATTTCCGGAAAAGTTAATTTATCCAGTACCTCATCGAAACCCGTTTCAAAATTGAAAACGATGCTAACCGCGCCGAAAGGCAAGGTGGGCAGTAAAGGTTACCTTGCCGGGCATGACGCCGGGTCGCGACTGCATGCCGCCGAACCGAAACTGTCACTGACCCTGGCGACGGTATATCTGTATGATTCCAATCACCCTGAGTGGCTGGATCCCATTGCCGCGGCGCTGACCGACAGCTCCGGTAACTTTACCCTTGATGAGTTGATCAACGCGTCCAACAACGACAATGCGTATACCGACGGCGATTCCATCCCCGCCGGCAACTACACCATGATCGCTTCCAAGTTTGATCCGGGTACCGGCCAGAACCTGGTTGCCGTGCAGACTATTGTTAACGAGTTCAGCGGCACCGTCAGCGGCACCGAGCTGACCGCGCAGCCTTCCGACGTCTCACCGGAAGTGCAGACCATGTTTGGTGTCAAGAAAAACACCGACGGTACGGAAACCTGGGGCAGCACGGACATTACCCTGTCGAAAAACGCCGCCATCCAGGTCACCTTCAGTATGGCCATGGCGCGGGAAAGCATTGTTAGCGGTATCAGTATCTCGCCTGCGGTGGACGGCAAATGGGCCGTCTCATCCGATTGGTTATCCGCGACTTTTTATCTGGCGGACGGCGCTTCATTGACCGGCGGCCAAACCTACACGATTACCGTGGAAGGGGGAACCGACAATGCCGTTGCCGTGCGTAATGTATACGGCAATCCGCTGGAAACCACCGCCGTGGGTACCTTTGCCGTAACGGATCAAGCCGATACCCAGGCGCCCACCGCGCAAATGGTCAGCCCGACCGTTGCTGAAATCGCCGCGCCCATTGATGTTATTACGCCCATTCGTGTGGGCTCGAACGAACCCCTGGACGTCAATAATTTACTGTTGAGCCGCACCGCGGACACCGATCCGAGCTTTGGTGTCAAACCCGGTGTGATGTTTGTGGGTAAGAACGATGACGGTTTGTATGTCTATGAATTTCTGCTTGGCGATCCGTTAAAACTCGATACCACCTATAACGCCACCGTTTCCGGCGGCACCGACCTGGCTGGTAACGTCATGAATCCATTGACGGTTTCCTTTAGCACCGTGGCCGCCACCGAAGGTATAGATGCCAATGCCGATGCGGTCACCAAATCCGCGCAGGCTGATGTCAAAGACGTGTTCGGTAAATGGGTGCGCGCCATGAACGACCGTAACCTGGCGCAGTTGCAAAGCCTGATGTCCGGGGATTTCGTGATGGAATACGACACCGGCGCCGATGGCATTGACAGCATGGATGTGAATCGTGACGGTCGCTATTCCATGAAGGAATTCAGTGATTTGCTGGCCAACGCCTTTACCCAATGGGAATATTGCGGCACCGCCATTACCGGCACGGTGGTCGGCAATATTAACATCAATGCCAGCCTGGCGGATTTTCAGTTTACCCTGGATTTCGTCGCTGATAAATCCACCCAGGATTGCAAAGAAAGCGGTCCCGATGATGCGTTCTACCTGGTGCTGGAAAAAATTAACGGCGCCTGGCAGATCCTGCGTGCTTCCGAAGGTATTGATACCCGTGATCGCACCTTTGACAAACGTACGCTGATCTCTTTGGTGTCACCCACCCATGGCGAAGCCCTGGCGGCCATACCCGACGCGCAAAACCCCATGACGTTTGAATGGGATCCGGTCGACGGTGTGTCCAGCTATATCTTCGTTATCATGGATGACACCGATCCCTACCATGAGCGGGGTCGCGCCTTTGCCCTGCCCAACTCCATGACCTCCCTGGAGATGCCGTTCCCGAAAGATCAGGACGGTCAATCCATACTGCCGTTTGGCGTGGTCAAGGTGCATGATTTGTTCGATTTTAATACCGAGCAAAAACTGGGACTCAAACGCGAAGGTAAAGAGTTTATCTGGGAAGTGTTGGGCATGGGTACCACCACCACCAATGACCTGGAAAACGATCGTGTCGGCGATCCGGCTCTCGATATCGTTGCCGCCAGCCGTTTAAGTTGGTTTAAGATACCCGGCACTTTTAAACAGCTTGGTGTCACGGTCAAGCAAACCGACGGTACCGAAATCGGCTTTTCGGAGTTTATCGGTGGTTACAATGCCGATGCCGCCTCGCAAGTGGATATCGTGGTCAATACACCCAATGTGGACGCCACCATGGGTATGGTCAATGTCAGTGGTAATACCTTCCAGCAGTATCCGCTGGACTTTACCGCCGGCGCGGCTACAGTTCGCATTGATTTGAACCAGGGCTTTAACTGGGTCGAGGTGGTCGATGATCAAGGTTTCTTTGATCCGATGACCGGTAATCCCGACGCCGCCTTGCAGAAGGGATTTAACATCCAGACCACGGGTGGTGTCCCGCCGGTAATCGTCATCGACAGTGTGATCGATGATCTGCAAAACACCCTGGCCAGTGACGGTTGGGATTTCTATGATGCGCCGGGAGCCAGTTCGTTGGTGATCAGCGGTACCATCGACACCAATGTGGTACCCAACCCGCAGGAAATGTATGTCAATGTGGGTAATCAAAGCGGCGCCCAGGCCCATCGCAGTGTGATGCTTAACGGCCAAGGTACGTTTAACGTGGAAGTGGACATCTTCCCGGGTGACAACTGGATCAACCTGCATGTGCCCGACAACAGCCAGCAAGGCCCGGGCGGCGGTTACAATGCTCAACTGGGTGTGTACACCGACACCGGCAGTGAGTGGGTTCCGCCCATTAGCGCCACGGTGAGCAGTGATGATACCGGCGGCGCGGTCATGACCGAGGACTACGGTGACAGCGCCAACTGGGACGCCAGCGCCGATAGTGACAACCTGGTCACCATCACCGGACGCCTGGAATATCCTGAAGACGCTTCCAATGCCAATAACGTGCCCCACTATGACATCGGCAGCCCCGGTGGCTGGCAGGGCGGTGACCTCACGGTTGCGCCTGACGGCAGTTATACGCTGGAAGTGGAACTGTTCCACGGTTGGAACAACGTCAATCTGTTTGATGTGAACAATAACTGGTACGGCGTCAACATCTATACCGAAACCGGTAAGGAAGTGATCCGTCCGGAAATCACCACGTTAAACGGCGCAACTCCTCCGGCTGACGGCCAACCGTTTATGACCGACCAATGTTCGGTGACCATCGTGGGTACCGCGATCGCCGATGACAAAGTGGAAGTCAACTGGAACGGTTGGGACGGTACCCAGGACTATTGGGATCAGCAACGGGTGAAGACCGACAGTCTGGGCAACTTCTCCGCCACCGTACCGGTGGTCAGCGGATCCGGTGCCAACAACTTTGTTGACATCTTTGATGGCAACTACAATTGGACCGGTTTCCCGGTGGAAACCTCGGCCACATGCGCCTATACGCCGCCGGTGATGACCGTGGATGATGTGCAGGACAGCCAAGGTGGATCAATGACCCCGCAGTTTGCCGACCAGGCAGGCGCGGAGTTTGACGCACCCAGTGAAACCAGCATCGCCATTATCGGTACCGACAGCATGGCCGGTCGCGCCATCACCGTGGAACAGTATGTATGCGGTGACGTGGTCCGTTATGCCGGCAGCGCCGGAACAACCGACAACGGTAATGGCGCTTTCGACTTTACCCTTAGCGGACTGACCTTGTTTGACGGACCGAACGACTTCCAGGTCACCGACGGTAACAGTCAGTTTGGTGTACGGGTGATGACCAGCAACGGTGTGGCGCCACCGCCTCCGGCGATGGAAATTCTCACGGTAGCCGGCGGATCCACACCTTCCAGCGAGGATTGCTACCGGTCGGAATGGCAGTTGACGTCCGAAACCAGCGCGACCATCACCGGTCACTCAAGCGCCGGTGCCGGCATGGGTCACTTCCAAAGTCCGGGCAGCATGGGTGAATTCACCATCGACGACAACGGTGACTTCTCCTTTAGCGTGGATCTGTATGACGGCTTCAACAGCTTCTTTGTCACCGACACCAAGTGGAACGGTACGGAAGTGGCCATCATGACCACCAATGGAGTGTTGCCGCCGCAGTATGTCACGATTGGCTCGCCGACCCATCAAGGTACGGTGGCCATGGGTACGGTGACGGTAACCGGTGCCATCGCGACACCGCAAGGTGCTGCAGTGTTTAATCCCATGCGCGTCGGTGCCTGGGTGAACGATTGGCAGAACGATACATGGATGGAATATTCCAGCGATCCAAACGCCTCGCAGTGGGGTGCGCAACCGTTGACGTTTAATCCGCAGGACGGCAGCTTCACCTTCGATATCAGTGTCGGAGACGATGGATTCGGCGGCGGTGCGCCGACCCAGATCGAAGTGTGGGCCGAGGAAGACCAAACCTTTGCTCGTCATGGTCACAGTATCGTGATCAATGATCCGAACGCCGAGGAATGGATCTACAAACCCAGCAGCAAAGCGGGTAAAGGATCGGCCAGCCGAGTGGATGTCATGAAGCGAGTGTTGAAACTCAATGCTAAACACTAGCAGCATGTAAGGACACAAGGGAAGAACGATACTATCTCCTGTTATTGGGGGTGGCGCTTGCGCCACCCCTTTTTTTTAACGCACAGCGCAGTCGTTGCATCACAACACACCGCGATATCAGCAGATTTTCAATAGCTTGCAAAAACGATGTTGAATGTGTGCGGTGCGGCGTTTTTTGACCTAAAGCCCGCGCCAACTTGGATCGATAAATAAACAGGTAGAGCATTGCAGGGGTTGGCCGCCGGTCCAGCCCTTTTTTATTTCAGGAGGTGTGGATTGCGTGCGGTACTGAGCTTGGCTGTGATGATGATAGGCATTACCGCTTGTCTGTATTCCCCCGAAAGATCTTCGGTCATAGACCATCGTAAAGCGCAGTCCCCCGTGCAAATTCAATTGCATGGCGAAACCATTCGTTTTGACAGCCAGAACAGTTTTCGCGCTGAAGTTCACAGCCGGTTTGCCGGTGAGGCACGCTTTACCGTAACCGCCCAGGACAGTGCGGTGCGATGCAGTGGTGACACGCCGTGGCAAGGCTTATTGCACGCCGATGCGAACAAAACGTTTTTGTTCCAATGTTATATACCCGCCGGGAGTCGCGGTTACCTGCAGGCGCAGATTGTCGCCACGGCGGGACAATCCCAATACGTTGCCCACAGCCGACAGGTCCTGCAACCCGTCAAAGCGAAGGCATTGACAACCCGTGGCGGCGAAGTCAAAACCGACCATGGCCGGCGGATTCGCGAGTTTAAACTCAAATGAACCGTCGGATCCAGATTATTATGCTGGCACTGTTATGGCTGGTTGCCTGTGTCAACAACAACAACGATGCCGGTGGCGGTGGTGGTGATAACATCGATCCAAACACACCGAGTATCCGTATCAGCCCGGATGCGGTGGTGCTCAATGAAATCGGCGGCAGCCGGCAGTTGGCGATTAGCGCCAGTGACAACGCCGCATTGACCGTGACGGACGTCATTTGGCAGAGCAGCGATGCCGGCGTGATCACGGTGGACGAAAACGGCCTGGTGACCGCGGTAAGCGAAGGTGAAGCGTCGGTGACGGTTGTTTACAATAGTTTGACCGATACCATCGCCGTGGCAGTCAACACCACCGCCTATACCCTGTCCGGCGTCGTATACTATACGGACAAACAATATGCTACCGGCGGGTTTACCGGAAAAACCGTCGCCTTACCGGTGCGTTTCGCCGTGTTGGAGTTGCTGGACAGCAATGGCCAGGTCCTGCAAACCGCGGCCACCGACACTGACGGTGGCTATCAGTTGGGACCGTTCCTGGATCCATTTAGCCGGGTAAGGGTATTGTCATTGACCGACAGCACTGCCATTACCGAAATCCGTGTCACCGATTACGACGGCAGTATTTACGCGGTCAGCCAGAGCGTTGAAATCGGCGGCGATGTCAATGCCGTCATGGATGTGACCATAGACAGCAGCAATCCCGGCGGCGCATTTAATATTCTGGATGTACTGACCTATGCCACCCAATTTATCAATGAAAACTCATCATCTGTGTTGCCGTCCCTGCGGGCCGTATGGCGCTCGGGTGCCAGCAGTTTGGGAACCTATTTTTGCCAAGGGTTCGACGGTCAGTTTTGCCCGCAAGGTTCGGCCATTTACCTGTTGGGCGGCGGCTCGCCGTTTTTTGACAGTGATGACTACGATGATGATGTTGTGTGGCACGAGTTCAGCCATTACCTTGAATACCATTTCAATATTGCCGAGTCCCCGGGTGGATCCCATGCGTTCACCGATAATGATTTGGATTTGCGATTGGCTTGGAGCGAAGGGTTCGGTGACTTTTTCCCCACCGCGGTCAAAGCCTGGTTGAAAACCAATCACCCCGCGGCATTGTCCACGCCGGTAAGCCTGTCCACGTCGGTATATGTGGACACCGCCGGAAGTTCCGCCAGCCTGGTCAATATCGGCAATCCGGGTACCTCCACGTTTATTTATGCCTCCAGCGAAATCGCCGTCGCCAATATTATGGATCAATTACGAGCCGGTTTCGGCATGGCGTTTATCTGGGCGGTTTATGAAAACCAGTTACCGTTGACCGTCAGCCCCATAAATCTGGAAAGTTTTTGGGATGGTTGGTTGGCGTTGCATAATCCGGATCCGTTTACCGTCGCCCAGTTACAGACCATGTATGGCGAGCGTCAAGTTTATTATCGTGAAGATGGCTATGAAGATGATGATGCGGTCGGACAGGCCAATACGATGACGGTTTGCCCGGCCGGACAAAGTTGCAGCGGTGAAACCCATTATCTTTATAAAGACACACTGGTGCCCGACAGTGATTTATGGCAGTTCAGCGCCGCCGCGGGTAGTGTCTATGTTATCGAAACCTACGATCTAAGCAACGGGGCGGATACCCTGCTGCGTGTGTATGACGACACGGGTCAGCTTTTGGAGCAGAACGACGACCGGCCGGGCAATCTTTGTTGCCTGCCCAATGACGGTTTGACATTGTCATCGCTTATTACGTTTACCGCGCCGGCAACCGCGGATTATACCATCGAAGTTCTGAATACGGACGATCCATCCTTGTCGGCTGGGCGTTACG
>Ga0114931_10007313_pt1 | contig 13485 bp, 28 predicted proteins | sample 2SBtaG_FD_89579 | JGI IMG/M metagenome (GOLD analysis project Ga0114931, IMG submission 89579) | Deep subsurface microbial communities from Kolumbo volcano to uncover new lineages of life (NeLLi) - 2SBTROV14_V59a metaG | ecosystem: Environmental > Aquatic > Marine > Volcanic | place: Kolumbo... | reverse complement strand
TCATTACGGAAATCCTGTTCTATCTTATCATCAACTGAAATGTTAATTTTTGTCAATATGGATAGATAGAGAGATATCTATTAAAAGATTACGCTAAGATACTTCCTTTATCAATATGGTAGGAATTTCACTTATTGTCACAACAAATAGATTCTATTTTAGAGCCTTTCAGACTGCAATATTATTCAGCATTAAAGGAACCTTCTCAGATATTCGAACAGATGCTAATCTCATTAAATCAGTTATTACAGATTAAAGACCAGACCATTTTACAACTCAAGGAAGAGAATAACCAACTTCGGTCAAGACTTCCTAAAGAAGACAAGAAAGAAAATGCATGAGCACTCTAGCTTCGTGGTGGTTCAACAAGAGTACTGTTTCAGGGGGAGGTATAGCGATTTTGTCTAATATTCTGTTTCTGGCAGTCAAAGAATTGCTGGGAAAACGAGTTGATCAGCACACAACAGTTCTCACTGTAACTGCAGCAACAGAGATAGACGTTGCGACAAAAACAGCAGACATTGGAAAGGATTTGTATGTTGCAATAGCAACAGGAAGAATTCAAAGAGTAGTATCAAATAGTACAATTGCATATACAATTAGACTTTATGTAAATGGTGTTGTGAAAGATGAGGTTATTATTTCATCAAATGGTAGCTTTAACTTTTCATTATCAGCATCTTCAGAAAAAGTAGATGCATCACAGATAATCAAAATAACAATACAAAAGAATTCCACTTTAACAACTGACAACTATACAGCAGATTTGATCTTGTGGCAAGAAAATGATGGCATTTCACCCATGGATGATTTCAGATAGATATTATTGTTTGGGGTTATGTTACATTCATGGGACATGAAAAATAGTGTTATCTTTAGGGACATGGAAAATATTCTGGACAATGGAAGTGCTGATGCAACACTCTCAGGTTGGGTAGAGGACAGTGCGGTGGACCCAAGACTATGACAGAAAACAGAATTTCTCTTGTTTGCCCTGATTGTGGATGTCCAAATTCAGACGTCTTGTTTATTTCAGTAATTGATGGAAAAAAACTGGTAAATTATCGGTGTCTTGCTCAAGGCAGAAAACACATGTTTACAAAACCTGTAGATAATAATGAAGATTACAAAAAGTTTTTCAAACAAGAGGCATATTCATGACTGAAGGAATATTCATCCAGTGGGAAATCTTAACAGGAATTGGCATTCCTGCAATTGTTGCTACAACTGCAATGGTTAGATATTTTTTAAAAAAGGAAAAATGCTTTACTCAGATGAAAAATAAAATTGATTCTCTTACTGAACACGATGATTCATCAAATGATTTGCATGATAATCATGAGGAAAGACTAAACAAGATAGAGCAAAACCAGAGAACATTTGACTCAAAACTAGAAATACAGTCAGGATATTTACGACTAATTTTAGATCATCTCAAAATACCATATCCAAAGAAATAATAGAATACTGATATTTATTCAAATTTTTAACCTAAAACATCAAAATCATAAAGGAAATTCATAGTATTGGTTAAGTAGTTATAGATGTACTATAAAATGATACATATGACAAAGGAGAGAAAGGAAATTTTAGAAAAAGTAGTGGAGAAAACCTTAAACGAAAATAAGACCGTATTCAAAAGATTGCACGACATTTAATGATAGAACTTTCAGCAGATGAAATTATTCAAATACATGATAAAGTAGTCACACGATTCAAAATTACGCCTGGTGTTATTAACAAGAGCAATTTGGCATCCATAGTAGAAAGACCAAACATCATCATCGACAATAAAGAGATGTATCCAGATGTATATTCAAAAGCTGCATCACTTCTAGAAGGAATAATCAGGTGGCATCCATTTGCGGATGGAAATAAGCGAACCGCACTGTTGGTCATGATTTATTTTTTAAAGTTGGAAGGATATGGGATGGCCTTGCCATTGAGTGCAATTCGATATTCTGTAAAGATCGCAAAGGAACGTCAGATAGATGAAAGCAATACAAAAAAACTGATCAAGGATATTTCAATTTGGATAGAGCAGCATTCGGGAAAAACCACTGACGAATTAAATCGTAAGATGTTCGTGTATCTTGAAATTCCTTACAGGTTTCTTGCATTCCTAGCTAGGATTAAGCTTGAACGTGTCGTAAAAAGAGTTGTTGGAAAATGGATGGCGTTTGATCTCTATCCTGAATATGAACAAGATGCTGGCGACATTGTAGACTTTATTCAAGAAACATTGGCAGCAAGCATGCGAGTTTTTGACGATGGCAATAATGACAATCTGAAATAGTTCTCTTAATCACACCATTTTAATTTTGATCAATGTCGGCACAACAACCTCCAGATATTTGGAGACAAAGAACCCAGCTTGCAATCGCAATCATACTGGTTGGTATAGTGATAGCAGTACCTACTTGGTATGTTATTGAAACTGGAATTACTGCAGACAATGAAACTGTCACTACCATTGTAGTAGGATCTTGGACTTTGGCAATCGCAGGAGCAGGTGCAGCTTTTTCATTGTTTGGACTTGGAAGAAAAGTAAGTTAGAATACTTCTCTAATGTTTTCCTTTTATTTTTTATTTCATGAAAAAGACAATACAGATCAAAAAGCGTGAAATCGATGCATTGTTTGAGAATTTTAACTGGGAGACAATGCCATACAAGCTTGCACTTGCATATCTTGACAATATCCAAGATGAATTAATAGACTATTATACAAACTATAGAAAGCCACTTCGCTAGAATACTTCTCAATAACCTCTTTTTTCATTTTTTATTCATGTCTCACCTTTGTGAAGCCAAATCAGGATTTCAGAAACTGGAATTCCATGAAAACATTGAAGGTATTAATGAATGGCCTCACAGTTGGCCAAAAGGTGAGATAACATACAGACTAAACAATCATACTAGAGACATTCCAAAAGCATCTCTCCAAGACAGAGCTGTAACAGTAGCACTAAGAGTTTGGCAGCTAAGAATATCTGATTTAAAATTCAGAAGGGAAAGAAATCCAGATGTATCAGTTGACTTTGACGTATCATTTCAACCCCTAGAAAAATTTTCAGGCAAAGGAGTTCTAGCCCATGCATGGTTTCCTGGACAGGGAAAAATCTCAGGTGACTGTGAAATCAATGATGAATGGAACTGGACTACACATTCGGCACTGCAAAGACTATCAACACCACCATTAGTACCAATTTTGATACACGAGTTTGGCCACTCACTTGGTTTAAGGCACGATACTGTAACAAGGGAATCAATCATGTATCCATCATTTGATCTGGGACAAAAGAAAAACAGGCTAGGCCCAAGAGACATTATTAGAATTCAAGATAGATATGGGAAAAGAAGAATCTCACAAAGAATAATCGACTATTTCCAGAACAGACGAGACAAGGGATTTGATTTTGACTGATTATGCATGAAATCATGATGATATTTTTGATTCCTTAAGGGTAAAAAAATGCTCATCCATAACTTTTCAAGGGTGACCAAAAACTTACCCTTAAGTAATATTCACGACTAGAATGTTTTGCATTGAGATTAACAAAAGACAGGTCATTTGAAAACTACATCTCAGACAGGATGGCAAATCTCTCGCAAAGAACACAGGAAGGAGAGCTGAGTGTGCTGAAAAGATTTGATGATTTTTGCAACATGACATGGAAGAAATCAAGGGATGAAATTATCAAGCATGTCAAATTAATTCAAAACGATGATGAAAAGGAAGACGAGACAATTTCAATACTGCAGGAATGGGTAAACCACATGTCCAGAAATGACAATGTGGGATCTGATGCAATCAAGGTATACGTTTCCAATATCAACAAGTATCTAAAATATTTTAGAATCCGAATAGACACAAAAGAAATCCAGTATCCTGAAAACTTTTTGGAGGAAAAATATGCAATATCAATTTCTGAAATACATTCCATACTAAAATCGATAAAATGGAAAAAGCAAGGGTATCATCTGTCATTAATATCCTCTGGTGCAAGACCAATTGAGATCTGCGGACTGAGAAAGAAAGATTATTTCTGGACTGGAAAAAGATGGGGTGCACTGATTCCGTCACATCTCACAAAAAAGAAGATGGCAAGGACTGTCTTTTTCTCAGTGGAATGCAATCCGTACATAGGACCACAGCTAAAAAAGATTGAGAATGATGATTTTGTATGGAGCAAACAAAAAACAATCCCTGAAAAGATTCTAAAAAAATACAATAAACACAAGGATTCGCACAAACGTGCGACAAAACACTATGCAGATACTGCAAGAAGAAACCAATCAACACTCATGGCAGATACTGTAGAAAAGATAGGTCTTGGAATGAAATATGAAACTACAGGATTCCACAAGATTAACCTGTACTGTTATAGAGGTTATTTTTTCACCAGGGCACTGAGAATTTTTGGAGATGACGTGGCACATGCAATGATAGGTCACGGTGCATATCTTACAAACTACCAGAGAAGAACAAATGAGGAAAAGGAGGAGCTCTATGACGAGCTTGAATCAGAACTGCTAATTTACGACCAGACAAAGAACCAGCAAAAAATAAAGAAACTGCAGGAGGCAAACACAAGAATATCTGATCTTGAAGAGGCAAACCGTGACAAGGACAAGAGGCTATCAAGGCTTGAAAACGCACTGATGTCAACGAAACTACAAAAATCACAATGACCGTCATAAAAATTATTTCGGAAAACAAACTCTAAGATTTTTCATTATCTTCAAGAACTCCTATTTCCAATGATCCCATGGCAAACCACTTGTGCATACATGATTTGTCGCCATTTTTATCATTGTCACACCATAGTCGATTGTCCTTCAATGTGACTCCTACAACTTTTTGCAGATGTGCATCTTTGATAACAATAGTATCCTTCTTGAATCCGATTATTTCCAAATGTTTTGCGTATTTTTTGAGAAACACATCTTTTTTGCATATCTGAACAACTTTTTCATTAATCCAGCTAGCAAGCATCTCTCCTACCATCTCATCACCATGGATTTCACGGATTGTCTCAATGGTATTTTTTGATATCTGAACCATTTTTCTTCCTATGTCATCCATAATACAAGATGTTTGAAAATGTTTGTTATAAACAAAAAGGGTCTATTTTTGTCAACTAATGTTAAACGAACATATTTTAAACAATTACAAACAATATCAAATAGATGTTAACACAGTCAAACACAAAGAAACAACGTACTACAATCGCAGTTTCTAGTACGATTGGCGATATGATTTCAGATGAAATGATCGTTGAAAATAGAAATTCTATGTCTAATATGGCTGAAGTTCTGCTTATTGAGGCTCTAAAAGCAAGAGGGAGAAAAATAAAATGAATCTGACACAACCACAAAAAACAGTATGCCAGGAATGCAATTGTCCAACAAATGAAAAATCAGAATATCTCATAGAAAACGAAAATGTAACCCACAAGGCAAGATTATGCAATACATGTCATTCTGAATTTTCATCTTTTCAAACAATAAAAATTTTGGAGGTTCTAAATTGATTGCAAAATGCAAGGATTGCTCCTTTTCAAGCTCAGTTTACTCTTTCATTGAAGAACACAAAATCAAGACAAACCATGAGATACAATATGCGGAGGATGAAGATTGAACTTCGAGACATGGGAATACACTCCAGACCAAGACAGGAAAAAAATCCATAGGGATATCACAGAAGCTGACATCAAATCAGAAATGGAGTTGTTGAAATGAAAATCCAACTAATCAGACAGTCCCAAGGGAAATATCAGATTGTAAAAAGTTCTAATGCTTCCAACGATGTGATAATCCAGAGAAATAGAGTCAAAATTCTAGATGAAAATAAAGAGGTTGAAAGTATATTCCTTCTAGAAGGATTGGGTCAGCTCTCATGGCTTCCAATAGAAACAACTGGAAATCATGAGATCTTTGCACAGATATTAGTAGGTCCTGAAATCCCAAAGAAATCTTTTGGAGAGGAGGATCTTGGCTGATGACAAGAGAAAATCATCCTAACGTGGAAAAATGCACAAAATGTGGAATTGAAATCTACACTTACAATTCCTATCCAATATGCAATTCTTGTTTTGAGCAGGAAACACAGAAATTAAAAAAGGAGATTCCATGATGTTTGTTCCAGCCAGATCACTCAAGCTTGAGGGCCAGAAATTCATATACAACGAACAGACAAAAGTTACAGTTGTAGAAATAACACAGCCATTCCTCAAGGCAGGCTCTATAATAAAATGGGATAAAAAATTTGGAATTCCAGGACTTGGAATAAACAAGTCAATCATAAAATTTGTACAATCATCAAAATCAAAACTCCTAGTCAGAGTTCTTAGCAATTCAACAAACAAGGAATACTGGATTAACCATGATTCCCTGAAAAATTTCATAAAAAACAATCCTTCAGAATATTGCATATCTGGAAAGACAATCAATGTCATTCCATGGTGTATCTTCTACTCAAAGCCCAATTTCTCAGGAGCCACACCATGACAGAAAAAGATCCCAACTGGGCAAGATATGCAGACAAGATGGGCAGGGCTAACATGTTTCATTATTTCATAAATCCTTCAGAGTCAGCATGCGGACTGTATCAGAAAAACAGGCAATACACAATTCACATTCAACATGCTCCAAAAAACCAACACATCAAAAAATGCAAGAACTGTAAAAGATATTCAGAAGGACAAATCGAAAGGGGAGGAAAAATTCTTGATCTAGCTGAAAAGTCTGCAATGGACTCATTTACAAAAAAGGTCGAACAAATCTATGAGATCCCAACTATTAATATAGCCTCAAAGACATTCTGGATAAAATCAGAATGCTCTTATCCTGGGTGTTATTTTGAGGGAATTTTTCCAACATGTAACATCAATGAAGCAAAAAATCATGCACACTATTGCCCTGAACACAATACACGAATCCAAGAAACAATAAGACAGACAGAAATTCTACAACAATTCGAACAGGAGATTATTCTATCTTGAATTTCACTATACATGCCATGCCTTTACAGCACGAGGTAATGCCGTTACACAACGGTCTATTTGAAAAATCAAGTCAGGTTCCAATTCTGAAAAGTTTGGAATGCTCGGATCTATCCATGATGTTTTCAGTAGAACAGAATCACCCAAAGGGGATTTTATAAAAAATGAAAATTCTCACTCTATTTCTACCTCTAATATTTTTTCGCACGCGTAGAACAAAAAAAATGGAGACCATCACATAATGGACTCGTTAACTGTAGCAAAGAAGGAAAAATATCTTCCTCAAATCATGGCTCGTGATGGCGGATTTGTTTGTTTTTACTGCAAGCAAAAGTTGAGCATGAAAAATATGTCTTTTGATCATCTTGACAACAACAGAACACACAACAACATCGAAAATATTGTAATTTGTCATCAGTCCTGCAACATCAAGAAGATAAATTATGCAGAATATCAATCCATGGCAAAAGACAAGCTGAAACTCAACGAGGAAGAATTTTCTGTGCGAGTGAAAAACACACACAAAAACACACACCATGACTATACCAGCGAAATTGGCATTAACATTGGGACTTATGATTTGGTGGAATCATATCTGAAAAACGAAATAACTACAGACGGCCATGTATCATTCAATGATGCCCTATACTCCATAGTGTATCTCTGCAAGCAAAAGATAGGCCACGGCTCTGAACCTGCAGTAAGGAGACATCTCAACACTCTCACATCATCAGTAGCCCCATACAAAATAACTCGAAACCATTCAAATGAAAAAATCATAGTGAGGAGAAATAACAATTGACTTCGATAAGATACCAAACAGTCAACTGTAACTTTGGGGAAATCCCACTCTCAAGGTTCACTGCATGCATTCCAGAATGTACAGTATTGGTTGTGATTTCAAAATTTGTAATTCTACCATTTCTGAACTGTCATGATACACATAATATGAAAGGGAGTATTGCAGATTGACTAGATGCATTGTTTGTGGAAAAGGGGAACGTGCAGGAAATCATAATTGGAAAACAGGACTAGCTCCTGATGGACACAAATTCAAAAATAATAATCTACCTGACTCTGAAAATGAATTTGGTTTCAAGGACAAATTCGTGGCAAACCGTCACAGGAGAGAAAGATCTTGACTCTGAATATTGAGACCCATCGTGGAATCACGACAAACCCAAATCCAAAACACGAGTCAAAGTTTCGAATTGTAAAAAACAGACTTGACCAATGCACATTGTCACTTCCAAGAATAGATGACAAGAAGAGATTTGCTGGATATCCAGGATTAACTGGTTGGTCAAAACAATTAGCATCATTAGTTCCAAGCTGCAAGTTCTATGTTGAACCATTTGCAGGAATGGCAAAGGTTTACCAGGAGCTTGACAAGTCAAGAATCCAATACTGTATACTGAATGACAAGGCAAAGCCGTTAACAAAAATTCTGAAAAAACTTTTCCCCGAAAGCAACGTCACAAATACTGATTATTCATACTGTATCAAAAAATACGACACTGCTGAAACCTTCTTTCTAATTGATGCTCCATGGTATGAGAACTATTATGCACAAGGATTCTCATCATTTACTGAAAAGAAAATAAAAAATTATGATGAAAAGATTTTGGATCTTTGCAAAAATATAACAGGCAAATTCATAATTACGTCAAAGGAAAAGAAAATCTTCAAGAATTCTGGATTTACTAATAAAAAACTAAAGGGAATCTATCCCGTCTGTGGAAATTATCCCGAGCTATTCATTACAACTAATCTTTCTGTGAAGGATTTGAATTGAAAGTGGGTTCTAAACATGTTACATATGCTGACATTACATTAAGATCATTTTATGATAAATTAAAAATAATCATTGACACTGAATGCATTTCTGATGACAAGCTAATCTATTGTTTGACTTGTAATGCCGTGATTGTTTCATCAAAGGAAAATTCACACACTAAATTTCATGATACAGTATATGATCTTGAACAACGACTAGGAGAATTGGAGAAAAGATCTTGAGTCTCAAATTAAAAGACATCAAAGTTAGTTCTGAATATCAAAATCTTGTACCTTCAATGACTGATGAGGAATACAATTCACTGAAATCATCCATAAAAGAACAGGGATTGCTCTTACAAATCATAATCAATTCTGATGGGATAATACTGGACGGACACCACAGGCACAAGGCATGTCAGGAATTAAATATCAATCCAAAATACAAGGTAAAAAAGTTTGATTCTAAAACTGACGAGATAATATTCGTAGGAGAGTGCAACCTTCAAAGAAGGCAGTTAACTCCACTTCAAAGAATATCGATAGTTAGACAACTAGAACCATTCTACAAAGAAAAGGCAAAAGAAAAACAGGTTAAAGGTGGAAAAGACAAGGTTATGCAGAAATCTGCAGAAGCTATTACAGTAAGGGATGTTTTAGCTAAAAAAGCAAACGTTTCTCATGATACATACACAAAAGGAATATCAATTTTAGATTCTGATGATAAAACATTAATCAATGAAACACTGTCAGATGAGAAAAAGATAAACTCATCATACAATAAAATTACAAACGCAAGAATTCAAAACGATTCCAAGACTCCTGCAATTCCTGAAGGACAATACAATATATGGTATGTTGATCCTCCTTGGCAGTTTGACAACCAGAACACCGGTGGCTCATTGATTTCAGGGGCTTCACAAAAATATCCTACTATACCCACTGATGAAATTATAACATTAATGCAAAAGATGCCGTTCCACAAGGACTCTGTATTATTCATGTGGGCAACAAATGCAATGCTTCGTGATGCGATGGAAATTATCTCAGAACTCGGGTTTACCTACAAGGGAAAAGTTACCTGGAGAAAGACCAATTTCTTGGGTCTTGGATACTGGTATCGAAACGTAACTGAAGACTGTCTGTTTGCAATAAAGGGAAACGTAAAGGCATTTCATTCACAACTCCCAAACTTCCTTGAGGCTCCCAACACAAAACATTCTGAAAAGCCTGATGAGATGAGAAATATAATTGAGGATGGCATTAAAGGAATTAATCCAATTGAAAAAATTGATGTTTTTGCAAGAAAGAAGACTGATGGATGGGTTTCTTGGGGGAATGAACTTTGATTCTCAAAAACAAAAAGCCAAAAATGAAATATCCTGATCATCGTTGCACTACTCTTTCAGATTTTGAGGAGGAATCATAACTTGCCAAAGGCTGGGTTCTCCTCATTGACAATAGGTGATATCGTATATGACAAATGGTATGATTTCCACAATGCAAGAAAAAAGAATTTTTCAGAAATTGGAATTTCAAGTTTGTCAGGATTAATCAGTTTAATTTTGGATTGTGTCTCAAAGCAAGACGGGGCCAAGCTTACTGAAATTATACAAATGGAGGAAGACAAGGTTGAGAACTGATGAGAACAATCAATTAATCGGTGCTGGAGAGGATACTGCATATTCTATTTTGGGATTTATATTCAAACTTCCAGGAAGAAAGAATTCAGAGTTTCCAGAACAAGGAATCTACAGGCAATTTCCAGTAATGAGACTGTTAAAGAAAAAAATCATCGATGAAATTGGTTTCTCTGAAGAATTTAAAAAACATTCAGTAGACATTGTAGTCTCAACTGGAAAGCAAATCATTGCAATATATGTAAACGGAAAAGATCATAATGGAATTTTGAAATCATTTCGAGATTCTGTAAAGTATGATTACTTGGAAATGTCAGGAGTTAAAAAAGTAATACTGAGAAAATCAGAATGTAAGGAAATGTTCAAGGATCTGCATAACTATAAATCAATACTCCAGATATGCAACGGATTGGAAACATCGGGGGTAAACCCTTGACTGGTTGCACTGAAATCTGTAAAAAATACAAGGCATCACACAAGATAGGACTTGACCGCTACACAAACGGACAGAAGAGATGCACAAGATGTGAGATTTTCATTTTATATGATGGAGTGTATTGTCCTTGCTGCAAATGCAATCTAAGAACCAGACCAAGCAACAAAAAATTCAAGGAACAATACAGGGAGAGAATGGCACAATGAATCTGATGAAACACACTTCCTGCAAGGTTTGCGGAAAAAATTTTGACAACTGCACATATGATTCAATGATGAAACACATATCACGCCATGCAGCAGCTCACCAAGGCCAAAAGTTAATGGAGGAATTCTAGATGAGTCCTGATGCAAAGCGTACAGAAAGAATCAACGAGTTGACAAGACTTGTTGGAAGATGCTCGCAAAAAGGAGTAACTGATCCTACAGAAATTCTTCACATCATTAAAAAAAGAGCATACGAAATGGCATCAAAGCCTGTGGCTGACAGCTACATTCAGGAAGTAATCAGGAGATATTCAAAATGACTGATGATTGGGATGAATATGTGTACTGTTGGAATTGTGGAATCAAATTACATACAGTTGACCCTGATGATTCTGACTTTGATGAAAAATCAAAATGCCAAAGATGCGAAATGCCACAGTTTGACAGTGAGGGAAACGAGATAATCTGCATGGAGCAGTACAAAGAATCTGGAGAGAAAAAATGATCTATTTCTTCTTGCGAGCTTCTGACACTGAATGCCTCTCTATCTCTTTGTTCCAATATGGCGACTTACATGAAGCACAATTCTTTGGCAACACTGATTTTCCATCATCATTTAGTCTGGGCCACCACTTGTGCTTACACCTTGTACATTCAAGCTGCTCGACTTGTACTTTCTTTCCCAAAACTGAATTCATTTCTGACTGTATGTTATATTATCTTGCTTATATGTTATTTGTAGTAAATAATATATACACTAGATTATATAATATGATTATGAATACAACAAGCAAAACACAAAAACTGACACCATTCAGTTCTGCATATTTTTCAGAGTCAGGACTGATTGACAAATCACTATTGTTGGAGGTTGATGACTAATGGAAACCGTGGAAATCCTCAAACAAAAAGAAGACTGGAAATTTTCAGTCGAGATAAAAGAAAACGCAAAGGGTGAACCATCCGTAACAGTCAAGACAAGATCAGACCAGACTGCAAAGCAAGCTGGAGATGAAGCTATAGTGGAATACAACAGAATCAAGAAGGAGCTACAAAAACAATGAAGCAAAAGAAATTCCAGTGCAGAAATCATCCCGACTTTGAGACAAACTCCAAACAGTCATTCATTAATCACATATCAACACACGGAGGAAAAATCTAATGTCTGAAGAAACAACTCTGACAAAAATTGGACCCCTAACCCCCGTCTTTGAAAAACCTGAAATTGTCCAACAAAATATCAAAAAGTTCAGGGAAACTTACAAGGCAATTCTTGATCCTAATATTGACATTGCAATAATCTCAGGCAAAACTTTCATCAGAAAATCAGGGTGGAATGTACTGAACCAGTATTTTGGTGTCCAGACAACTCCAATCAAGTCCTGGAGGACAGAGCTTGAAAATGATGAATATATGATAACCGTAGTAGTTCAAACTTCACTTAGAGGACATGTAGGACCTGCAAGAAGTGCAAGCTGCACATCCATGGAAATGAAGGCAAAACACGGTGAAAAATCATATCTTGGAATGGAATCTCATTGTTATGGAATGGCTGAAACACGTGCAGTGGGAAGAGCCTCGGCAGCTTGGTATATGGTAGGGGATCCATCTGCAGAAGAGATGGAATCCATTCCAGAAGAATCAATTCCTCATGATATCACAAGGGCATGCAAGTGTGGTGATGGAGCGACTTTCAAAAACAGCAGGTGCACCAAATGCAACGGAGTGAAAATATGAACAAAAAATGCTACAGCAATCCAGAGGTTGAATGTTAGATGGCAAAATCAATGAAGAAGGAATCTTTAACATTATTCCAGTCAAAAGATTACAAACCAGATCCAGGCTATCCCAACGCTAAAAGAGTTAGTCTTATGTTTTGGAAATGTCAGAAATGTAAAGACCATAAAATGGATATTGATCTTTATACCGATACTGGACTTTGTGGTGATTGTCAATTTACTGAATGGAATATACGAAGAAATTTGGAGCAAAAGTCTTGACACTTTCAATGAACGAGAATTGTCTTTCTTGTGATTGTCTATTAGATGATTATGATTATGGTCATTTATTATGTAAGAGGTGTAGAACTAAATGAGAAATCAATCACAGATTAATCAATCAACAAGTAAGAAACAAGGATATTATTGTCCAAATTGTGATAGAGTATTAGACCATTTATTTAAGAATGTGTATCATTGTTTTGTTGAAAATAAAGAGTTTGTTGTTAAATGTAGCATAACCGAAAGGAGATCCACCTAATTGACTGATCAATTATTATGCCAACTTGATTTGAAATCACATGAACTCTATGCAATACACAAAGGATTAGAATTACTCAGAAAACAAAATCATACATTTCTCACAGATGATGAAGTTTCAATACTTAGTGAGGATATTAGAAGGGCATCAAACCAAAATCTTG
>Ga0114931_10007312_pt1 | contig 13487 bp, 11 predicted proteins | sample 2SBtaG_FD_89579 | JGI IMG/M metagenome (GOLD analysis project Ga0114931, IMG submission 89579) | Deep subsurface microbial communities from Kolumbo volcano to uncover new lineages of life (NeLLi) - 2SBTROV14_V59a metaG | ecosystem: Environmental > Aquatic > Marine > Volcanic | place: Kolumbo... | reverse complement strand
GGTCCCGTCCTCGTGAACGAATTCGCGAAGCTCCCCGAGGGAGCGGCACTGGAGGAGCTTCTTGACGGGGACTCCGAGAAGTTCCTCCGCCCGACGGTTGGCGAGGCGGATGCGCCCCGAGGCGTCCTGCAGAACCAGGCCTTCCTGCATGGCGTCGACGGCGGTGCGGAACCGTTCCTCGCTCTACTTCACGCGGGATTCGGCGCGGGTGCGTTCGGTGATGTCCCGGGAGTTCAGGAACACCATCGGCCCCCCGTCCCCCGCGGAGACGCTGTTCGCCACCGCTTCCAGGTGGCGCCAGGTTCCGTCCTGGTGGTGCATGCGGAATCGGATCGCCGGGGCCACCCCCGGGTTCTCCACCGCGCAGGCGAGATAGTTCCGGAAGCGCGCCTGGTCCTCCTCGTGGAGGAAGTCGAGGATGCACTTTCCCATCTGTTCGGTGGGGTCGTACCCCAGGACCTTGGTTACCGAGGGGCTCACGTACCCGATGAATCCCTCCCGGTCGAGGGAGGTGATGATGTCCGATCCCCCCTCGATGAGCGACCGGAAGCGTTCCTCGCTGTCCCGCAGGGCGTCCTGGGATTCTCGGCGTTCGGTGATGTCGCTCAGGATTCCCATGGTTCCCTGGATGTTGCCGTCGTCGTCAAAAATGGGTTGGTTCTCGACGGCGGCCCAGAAGGTCTGACCGCTCTTGCGGTAGCACAACAGCTCCGAGGTGCACCCCTCATTGTGGTCGAGGTGCTTCACGATGGTCCCCACCGTCTCGGCGTTCGTGTCCGGACCGAAGAAGATGTCGTGGGCCCGGCGTCCGCGGACGTCGGCGAGAGAGTAGCCGGTCATCCGCGCGAGGGCGTCGTTGACCCATTCGATCCGCCGGTCGGCACCGGTGAGGAACACGCCGTTGTGGGTGCGGCTCGCGACCAGGGAGAGTTTGCGGGCTTCCACCTCCCGGCGCTCCAGGCTTGTCGAGACCGTGTCGGCCAAGGTCTCGGCCCGGGTGAGGGAGTTGCTCATGGACCAGAGGGTGTTGAAGATGAGGAAGCTCGCGAAGAGGCCCACCAGAAGCGCCACCCAGGGTTGGGTACGGTTGCCCTGAGCCAGTTCCACCGGGTCCGCGGTGAATGCCAGGAGCCACTCCCCCCGGCCGAAGTTCACGGGGATCGTTTCCCGGAGGGGGCTGGTTCCCAGACCCCGGCCGTCCCACAGGTCCCGGACCGTCGCCACCCCGGGAAGGCTTCCCCAGAACCCCGGTTCGGAGCGCCGGCTCGGCCAGGCGGGGCCGGCGTAGAGAATCCGGTCCGGAGCCGCGGTGGGACCGTCGTAGACGGTGAGGCGAATGTGGTTGAGTTCTCCCGCGTTCAGATCGGCGAAGAGATCCTCGAGGTCGACGATCGCCGCCACCCAGCCGACGTTGGATTTGCGCCGGGCCTCCGGGGTGTCGATCGCACCCCCTTTGCGGTACACGGGGAGATAGAGCGCCGCGTCCACCGTCTTGCTGGAATCGGCGCCATAGACCAAAGGACCGCCCACGATCGCCTCCGCCGTGCCGAGGGCGGTCTCCAGGGGCTGGCGTCCCCGGGCGTCGGAACCGAAGTCGTAGCCCGCCAGGTCCTTCGGTCCCTCGGGATCCACGTAGGTCGCGACCATGTAATCCCTGGCGCGGGTCTCGGGGAAGACGCGAAAGTGTGGTCGTCCATCGGCCCGCACGTGGTTTCGAAAGCGCCTCAGCCGGGACCGCGGCACATGGGAGATATAGGTCACTCCCCGCAAGCCCGGATAGCGATTGTCGTCGAGGGTGCGGCGGACGAAGGTCTCCCACTCCGAGCGAGCGACCCAGTTGTCGACGGCAAAGAGACCGCGGCAGGCGAGCAAGGCGTCCTCGTAGCGGTCGAAGCGATCGAGAACCGTGCTCCGTGCCTGGTCGATGCCCAGACTGAAGCGATTCTCGGTTTCCTGGGCCAGCCCCGAGCGGGACATGTGCCAGAAACTGCCGGTAGCGGCGAGCGCCAACGCGAGAAGCACCCAGGCGATCACGGGGGGTCGTGTCCTGGGGGCAAGAAGTACCGTGCGTTGGTTGGCCACCTGGCGCTGCCTCACTTGGTTTCCAAACTCGTTCGGCCGAACGATTTGCCGGATCGGACCCTCCGTCCTGAGGGGTCTCCTCGATCTTCCTCGTTCTGTTGTCGGCTCGCGGCGAAGGCGGCTTTAGAGAGGCGTGGAAGATATATCGTGAGAATTAAGATAAACAAAATGAGGGGACAGGCGCCGAAGCGTCTGTCCCCTCGGGGATGTCCACCCGGATGCGCTCCGCCCCGAGAGACTGGACGCAAGACCAAGAGGCGAGCCGGTCGGAGTCCGCAAAACCGGGTTGCCTAGCCCTCCGAACTCGGACCACGGTGCAAGGTCACGGTTGTTCGGTTCAGATTCGATTTCGGAAGGCGTCGGCACTCCGATTGGGGGAGGACCTCCTGGAAAAGAACGCGTCGTCGATCGGGTTGTTCAGCTCCCGTGAACCGACAGACTCCGGACCCCGATGATCCAAAACCGGTCGTCAAGAGGACGGTATCGGATCGGGGCGGGAGCCATGGCTGCATGCGCCGGTATCCCGGGTCGTTCTTCTCCATTCAACGGGTAGGACGGGAGCGGCCAGGGGGGGTTACGGGTTCCGGCCTTGAAAACCCTTGGAGGAACCCTCCGAATCGGGCATGATCGGACACGGGTAGCCCGCCCGTGCCGGACAATCGACAACCCGGTCCACCCTCCCATAACAATCCGGCGCCGGCGTGTAACCGTGGGGACTTCCGCTCGTCTCAGGTTGTAGCGAGCCTGGACGGTCGGCATCATGAGTCCCCCCTCGATTCGTTGCGGTTCACCTCAACCATGCGGGGACTTGTGCCTGGACTCGGCAACTGGAGCAATCCGGGCGAGGCGTCCGGCGAGGATTCTCGCCTGCTTCGTGAGGCTCGTGACGGATGTACTCGTGCGTTCGGCTCCCTGGTCCGGCGCCATCAGGACGCGATCTTCGGACTCGTGAGCCGGATGGTGCGCGACCACGCCGTGGCCGAGGAATTGACCCAGGATGTTTTCCTGAAAGCGTTTAGGAAACTGGATGCGTTCCGAGGCGACGCCAAGTTTTCGACCTGGCTCTACCGGATCGCGGTCAACGTTTGTCACGATTATCGTGCCAGCGTCACCGCGAGAATCCGCCGGGAAGAAATGAGTCTTGAGGCGGGATCGGTCAAGGTCATGGCCTTGCCGGCTCCCGGCGCTCGGCCGGACGACCAGACGATCGCCCGCGAAATGGCGGGGGCGTTCCAGGCGTGCCTGGATCGGCTGAATGAGCCCTATCGGGGGGCATTTGTTCTCCGGCACCAGCAGGGCCTCGGGTACGACGAGATCGCCTCGGTGCTCGGGATCAGCCGGAGCAACGCCAAGGTTCGGGTACACCGGGCTCGAGAGATGATTCTCGGGCACTTGAGACGAATGGGACACGATGTCTGACGCAAACGAGCCGGTTCGGCTCGACCAGCGCATACAGGATTACCTTGACGGGGAACTCTCCGCTTCGGAAGCTGCTGCCTTCGAAGCGGAACTGCGGACCGATGCCGGTTTGGGGAACCGGGTTGCAGCTCTGCGTGGAATGGCTATTTGGTTCCGGTCGACTCGGGACGCAGCCCCGTCTTCTTTGGCCTCCACCGTGGAGCGTGCTCTCGAGGCCGAGCGCGCCTCCACGGCGGACGCCTCGCCCGCCGCCGAGCCCCTGCGGCTCATTGCTGACCCCCCGTCCGGGCCCTCCCGCCGTCCTTGGGCCCGGGTGGTCGGCGGTCTCGCCGCCGCCGCCGTCCTGGGGCTGCTCCTGCTGAACTTCGCCGACCGCACTCCCCGGGCGACCCGGGGACCCTCCGTCTCCCCTTCGGAGACGGCCCTGGTGCGCTATACTTTCCAGTACCGAGCCCCCGACGCCGGTCAAATCTGTCTGGCCGGGGATTTCAACAACTGGAAGGTGTGTGAGAGCGAACTCACCCACGTCGGAGAGGATCTCTGGACCATCGCGCTCGAACTCCCCAGGGGTCGCCACGAATACATGTTCGTCGTCGACGGACAGTGGCGGACCGACCCCGGGGCGATGCTCTTCAGCGACGACGGGTTCGGGAACAAGAACGCCGTAATCAATCTCTAGTCCATCGTTTGGGCAGTCCCGGAGTCCCCCCTTTCCGGCTTTTGCTCCTGATCCTGATCGGACTCGCGTCCTGGCTTCGGTTCGCCGAGGCGGGTCCGCGGGTCCGTCTGTCCGCGAGCTTCAGCGCCGGCCACGACGACCAGGTCCTGGCCGAGCCCGAGCGCCGGGGCGTCGTGGAGCCCCTGGCCGAACAGTTCGGGGTGGCCTCCGGACGGCTCTCCCTCAAGTGGCGGGGGGTTCCTCTCGCCGACCGGGTTCTGGTTGTCACCGAGGTCTCGGGGACCCGCTACGGCTCCGAAGGCGTGGGCGACGACGCCGGAATCCGGGCCTTCGGGAGTTTTCGCCGTCCCCTGGACGCCCATTTCGTCCTCACCGGGGACGCCTCCTGGTGGCAGTTCCGCCGGGACCGGCTCGACGACTTCAACGTGGACTTGGGACGCCTCGGTGGTCGTCTGGCCTGGGCTCCCTCCGCTCCCTGGATCGTCTCGTTCAGCGCGCGCCGCTACTGGGTGGACTTCCCCGATCGGATGATTCTCCCCGATACCACCCGGGTGGGCGGCGACGGAGACGTCACCGTGACCCCGGTCGCTCCCCAGGCGGAGGCGGACCGTCAGGCCGACGTCACCCTGGGAATCCTGCGCCGTCTCGGGGCCTCGGCCTACATCGCCGGCGAGGCGGCTTATCGGAGGAGCGAATCCAACGAGGAGAACGTGGAGTATCGGGGACCGGTGGGAACCCTGCGTCTGGGCAAGTCCCTGACCGGCGGGGCATCGGTCTCGGGGTATGTGGCCTTCACCCACCGCACCTTCGACCGGGACTACCTGCTCGGGGGATCCGGGTCCCCGGTCCGGATCGCCAAGCGACGGGATTCTACCTGGCAGTTCGGTTTTTCCCTGGAGCGTCCCCTGACCGGGCGCACGCGCTTTTTCGCCGACGGCTCCTGGCTCGACCAGAGCTCCACCATTGCGGACTTCGCGTTCGACCACGCCCGGTTTTCCCTCGGCATTTCGGTGGATCTCTGGAACAGTCCCCTCCGGAGGACGGCTCCGATGGGTGAGCCGGCCGTCCAGCCTCCCCTGGCTCCTCGGGAAACCCGGGGCGGGGTGCGTTTCCGGTTCCTGGACCCCGAGGCGACCGCCGTCTCCCTGGTAGGCGACTTCAACGGGTGGGACCAGGATCGGTCGCCGATGGTGTCTCTGGGCGATGGGGTCTGGCAGATCGTTTACCCGGTGGAGGCCGGAATCTGGCGTTACGCCTTCATCGTGGACGGCGCCTGGCGGCGCCCCCCGAATGCCCCACGCTACGAGGCGGACGGATTTGGAGGAGAGAACGGCGTGTTCGAGGTTTCATCTCACCCGGTTCGTGAAACACACGGTGTAACTAGCTATCCGGACCGGCGTCTTAAAGACCAGAGCCCTGACCCCGGTGCGGGCGGACGAAACTGAGGGACGTCGGTTTCGTGCCCCCACCGTTCGAGAGGAAAAAAACGTGCATTTTCGTGTAAGACTTAGCCGCACAAGAAATTGCATAGCTATCGGCCATCTTGACGATCCGGCGGCGATCCGGATCGGAGTCGCGTTGGTGAGTCTCGGTCTGGTGCTCGGCCTTGCCATCCCTCCGATGGCTGCGGCCACGCCGCTCCCTGTGTTTGCCTCGGCTCCTGCCTTCGCCGCTGGCGCCGGGGGACCGACCCTCGGCGAGGCTCTGGATCTTTACAAGGCACCCGAATTGTCGGCCCCCGCTGCCCGGGCCGTCGCCGCCGGCGTCGACTCCGACTTGCTGGCCGCGGTCCTCATCGCGGCCCGGGACGCGAAACTGCCCGCTGGAGATGCGGCGGCGATCCTCGACCAGGCCGCCCGGGTTGCGGACGAAGGACTCCCCCTGGAACCGGTTCTAGGTCGCTACCTTCAGGGCTTCGCCAAGGGTGTGGCCTTTCCCCGGATCCTTGCGGCTGCCTCCGGTGTCCTGGACCGTCTGGAGAAGGCCGAAGCGCATCTCGCGGAAAGCGTCCCCGGATTCCGGGAAAGCTACGACGAGGAGATTCGCAATCGCATGGTGGACCGGGCGGCCTACGCCCTCGAGGTCGGGGTGGAACCCTAGTACCTGGATCGCTCCCTGACCCTGGCGGCGGGGGAGATCGGGACGGCCTCCACCGACTGGTCCCGCGCTCCGGTTCTCGCGCTCAGCTTTCTGGTCTATGCCGGGGTGGACAGCAAAGACTCCTTCGACCTCGTCGCCAGCGCCTGGGATCACGGCTACCGGGGCGACGACCTGGAACGCTTGGGCGAAACCGTGTTGAAGCTCGGTCAGAGGGACCGCTCCCCCAAGGTGATTGTCGACCAGGTCATGACCATGATCGGCCACGAGTCTTCGCCCGATCGCCTGTTCCGGGATCTGGACGCCCTGGACGGCCAGGGAGACGGCTCGACGCCGCCCGGCGCGGTTCCGGTGGATGACCCGGGCCGGCGCCGGCAGGTTCCTGGAGAACGGCCGGACCAGGGAATCAACCGGGGCTCCAACAACTCCAACAATCGAGGGTCCCCCGGCCAGACCAACGGGAGCGGTCACTAGCTTTTCGGGTTCCCCCGCCGCCGAGCGGGCGGCACGGTCCTACCGTCCCAGGAGATCTCTCGCGATCGCGCCGAGTTCCACCAGGTCCACCGGTTTTTCGAGGACCCGATGGACGCGGAGATCCCGGATCTGCTCCTCGTAGGAATCGCGGAGGTTGCCGCTCACCACCACCAGGGCCGCCTCGATGCCCCGCTCCCGCATGCGCCGCATCACCTCATCCCCTTGGATGTCCGGCAGGTTGATGTCGACGAAGGCCAACTCGAAGCGCTCGCGGCCGGCGATCTCGAGGGCCGCGGCCCCGTCGGCAGCCCCGAGCACCTCGTAGCCGAGAGTCCCCAGGTAGTCCTGCAGGAGGAGCCGCATCGTGGGTTCGTCCTCGATGACGAGAATCCGGCCCGGGGCGGTGCTCACGCCGCCTCCCGCGCGTCGGGCTCGGCGCCGGCCAGGGGAAATGAGAGTTCCACCGTGGTGCCCTGTCCCGGGGTGCTGCCGACCTGGATCGCGCCGCCGTTGGCCTCGATCAGGGAGCGGACGATGCACATGCCGAGACCGGTGCCTTGGGTTCCCTTGGTGGTGAAAAAGGGATCGAAGATCCGGGCGAGGGCCTTTTCCTCGATCCCGGTTCCGTTGTCGTGGACACGCAGCACCGCCCTGTCGCCCAGCCGCTCGGCTTCGAGGCGAATCTCGGGCGTTCGATCCTCGCACGACTCCAGGGCGTTTTTGAGAATGTTCACGAAGACCCGGCGGAACTGCTCCGGATCCAGGCGGACCGGCAGGGGGGCGCTGTCGGCGAGCCGTACCGCTTCCAGAATGCCTCCGGCCTGCAGCAGCTCCCGGTGCTCCAGGCGCAGCTCTTCGGCCAGCTCGTCGACGAGGTGGGCGAGATCCGTCTCGCGGGGATCGGGCTCCTGGGGCCTCGCGTAGTCCAGCACGTCGCGTACCAGGACCGCCAAACGGTCCACCTCTTGGACGATCCGCGGCGCGAAGGTACGGATCCGCTCGGTGTGATCCTCGTCCAGGGTGAGGAGCTGGGCGAAGGCCCGAAGCGGGGCCAGGCGGTTCTTGAACTCGTGAGCAATTCCCGCGTTCATGGTACCGAGGGTGATCAGGTGGTTCGCCCGTCCCAGCTCCTCCTGGAGGGTCCGGATCTGGGTCACGTCCCGGTACTCGATCAGGAGCTTCAGCTCCCCGTCCAGGTCGAAGAGCGAGCCGTTGGCGTTGCAAATTGCCGTGGTGCCGTCCGCCCGGCGGACTTCGGTCTCGATGGTTCCGGGAACGGTCCGTCGCACGAGGCTGCGATAGTAGGCTTCCATGTCCGCCCGAGCCGCTTCGGGGTGGATGTCGAGAAGCCCCGCCGGATTCTCCGCGTTCGGCCGGATCCCCATGAGCGTCCGGGCCCGGGGGTTGGCCATCACGATTTCCAGGGTGTCCATGGAGGCGAGGAGGATCGCGTCGGCGCTGCGCTCGAAGAGCATCTGATAACGGGCCTCGGAACGACGCAGGGTCTCCAGATCGGTGAGATCCTGCAGGGTGACGAGGATCTCCTCGATCTCCGCCTTCGGGTTCTTGACCGGAAATGCCGAAATATAGTAATGCCGGGTCACCCCGCGCAGGGTCCGGGTGCGCTCCTGGTGGCAGGCCTCCCCGGTTTGCAGCACGATCTTCGTGGGGCAGTCGGGGCAGACGCCCGAGGAGCCGCAAAGACGGTTGCAATGGCCCCCGCGAAGGAACACGGGGTTGTCGCCCCCGCCGAAGTGGCGGGTGACGGCGGGATTCACCCAGCGGATGTGATAGTCGGGCCCCATGACCAGCGCCCCCGCCTCGGACTTGCCGAGGAGTGCGGCCAGTTTCTGGCGCTCCCGTTCCAGCACTCGGATCTGGCCGTCCATGGTCTCGAACCAGCGGGCGTTCCTGCGAAGCTCGACGTCCATCTCCCGACGGGTGCAGAGCTCCGCGACCCGAATCCCCAGGAAGGCGGCCATGGCTTCGATGCGTTCCCTCGTCTCGGGAGAGGGTTCACTCGAGCGGACCAGCAGCATCCCCCGGGGGCCGTTTGCCGAGGGGATGTCGACGCAGAGCCAGGGACACTCCGGATCCGAGGCGCCTTCCGCCCGCGACGGCAAGTCTTCGGTGTCGCCTCCCCCGAGAGGGATCTCCCGCAATCCCTCGGCGGAACCGCCCCAGGCGAAGACCGTCGACGGTTCCAGGCACCGGAGGCGGAGGTATGCTTCGGCGCCCCCGCTCAGGTCCGCGACCACCTCCAGAAACGCCCCGGCGAGACTCTCCAGATCCTCGGCGGCCAGGAGCGGCACCCAGGCGGTGTCGCGTCGATCAGGCGCCATGGCCGGTGTTGTTTCTCGCGTCGTAGAGCGCCGCCAAGCAGTCGGCGACGATTTGCACTTCTCCCTCGATTCCGCCTCCGAAGGCGTCCACGTCGTGACTGTCGATGTCGATCTGGCCGTGGATGGTCTTCCCCGAGCGGATCAGGACGACCAGCTCGGAGCGGGTCTCGGTGCTGCAGGCGAGGTAGTTGTCGAGGCGGGTCACATCGGGAATGTTCTGGTTGCGCTCTTCTTTGACCGCGGTGCCGCACACCCCTTCGCCCACGCCGATGAACACGTGGTCAGTGGGGGCGCCGATGAAGGGTCCGAGGCGGAGCATGCCGTCGGGAAAGAGCTCGTAGATGCCGGTCCAGTGGAAACACGCCTCGGCTTCGTGAACCAGCTCGACCGACCGGCGGAGGAGGGTCGCGAACTCGGTTCCCTCCTCGGCGGCGCGGTTCAACGCGGCGCAGATATCGCTGCCGTTCATTTGGATCTCCTTCCAGGCCTCGGGAATGAGGCGGCCGGTGGCCGGGTCACAGTCCTCTCGGTCCGGTTTTCGGCCGCGGGACGCTCGAACTTAGCCGGGATCGCCGTCCGGAAGCCTCCGGCAGGGCGGCCACAGCGGCTCTATCCTATTGTGGGGTCGCATTCTAGGGCAAGAGCAGCGGAGCACGACCGCCGGGGGAGGACCCCCCGTTCAAGGGGGTCATCTCCCGGCCGCAGTTCTGGTACACTCCACTGCCGCTTTAGAGCCCATCACTCATGATGACTTCATCCTTTCGAGGAGGAGATTCCTTTCCCATGGCCTTCGATGTTTCGTTAGCTCGCGGACAGTTTCCGGCCCTGTCCGGCGAGTGGATCTACATGGACAATGCCGGCGGTACCCAAGTTCCCTTCCAGGTGGCCGAAGCGGTGCGCGAGCATCTGCTTCACGCCAACGTCCAGATCGGCGCCACCTACGAGCCTTCGGTGAAGGCTTCGGCCACCGTCGCCTCGGCGCGCCGGATCGCCGCCGACCTGGTCGGGGCCGACCCCGGCGAGATCGTTTTTGGTCCCAACATGAGCTCCCTTTTCCGGATGCTGGCCCTGGTGCTGAGCGAAATCTGGGATCCGGACGACGAGGTCATCGTGACCCAGGCGGAACACGAGGCCAACGTCGGGTGCTGGGAGTACCTGGCCCAGTTCGGGATCGTGGTCAAGACCTGGGAAATGGATCCGGATACCTACACCTTCGACACGTCCCGCCTGGTGGATCTCGTCACCGACAAGACCCGTCTGATTGCCGTGCATCACACGAGCAACGTCTTGGGGAACATTTTGGCCATCAAGGACGTGCTGAAGCTCACCAAGGGCTGCGGCGCCTACCTGTGCGTGGACGGAGGGCAGTACGTGCCCCACCGCATGACCGACGTGAAGGATCTCGACGCCGACTTCTACCTCTTCTCCACCTACAAGGCCTTCGGCCCGCATATGGGCGTACTCTACGGGAAGCGCGAGGTGCTCGAGGCCATCCCCCGCTGGAGCCACTTCTTCGTGGACGATGACGACGTTCCGGCGAAATTCGAGCTCGGCAGCGGGAACTACGAGGGCGCGGCGGGGCTGCTCGGCCTGGAAAAATATTTCCGGGCGGTGGGGATGTCCCTGAAGGAACCCTTCCGGGACGTGGTCACGAGTGTCTACAAGGGCTTTCAGGATCACGAGACCGCGCTCGCCAAGGAGCTTCTGAACTATCTCGGCAGCAAACCCCGGGTCACGGTGGTGGGGGAATCCGACCCCCGGCTCCTGGGGGAGCGGCTGCCGATCGTCTCGTTCCTGGTGGACGAGACCGATCCCGAGGAGCTGGTGCGGGAGATCGACAAGTCCCGGATCGGGGTGCGCTGGGGCCATTTCAATGCACCGCGGCTTCTGGACGCCCTGGACTACCTCCAGTACAAGGGGGTGATCCGGGTGAGTCTGGCTCACTACAACACGATGGACGAGGTGGAACGGCTGAAGAAGGCGCTCGATCCCCTCCTGTCCTGAGTCGATGCGAGACCGGCGGCCCGGCGCCGCCGTGATTCCGGATCTCCGGGGAGGCATGGGATGAAGACGCGACTCGCCGCGGCGGCGGCGCTTTTGTCGGTGGTTTCCGTATTCGGAGGTGACGCCCTGGCAGTCCCGACGTTCCAGGATCGTTCGGAGATCGACGCCCGCTACAAGTGGACGTTGGAGGATATCTACGTCGACGATGCGGCCTGGGAAGCGGACCTCGTACGACTCCGGGAAATGCTCCCCGAGGTCGAGGCCTACCGAGGGCGTCTCGGCGAAAGCGGCGCGGTTCTGCTCGGGGCCCTCGAGACCGCCGACGCTGTCCGGAGCCTCTTCGAGCAGCTCCAGGTGTACGCCTCCATGCGCTACGACCAGGACACCCGGAGCGACACCTACGCCGGGATGCGCGATCGCATCGAGTCCGTGGGAACCCAGGTGAGCGAGAGACTCTCGTTCATCCCCCCGGAGATCATGGCCGTCCCCGAAGCGGATCTCTGGGCGATGGTGGATGCGACCCCGGGCTTGCCCATCTACCGCCACTTCCTGGAGGCCATGCTTCGCGACCGGGACCACGTCCTCGACGCCGAGGGAGAGACGATCATGGCGCTGGCCGGGGATGTGACCGGGAGCTTCCTGAACGTCTTCGGTTCCTTCCACAACGCCGACGTCACCTACGGCACCCTGCTCGACGAGGACGGGAAGGAGGTGAAGCTCACCAAAGGGCTTTACCGCGTCTTCCAGGAATCCCCCGACCGCCGCGTGCGCCGGGAATCCTGGCACCTCTTCTACCGCGCCTACGACGCCTTCGGGCGCACCCTCGCCTCCAACATGTCGGGCAACGTCAAATCCCACGTCTTCAACGCCCGGGCCCGCCACTACGACTCGGCTCTCGAGGCGGCGACCGAGCCCAACGCCATCCCGCCGGAGGTCTACCGGAACCTCATCCGCACCGTGCGCGAGAACCTGGGACCCCTGCACCGCTACGTGGCGCTTCGCAAGGAGCTTCTGGGAGTGGACACCCTCCAGGTCTGGGATATGGCGGCGCCCCTGGTCGAGCCGACCCGGACCGACATTCCCTGGGACGAGGCGGTGCAGCTCGTCGAGGACGGCCTCTCGGTTCTCGGTCCCGAGTACATGGAACCGTTCAAGAAGGGGCTCGCCTCGGGGTGGGTGGACGTCTACGAGACTCCCGGCAAGCGGAGCGGCGCCTACTCCTGGGGTTCCTATACCACCAAGCCCTACCTGCTGCTCAACTACCGAGGCACTCTCGACAATGCCTTCACCCTGGCCCACGAGATGGGCCACTCCATGCATTCCTACTTCACCCGCGCGAACCAGCCCCACGTCTACGGGGACTACTCGACCTTCGTCGCCGAAGTGGCCTCGACCACCAACGAGGCGCTTCTCATCGAGAAGATGCTGGAGCGGAGCACGGACCCGAAGGAGCGGCTCTTCCTGCTCAACCACTACCTGGAACAGATCCGCGGCACGTTTTTCACTCAGGTTCTCTTTGCCGACATCGAGCTGCAGATGCACGAGGCGGTGGAGCGGGGAGAACCGCTCACCAAGGAATCCCTGGACGCGATCTACAACGATACCTACGCGGTGTACTTCGGGCCCGCGCTTCATATCGATCCGCTCAACGGAGCCGCCTGGAGCCGGATTCCGCACTTCTACTACAACTTCTACATGTACCAGTACGCCACCTCCTACGCCGCCGCCACCGCCCTGGCGCATTCGATCCTGGAAGAGGGAGACCCGGCGGTCGGGCGGCTGCTGACGTTCCTCAAAAGCGGCAGCAGCGACTACCCGATCGAGGTGCTGAAGCGGGCGGGGGTGGACATGACCACGCCGCAGCCGATTCTCGACACGATCGCCGTCTTCGACCGGCTCCTGGATCGCACCGAGGCCTAGTTGGCGGGGGCGCGCTAGAGACCCGCCGCCCGCGCGAGCAGCCCATGGCGCGTTTCTTTCCCGCCACCCTCGACGACCGCTCCCCGTCTCCCGTCGAGGAGCGCTTTTTTGCCCGGCTCCGCCGGACGCTCGGGGAGCAGGATGCGGTCTGGTACCGGCCGCTTGTCCACGAGGGGGGCGCCGTTCTTCGCCCGAGTTTCATCCTCGCCGGACCGGCGTGGGGGGTCCTGGTCCTGATCCTCGAGGACTGGTCTCCGGCCATGATCGAAGGCGGAGGCCGACGCACGGTTCGCCTGCGCGCGACGGCGGGAGAGGCCCGGCGTCCCTCCCACCCGGCACGCCGGGCGGAGGCGGCGGCGGAGCGCCTCGCCCGGCTCCTGGCGGCCGCTCCCGGTCTCGGGGAGACCCGGGGACCGCGCCGGGGGGAACCGGTCTTGCCGGTCGCCGAAGGCGTGGTGCTCGCGGGCTTC
>Ga0114931_10007311_pt1 | contig 13487 bp, 14 predicted proteins | sample 2SBtaG_FD_89579 | JGI IMG/M metagenome (GOLD analysis project Ga0114931, IMG submission 89579) | Deep subsurface microbial communities from Kolumbo volcano to uncover new lineages of life (NeLLi) - 2SBTROV14_V59a metaG | ecosystem: Environmental > Aquatic > Marine > Volcanic | place: Kolumbo... | reverse complement strand
TCCCTGGGAAATCTTTTCGGTTTAATTGATATTTCAGCAAAACTGGAACGTCGTTGGCTCGGCAAAGAATTTATGCCTTCTTTCTTTGATCCCTTTTATGAAATCTATCGTTTCCAGATCGAGAACGGCGTCGAGCTTCATAAAACGGATGAACTGATTGGGCTGGCTGAAACAAAAGGCGTTTTCGGCGGACTTTATGGCGGATTGCTGGGCAACAAAGTACGCTTGCTGGGCATGTTTTCCCGTCTTGATGAGCAAAAGCAAAGCGGCGCTCTTCACCTCGCCGCCGATGCACCCGATGCAGTCCCGGCTGTTGCCGCGCATGCAACTTATGATAAATTGGGTGTAGAAACAATTGATGATGTGCTTACCCTGGATAATCGTAGTGTGGCAAGGGTTGGACTCGGTTATAAAATTAAGCCGTATCTGATTTTATATATGGATTACATCTGGACATTTGTTGAAACAGAACCCGGCAGTCGCGTTTATAAACCACAGGAAAGAATTGAGCCCAAGCTCGTTTTTGCTTACCACTTTTAGTTGGTTGGTATGCCGAAACCCGAAACAAGAAATCAAGGCCGCATTATTGCTTTTCTGCAAAATGCGGCCCTTTCATTTTTGCGCCAGTTCGTCGATTTCATTTATCCGCCTTACTGCATCCTCTGCGAATCATATCTCCAACCCTTTGAAAACATTGTTTGCCAAAAATGTTGGTCTCGGCAACAAAAGTTAGAAATTCCTTTTCTTGCGTGCGATCAATTGAAAAGAAAACCCGGGGAGAAATGGTGGCTTGACGGTTCTCTCGCTCTCTTTAAATATAGCTCCGCAACACAGCAGCTTGTTCACTACTTAAAGTACAAAAGATTTACGAAACTCGCGAAACCATTTGGCCGCGATATGGCAAAAGTGCTTGCCGGGGAGCCCTGGCTGGAAACTATCGATGCCATGATTCCTGTTCCACTTCATCCGAAACGTTTGCGAGAGAGGGGCTTTAACCAATCATATCTCCTGGCAAAAGCTGCCGTGGATCAACTGAAAATAAAAGTTTGGGATGATGCTCTCATCAGAACCAGATACACACAACCCCAGGCAAAAATGCAGAGAGAAGAGCGTCTTCGGAATGTCACAAATGCTTTCAAGTTCAATTCAGCCGCAAGTGTCGAAAACAAAAATGTTGTACTCGTCGATGATGTCTTTACAACCGGCAGTACGATGAATGAATGTGCCCGCATTCTACGCATGGCTGGAGCAAAGAAAGTGACAAGTCTGACTATCGTACGCGTTTGAGTGTCCTGGTCTGAGGAAAGTGTGGCGTGCAGTACACAATGTGGCATCAAGGCACCGGTTTGTTGTCTTTTTCGTTGCCCGGCAAAAACAATGTAAAAATTGCTGTCGATAAAAATACTGTAAAAATAGAATGTTATGAAAGAACTCTGTCGTTAAAAACAGGCGTTATTGTGGTATGATAATTGAAATGAGAAAAAATCTCAGGATGAAGGTGAAAAAAAAGATTAGCAATGTTTTGTATGAAACTACAGGAGTCCAGCAGTTGCAAAGAATAGAACCGGATACAACGGACTTTACGGAATTCACCGAGTGGCTGTCAAATTCCTTTAAACATCCTTCAAAAACGAGCATCACATCCAGAATACTAAAACATCAAGACGTCATTGTAGCAACGAATGAGCCGAGCACCGAAGAACCGCCGGAAGAATTAGATACAGTAAATCAGAAACCGGAGCTCAAATATATTCGTGACGATGATATGATAACTGGCGTAGAAATCACCTGTTCTTGTGGTGAGGTTATTCGCCTGAATTTTGCCTATGCGTTTAAAAACGCTGATCAAAACTGATTTTCTTTTTTTCCAGACCCGATTGAGAGGCATGCAAGGCACAAAGAAGTTCACACCCGGGTAGCTCTAAATTCCAATTCATTTAAACACATTTATTCACATATTTTGCAATTGTGTGAAATCACGAATTATCATTTCATTCTTTCAAGTAAAAGAATTTATGGTCGATAGCGCAAAGATAATGAGCGATTCCAAACTTTATCTCGAAGCCGATGAGCTTGATAATGGCAGTGTCTTGTCACAAATGGCCGCGACAATTGCTGATGAGATCAGAAATCCGCTGGCAGGCATTGCAAGCACCGTCTCATTATTAAAAGAAGATATGCCGGACAGAATGGATGATGCGAAATTAAAAACCATTGATTCATGCATACGGAGAATTGATAGTTTTATAGAAGATTTATATTTATTAACCCGGCCAATAAGCCCCGGATTTATGCTTATCGAATTGACGGAATTTGTAAGGCAGGTCGTAGAGCAGTATTTTTCTTCAGAAAATATCAACTATCATTTCATCAGCGATGATGAAAAAATGAGTGCAAACATTGATATGATTTTGCTGCAAAATGCACTTTATAACATTCTTGATAATTCTGTTTATGCTCTTGGGCAGGACGGCGAAATGTGGATCAGTGTGGAAAGAGAAACCACTGATCACGACGATAACAAGGCACGAATCACCATTCGTGATACGGGAACCGGAATGGATAAAAAAGTTTTCAGAAATCTTTTTGTTCCGTTTTTTACAACCAAACATGAAGGACGCGGTTTGGGCCTTGTTATTGCGCGAAACTATATCCATTTTCATGGCGGTACGATTCATATCGAAAGTGAAAAAAATAAAGGTACACTGGTCAAGATAAATTTACCAATTTTTGCGGGAGGTGACGATGCAGGGACGTGGAAATATATTGGTAGTTGAAGATGATCCAATTGTAAGACAGTTCCTTGAAATTGCAATAAAAGAAACCGATTGTACAATTACCAGCGTATCCGATGGGAAACGCGCTCTGAATGCATTGGAAAATCAGCAATATGATCTTGTTTTTACAGACCTGAAATTGCCGCAGGTCAGCGGTTTGCAGGTGTTGGAATATGTGAAAAAAAGAAATCCAAATACGGATGTTGTCATTGGCACGGGTTACGGCTCTATTGAGACGGCAGTGGAAGCCATGCAAAAAGGTGCTTTCAATTATCTGACCAAACCCTATTCCATGAAAGATATACATTCCGTCATTCGGCAGGCGCTCAGTTTTCGGAAAAAGAATAAAGATAAAAATAATAATGATGATATAAAAAAGAAGCTAGACCATCTGGGCAGAGCGGAGCAAATGAAGAGGATTATTGACCTCATCTCCAAGGTTGCGCCCACTCGTGCGACGATTCTGGTTGAAGGTGAAACGGGTGTTGGGAAAGAGGTTGTGGCGGATGCAATTCACCTTGCGAGTGATCGTAACAAAGGTCCTTATGTTAAAGTTAACTGCGCCGCTCTGCCAGATACTTTAGCTGAAAGTGAACTTTTTGGATATGAAAAGGGCGCCTTTACCGGCGCTCAACTGCGAAGAAAAGGCCGCTTTGAAGAAGCAAACGGCGGCACGCTTTTGCTGGATGAAATCGGTGAGCTTAGTTTGCCTATGCAGGCAAAACTGCTGCGGGTTTTGCAGAGCAAAAGTTTTGAAAGATTGGGAAGCAATCAAAATATCCGCGTTGATGTTCGGGTGATAGCGACAACAAATCGTGATTTGCGCAAGGAGGTTATGGAAGGACGCTTTCGCAAAGATCTTTATTTTCGTTTAAATGTCGTCAAAATTAATGTTCCACCTTTGAGAGAGCGCGGCAAAGATATTCGTTTCCTCATTGAAAATGTTTTTCAAAAAGTCTGTATGGATTTTGGAATGAACAAAAAACTCTCGTCCAGAGCAATGGACAGACTTGTCCATTATAACTGGCCTGGAAATGTGCGTGAGTTGGAAAACACTCTGGAAAAAGCCATTGTGACATCCAACGACGATGTCATTCGCGCTGAGGACCTGCATTTTTCAGACAAGCATGGCGATCTCATTCAGTATCTATTTGAAACCGAAGAGGATTTGACAATTTACGAAGCGGAAAAAAAGCTGATCATGAAAACACTGGAAAAGTACGGTTTCAATAAAAGCAAGACAGCCAACGTTCTTGGTATTACAGCCAAGACCCTCCGCAACAAACTGAATGAATACGGTAATCTTGTAGGGGAAGAAAATACCCATACGGTGTAACTTTTTTCCCTTTTCGGGGATATCTTTAAAAAAAGTCTCATCATTCCTCATTTATAATCATAAATAAAACAATAACTTTTAGGCAAGACGTGTGACCCGCGAATGTGGCACACGTCTTGCCTTTTTAGTATGTGAGTAATAGGTTCAAATGAAAAGGGTTTATTATGTTCGATGGTATTTTTGAAAAACTTGACATTCCGGGATTTTCCCGTTTGCTCAGTGCTTCCGGTGAAAGACAGCGGACAATTGCTGAAAACATTGCCAATATCGCAACGCCGGGATATAAAGCAAAAGATGTCGACTTTTCCAGGATTCTGAAATCGGAAAGCAAAAGGGCTGTCGTCGGTGAGAGAACAGATGCCAGACATATTCCGATTGGGGCGCCTGTGCCTGAGGGCAGGCCGCCCGTTGTAAAGGACCCATCGGCAGAATTGCGCAGCGGTGAAAATAATGTGGATATTGATGTGGAAATGGCCAAGTCTGCCGAGAATCAACTTTATTATTCGGCGACTTCTAAAATGCTGGCCGGCAAATTCAAAGCTTTGCATTTGGTTATTAAAGGCAGATAATAGCTGTGGAGAATTGAAAAATGGGAATCGGAAGAATATTCGGTGTTTTTGATATTAGCGGTTCAGGGCTTTCCGCACAAAGAAAGAATCTTGAGGTGCGAGCAGAAAATCTGGCGAATGCGGAAAGTGTGGACAGCAAAACCGGCAAACCCTATAAAAAGAAGCAAGTACGATTTGTGTCCTATGATGGAAGAAATAGTTTCGCTCGCCTCATCCATCATGCCAAGCTTGCTTTACTGCGCCAGTCCGGTTCTCAATTTCAGGGTTTTCGCTCCTCCCCTGGCGAGGTTGATGAGAGAGGCGTTGGAGCTGAAATTGTTGAATCCGCTCAACAATCCACAAAGCTCGTTTACGACCCTGAAAATCCCTCTGCGAATGAGGATGGCTATATACAAGTTCCGGATATTGATACCATCGGAGAGATGGTTGATTTGATGTCTGCTGCCAGGGCTTACGAGGCGAATGCCACGGTATTGGGTGCTGCAAAGGATATGTTTAAAAAAGCGTTGGAAATCTAACTGAATCTTTAAAGGGAACAGGAATGAAAATAGAGTCGCAAGTTTATACTCGGTACTTGACCGAAACACCCTCTGTCGGAAACCAGAGAGGGGAGAGCAAGGGAATACCGCCGCAAAAGTCGAATGCTGTTCAAAAGTCGATGCAAAAATCGCAGATTCGTGCAACTCACAAAGCGAGTTCCGGGCAGGCGGTAACCGCTTCGCACAAAACGAAAAACAGCATACCTTCAGCGCTGAGCGACGTTATTACAGCAGAGGAAAGAGCCATGCTACAGCAGATATTCCCGGAGAAAGGGGCCAAATGGGGCGAGGCTGCATACAAATCCGCCGATTTTTCTTTAAACAATCTTTCTGTTGGTAAAAAACTGGACTTGATGTCCTGAATGAGAAAGTTAGTCACGGGCTTTAGATTATGAACTCGATTAATTCTATAAACTCTGTTCTGAATCAGCCAGCCTCACCCAAGGCTGATAACAAAGATATTAATAAAAAGGGTGATGGCAGCAGCTTTGGCAAACAAATAAATAAAATGCTGGGCGAAGTTAACGATCTTCAGCTCAACGCCGGAAAAATAGCTGATCAGTTTGCCCACGGTGAAATAGAAGATATCCACGAGGTGATGATTGCGGCTGAAAAAGCAAGTGTTAGCCTGGAATTAGTTCTTGAAGTGAGAAATAAGCTCATCGAAGCGTACCGCGAAATGATGCGGGTTCAAATGTAGTCTTGATTATAATGGGTAAAGAGTAAGGATTTATGGCAGAAATAATTGAAAAGATCAAACAGCGCGCTTTGCTACCGTTTAAAGATTTGTCTTATGCCCAACGTCTGACAATGGCACTTGTTCTTCTGATTACCGTTGCGGGCATGGTCGTGATGATTAAATGGGCAACCCAACCTGAATATGCTGTTCTCGTTTCTGACCTTGACCCGGCAGACGCACAGGACGTTGTTGATGAGTTAGGCAGCAATAATGTGCCTTATAAAATCGTACAAGGCGGCCGGGGTATAATGGTTCCGAGAAAAAAGGTTTACCAATGGAGATTAAAGTTGGCAGCGAAAAATCTACCTGCCAGCACGAACCTGGGCTACGAAATATTTGACAGAAAGGATATTGGCGTTTCAGAATTTGTGCAAAAACTTAATTACCGTCGTGCGCTCGAAGGGGAGCTCGCCCGGACGATCGAATCAATGGCGGAAATCACAAGATCGCGAGTGCACATTGTTCTCCCCAAAACCCGTCTTTTCAAAGAAGATCAGAAAGCCCCGACAGCTTCAATTTTTCTTTCTATGCGAGGCGGATTGAGTTTGACCAATCAGCAAATTAAAGGAATTACGCTTCTCGTTGCCCGAAGTGTTGAAGGGCTGAAACCGGACAACGTAACGATTGTGGATAGCCACGGTAACGTGCTGACAAAGAATAACTCGGCCGATTCTTTTGCAGGACTTCGTGAAGGGCAAATCGATATGAAAAATCGTATTGAATCGTATCTGCAGGACAAAGCGCAGTCGATGCTTGATCGTGTTCTCGGCCCGGGGAATGCCATTGTGCGGGTTACTTCCGATATTGACTTTCGCAAATTTGAAAAAACCAATGAAAGCTATGATCCGGACAAGACTGTTGTATTGAGCGAAGAAATTGAAAATCAAACGGTATCCGATTCAGCATCAAGTGGAGAAAATGGCTCGGAACACACGATCACGAACTATCAGCTTGCAAAATCAGTTGAGCACGAAATTGACCAGGGTGGGAGCATCAAGCGCCTCTCCGTTGCTGTTCTGGTGAATGGTCGTCTGATCGATACGACAACAACGGACGGAAAGAAAGAAAAGATATACCAGCCTCGTTCTGCAGAGGAACTCGCAAAGCTGGCCGCTCTGGTAAGAAATGCCGTCGGCTTGAATGACAGCCGCGGGGATCAGTTGGATATTCAAAATATGCCTTTTGAACAACAGGATTGGCTTGATGATGGACAACCCAAAACTTTTGGCCTCCTGGATAAGTGGGCTCCCTTAATTGAAAAGGGAGTTATTGCACTCATCGTTCTGGTCAGCCTGTTCGTTATGAGATCCAAATTTAATAAAGCGAAAAGGTCTTTAATGGGTGAAAGCGAGCAAGGAGACAGACGTCTACCTTTACCAGCGGGGGAAAAAACGGAGGAGTCAGAAACGGATGAGGAAGCGGAATACAATGCTTTTGAAAAGAAACTTAAAGGGAAAAGTGCATTACAGGAAACGGTTGCCGAATTTGCGACAAGAAATCCAGCCATTGCTGCAAATTTGATCAGATCATGGATAGCGGAGGAGTGAAATGCAAATCGACGAGTATGAAAATATCACAGAGCATGAGGGACTTCGAAAAGCTGCGACTTTAATGTTCGGATTCGGAACCAAAGTTTCAGCACAAATCTTTCGGGAGTTGAGCGATAAAGAACGGGAATATTTGACTCGGGCGATGACGAGCATCGGAACGGTTAAACCTGCAGATATTGATGTCGTCGCCAAAGAGTTTAGTGAAATGATCGTCGCACAGAATTTTATAACCCGGCGCGGTGATGATTATGCAATGGAAGTTCTTTCAGAAGCTTTCGATTCAGATTATGCAAGCCGAATTGTAAAAAAGGTTGGTAGACGATCAACCATGCTCAGCCTGGATGATATTTCCGAGATTGATCCGGACCAATTCATCAGCTTGTTGAAAGATGAACATCCGCAGACTATTGCTTTTATTTTATCACAAATTGACACAGGCATTGCCGGAGATATTGTCTCCAAACTTGATGAAGACTTGTCGAATGATGTCATTGCCCGCATTGCCCAGATGGATAAAATCGAAACAAGACTGGTTACTGATGTGGAAGAAGCCCTTTCGTCAACAATGGATTTAAAAGTTCGCCACTCTGAGGTTGGCGGCATTGACAAGACGGCGGGTATTCTCAATCATGTCAGTCAGGTTATCGAAAAGAGGGCACTGAAAGCGATCAGCGCCCAGGATCCCAGACTTGCTGAAGAAATTGAAAAAAAGATGTTTGTCTTTGATTTGGTTTTGCGTTTGGATGACCGCGATGTCCAACGGTTGCTGCGCGAGGTCGATAATAAAGAATTGGCTATGGCTTTAAAGGTGACCAAACAGGAACTGACGGATAGAGTATTTAAAAATATGTCTGAACGGGCGCGTGAGATGCTTCAGGAAGAAATTGAATATCTTGGGAAAATCAGACTCCGCGAAGTTGAAGAAGCACAACAAAAGATTGCAATGAAAATTAAAGAACTCGCCGAGGCGGGTGAAATTAACATACCCCTTGGTGGGGAGAAAGAAGTCTATGTTTGAGGATACAATCATATTATCAAGGCCCATTAAAAAGGTGGAATGGGTAGAAGAAGAATTTCCTTCATTGGGTGGTGCTCAAGAGCCCATTCCCGGGAATGGACAGGCCGATGATATGCCCATGGATGAAGATGTTTTTCCCCAGGCCGAAAATATTGCGGCTGACCAGGCGCGCTCTATGCAACTGGAAGAAATTCGTGACCTCTTTGAGATAGTCAGCCAATCAGTGGAGAAACATTTCGGGATGTTATCAAGAAGAATGCATACCGTTGAGAATAATGTCATCACTTTAGCTCTGGCTGTGGCGCAAAAAATTATCGACAAAGAACTGGCCGTTAATCCGAATGTGGTTCGCGCAACTGTTGCAAAAGCATTGCAGCGAATTGATGAAGAAACGAATGTCATCATACAAGTGAATCCTGAAGATAAAGAAACCATTGAAAAATATTGGGATGAAATTACCAAGAGCAACATAAGTGGCTGGAAGCTGGAAGCAAAATCCGATATAGGCCGGGGCGGATGTGTTATAAAAAGTGCGAATGAAACCATTGATGCAACAATAGAAAGCCAAATGCGATTGGTTGAACAGGTTCTCGCTGACAGTATAAAGAGTACCATGGCCACAAACGAAGGAGTTGTGCAAATCTGATGCAGAGTATGCAAAACATAATCCCGTTACTTCCTATGCTGAAAGCTCTGGAGACATGTGATACTATTCGCTGCAAAGGTATTGTTACTAATGTTTCCGGTTTGTTGGTCGAGTCGCGAGGACCCAATGTTTCCGTTGGCGATATTTGCTGGATCACATCTCGCGGGGATCATCAGAAAAAGGCAGCACAAGTTGTTGGAATTCGTGGTCATAAGATATTATTAATGCCCTTTGAAGATACAACCGGAATTGGAACAGGTTGTGAAGTCGAGTCCGCGCGCCAGCCAATGTATATTGGGGTGGGATCAAGTCTGTTGGGTCGGGTCATTGACGGATTCAACCGACCGATCGACGGAAAAGGACCTGTTCAGGATTTGTCGCCCGTTTATATCTACCGAGATCCGCCGCCGGCTCTATCCCGGCCCCGCATCACACAGCCATTGACATCCGGGATTCGTGCAATTGACAGTCTTGTTACCTGCGGGGAGGGACAGCGTGTAGGAATTTTCGCCGGCAGCGGCGTTGGTAAAAGTGTCCTGCTTGGTATGATCGCCCGGAACAGTTCTGCGGACGTGAATGTCATTGCGCTCATTGGTGAACGTGGCCGTGAAGTCCGCGAGTTTATCGAACGCGACCTTGGTGAAGAGGGCTTGAAAAAGTCCGTTGTTGTGGTCGTCACTTCCGACCAGGCGGCTGTTTTGAGAATCCGTGGTGCGCTCATCGCCACCACAATTGCCGAATATTTTCGTGATCAGGGCAAAAACGTCGTTCTGATGATGGATTCGGTGACACGTGTTGCCATAGCGCAACGGGAAGTCGGGCTTGCCATTGGCGAACCACCCACGACAAAAGGCTACACGCCATCGGTGTACGCTTTTTTGCCCAAGCTTTTGGAACGAAGTGGAATGTCTGCCAAAGGCACAATCACCGGCTTTTACACCGTCCTGGTTGAAGGTGATGATATGAGTGATCCCGTTGCGGATACTGTGCGCTCTATTCTGGACGGTCACCTGGTTTTATCGCGCAAGTTGGCAAGCAAAAATCATTATCCGGCGATTGATGTTTTGAACAGCGTTAGTCGGGTTATGGTCGATATTGTAGATAAGGAACATCATGCATTGGCAGCAAAGGCCAGGGAAGTTTTGAGCACTTTTGAGGAAGCGGAGGATTTAATTAACATTGGTGCTTATGTGCGCGGCAATAATCCGGCAATAGATTATGCTTTGCGTTATATCGAAAAAGTGCGGTTACATCTGCGTCAGGGTATTTTTGAAAAATCCGATTTTATGGCAAGCAAACAGTCTTTAAAAAACATTTTTTTGAATTGATGCAAATATGAAAAAATTCAGTTTTCGTCTCGAACGCGTTCTTGATACGCGAAAGATAAAAGAAAAACAAAAGCAACGTGAGACGGCGGTTGCGATACGGCTCTTTGAAACAGAAAATGAGCAGCTACAGGAAATGGAAGAAAAAAAACAGACCGCTATTGCTATTTTGAAAAAAATGCAGAAACAGGAATTCAATCCCGGTGTGCTTACACTTTTACATACAACATTGGATGGCCAGACATGGCGATGTCAACAGCAACAAGAACGGGTAAAGATTGCGAGAGTGAAACTGGATCAATCCAGAAAATCTTTGATGCAGGCCAGACGATCCACAAAAGTTGTTGAAAAATTGCGGGAGCGGCGTCATAAAGAATATGTGCAAAAAGTTGAAAAAATTGAACAAAAGACGATCGATGAGGTTGCTGTCATTAAATACGCGACCACAAATTTAAAATAAAAAAAGAAGAATATGGCTAAAGAAGATAGAAAACTTGATGAAAATCAGGATGCCGGTGCGGAAGCGAAAGATTCCAGGGGTGTGTCTAAATCAATTTTGATTTACGGAGCAGCTATTATGCTGTCCTTTTTCGCATCTCTTATCTTTTTATATTTCGCCATGATGCGTAATCAGGACGTTGCCGTGCAGGAAAGCACGACGCCGGAACCAACCGATGTTTACCAGGCGTCTGCTTTGCAGGATACGACATTGCAGGACACGACAACAAAAGATGAAAGGTTTCGGGAAATTGTGGTTGATTCCATGCCAAAAGATGATCTGTTTTCCGCTCGGGATAAGATAAAGATTCTTGAGCTTGAAAATGTTCAGCGCCAGAAGGAAATTGATCACTTGTGGACCGTGCTGATGGCAATTTCCGCCGAGCAAAAGAAAAGGGAGGAAGAGGAAAAAAGAAGGGCTGCGGCTGACAGTGTGGCTCTTGCAACTGCGTTGGCGTTGCAGGAGACTAAAATAAACTCGGTCAAAAAAGATACTGTTAAAAAGGCGCCTCCGGCAATAACTCCCAAGCCGAAGGAAGCCCATGTCGATAGCAGTCAACTGCTGGCGCAGCGGGCTGCTGCAATAGGCAGCAGCGCCAAAATATACAGTTCAATGAAGCCGGCCAAGGCTGCCGTCATTTTGCAGGGTTTTGATCCGGATATCGCAGCCAAGATTTTACTCAGAATGCGACAGCGACAATCGGCCAAGATTTTAGAGGCAATGAAACCCGCACAGGCTGCCCAAGTCTGTCAGGTTATGGTGCTTGGTAGTAAAAAGAATAAGAAAAAGAGTTGAACGGACCAATGCAAAAGAATATTCTACAATTTCTGTTTTCCGGCAATCCTTCTGCAAAAGGGGTTACAAAGAATACTGCAAAGCCTTCTGCTGCAAATGTACCTTTTGCTTCCATTTTGGATTTGCAGAATATAAGCAGAAAAACTCTTACTTTTGCGGATGTGAATTTTCATCTCCCCACTGCCTCAACTCTTTTAACTGATTTCGTGAATCCGGGCAGTGGAAAAACGACCTCGCTGAAAATTGTCGATGTTACTTTTGATCCTGCCGCGGATGATTTTGCGACAGTGAAGGCCAAGAATATGAGCAAGAAATCTATCCCGGGAAACGACCATAGAATTTTTGCCGCGTTTTTGCATCAAGGCGAAGAGGATCAATCTGCTCAACTTCCCGGCAAAGACGGGGAAGGAATTTCATTGAATAAAACAAAAGCGGTGAAAAAAGATTCCAAGCAAATTTCTGAGAAGCAGATTGTTGCTGCTTTCGTGCCTGAAACGGGTATTCCGCCTTTGCCCGGAAATGTCCAAAAGCACATCAATTCAAAGCTGGTTGAACACAATGCTCCTGCTCCAGATGGGATGAATGCCAAGCCTGAATCCTCTAACCTGAAAAAAGGTGCAAAACGTGTCCCTGTCTCTCATGCCGCTGTAAAAAAGCAACCGGGCAAAACGGCATTTACGAACGTAAAACAAGCACTTTTTTCGGCAAAAGAAACTGTCGGTGCCACGCCGGGATTTTCTGCATCAGAAAAAGACCAAGTCAAAATAAATCCCGCAAAATCTGTGATTCCGAATCAAAGAGTTGCCGGTCAAGCGCCAGGCATTTCTGTTGCAAAATCCGCATCTGTTTCGACAAAAGAAACCGTCGGTGCCACGCCGGGATTTTCTGCATCAGAAAAAGAGCAGGTAAAAAAGAATCCCGCAAAATCTGTGATTCCGAATCAAAGAGTTGCCGGTCAAGCGACAGGCATTTCGGTCGCCAAATCTGCATCTGTTCCGGGAAAAGAAACCGTCGGTGCCACGCCGGGATTTTCGGTTTCCGAAAAAGAGCAGGTAAAAATGAATCCCGCAAAATCTGAGATTCCGAATAATCGACCTGCTGCTCAAGGGACTGCGCCGGGAATTCCGACTGCAAAATCCGCATCTGTTTCGACAAAAGAAACCGTCGGTGCCACGCCGGGATTTTCTGCATCAGAAAAAGACCAAGTCAAAATAAATCCCGCAAAATCTGTGATTCCGAATCAAAGAGTTGCTGATCAAGCGACAGCTACTTTTGCTGCAAAATCCGCATCTGTTTCGGCAAAAGAAGATGTCGGTATCACGCCGGGATTTTCTGCATCAGAAAAAGACCAAGTCAAAATAAATCCCGCGAAATCTGTGATTCAGAATCAAAAAGCTGCTGATCAAATGACAGCTACTTTTGCTGCAAAATCCGCATCTGTTTCGGTAAACGAAACCGTCGCTGCCACGCCGGGATTTTTTGCATCTGAAAAAGACCGAGTCAAAAAGAATCCCGCGAAATCTGTGAATCAGAATCAAAGAGTTGCTGATAAAGCGACAGCTACTTTTGCTGCAAAATCCGCATCTGTTTCGACAAAAGAAACTGTCGGTACCACGCCGGGATTTTCGGTTTCCGAAAAAGAGCAGGTAAAAATGAATCCCGCAAAATCTGAGATTCCGAATAATCGACCTGCT
>Ga0114931_10007310_pt1 | contig 13487 bp, 13 predicted proteins | sample 2SBtaG_FD_89579 | JGI IMG/M metagenome (GOLD analysis project Ga0114931, IMG submission 89579) | Deep subsurface microbial communities from Kolumbo volcano to uncover new lineages of life (NeLLi) - 2SBTROV14_V59a metaG | ecosystem: Environmental > Aquatic > Marine > Volcanic | place: Kolumbo... | reverse complement strand
TTTGGCCCTTGAATCAGCGGCTTCGCCCAAAGCCATTTCTGGACCGCCCCTCCGGGCTGCGGCCCTTTTATTTACGGACTTCGTTCCGACTCGCTCAGGTAGCAGGCTGCCCTCCCTCACCGCGCCTCGTCCGCAAATAAAATGACTCGCGGTTTTTCATTCCAGAGTTTTTCCACAGTCTCTTACCCATCAAACTTCCATTCGGGTCGATAGAAAAAGAATCCCCGGGTGCGCCCTTGATGTCGATTCTCTTTTGGGAAAGCCCCTTCGCTCTCCCGTGGGAAAACTTGACCGGCTTCCCCGTGACATCTACCATTCGGGCGTTCGACTGGGGCCCAATGGTTTGCCGCCGCAACGTTGTTGTTATGAAACTACCCAAATTCTTTCGTCATTTGATCGGATTACTCGTCCTTTTTCCGGGGCTCGGTCTGGCCATCGACCACCATCAACTCGGGTGGGAGACCTGTGCATCCAAGCGGCATTTCTGGGGGATGCAGACGAATTCGGGTCAACTGAAAGGGGAAGTTCCCCCCGGCAATGGCCGTCAATATGCGCGTGATCGAGTGGTGGACGTCCGGCATGTAAAGATTGATTTCACGCCGGATTTTAAACGACGAAGCATTTCCGGAAATGTGATGATCCGCTTTTCTCCGATAGCAGAGGCCATTGACGAGATCAGCCTCGACGCGGTGGACCTCGACATCAAAAAGGTGGAGTCAGCCAGGAAAATCAAGACCTGGGACAATGATGACAAAAAGCTGTTGATCGTCTTTTCCGACAAGGTAAAAGCGGGAGAGGTGATTGAGGTCAGTATCAGCTACGAGGCCCAACCGGAAGATGGACTCTATTTTCGAACGCGGGAAATGGGCTACCCTAAAGGGGATGATCATTTTTGGACGCAGGGCGAGCCGGAGAAACATCGCTATTGGTTCCCTGGATATGATTACCCGAACGAGCGATTTACCAGCGAGGTGATTTGCCATGTCCCGGAAGGAATGACATTTCTGTCCAACGGACGTCTGGTGAATGAAGAAACGGTGGAAGGAGTGACCACTTTTCATTGGAAACAGGAAAAGGAGCACGTCAATTATTTGATTTCGGCGGTGGGCGGGCATCTCGAAAAACTGGAGGGGAGACACGGCAGTCTGCCTCTGGCATTTTACACTCCCCCGTCAGAATTCGCCGAGGCCAGGAACTCGTTTCGTGATACAGAAAAAATTCTCTCCTTCCTCGAAAAAGAAATCGGAGTCCCTTTTCCCTGGGCCAAATACTACAGTGTCTGCGTGTCGGATTTTGTCGCCGGGGGCATGGAAAACACCAGCATCACCACCTTGACAACCGGGACGCTGTTTTCCTCTGATACAGAAAATCTGCGCTCCTCCTTTCGCCTCAATGCTCACGAGGCCACTCATCAATGGTTCGGCGATCTGCTGACCTGCAAAGATTGGTCCCAGTTGTGGTTGAACGAGGGCTTTGCCACCTACTTCACTCATTTGTATGAGGAGGAAAAAAACGGAACCGACGAAATGCTTTACGGACTCTACCGGGATGCAGGCGGTTTTGGGCAACAAGGACGAAAAGCCCATCGTATGGCGCGGCTACAAAGACCCCATGGAACAATTTGATTATCGGGCCTACCCGAAAGGCTCCTGGGTCCTCCACATGCTGCGCAGCCAGTTGGGACCGGAGCTTTTCCGCAAATGCATCCGAACCTATGTGGAACGCAACCGGAACAGCAACGTCGTTACCGGCGATCTCAGGGATGTGGTGGAGGAGTTGAGCGGGCTGTCCTACGATGAGTTCTTTGATCAATGGGTTTTCCACGGCGGCGAGCCCGCTTTGAACGTCACCTACTCCTGGGACCCGAAAAAAAATCAGGCCCGCTTCACCATCAAACAAACTCAGAAAGTTTCGGACAAGGTCTTGTTGTTCGATTTTGAACTTCCAGTTCGCCTGATCGATTCGAAGGGAACAGTCTATCATCGTGTGGCCCATGTGCGCCAGGCGGCTGAGGATTTCGAATTTCCGCTTCCCGCCAAGCCTGCCATCGTCCGCTTGGATCCCGATCTCACCGTGTTGGCGGATATCAAATTCAATCCGCCCTCGGCCATGCAACAGGCTCAGTTGAAAGTGGAAGATGACATGCTGGGCCGACTGCTGGCGACCAGGGCTCTGGGCGGCAGGAAGGACGACAAATCTCTCCACTTGTTGGAGTCGGTTCTGGAAAATGATTCTTTCTACGGTGTCAGAAAGGCAGCCGCGAAATCACTGGCGAAAGCCCACACACCGGCCGCGCTGGCTGTTTTGGAAAAAAATACCGGCCAGAAAGATGCCCGGGTGCGTCGGGAAGTGGTGGAGGCAATCGGAAAGTTCTATTCACCTGAGGCTCTGAAAATTCTCAGCGAAGGGGTGGCCGCGGAAAAAAATTCGGACATCGTCGGCGCGGCGATTGAATCACTGGGAAAATATCCCGTGACTTAGGTTTCAGACCTCCTCACCGGCGCGATGGCCCGCCATTCCTTCCGTCATGCCATCGCCGGAAGCGCCATTCAGGCGATGCGCTCTCAGGGTGATCCCGGGTATGTGCCCGCCCTGAAAAAGCATTTGGAAACCGCGGAAAAAAAATTCACTTCCCGGGGATTTGGCACCGCTCTGGAAGCTTTGGCTTATCTGGCGCGCGACATCGACGAGCCGCGGCGCACCCAGGTTCGCGAGTTCATCGCCGGATTTCTCAATTCGCCGAAAGATTCTCTCCGGCCCCGGGCCATTGCCGCCCTGGGTTCTTTGCAGGATCCCCGAGCCATTCCCCAGTTGGAAGCATTCGTCGGAGTCGGGGAAGGGGAGAAGGGAAATGGGGAATCCAAAGCAGCAGAGGAAGCCATCAAAAAGATCAACTCCAAAAAGAAACAGGCCGATGAAGTAGGCGACCTCCGCAAGCAAATGTCTGTTTTGCAGAAGGAGGTCAAAAAGCTATCGGACCAAGTGATGAAAACAAATCGTCCCGTCCAAAGTGGCAAACATTCTGGCTCCCGATAAGCGATTCATTTTGCCCGGATACGCTCTGCCTCCGATGTGAAATCAGCCGGATTCAACCCTGTTGTCCCAGGGACCCAACCCTGTCTCCCCGGTCGATCATTGCCTTCGCCGGTTTCAGGCGATCAAATCGTCCACCACATGCCCGTGAACGTCGGTCAGACGATAGTCGCGGCCTTGAAAACGGTAGGTGAGCTTTTCGTGATCGAATCCCAACAAGTCCATAATTGTGGCCTGCAGATCATACACGTGGACCGGGTCCTCAGCGATGGAGAATCCCAGTTCATCTGATTGGCCGTATTGGAAACCAGATTTCACGCCGCCGCCGGCCATCCACATGGTGAAGGCATCAGGGAAATGATCCCGGCCCAGGATTTTGCTTTTTGAAGTCCGACCTTCGCGGAAAGGCGTTCGTCCGAATTCGCCGCCCCAGACGATGAGGGTGTCTTCAAAGAGACCGCGTTCCTTGAGATCCCTGATCAGCGCGGCAATGGGCTTGTCCATGGTGGCGCATTTGTTGGTGAGACCACTGGTAATTCCGGTTGCCTCACCGGTTCCATGAAAATCCCAACCCCAGTCGAACAACTGGACAAAGCGCACTCCGGACTCGGCAAGTCGTCTGGCCAGAAGACAATTGTTGGCCAGACTGGTTTCGCCCGGAACAGCGCCGTAAGCATCCAGGGTCTTTTTGGTTTCCCGGGATATATCCATCACTTCGGGAACGGAGGTCTGCATCCGGAAAGCCAGCTCATACTGCGAAATCCGGGTCAGCGTTTCCGGGTGTCCCATTTCCTCCTCCTGAATCTGATTGAGATCGCGCAGGGCATCGAGACTCTTGCGGCGCATGTCTCGGTCCATTCCGTCCGGGTCGGATACATAGAGGACCGGATCGCCTTTTGACCGGCACTGAACGCCCTGATACACCGAAGGGAGGAACCCTGAACCGAAGGAGTTTTTTCCTCCATTAGGCTGAGTCCCGCTGGAAATGAGAACCACGAAAGCGGGCAAATTCTGATTCTCGGTTCCCAGTCCGTAAGAAACCCACGCACCCATGGAAGGGCGACCGGGGCGCGGTGATCCGGTATAAATCAACAATTCCGCCGGGGCGTGATTAAACTGATCGGTGTGCATGGAGTGGACCAGGCACAGGTCATCGGCCATTTCGTGCAGATGGGGAATAGCGTCGGACATCCAAATACCGTTCTGTCCGCACTGCCGCCATTGTCGCGGCGACCCCATCAATTTGGGAACTCCGGTGGTGAAAGCAAAGCGTTTCCCTTTGAGAAACTCGTCCGGGCAATCCTGATCGTTGCGACTCGCCAGTTCCGGTTTGTAATCAAACATATCCAGATTGGGAGGCGAACCGGTCATGTGCAGGTAAATCACCCGTTTTGCTTTGGGAACAAAATGAGGCTTCCGAGGAGCCTGGGGGTCGGTAATCAATGACGCGGTGTTCGCGGAAAGGTTTTCTTCCGCAAGCAGCCCATTCAGGGCGATGCCGCCCAGACCAACAGTTGACTGACGCAAAAAGTGACGCCGCGTCTCTATCCGGATTCGTTCGAGCTCGGGATTCATGTCCGGAGACAGGGTATCAGGAGAACCCCCGATTGGCAACTCACCTGATGCCGCTATCCCGCAAAGAGCGCGTCGAAATCCAGAATCAGGGCGGGCCCAGCAAAAGGGAGTTGACCTCAGTCATCCTTCCCGTGAAGATGGTGAGGAGAAGACTCCCAGCCCATGAAACCTTCCCGACCGCCAACGGAATTTGAGACCCGGGTTTATGATGCGCTGTGCTTGATTCCCGAAGGAAAAGTGACCACCTACAAGGGGTTGGGGCAATTTTTGTCCTGCGGATCGGCTCAGGCAATTGGCCAGGCTTTGCGGCGGAATCCTTTTGCTCCCGAAGTTCCCTGTCACCGAGTGGTCCGGACGGATAGAACGATTGGCGGTTTCGGTGGCCAGACGGAGGGTCCGAGAATCGCTAAGAAACTTCAATTACTGGAAAGAGAGGGCGTTGTTTTATCGGCGGACGGTTTGGTCCCGCTTGAGCGCCTGTATTTTTTTGAGCAATGACGGAGAGCGAGGAAGTCGACCAGAACGATCCGACTGAAGTGGGGCAGGCGAAGCCGCTGATTCAAGGGCCAAAGTGTCATAGCTTTTTCGTTTCTGAGTTTTTCCACAGTCTCTTAGTGTCCCTTTTTTTACAAGGAAACACCGCGTTTCCACGGGATGAAATCGTCCTGCCCCAGAATCTGCGCTTTGGTGGGGGCTTTGCCGGAGGCGGTTTGGATGGTGAAGTCCAGGAGCAACTCGGCCAGTTCGGGGATGGTGGCCTCGCCGCGAATGACGGGGCCGGCATCGAAATCGATCAGGTCGGACAGGCGTTCAGCTAGTTCGGTGCTGGTGCTGATTTTCAGGACGGGGCAGACGGGGTTTCCGGTCGGGGTTCCCAGGCCGGTGGAAAAAAGAATCACGTTGGCGTGGGCGCCCGCCATGGCTGTGGTGGACTCGACATCGCCGCCGGGGGTGCAGAGAAGGCTGAGCCCGGTTTCGGTGGCTGGTTCGGGATAGTCCAGTGCGGCGACGATGGGCGAGCTGCCCCCTTTTTTAGCCGCTCCGGCGGATTTGATGGCATCGGTAATGAGACCGTCTTTGATGTTGCCGGGGCTGGGGTTTTGGGAGAAGTCGCTGCCGACGGCGCGGGCGAGGTCATTGTAGCGGGAGGTGAGGGCAGCGAAGCGCCGGGCGATTTCAGGTGTGACGCAGCGGTTGAGGAGTTCCTGTTCGACGCCGCACAGTTCGGGAAATTCGGAGAGAATGACTTTCCCGTGCAGAGCGACGATGCGGTCGGACAGTGCGCCGATGACGGGGTTGGCGGAGATGCCGGAGAATCCATCGCTGCCGCCGCATTCGACCCCGATGGTGAGTTTGCTGAGCGGGGCGGGTTGGCGGTGGGATTGTTGCTCGATTTCCACCAGAGAGGAGAAGGTTTCGCGAATGGCACTCTCCAGCATGATTTTCTCGCTGGAATGGTCCTGTTGCCGGAAGATGTGCAGTGGTTTGTCGAAATGAGGGGATCTGCCGACGATTTCTCTTTTGAGAACTTCGATCTGGGCGATCTCGCAGCCGAGGCTGAGCACGGTGGCGCCGGCGACGTTGGGGTGGGTGATGTATCCGGCGAGCAACCCACAGAGTTCATTGGAATCGGCGCGGGTTCCGCCGCATCCCATATGGTGGGTGAGGAATTTGATGCCGTCGATGTGCGGAAAAAACGGGGCTTTGGACGAAGGCAATTCAGGATGGATCGTGGCGGTGCGGAGTTGTTCGGCATCGGCTCCGTTGCGGTAGGAATCGGCCAGACTGGAGACGAAATCTTCATAGTGTGATGTTTTTTCATACCCGAGGGCCCGCTCGAATGCCTGCCTCATGGCGTTGATGTTTCGCGTTTCGCAAAAAACCATGGGGATGACGAGCCAGTAGTTCCCGGTGCCGACCGATCCGTCGGAGCGATGGTAGCCGTCGAAGGTCCGCCCGATCCAGTGGGAGACATCGGGTGCTTCCCATTGAACCGAGCTGGCCGCATCCGGTGAAAAGTCATCGGCCTGGTGAGTCAGATTTCCGGTATGGATCAAACCGCCTTTCGGGATGTCCTGAGTGGCGAGCCCGACGGTGACACCATACATGACGGCGCGGTGTCCGGCGGGGAAGGTTTCGCGGGTGAATTTGTGTTTGGCGGGAATGTCCTCGGCGAGAGCGAACCTTTCATGGCCGATGGAAACTTCCCGTCCGGCGGCGAGATCACTGAGTGCGACGGCGAGATTGTCTTTTTGGTCGATGAGAATGGCGGCGGGCATTGCGGGATAAATTTTCAGTTTTGATCCGGATCACACCGGTGGAGGAATAGCTCACACATGGGCGCGAAGAAACAAGGTCTAATTTTTTCAAAATATATTGTCTGGTGTCCTGGTGGTTTTGCGCGAGATAATTGAGGGAGATTCCGTTGGTTTTTTAACTGCAAAAGCTTGCGAAACGGACGGGGGCCGCACAAGATACGTCTTATGCAGTGTAATCTCTTCGATTTAACAGGAAAAAGCGCGCTTGTTACGGGCGGGAGTAAAGGTTTGGGCAAAGCGATGGCCCGGGGTTTTGCCGAGTGCGGGGCTGATGTGATGATTTGTTCCCGGAATGAGGAAGAACTGAAACAGGCCGCCGCTGAGATTGGCGAGGGGCTGGAAGTGGCAGTTCGCTGGCGGATGACGGATCTGTGTGATCGGGGAGAAACCGACGCGCTGGCTGCGGAGGCTCTGGAGAAAATGGGCCAGGTCGATATCCTGGTCAACAACGCCGGAGGAAATATTCCCGAGGCGATCGACGAGATCACCGATGAGCACTGGGACCGGATCATTGAATTGAATTTGACAAGCATCATGCGTTTGACGCGGGCTCTGGTTCCGCGGATGAAAGAGCGGAAATGGGGGCGGGTTATTCACATTTCATCCGTTCTCGGAGTCGGATCCAAGCCGGGGCGAAATGGATACTCCGCCACCAAGGCTGCCCTGATGGGTCTGGCCAAGGCCAGCGCCCTCGATTTGGGGCCTCACGGCATAACGGTGAACTGCATCGGGCCGGGACCGTTTTTGACGGACATGCCTTTGAATCTTCTGAATGAAGCCCAGCAACAGGAATTTGCGGATATCACGGCATTGAATCGATGGGCCCAGCCGAGGGAATTGGCTGGCCCGGCCATTCTGTTGGCGAGTGAGGCGGGGAGTTATATCACGGGGGAAATGTTGCTCGTCGATGGAGGGGCTTTTGCCCGTGCCTTGTGAGATTCGGTTTCTTTTGATGCAATGTATGGTTCATTGAACCTGATTCACCGGGAGGAGGAGGATGAAGCGAAAATCAGAAAGGGGAATTCATTTGCTCAGGATGCTTGCCGTGGGAATGCTGTTCACGCAGGTGGAGAGTGGCTTGCAGGCCCAGGACAGTGACGAAGCAGTTCCGCGCGCATTGAAACTGTCGGGCGAGGATCCCGCGTTGGTGGACGATCTGGTGATTCCCATTCCGCTTGAGATCTTTTCGTCACTGCGGGAATTGGGAGTTCAGAATTGGGTGAGCCAGATCAAGGACCGGGAATTCAAGTTGAATCCGAACCGCTCGCGTTCGGCTCTGCTTTTTGGCATCGTCATTTCCAAGGGATTTATTGCGGTGCAGGCGCAGGACAGGGAAGCGGTGAAAAAAATTGGTCGTGATGTTTTGAAACTGGCCCAAACCCTGGGAGTGGCTTCGCCCGTTGAAGGTCACGCCAATTCCGTCATTAACGGTGCGGGGAAAGGGGATTGGAGAGAAGTCCGGCTGGAGTTGGACAGAACCCGGCAAACCGTGCTGGACCAGATGCGCTCCATGCGCGATCCCGAACTGGCCAGCTTGGTGAGTCTCGGTGGTTGGCTGGGAGGGACAGACGTGCTGGCTTCAATTTTGAAAAAAAATTATTCCAAAGAGGGGTCCGATCTACTGAATCAGCCGGGATTGATCCACCAACTCAGAGGCCACTTTGAGGCATTGCCTCCGGACTCTAAAAAGGGATCCTTCTTTTTGAAATTAGAAGACGCTCTGGCGGATCTCGAAAAGTTGATGGCCACCAACGAAGACGGGATCATCAGCGTGAAGAATGTAAATGAGATCAAACGTGTCACGGGGGACTTGCTCGATGCGATTTATGAAATTTAGACCTCGGGCTGGCGGAGTTATTTTTATCGGCGTGATTGGTGGTTTGTTGACGTCGGGGCAACTGTCGCGGTCGATTTTCGCTCAGGAAGAGAAAAGTGCCGAAAACGGTTCCGCCGGAGACACCGGGTTACTGAGTGACTCCAAATTGCTGGCGGAAAAAACAGCGTTGCGCGACTTGTCGGGTGATGACGCCTACACCCTTCGTCAGACATGGTGGACGGGAGTGATCGATCCGGGGCAGGCGAAACTGATTCAAATCCAGCTTTTCAAGCGCAACGAGTACCGTTTCTGGTTTGCGGTGCCGGGCCGGGATGCCAGGGTGAGTATTTTCATCTACGACGGAGAAGGGAACCTGGTGGAGACTGAGCATCCTGAGTATGCAACGCCCAATGTGGCCAGCACGATCATTGAGACGGAGGCAACGGGGATTTACTATCTTCGAATCTTCCTGTTCAAGGGAGTCCCGAGCCCTCAGGATTGGGCGGTGATTTATGGTTATCGTTAGCCCGCATACCTGAGTCCGTGATAGTTCATCAACTTTCCTGAGCCGTGGTTTTTCCGGGCGTTGTCATGCCTGCAATTTGGCTATTTCTTCTGCTTTCCTCTGAATTTCTTCCGGTGTCGGAAGAGAACTGAGGTCGATCTCAGCGAGCACCTCCTCCGGAATGACGCCGCTTTGTTGCAGCTTGATCATGCATTTTTTGCGTTCTTTGAGAGCTTTGTCAGGACTGCGTTCTTTGGAAAAACGGGATTTTGCCTTTTCACTGCGATTGCGCAGATTTGAGTAGATATCACCGCCGAGAAGAGAAGAAATATCAATCTTCATACTTTCGCGTTCGACGTCTTCATTTCGAACGTCTTCTCCGTTAATCGGGCCGCTGGCGTATTTGGGAAACATAATGGCCACCTCCGGGCATACCCGGGAACACGCCGGGCAGTTGGTTTTGCAATTGTCGTTGTTCTGGACCTGGATCTGTTTGTCTTCATCCACGCCATATACGTCAAAAAGACAAAAGCTGAGACATTGCAGACAATTGGTGCAGCGATCAAAATCGATGACTGGAAACCACGGTTTCCACGCCCCCGCCTGTCCGGGGCTGTTGAGTTCCGATTTTGTTCGGGATCGGGTGGTTTCCACCAGATCAAGAATTTCCTCTGTCCCCAGGCCTGAAGTGGTCCGGGTGGTGATACTCAGTTCTCTCTCACTGTCGAAGAGCCGGGGTTTGCTGTCAGAAAACCGTCCCAGCACCAGCACCTTCTCCGACATCAGCGAAAGGGAACGAACCGGGTTGCCTCCTTTCAGCCGCATTACCGAATAACCCCGATCCAGCAGTGCGGCAGTGATCGCGAAGCGCTCATCATTCTCCCAGGCAGAGGCGCCGTTGCCCTCGTAAAGAATCACCTGAAAGGCCTGTATTTCGTTTTTCATCTTCGCGTTCAATCCCTTTCTTCTTCCAATAATTTACGGGAAATGTCGGTTCCAGATTCTTCCCGCATATTGAACACCTCGACCGAACCGTCATCGGGGAATGGAGCTCCGGCGCTTTGGAACAGCCACTTCACGGCCCGGGGATAACAGGCAGCGACCCGCACCGGCGTGCCGTCTTCGAGAAGTTGAGTCATAAGAGGATCTTTCCGAGCTGACATCTCGCACAGGTCGGCGACCGTTTCGAATGAATCGTCGGATTCGCACAGGGTCGCCAATACTTCATCCTTTGTATTGTCAGGAACAACTTTGGCGAAGGCGCATCGACAATAGAGGATTTTTGGTTTTGGGGGATCGGTAATCAATTCGGCTGAGGAGGTTCGTTTGGGGATGGATCAAGCTGAACCGGATTGGCGAAGGTTTCAAACCGAAAAAGATGGAGAGAAAGGTCACCTCACGGTTGTTTTGGCTCAATTTCGATCCATCCCGGTTCGGAATTTTCGGAAGCGCCATCCCGGAGTGGCCGAAAGCGGAGGGTGGATTCCACCGCCCGGTTAAATTCTGCCCTGGCGGAATCAGGAATTTCCACTCCCTGGACGCTGGCCGTCCCGATTTTTCCGTCTGGTAACACACGGAGATTGATCCGGAGACTTGGCAGTACCTCGCTTTCGCTCAGATAATCACTCAGGATGGACCAGGGGGCGATGCCTCTTTTTTTCAGATTGGGACTCAGCCGAAAAGTCAACTTCTCTCCCGCGGGTGGCACTGGCTCGCCTGCATCCGGCGGGGAAGGGAGCCGGGAGTGTTCATCCCGGGGAGGCAAAAAGGCGGGCTGAATCTTTTTGAAAGATGGGCTAAGCCGGGCCGCATGATCACTGAGACGGACGCGGACGCCGGAGTTTTCCGACGGAGGATGCAGAAACACGGTGCGATCTTTGACTCGTTGGATGGTGGAACGTGTCGCCGGGTAGGCCGGATCCAGAATGGTGATCCGATCCGGTGTTGGCTCCACCCGGACAGGCGCGGGGTAAACCACCTGAAAAAGGTAAAAACCCGATCCATGGACGAGCGCGGAAAAGGCAATGAATACGCCCAGGAGCCAACTGGGATTCTTGGTCTTTTTCCACGAAAAAATAAACGGGGCAGAGTGTTCCCCTTCACGATTTTTCTGTTTTTTTCCCCGAAAAAGCTTCATGGGTGAATTGCCGCCATACGATTAAGAGACTGTGGAAAACTACGAAACGAAAAATCGATAGGATTTTCGGCAGGGGGAGCAGCGACTTCGCCGAAAGCGGGTTAAAACCCGACCGTTCCGGCTGCGGCCCTTTTGTTCGCCGGCTTCGTTGCGGGTCGGTCGCGGGGGAAACCCCGCTTCCTCCTTGCGCCTCGCCAGGCAACAAAATGACTCGCAGTTTTTCATTCCCTACTTTTGCAACAGTCTCCTAAGGCATCTTTTTCTCCTGCGTCGCAAAGGCCACTTCATATCCATAGCGGAAAGCGAGAAGGGAGATTTTCATCACAGTTCCATAACTGGTCTTTTCATCAGCCAGCAGGATGATGTGGCTGGATCGTACTTTTGAACTCTTGAGAAGCCCTTCCAGGCGGACCAGATCGACCTTTTCTTCGTTGAAGTAAATGTCTTCCGATTCGCCGGGAACGACGGTAATGATATGAGATTGAAGAGCCGAGGGAAGAGATGATTCCGAAAGAGGCAACTTGACCGAGACACCGGATTTCAGGACAAAATTGGATCCGAAAAGAAAGAAGATCAGAAGCAACAGGACGACGTCCATCACGGGCGCGATGTAGAGAAAGCCGGTTCGATCAGGCAATGTGCTTTCCAGTTTCACGAGATCCGGGATTGGTTATTGACTTGAGGAGGAATCTGATTCAGCGGAGGTCGCGGAATCTGCTCGGACCTCTTCGATCCGTTCGGGATGAAGCGAAATGATATCACTGGGTTGCTTGCGGAGCTCGCAGATAATATTGACGATTTCAATTCCAGCGCTTTCCATGTCGTGCATGAGAGAACGGGCATGAGCTTTCAGATGGGAGTAAAAGACAAAAGAGGGAATGGCGACCATCAAACCGGCGGCAGAGGTGATCAGGGCTTCATAAACGCCTTTTGAAATCTCAGCCACGGTGGCGAACCCACCCACGGCATTGATCTGCACAAAAGTATCGATCAAACCCAGCACGGACCCAAGTAATCCGATCAAAGGCGCGATATAGGCAACCGATTGAAGAACAGCGAGGTGCTTCTCCAGTTTGGGAATCTCCAATTGACCGGCATCCTGAACAATCTCTTTCAGCTCCGATCGGGGCGCCGTGTAGCTTCTGATGGCGGAGTGAATGACCCTGGCAGCCGGACCGGGAGTGGCGCCCGCTTCTGAGCGGGCCTCGGCGAAGGCTTTGTTTCTGATCAGATTCCGAAGGCCAAAAAGAAGATCCCCCACGTCAATTTTGGCGCGATGAAAATAAAATAATCGCTCCAGGAAAATAGCAATTGCGATCACCGAGCATCCCAATAACAGCCAAATAAGTGGCCCGCCTTTGGTGATTAGATCCATTCGATTGCAGTATTGAGTTGATTCGAACTGGGTCGGGTTGGAATAAAATGAAAGGGAGAACAGTCCAGTGTTCTAACACAGTCTGAGCAAGGGTGAAAGCCTAAATTTCCGAGTCCGGGATCACTCGAAATCATAGGAATATTTTGGTCCGGTCTGCACGGGCGGACGGTGTTCACTCGCTGCCGCGGAAGGCTCGGGCACTTCCTGATCACCGGCTTCGGACAGTTCCGTATCAGCATCTTTCTCTCCACCAGATAGTTCCTGAGGATTGGAGCCGTTGGTGGAGGTTGGTTCGGATTCGTCGATGATTTCAATATCGGCGGCGGCTCCGCCCCAGCCATCAGCGATAATCAATTCGCCTTCTTCTTCCTCCTCAGTATTCACGGGCAATTCCTCCTCGACGTTTTCATTGACATTCTCGACAGAATCCAGGACTGCCTCGAAGGGGGAATCCACGACGATGGGAGCGGCCCGGGGAGTTTCGGAACGCTCGGGTTCTTCCGCGGACGGGAAATCCAGGTCCGAAAAAAAATCGAGCGGGTCATCCGTGTCGAGGGATTTCTCCGCGGAATCTTCCCGTTGTTCTGCCGCGGGAATTTCAGGATGATTGGAAGGTATTGTTTTAACCGGAATGGGGGACTCCAACTCTTCTTCCACCAACACCGGTTTTTTGTCCTCAACTTCCGGAGGGACGGGTTCTTCCTTCTCTTCCGTCTGGATGACAGGAG
>Ga0114931_10007309_pt1 | contig 13489 bp, 12 predicted proteins | sample 2SBtaG_FD_89579 | JGI IMG/M metagenome (GOLD analysis project Ga0114931, IMG submission 89579) | Deep subsurface microbial communities from Kolumbo volcano to uncover new lineages of life (NeLLi) - 2SBTROV14_V59a metaG | ecosystem: Environmental > Aquatic > Marine > Volcanic | place: Kolumbo... | reverse complement strand
CGACCACGTGGTCGAGGTCGTCACCGCCGGGATCGATCCGGAGTCCGGCGCGCCGTTCCTGGTGATGGAGCTGCTCAAGGGCGAGGAGCTTGCCGAGCTGGTGGACCGCGTTGGACCGCTGCCCATCGCCGACGTCGCGGAGATCCTGGCGCAGGCCGGGCACGCGCTGTCGCGCGCGCACGCGCTGGGCATCGTGCATCGGGACCTGAAGCCGGAGAACCTGTTCATTGCCAACGCACGCCGTCGCGATGCGCCGTTCACCGTGAAGATCCTCGACTTCGGCATCGCCAAGCTGATGGAGGACCAGCCGCGCCGCGCGACGCAAGCCTTGGGCACGCCGCTGTACATGGCCCCGGAGCAGGCTGATCGCGGCGGTCGCATCACGCCGCGCAGCGACGTGTGGGCGCTCGGCCTGGTCGCGTTTTTCATGCTCACGGGCCACGACTTCTGGCGCAACGCTGCTGCTGGCTTGTCGGCGATCTTGAAGGAAATCCTGACCGATCCGATCCCGCGCGCCTCGAAGCGCACGCGCGAGCTCGCGGTCGATGGCGTGCTGCCGAGCCGCTTCGACGAGTGGTTCGCGCTGTGCGTCGCACGCGATCCCGCGCGGCGCTTCCCCGACGCGGGCGCCGCCGTGGGCGCGTTCGCGGCGATCGTACCCGCGGAGCTCGCATCGGGGCTGATTGCCAAACGGTTCCGCAGCTCCGGCGAGCCGTCGGATCCCGCGTCGGCTCCGACGCAGTTCGCGCCCGACGCGAGCACCCACGAGCCCGCATCGGTGACGCCGCCAGCGATGCGCCGCTCGCGCTGGACCGGTGCCGCGCTCGGCAGCGTGCTCGTTGTCGGGCTAGCGATCTGGGTCGGCTCGCTGCGACGCGCCGCACCGCGGCCGCAAGCCACCGCACCGGCGCCGGCCGCACCGCAAGCGGCACATTCCTCCGGACCAGCGATCCGGTCATGCCCGACCGGGATGGTCCTGATCCAGGGCGGCGCCATGTTCATGGGCGAGAAAGGCGGCATCGAGAACGCAAGGCCGGCGCACAAGGTCGAGCTATCGAGCTTCTGCCTCGACGTCACCGAAACGACCGCAGCGGCGTACGACCACTGCGTGGGCTCGGGCAACTGCCTCAAGCCTCCGCGCGACGTCTACTTTCCCGGCATCACGCGCGACGAGCGCGGGGTGCTCGCGGCGCTCTGCAACTCGCGCCGGCCCGGACACGAGTTGCATCCCATCAACTGCGTCGACTGGAGCATGGCCAACAACTTCTGCCGCACGCACGGCGGACGTCTCGCGCAAGGCGGCGCGCGTCTGCCGACCGAAGCAGAGTGGGAGTACGCCGCGCGCGGATCGAGCCAGCGCGCCTACCCGTGGGGTGACGATCCACCCGGTCCCACACGCGTGAACGCGTGCGGCACCGAGTGCGTCGCGTGGATGAAGGAGAAACTCGGCCGCGCGACGCCCGACATGTTCGACGCCGGCGACGGCTACGCCGCGACGGCGCCGGTCGGCTCGTTCCCGGCGGGTGCGTCGAGGGACGGCGTGATGGACCTGGCGGGAAACGTCTGGGAATGGACGGCCGACTGGTACGCCCCGTACACGGCCGCCGAGGCGCGCGACCCACACGGCCCAGCCAGCGGAACCGAGCGCGTAGTGCGCGGCGGCGCGTACAACGGCTCCGAAGCCGACTGGCTCGAGCCCGCCTACCGTTGGAAAACCGCGCCGGGCGCCTACAACCCTGCCATCGGCTTCCGGTGTGCCGCAACGCCGCACAGCGGGGGCGCCTGAGGATGTCGGTCCGGCGCGGAACCGCGCGCCGCGCCCCGCGGGATACCGCGCCGCGCCGGCAATCCGTCACCTACGGCTCGCAGCCCTGCTCGGCGTCGAAGGGCGTCCAGGGCTCGCAACCGGATGGATGACAGACCAGACCCGGCGCGCACTCGACGTCCTGGTCCTTGGACCCGCCACACGCCGCGCCTCTTCCGACGAAGAGGCGCGGCACGCACGCGTAGCTCGCGGCAGAGCCGTAGCAGACGTCGCCCGCGACGCACTGGCCAGCCGCCGTGCACACCGCGCCAGTCGGCAGCGTGCCGTTCGTGTACACGTCCGCGCACGCGAGCCAGTCGTACTGCTTGAACGAACGGCACGCCCCGATGCCGAGGCGCGTGGCCGAGACGCAGCGCCGCCGGGAGCTCGGCACGGACGGACAGCTCCTCGGCAAGCGCGGACGCCGGATTCGCCTCGTGAGGCGAGTCGTGCGCACGTAGGGACCGCGAACGGCTCGTCGATGAAATCCTGTCCTTGAAGAAACGCAAGCGCGTCGAGGTCGCCGGCACGATGTGGCGCGTCTCCGTCGCCGAGTACGACAGCTTCGTCAGGCGCGCGCCGGTGCTCGGGGACGCGGCGAACTCGGTCTCGATGTCGATGCCTTCGAGCACGTCTTCGCTCGGAACGCCCCGGCAAGCCGCGCGCCAGTCGATCCGGTCCGCGGGAACGCAGCTGGCCTCTGCAAAGTCGTCGTGGTCGCCGTCCCCGTCCGCGCCTTCCGCGAGCTCGTCGAGGTCGTCTTCGTCCTCGCCTTGGTCGTCGAAAAACCAGGAAGGCATCTGCCCCATGGCGGCCGTGTAGGTGTATCGATTGCGACCGACGGCAGCGTCGAGCTGCCGCAGGATGCGCGGGACGTCGTCGCGCGGGCCGGCCACGAAAATGGGCCGTTCCAACCGCGCAAGCGGCGTGTCGACGAGGCGCTCGGGACGCGGCTCGAACAGGGCCGGCTCGAAGTCGCGGTGCGGCCGTGCGCCCACCAAGAGTCGGTTCAGCGCTCGTGAACGAACCGGGGCAACGAAGTCCGCCAGCAGCCCCGATACCGCGACGGACCGGCATCCCCTCCCTCCACAGTCAGTCCGCGGCGACGCCGACAAACAGTCCGCTCGCGACGCCGCTCCGGAACCAGCCAGCCACCTGCTGGATGTCTTCGGCGCGGTCGAGCAGCGGCGCGGCGCGTTCGATCGCTTGCTGCAACCTCGCGCCGCCGGCGAGCGCCTCGAACAGCACGAGCGCCGCGGGCGCGAGCTCCATGCGCCAGATGCTCGTGCCCGTGCGATACACGACGACGTTCGTCGCGTTCGCGGCGGGTAGCACCGGGTTGCCGCCGGTACGGAACGCCTGGAAGTACGCGTTCGCCGGATACTCCAGGCGCATGAAGCGCAGTGACGGATTTGCGATCAAGCACGCGCCGGGCCAGCTGTCATGGGCGATGCCCGCGAGATCGGCCTCGGTGATCACGCGCGCCGTCGGCGCGTGGATGGCAAGCACGATCGCCCACTCCAGGCTCGCCAGATCCGCGGCGAAGCCCGGCTCGGGCAACGCTTCGCCACGGCAGAAAGCGGCCATGTGCCGGCCGAAGTCGTTCAGGCTCGGCCCGGTCGACGGGAAGCGCGCGATGTAGCGGCGGCAGAGCGCGTCGAACGCCTCTTCGCCGAGGTGATGTTGCAGCGCCGGGTAGTCGTCCGCCAGGCACTCGACAAGCCGGGCGTGGTAGCTGCGGCGGTAGATCTCGAGCCGTTCGAGCGAGGTCAGCGTCGCGCTCGGCGTCGCGAGCGCGAGCGCGGAGCCCTCGTCGACCGGCGCCGGCTCGGACTCCGGCGTGGTGACGATGCGCGCAAACCACTCCTGCATGAAGCGCAGATCGAGTCGCTCCGGTAGCGAGGGAGCGGCGCCGACCGGTGCGTGGCTCGCCGCGTCCCGCACCGGCGTCGCGCTGGCACGCTCGTGCGTCCCGATGGCGTCTGCGGTGGCTTCGCGCTTCACGCGCGTCCTCCGATGAACTCGTTCGCGCGCAGCGCTTCGGCGTGGGTCTCTTCGAAACCGGGGATCTCTGCGTCCCACTCGAGCAGGACCGACGCGCCGCCTGCGCGCCGGTGGGCCGCGCCGAGCAGGCGCCAGACCGGATCGATCACCGGACCGATGTGCGAGTCGATGATGTGGGTGCCGTGGTCCGTGTGACCGGCGACGTGGAACTGGACCACGCGGTCGTACGGGACGGCGTCGAGATACGTCATCGGGTCGAAGCCGTGGTTCTTCGACGAGACGTAGATGTTGTTCACGTCGAGCAGGATGCCACAGTCGGCCTGCTCCGCGAGACGGCCGAGGAACTCCCACTCGGGCATGGTCGCGCCGGCGAGCTCCGCGTACGTCGTCGGGTTCTCCAGCACGAGCGGTGCGCCGAGGAAGTCCTGCACGGCGCGCACGCGCCCGGCCACGTGATCGAGCGCTTCTTCCGTGTACGGCATGGGCAAGAGGTCGTGGGTGTTCCGGCCGGCGACGCCGGTCCAGCACAGGTGGTCCGACACCCACAGCGCGCCGACGCGATCGCGGAGCGCCTTGAGCTCTGCCAGATACCTGCGGTCGAGCCGATCGGTCGAGCCGATGGACATCGAGACGCCGTGCATCACGACGGGATAGCGATCGGCGACCCTGTCGAGGTAGTCCAGCGGGCGCCCCGCCGTCTGCATGTAGTTCTCGCTGAGGACCTCGAAGAACGCGACGGTTGGACGCGCCTCCACGATGTGTGAATAGTGGACGGTCCGGAGCCCGAGACCGACGCCGAGATCGGGCAGGTTGAAGCGATTGGCCATCTTCCGGGCTCCGGCAGACCGTGACGTGTCGGCGGAGCCAGGTCCGCCGACACCTCCGGTGCGCATCACGCGGTCTTGCAGCCGCCCTGGCCCTTGCAGGCGTTCTGGCCCTTGCAGCCGTTCTTGTCGGTCTTGCAACCGCCTTGACCCTTGCACTCGTTCTGGCCCTTGCAAGCGTGCTTCGCCGACGCCGCGGCGGGCGCCGACATGCCGGACATGTCGCCTGCAGAGGGCTCCGCAGGTTGCGGGGCCGTTCCCCCGCAGCCCGCGGCTCCCGCGAGAATGCCGCTGACCGCTGCTGCCATCAATGTGTGTGCGAGATACATCGTGATTTCCTTCCGGGGTTTGTTTGCCGGGCGCGTCCTACGCCGGCACCGTCCACTACGAACGTCGAGCGCGCGCGTTTCGTCGTTTCTTCGCCGTGGCCGGAACTGGATCGTCACCGGCGCCACGCGAGCGACCTTCTGGCCGAGCTGGCCGAGCTGGCCGAGCTGGCCGAGTTGGCCGAGCTGGCCGAGCTGGCCGAGCGTCTATTCGCTTCCGTCGCGGCAGAAGCGCGCAAAGTCCGCTTCGGTGTCCACGCCGAGCATGAGCACGAGCCGGTTCACGAAGCAGAAGTACGCGGTGACAAGCGCCGCGTCGAGGATCGCGCGATCGTCGAGACCGGCGCTTCGCAGCTCGGCGATGTCCTCTGCCGATGCGGTCCACGGCTGGGCGGCCGAGCGCTTGGCCCACTTCAGCATGGCCCGATCAACCTCGGGAAGCGACGCCGGGATATTTCCGGAACGCAATGGATCCGAGGTCGCAATGTCCTCGCCGAGGTTGTCGAGCGCGGCACCGTGATGGGACACGCAGTAATCGCAGCGGTTGGCGGCCGAGACGACCACGGCGATGCGCTCCCGCGCGACGCGCGACAGACTGGAGCGCGCGAACACCACGGCCTTGTATAGCTCGAGGTGCGCGGCGAGCGCGCGTGGGTTCAGCGACTGGGCGAGGTGTACGGCGGCGACGCCGCCCCGCGCCGACGCGATGGCGTCGAGCGTCTGGGCGAGCGCGCCATCGGCTTCCCCGGGTGCGACGGTGCGGATCCAGGTCATCGTGAGAGCATACTATCACCGCCGGTGAGGTGCGCCTACGCGCCCGACGACCAGGCCTGCGCCTTGAAAGCGTCGTCCAGCGGCGTCTGGGCGACGTGGTTCGTGTAGTTGCTCAGCGTCTTGAGCGTCACGCCCACAAGCACTTCGAGGATTTGCTCCTCGCGGAATCCGGCAGCTACGAACGCTTTGACGTCCTCTGGATCGAGCCAGCCACGCTTCACGACGATCGCCCGGGTGAGCGTGCGCAATCCTTCCAGCCGAGCGTCGTCGATCGGCTTGTCGTCCCGGGTGGAGCGGACGACGTGATCGGGAACGCCTTGCATGCCTGCGACGGTGCTGTGGACCGCCACGCAGTAGTTGCAGCCATTTTCGCGACTCGCCGCGAGCAGCACGACGTTCTTTTCCGCGTCGGTCAGGCTCGTGCGGGCGAACTGGTCGCTCACGGCAAGGTAGCTCTCGAGCGCCGCCGGCACTGCCGCGAACACACGGTAGAGATTAGGCAGGAAGCCGTACTTCTTCTGGACGCTTTCGAGCACGGGCCGGGCAGCTTCCGGCGCGGATGCGATGTCATGAACCTCGAGCGTCATTGGATTGTCTCCTTCAGCACCCCGTCAGCGCGCCGCAACGCGCGGCGGTGCGGAAATTGGCGGGCCGCGACCGGAGCGCCACGAGGAGGCGTGGCGGCCCTTTCGCGACCCTGGCCCCATACGCTGAAGGCCCGTCGCGGGTTTCACTCATGCTCCGGCGACCAGGTGCGCCTTCGGAGAGGCGTTCGACGCCACCGGCGTCGAGAATGGGGAAGCCTGGCAAGCCGGGCGCTCCCCGCCGGCAGAGGTTCGTCGGGGAAACGTCAGGCGAAATCCGCCGTACACCACGTATGGCATCTCGCTGGTCCAGCCACCTGCCACGGCCGGTCGCATTCGTGCTCTCCGGCGGGGCGAGCCTCGGCGCGCTCCAGGTCGGCATGCTACGCGCGATCGCCGAGATCGGGCTGGCGCCCGACCTGATCGTCGGCACATCGGCAGGCGCGCTCAATGGCGCATTTCTGGGTCAAGGCTTCAACCTCGAACGCGTCGCGCAACTGGAGGAGATCTGGGCGGGCCTGCGAACGAGCGACGTATTCACTGGCGCTGGGCTCCAGAATCTCTTCCGGGTCTTCACCGGTTCGCGAACCTTGGCCACGTCGAGTGGGCTACGGAGCCTGTTGCGGAAGTACGTGCCGGCCAGACACGATGAGCTCGCCGTGCCAACGGCAGTGGTCGCCGCAGACCTGCTGCGGGGCGAGGCCGTGACACTCGCGGCGGGCAACCTGCACGAGAACGTGCTCGCGAGTGCCGCCATCCCCTGGGTGTTTCCGCCGGTCCGGGCGGGCGCTCGTCTGCTTGTCGACGGCGGCGTCGTCGCGAACGTACCGATCCTCGAGGCAAAGAACCTCGGCGCGCGGTCGTTCGTGGTGCTCGACGCCGCGTACCCGTGCTCGCTGCCGGATCCGCCGCGAAATGCCATCGGAGGACTCCTGCACGTGACGCTGCTGATGCTGCGCCAGCAGTCCATCGGCATCGCCCGTGCGATCGCCGCAAACCACGTGGTTCTGTACGTTCCGGGCCCGTGTCCGGTGGCCGTCGCGGCTCACGACTTCTCGCACGGCGTGGAGCTCATCCAGGCCGGGTACGCGGCGGCACAGGCGTTCCTGGCCGATCCTCCGCCCGAAGGGCCTGGGTTGTGGGGTCGTCCGCACGCTCACGAAATGGACGTCGATGGACAACCGTGACAGCGCGACCTGGCTCTCCGTCGCGATGTCGCCAGGCGTCGCGCGCACCGCGTTCCGCGTGAGCCTGGTCGTCGGCACAGTCCTGAACGCCGTGAACCTGGGCGAGCACCTGGCACACGGAATCGATGGTCCGACTGCCGCTCGCGCTTTCGCAAACTACGCCGTCCCATACGCCGTCGCGACCTACGCAGCGGTGTCGCAATTGCGAGGTGACCGCTGAGCCGGTGGAAGAACGTCATCGCGCGGCGCGCAAACGCCGCACCCGCTTCACGGCGGCGCGTGTGGCTTCACGGGTCCACCAGATGCCTCGACCGACGCGCTCCGACGCCCGGATGGCGTGCTCCTCGAAAGGCGTCCGCACCAATCCCTCTGCCGGAGCGAAGCAGCGCGTGTCCTCGCCGAAAACGTCGCCGGCGAGCTGGGCGTAGACGCGGCACCCGCCGCAGTTGCCCCTGATCTCGCAGCGCCCGCATCGACCGCCGAACTCACGGCGCCGGATCCGCGTCATGGTCGCGGAGCTCCAGGCCTCGGCGAGGTCGTCGATGTGCCCGACCCGGAGCGCGAGGGGGCGGCATGGGTAGACCGAGCCGTCGACGTCGACGCAGAAGTGATTGCGCGCTGCGACACATCCGCGCCGGCCCCCGGCGTAGTCGCGCGAGACCGAGCAATGCGCGGGATCCTCGAGCCCGACCGTCGAGCGTCCCAACCAGCCGACGGCCCACTCGTAGAGTTCACGACGCTGATCACGGGTGAGCGGGGCTAACGCCGCGCCGGCGCCGATCGGAAACACCTCGCGTAGATGGAAGTGCAGATCGAGCGCGTCGAGCTCCTCGACGAACGCAAACAGCCCGTCGAAGTTGCGCGACGTGATGGTGATGCTCACCGTCCGGCGGAAACCCTCGTCGCCGAGCATGCGCACGGTGTCCATCGCCGCCGTGTAGACGCCGGCGCCGCGGACTTCGTCCGTCAGCCGTTCTGGACCTTCCAGACTGACCTGTACGTACCCGAGGCCGGCGTTGCGCAAGTCGCGCGCGAGCGCGCGCGGAAAGCGCGTCCCGTTCGTGAAGAGCAGCGCGTCGCCGTCGTGCGCGTCGAAGATGTGCTTGACGATCTGCACGAGGTCGCGTCGCAACGTAGGCTCGCCTCCGGACAGATGGATGTCCGGGTCGAAGCCGTGATCGCGCGCAAACGCGTAGATCAAGTCCAACCGCCGCTTGATCTCCGCTGTCGAAGGGACGCGGACCGGCGGAGGATTGGCGTTGTAGCAGTGGGTGCAACGCAGGTTGCACTGCTCCAGCAGCTGGAGCTGCACCGACATGTATTCGAGCTCGTGATCCTCCGCCGGTCTGGTCATCTGCGTATCTCCGCTACTTCGATCCGCAGGTGCCCGCGCCGCAGGAGCCGCCTTCCTTCTTGGTCTTCTTCCTCGGTGCGGCCTGTTTTGTCTTCTTCTTCGATGCGGCCGTCTTGGCCGGAGGCTCCGCGGCCTCCGTTGGTTCGGCGGCGGCACTGGGTGCGCTCTCGCTTGCGGGCGCTTCAGCGGCAGGCGCGGGTGCAACGTCGGGCTCGCCTGAAGCAGCGGGCGGCGTCATGTCGTGATCTCCTTTCGCGCCGCATGAGCCGGTGCCCTTGTTCGACTTGGCACCGCATGAGCCGGTGCCCTTGTTCGACTTGGCGCCGCACGACCCTTTCGGCTGGGCCGGTGGGTTCGCCTGATCGCCCGGGCTCGCGGCGGGCACGGGGGGAGCGCCGCCGCAAGCTGCCGCAGTCCCGGCGGCGAGCATCAGGCCCGCCAGGCGTGCCACCCTCGAGATCTTGATCGTCATCAATTGCTCCTTTCATTCCGTGCACTTGCACGTTCGAGTGATGCTACTCGCCTGGTCCTCCCGCGTTTCCCGGAGGCTGACAGGCGTCATGCGACATCCGGGTGGTTGGCCCGGCGCGGAATCCCGCGCGACGAAACGACTCGGCAGCGATGACGTACGTGTCGGCCCGCGCGTCCGGCGCGCGGCAGCCGCTCTCCATATACGTGGGCGATGCGGTCACTGCGCCGGCGCCGACGGGGCGCGCCCCGACGCGGCGTCGGTCCCCAACCCGACCCGTGAGGCGGCCGAGCGTCGCTGTCATGAAACCGGCGGCCTGGTCATGGCGAGTGATCCGCCCTCCGGACCGGCCGTGTCTACGCAGGCAGCAACGCCACGTTTCTCGATCGCCCCGGGTCGAGCGCGGTGTCACCGGGCGCGTCCGGCCGCGGACCTGGCCTCGTGAAACCTGCCGCGGGCAGCCTCGTAGTCAACGTTCGAACGCTACTCGGAGCGGCGATGCCCGCGGAAGGCGCACGCCCTGCTCCGACAGCCCAACATTGGAGATGAGCTAGAATGCGCACACGTAGCCATTGGGGTTCTGTTTCGACACACGCGGCGGTGCTCGCGATTCTCTTGCTGCCAGCGTGTGGCTCGAGTGACGCTAACCCTGGAGGGTCTGCAACCGGTGGCGCTGCTGGCGCTGCTGGCGCCAGCGGTGGAACGGGCGGAGTGGGCGGGGCTGCGGGTGCGGCCGGCTCGGCGGGTGCAGGCGGCACGGCCGGAAAGCCATCGTTCGATCTGACGAAGGGCAGCTACCTGACGGCCGATCAGATGCTCCTCGCCAACGAGATCAACGAGAGCGGGGAGCCGTTTGCCGAGGCGCTCGGCTACAACCTCGACAAGCTGGATCCGGACGTGCCCGACAAGCCGGATGCGACGGCATACACGCTGGGCATCGAGAATTACGAGTATTCGCGCTACCAGCTCGGGACCGTCATCAGCAGGTCGGGCATCGGCCTGCACATGATGTGGGCGCCCATGATCGCCAAGGCTGCGGCAGCTGAGCCTACCGGTTTCGACGGCTCGATGACCGGAGGAACCCCGAACGGAGTCAGAGTAGACGACGAGCTGGTCAAGAACGTCAAGATGTTCGTGACGCTGTCCAACCACACGGCGCCGGGCAATCCTTGGCCCCAGTTCGCCGAGTTCCGCGCGGGGGATCCCCATCTTCCGCAAGCGATAGACCCGGCCAAGTTCGCCTGGGAGGACTTCTCCACGCTGCGTTGGGACCGGAGCAAGATGGACAAGGTCCTGAACCCTGCTGCCATGGGGCAGACGCTCATGAAGCAGTACTTGTGGGCGCAGGACATGCTGGGCTCGTTCCATGACGGCCAGGACAATGGCGTGGACGCGACCGGCAAGAACTCGCCGGATCTGCCCAATAGCCCGGATTTCGACCCAAGCAACGGCCTCTACTATGGGGGCGATTCGTTGGACGGTTTCGTCGGGATGGTGCTCACTGCGGAAGCCATCAACAAGGTCGCGTTCCTGACGCAAGCTCTGGCCTACGATGGCACCAAGCTCGGCTCCGTGGATCTCGCGAGCTACGACCCCAAGAACGGGGTCAAGTACTTCCCGCACGGGATCTCCGTGACGGAAGGTCCTGCCAAGCCGCCGGGATTGCCGCCCAAGGCCACGGCCCTTTCGGTGACTGACGACAGCAGCTCGCTGTTCGACCAGGCGTCTATGTTGTGGGGCACCGGCTCGTTCACCAACATGATGGATCCATCCGACACCTCGGACGCCGCGCACCTCGCCTACCGCGAGGTCTTCGACGGGAGCCCGTTTCCGGCCTCCAAGTCAGAGTCCGGAAAGCCCGGGTCCTATGACCTGATGAAGGGCACCAGCAAGGCCATCTTCATGAACCTGCAAGCCATGCACTTCGACCCGACCCACGGGGTCTTCGTCAGCGTGGCGCACCTCAGCGGCGGGAAGGTCACTCGAGATCCAAAGGTCGATGCGGTTGGCGCGGCGTACCTGGTGGTGGCGCTCGAGCGCTTCGTCGAGGAGTTTGCAGGTACGCCCCTCGAGGCGGCCGCGAAGAAGGCCGTGACGGACCAAGCGACGTTCATCAGCAAGGAGATGTCCGACGGAAACGGGGGCTTCTACGACGACGTTACGCTGGGCACTCCAAATACGCACGGTGCGTCGACGATCGTGGGGCAGGCCGCCGCGGTGCGCGCCCTGTACGTCGCCCATCGCGTGACGGGGAACTCTGCCTTTCTCGACGCAGCCAACGCCGGCTACCTCAAGCTGATCGGGGACTACTACGTGCCTACCCAGCGGGCATTCCGCAGCACGGTTGCCCAGAACGACGCTGTCTACTCGCCGCAGGTCGTTGCTCTGATCGCTGGCGCGATGCGCGAGGCATCGCTCGAAGGCGGGCAGAAGGACGCGGCCACCAAGTACACGGACTTCTTCCAGACGGCTGGGTCGAGCATGCAGCTATCCGAGGGTGCCAATACCGGCGAGCATGGCAGCGATTCCGATGGCGACGGCATCCCGTTCATTCCGGAACAGCCCGATCGGCTGCCGCCAGTCTTCGCGACGAAGGCGGTCTTTCACCTGGTGCCGTGACGACACGGCCTCGTGCCACGAGCCGCCCGCCGACGCGATCCGGCGGCGGCGGCTCGTGGGCGTGGGCCAGCCAAATCAAGCACGTGCCATCAGGACGAACGCCATCATGACAATCTATCCTCCGACCGGCACACGTCGGCGTGATCCGGCTCCGCGAAGAAGACGTGCGATATCTCGTCGATCATGACGATGCCACGGCCGACGAAATCGAGCGGCTCGCGAGCAACGTGCAGCATCCTGGACTCTTCGACGTCCTTTACAGGTTCGGTCGCATCGTGAAACGATGGACCTTGTCGAAAGGCGGGTGAATGAGCAGCGAAAGGGCATCCTGGCTCAAGGTCCTCGAGCCGGGGGAGCTTCCCGAGGGCTGCGTCAAGCCCGTGACGTGTCAGCATCGAACGCTCTGCATGGCTCACTTCGAGGGTGAGTTCGCGGCGCTCGACAACCGATGCCCGCACCAGGGCGGCCCGCTTGGCGAAGGCTCGATCGAAAACGGCTGGCTCCGATGTCCGTGGCACGGATGGGATTTTCACCCACTGACCGGGAAGCCGCCGGGCGGCTTCGACGACGGCGTCGAGTCCTTTCCCGTCGAGGTCCGTGAGGATGGCGTCTACGTCGCATTTCCGGAGGAAGAGCTCCATGTGCGCACCAGCAGTGATGTCATGGTCGAGACCCTGGTCAACTGGGGCGTGCGCTGGGTCTGGGGGATGGTCGGCCATTCCAATCTCGGGTTTGCCGACGCCATGCGGCGCGCCGAGGCCGCCGGCCGTCTGGGTTACTTCGGGATTCGTCACGAGGGGGCGGCGGCGTTTGCTGCGTCCGCCTATGGCAAGCTCACGGGAAGGCCTGCGGCTTGTTTTGCCATTGCCGGTCCCGGCGCGACGAATCTCCTCACCGGGCTCTGGGATGCGCACGTCGATCGGGCTCCGGTGCTCGCGTTGACCGGGCAGGTTCCAACCGACCTCATCGGACGCGGCGCCTTCCAGGAGGTCGACCTCGCCGCCGCGTTCGGCGGCGTGGCGAAGTACACAGCGGTAGCGGCCAAGGATACGAGCTTCGCCGAGATCACCAGCCTCGCCTGCAAGCACGCGATCGTCGAGCAAGGCGTGTCGCACATGGTCTTTCCAGACGACGTTCAGGTCGTCGAGGCTCCGGACACCGAGGCGGGTTCACCCGAGGGCCGGATCACCACACGCGAAATCTCGCCGCCGCGAGAGTCGCTCGATCGGGCCGTGGCGCAAATGACACAAGCCAAACGTCCGGTGATCATCGTCGGGCACGGCGCTCGCTTCGTCATGGAGCCGATCATCGCCTTGGCCGAACGACTCGGCGCGCCCGTGATGACCACCTTCAAGGGCAAAGGGCTCATCCCCGATGATCATCCGCTGGGCTGCGGGGTGCTGGGGCGAAGCGGGACGCCGGTGGCGAGCTGGTTCATGGTACGCGTTCACGGGTGCGAGGCGAGCACGAATCCCGCCCGGAATCGCATCGGGTGCGGCTGTTCGTGCGCAGCAGCGCCAGATCGGTTTGAAGCGTGGTGAAGG
>Ga0114931_10007308_pt1 | contig 13490 bp, 9 predicted proteins | sample 2SBtaG_FD_89579 | JGI IMG/M metagenome (GOLD analysis project Ga0114931, IMG submission 89579) | Deep subsurface microbial communities from Kolumbo volcano to uncover new lineages of life (NeLLi) - 2SBTROV14_V59a metaG | ecosystem: Environmental > Aquatic > Marine > Volcanic | place: Kolumbo... | reverse complement strand
TGTTGTTGTAGCCTGTTGTGTTTTTAAGGCCCGCTTGGTAGCCGGAGAAGGTGTTGTTGTAGCCTGTTGTGTTGGAGAAGCCCGCTTGGGTGCCGGAGAAGGTGTTGTTGTAGCCTGTTGTGTTGGAGAAGCCCGCTTGGTAGCCGGAGAAGGTGTTGTTGTAGCCTGTTGTGTTTTTAAGGCCCGCTTGGTAGCCGGAGAAGGTGTTGTTGTAGCCTGTTGTGTTGGAGAAGCCCGCTTGGGTGCCGGAGAAGGTGTTGTAGTAGCCTGTTGTGTTAAGGTAGCCCGCTCGGTAGCCGGAGAAGGTGTTGTAAGAGCCTTGCACCCCAGTCCCGCCTATATTACTAAAACCAGCTTGGTAGCCGGAGAAGGTATTATTGTTACCTTTATTCACCGCGCCGGCTCCGACGCCTGTGAAAATGTTGCCTGTTCCGGCTGAAGAAATGTTGGATGCTTTCAGGATACCGCCAAAATAAGCATCTCCATTGTCTGAGTCAAAGTCAATGACTCCTATATTGTTCTTGTTCTCAAAAAGCCAGCCTTGCCCCATTGCCGTTCTGAACCTGAGCCTGTGTTCTGTTCCGGCACTGCCCAATATATTGTCGGGCGCGTCTCCCACCGTTGATCCGCCGGGTCTTATACCTGTTTGCGAGTTTGCGCTATAGATGACATGGTTGCTGTCAGCGTTATTCCAAAGCCAAATACCGCTTGTGTTTCCATTGTTTGTTGAATTTCCTGCCGCTATTTTCAACGCTTTGATGTTTCCGTTGACATCAAGTTTTTCTGCTGGAGCGACTCCAATCCCCACATTTCCTTCAAAAAAACTATCGCCTGATGCCACCTTCAAACCTTTTGAATTCAAAGTGTCGCCAACTATAAGATTGTATGCTGAATCTAAAGCTCCTGTAGTTCCTATGCCAACGCTTCCAATGTTGTTGTTTGTAATATCAGATCCAACAGCTGTCCAAAAAGAAGCTCCGGCTCCAGGTATACAATTCCCCGATCCGTCACAAATAGTTCCAGAGGCTTTGATGTTTCCTGTAACATCAAGCTTTTCTGCTGGAGTTGCAGTTCCTATTCCAACATTGCCACTTGATAAAATATTTATCGCTGATTTTAAAACACCAACTGAATTTGTTATGCTCATGACATTAGCTGCTGTTCCAGGATCAGCAGCTGCGGTATTTACCCATACAAAATTAGATGATTTGTCATGAATGGCTTGCCAAGCATCAAAACCACTATAAGTTGCTGTATATATATAAACATCAAAGGTTTGAGTATTTGCTCCGCCCAGCTGAACCACCTTTACTTGCTGGATCTGAGGAATCGATCCGGCCGCACCCCAATCGTAAAAATATCCATTAACACAGATCGTGCTGCAACTTCCATTCCAAGAACGTCTAAGACTTATTTCTGTGCTGGAATTTTGCTTAGCAACATTATTATACCCGCGTCCGCCATTGTATTTAAGAACAAGAGTTTCTCCTCCATTGGCATTGGTCCAGGTTCCAAGCTTGAGCCAGCTTGGAGTTCCTAAATTTGGAATTGATTGCGTTGATGTTAATATGCCATTCGACCCTATATCTCCCTTTACATCCAACTTTGCCTTGGGTGCTGCTGTTCCTATTCCAACATTTCCGGCTGCGGTCAACCTCAAAAGCTCGATAGGACCAGTAATGGAACCTATTTGCCATATGTAATTTCCTCCCCAGTTCTCTATATAATTCGTTACATTGGTTGAACCTCCGGTTCCCAATGTCTTTATCCAATAGTCAGCTCCGTTATTCGTATTACTTGTATCAACAAAAAGCTTTATTGAAGGTCTTGATCCGCCATTATCGTTTGAGATGGTTACCCCCCCATTTTCAAAAAAACTGTCGCCTTTAACCTTTATGCCATTTATCGCATTATTACCCACCGTCAGACCGTAAGTATTGTCAATTCCATTTGTAGAAACACCAAAAACGCCTTCTTTATACTGCTCAGCCGCACCCTTTGTTATCGGCTTAAAATCCTGCTCCTGCTGGCCGGCAACCGCTCCATAGTTTGGAGGAGTATTCGGCGCATCCACCCAAGCGGCTATGGCGCTGTTTATGGCAATAGAACCTAAAAAGGCAAAGACTACCGCAAAGACCACAAGCGAGATAACTTTTGTGATGTGCTTTTTTTGATGTTTTGGCATATTTTTTAGCAGCTACTTTATAGTATTAAGTATACCATACTGTGAAAAACTATAACAAGCTTTTCTTTTTCTGTTATTCCGAATTTATTTAAACGATCCTGCGCCACACTTACGAGGGATCCTGAATCAAGTTCAGGATGACAACATTGCGGTTCAGGATGACAATGTTGCGGTTCAGGATGACAATGCGTTACCCGTACAGTATATCATATTTTCAAAACCTAGCTTCAACTTGTTTTTTTAACATTTTAAGCTCTATCTCCATTCTCAACACCCTGACCTTCAACGCTTCTTTATCTTTCGTACCTCTCTTTAGCTCCATTTTTATGTATTTTATATCCTCCTCAAGAACAGAAAGTCTATCCTCGATATCCTCAAGAGTATCATCAACATCTGACATATATTTAAAGACGGTTTTAAAATTATTTTCTGTTTCTTCTTTAAAAGAATCAAATTTCTCTTCAAGATTATCAACTTTTCCACTTAAAACTGAATAGCCTTCAGAAATCATCTGAAATTTATCTTCTATACGCTCCAAAACTATGGTCAGCTCTGATCTGTTCTTTACAGCCATTTTTTTTTGGCTTTGCTTTTTTTACCTGTTTTTTCATATTTAAAATTATATCACATATAAAAAAAATTCAAAAGTGAGCGCGAGTTATATTTTGAATTAACTTGTTAAATATCAAAAAAAACACCACCCGAAAATGCCGCGCATTTTCGGGTGGTGTTTTTTTTGACATTGTTCTAAATTACGCTTTTTCCGCTCTTTCTATGTACTGTCCTGTTTGGGTATTGACCCTCACAACATCATCCTGATTTATAAAAAGCGGGACGTTCAGCATTGCGCCGCTCTCAAGTTTCACTTGCTTTGTTCCGCCTTGAGCTGTATCACCCTTTGTTCCGGGAGGAGCTTCCACAACCTTAAGTTCAACTTTGATCGGAATTCTAACATCTATTATTTTGTCCTTAAAGAGAATGGCATCCGCTATCATATCTACTTTTAAAAATCCCGCTTTTTGACCAAGCTGATCTTTTGAAAAGCTAAATCTGTCTTTTGGATCATTTTCCGCGCAAAACCAATACTCGTCTTTATTCGAATATAAAAATTTTATGTTCTTATATGACATATCAGCTTCTTCTATCTTGTCGCTCTGATGAAAAGTGTAAGCCATTGTATTTCCAGTCACAAGATTTCGCATCTTTACCTGAGCAACCGGCTTTCTCTGCTGCATTCTTAGAAAATCGTACTCTAATATTTCATACGGGTCATTATTGAAAGTTATATAAGTTCCCGGCTTTAGTTCATTGTAAGATAACATAATTTGATTTGTGATTGAAGATCTTAGAATTAAAAATTAAGAATTTTAGATAAGAATTCTTCATTCTTAGATCCAAAATCATAAATTGATTAAAGTTTTACCGTTTCACCGGGATTTATTATACCTGAAGTATTTTTTTCTGCAAGTCCTGCGGCATCTTTCTTTTCTTGGTCTTTGTTGCTGTTCTTTGACCTTGAGAATGGTTCGGGTTTCTTGCTGAATGCCTCGGCAAGGGATAATCCCTCACCTGCAGGAACGCTTTCACTAACAACTTTCAGCTCTCCTTCTTTTGTTTTAAAAGCACTCTTTTTAAGTATGTCTTTTTTTTCAATTATCGCCTCCGGGTCTTTCTTCTCCGCTTGCCTTTCGGGTTCAACCTCTTTCTTTTCCTCCGGCTTTTCCAGTCTTTTCTCCCGCTTATTTTCTTCAACCGACCTCTTTACAGAAACTGCTTGCGACGGATCTTTCTGAATTATAGTGTAGCAATCTTTGCAATAAACATCTCTATTTGGATCCGGCTCAAATGGAACCTGGGTCACCTTTCCGCACCTTGAACATTTAGCATCATAAAGCTTTACTTTTGGCTTATCATCGGACTCCACCGGCTGACTCCAATCCGATATCTCACCCTCAACCAATTTCTTTTTCGTACTGTATTTTTCTCTTGATACCCTCAATATATCATCTTCATAGTCATATTCTTCCGGAAGGAACGGTGGCAAGGTATCCGCCGAAAATGCTCGCGAGGTCACACCGTCTATCATAAGCTTAAGATATATCTTGTGATTTGGAATATTTACAAGGTCTTGCGCATCTATTTCCGGAGAAAATTCTTTTTCCAGAAACTCGGCATCTTCCGCTCCAACTCTAAAGGCAATAAGCGTTCCCATATTTCCCATCACTGCATCTCTCACCTCTTCTTCAAGTTGGTTTATATACTGATGCGCAAGGATTAAGCTTAGTCTGTATTTTCTCGCCTCAGAAAGAATATCGGCAAAGGATTCGGTCGCAAAGTTTTGGAACTCATCTATATACAAGAAAAAATCTTTTCTTTGATCTTCCGGAATATCTATACGCGACATAGCCGCCTGCTGGATCTTGGTTATGATCATCGCTCCAAGAAGTTTTGCCGTGTCCTCCCCTATTCTTCCTTTTGAAACATTCACTATGAGTATTTTTTGCGAGTCTATTATGTTTCTGATATTTATGGACGATCTTTTTTGCCCCACTATGTTTCTGATGAGCGGGTTGGTCAAAAACTGACCAACCTTATTCTGTATAGGCGCAACAGCTTCAACCTCAAACTTTGAAGAGTATTTTGCATATTCTTCCGTCCAAAATGCTTTTATCACCGGATCTGTCACATGATCAACCACGCTTTTCCTGTAGTCTTTATCCGAAAGCATTCTCATAATACCCAAAAGCGTACTATCCGGAGATTCCAAAAGCGCAAGAATAGTATTTCTTAGAACATACTCAAGACGCGGACCCCAAGAGTCGGCCCACAATTTTTTAAATATGCCTATTAGACCAGACGCCACAAGATGACGTTGATCCGCACTGACATTCTCAACAATATTAAAAGCTATCGGAAAGTCCATATCAGCGGGATTGAAATAGACTATATCGTCTATCCTGCTCTTTGGAACATAACTTAAAATGCTTTCGGCAAACTCTCCGTGCGGGTCGATAATCCCCACCCCGTGACCGGCTATTATATCTGAGATCATCATATTTTTAAGAAGAGTGGATTTTCCGGTACCGGTCTTTCCGATAACATACATATGCCTTCTTCTATCGTCGGTCTTGATACCGAATATCTGATCTTTGTTTCTAAAATTTGTTTTTGCGAAAGGAATTAAGTCCATATTTTACTAGTTAACCAGTTGGTTAGAATTTAGTTGATTAGTTATTTTATAAATTAGGTAATTTACCTACCGACTATCTAAAGCATTGATCTGCTGCTGATGGATCAGAACCTAATCCGCTAACAATCTAATCCACTAATCAACTAAACTACATTATAGGCAAACCGCTTGGCGGTTGAACCTTCTTAGCCTCTACCCTAGGAAGTGTCGGCGTTTCGACAACGGAAGATGGGATGTGATAAACAGTTGCCAACTCTTCAACATTGAGAATGAACCCCTTCTTAGAAAATCTGATCCTCCTTGCCCCTTGATACAACCTTACCTTTCTTAGATAATCTCTCGTCTTTTTAAAAAAGTAACTTACTCCCGGGGTTACGCTTCCGTTCGGCCTAAAACCGTTCAGATCGTAAGTTGAGAATTGGTTGAATGTTCCTATTATCGCCGGAATGTTCGCTCTTGAAAACACAGTCCTTCTCGCTATGTAAACTATCCTTATCAAAGAATGAAAGCCGTGCTTTGCTATACTTTCCTCAACTGCCTTTACAACATCCTTAGTGCCGGGAGAAAGTTCTTTTTTTTCTCTATCTTTTTCTGCTTCGGCTTTTTTATCTTCCGGAGCTTTGCCGAATAAGATCCAGACCATATCGCTAAAAAACTGAAACACTTCCTCAATGATATTAGAAGGCTTCTTTTTCTTACCCCTGCCTAAAAGCCTATCCACAAGTTCCATTCCCTTTTTCTGCCAATGGCCATTTGCAGGCCTTATCATATAGTTTATCCAGATGCTTTCACCTTCTTTTATGCTGGACAGAACTTCCATCAAAGACGCTATCGGATCGACAAATTTCATTTGCTTCATTTCTCCGCTGTCGATGTCTTCTTTAAAGTGCTTGTAAGTTCTTATGGGATAAGCATCCTCTTTTGTGAGTATCAGCTCTGTACCCCACATATCATAATCTTCGTTTGGAACATTTGCCGGAAGCATTTTAGTATAATCTTCAACCTCCACGACATCCGCCTCCGGATACTGAGCCAAGACTTGAGACTCAATAAGCATTCTGTACTGTTCCGGTGTTCTTATAAAAAAATGAATATTACCATTCAGACTTGTTATATCAAGTGAAATATGGGGCTGACGTTTTCCGTCTATGTATTTATCTACCATATTTATGCTGGACCTTAAAGCGTAAAGCCCGGAAAATATCTGCTCCATAACCTTCGGTGTTTTGTCAACAACCTGCGGTATTCTAAGCTCCAAGGAAACCCAATTTATACTAAGATCATATTTTAAGTGAATATAGTCCATCCAAAGATTTTTCCATAAGAAAAAAAGAAGGATAGGCAAAATAACCCACCCCCCTTTCATTAGTAAATTCAAGAAATCTAAGAATCCGACGTCCATTTTGTTATGCTCTGAATGCTTTAGTTCAAAGTAAGAGAATGTTTATGCTCGGAAAATATACTTTCCATCTTCTATTTTCTCAAAATTCTCGCGATTTTGCAAGTTAAGCATTATTGTATTTTCCTTAACATCTCTTTCTTCGAACACAGCCTTTACCAATTCGTCCTTGCTCATAGGTCTTTTACTGTCCTTTAGCACTCTTTTTAGAACATCAGAAACCGTTCCGTGTTTATACCCCCACTCGGACAAAGCGTAAGTTCCCCTTCCAACCAAGACAAACTTATTATCCTTTATAAGCTCATTATGAACGGTCTGGGGGTGAGCTTTTTTCTTTAGATCAAATTTATTATTTATATGGTCAACAACGTATTTAAAATGCATCGGCTTCCCATGTTTTTTTAAAACCACATATGCTTTATCTCTTACGCCTTTTGTTGATATCTCCGGCCAATGTTTTAGACCGTAATCCCCAAAAACATTTGAAGATATTTTCTTTGACGCTGAAAGATATGACTCCAGAGCGTCTTTGCTCTTTTTATCGGCGATATACTCTGAAAGCCAAGAAAGAAGATCTTCTTTTGATACCGTGCTCTTATGATCCTCCAGTTTCTTAATGAGAGAATCAAGTGATATTTTTGTGACCTGCACAACAGACTTGTCTGTTGACCAAACACCGTGAAAATCAGGAGTTTCAGGAACCTTAATGAATTGTCCGCCTATATTAAGCAGAAAATACATCAAAGACTCCGCTTCTTTTTCAGATATGGGCTTTGGGAAAAAATTCTTCAGGTCAGAGCTCAAAAGATGATACTCCGCTCTCAAGCCACCTTGCCTATCGATATGATCTTCAAGAGTATTAAAAAAAGCATCCAACTCTTTTATTTTCTTAGACTTAAGAAGCGCTGCCTTTGCATCATTTTCTATTTGTCTGACCCTTTCTCTTGTGATTCCATAACCTTTCCCTATCTCCTCAAGAGTCTTTCTTTTTCCATCCTTAAGACCAAATCTTTTTACCAAAACCTCACGCTGTCTTTCGGAAAGCTCAGCGATAAGTTCGGTCGTGATCTTTTTTACATTTACTTTTTTTAACTTGTCACTCATGATTCTTTATGTTTTAAATGTTAAGATATAATTTTAGCACAAAGAATGAGATTAGTCAAGAGTTTTAAGATATTGGAAAACTACTTCTTCTTTCTTAGGTTTTTTTCCATAGTAACAAGGATATTACTTCCTATGAATATTGATGAATATGTTCCAACAGTTACACCAATCAAAAGCGCAAGAGCAAAGTATTTTATAGATTCTCCTCCAAACATAAATATCGCAACAAGCACCAAAATGACCGTCAGTGATGTATTCAAAGATCTTACAAATGTTTGATTGACCGAGATATTCACAGTCTCTTCAAAATCTTTTCCTGTGTGTCTCATAAGATTTTCTCTGACCCTATCAAACACAACTATAGTATCGTTTACGGAATATCCCAAAACGGTCAAAATTGCCGCAATGAACGCACTTGATATCTCAACATTGTAGAAATTCCCCAAATAAGCAAAAACTCCTACCGGTATCATAACATCGTGAGACAAAGCGACCAGGGTTGCGACTCCGTATTTCCAAGACGCTAAAGGATATGAAACCTTCCTGAAAGCAAATGCCACAAATGCAACGATCGCAACTAAAACGAATAATATCGCATAGACCGCTTTTTTACTTAACTCCGAACTTATGGAGGGACCGATAGATTCATAGCTTTTTTGCTCAAAACCATTATCCTCTGATCTTTCTATCGCAGCTTTATCTAAGCTTGCAAGTACGGCCTGATGCGTGTCTTCATCAATTTCCTTGATCCTTATCAGAACGGATCTGTCACCCGTTGGTTGCACCGTAATATTTCCGAGGTTCTGCTCACTTAAAGCGTTTTTTATATCATCATTTGAAAGCCTCTCTGTCTTAAAATCTCCAAGAAGAAGAGATCCTCCTTTAAAGTCTATTCCGAGGTTAAGACCCCATGTCATAAGCGAGATAAAACTAAGAGCAACCAAAACTCCCGAGATCGCATAATAAATTTTTCTATGTTTTGTTACTTGTACCATAAGAATTTACCTCTCTCTAATTTTAAGCCTGAAAATATCTTAAGAAGAAGTCTGGTTATGAAAACCGCAGAGAACATTGACATCAAAACTCCTACAGCCAGAGTCAATGCAAAACCTTTGATAAGACTTGTTGTGAAAAGATATAAAATAACACAGGTTATCAAGGTTGAAAGATTTGAATCGCGGATCGAAGGCCAAGCCCTCTTAAAGCTGTCTTCTATCACAAGACCAAAGGACTTACCAGTCTTAAACTCCTCTTTCATTCTGGAAAATATCAAAATATTTGCATCAACCGCCATACCAACAGAAAGCAAGAATCCGGCTATTCCGGCAAGCGTAAGGGTTACCGGTAAAAGCTTGAATATAGCAAGTAAAAGCGCAGAATAAAGGAGCAACGCTACAACCGCCAAAAGTCCGGGGATCCTGTACCACAAGACCATAAATATTCCAACCAAGATAAATGCGTAGATTCCGGCTCTCAAACTCTTCTCTAGATCCACCTGACCAAGTGACGCATCTATCGTTCGTTGAGAAACGAGCTTAATAGGAACAGGCAAAGCTCCGGATTTCAGCCTCTGTACAAGTTGTTTAGCCTCATCAACCGAAAAATCACCGGTGATGACCGCCCTTCCGCCGGAAATAGCTTCATTTACTCTTGGGGTGGATATAGGAGAGCCATCCAAATAAATAGCCACTGTCTTTCCAATGTTTTTTGATGTCAGATCCTCAAATAACTTTCCTCCTTCATTATTAAAATACAAGTTCACAACCGGAAGATAAGAATTTGGGTCAAAAGTAAGCTCTGCGTTCTCCAGAAACTTTCCGTTCAAAGCTGTCGAAGCAAAGTATGGATCTTCATAAAGCATTTCACCATTCTTCTGGGCGTCCAGTATAGCCTGAGTTTCTTCGGGAGATCTTTGTTCCTTAAACTCAAGATATGGGGTTTCACCGATCATCTTTATCGCAGCAGACGAATCCTTTACTCCGGCAAGCTCAACAATAAGCCTGTACTCGCTTCCAACTTGAGAGGTTTGAACGATGGGCTCAGCAACTCCAAAAAGATTGACCCTTCTTTCTATGACATCCCTCATCCCCTGCATAGCGTCTATTCTTTCCGAGCTTGGTATGTTTGCCATATCCGCAACATAGACAAGATGAGTTCCACCCTGAAGATCAAGACCCAAACTGTAAGGAATATTTTTAAAATGAGGCAGGTTCTTACTATACTTAGCATTTAAAGCATCAACAGACCTATCCCAATAGGAAGGAAAGTCCAAAGCTGCTGCAAATAAAGAAACAATAAGCACCACCATTATTATGTAACCAGCTCTTTGCCTCTCACCTCTTGGCATAAAAAGGAACATAAACAAAAAAACCACTCCCTTCCAGAGGTATTCAAATGGTTTTAATATTGCCTTAAATAGCTTTCTCATGAATTTCAGTATTTTTGGTTTTAATCAAAATATAAGTTTATGCTAAACAGTCTACAACAAAAGACCACTCTCAGTCAATAAGCCGCTAAAATGACTCAAAACTATGTTTTTTAAAGCCCCGACGTTCTGGTCGGGGCTTTCCAAGATCTAATGCCTTGTTTTATTGCCGTAAAAAACATTTACACTTTGTATCTTTGGAATTCTATCCTCCACTTCATCAAAGAACAATTGTCCATCTTCGCCAAATACCTTGATGCCAAATCTTTCTCTGGCAATGCGATCCAGCTTTTCAAGCTTATCATCATCAAGTTGATAAGTATTGCAAAAGTTGACGATAAGAAACTCAAGGATGGACTGGGTTTCTTCAAGCCTATAGCCAAATTCCGGAACATCATCCATAACTCTGTCCGATATTCTTTGAAAGTTCAAATATACTGTAAAAAGTGCAATCAATATAAAAAAATATTCCTCTTCTTCAGGAGAAAGAGCTGATCCGGGATCAATTTCTTCTTGGCGCATTTTACACCTCCTGTTCAAAGTACAAAACCAACGTCCAATGAGAGCATAGCAAGCTCCATCTTAAAAATCAACATGCGACTACCTAACTTCCCTGAATTTTCCCGATCTTACATCCTCAACAAATTTTAAACCATTTGCGGAAAAGGTCGGGTCACTCTCTACAAGATTCTGCGCAACACCTATGGCTTTTCCGTTCTCACCCATACTTGCAAACTCAACTGCAACACTCAAACGCTCCTGCGAGCTAAGATCCTGCCTTTTTAAAAGAGAGTCATATACATACAAAGCCTCATCCCTTCTTCCCAACTCTCGATAGTTCAAAGCCAAGACCATGGTCAATTGAAGGTCATAGTGAAGATCGAGCGCCATTTTAAGACCTCTCAATGCCGCATCATTCTCGCCCAAAAGAGCCTTTATTTGGTATTTTTGAAGATACAATGTTGGTTTATGCGGCGCAAAATCGGTCGCTCCGCTCATCATAAGATCAATCTTTTTTACAAAGTCCTTGTTATCTTTATCTAAAAATACTATGCCGGCAAGATATGAGTAATATCTGAAGTTCTTCGGCTCTTCTTCTATCGCTTTAAAACCCTCGCTCTCCGCCCTATCCAGAAAATTTCTTTTCAGATCTTCCGGCATATTCTTCACGCCAACAACATCTCTTGCGCTATCTATCATCCTCGAGCGCAACTCTGGCTTTCCAAAAAGACCCCAAGCAAGCGACTTATCGTAGTAGTCCAATATCTTAGAAGGATTGGTCGGGCTGGTAGCAATAGCCATTATCCCATAATACGAGGAGATTGCGGGTTTCACATTCAAAAAGTAAATGGAAGAACCGACAAGGACCAAAAAAACAAGAGAAATACCTACTGGGGCCGGCCTAAACTTAGATACAAGAACTTCCTTTTCATCTCTACCGATCAAGGTCATAAATCCAATGAAAGCTAAAGTTATAAAAAAAGGTAGATAAGTGGCCAAAGCATCGAAAACAAATAGGTTTTGAGCGGTGTAAGCGATCAATAAAGACACAAAAAGATAACTGACAAAAAAGCTATTCTTCCCTATTTTCGAATAATGCGAAAGCAAGTAAAAAGCCGCTAAAAATATTAAAATATAGCTCAAAAAGCCCAGGACTCCGGCAGCAACCAGATTATCAAATACTATATTATGCGCATGATCGAACCAGATCTCTGTTGGATAAAGCCTCGGGTCGTAATACTTATCAAATACCAAATTATAATTCTCCGGACCCCAACCCAATACAGGGTGATCTAAAAATCCGTGCCAGCTCACGCCTGCGGATAATATTCTTGTTTTTGTGGTACTGTCCTCTAAAGATATAGAGCCTATTCTCTTTATCGGATCCAAAAATGCTTGAGAACCGAACAAATAGAAAGCCCCGACCGAAAGAGTCAAAAGACCCACCGCAACAATTGAAAACTTTTTTTTATTTAAGGATAAAAAACCTTTAATATCAAAATATTTACGCTTTAAAAGAGCGTACAAGAAAAACAAAAGTCCGAACAAAAGCCCAAGTATAGCACCTCTTGTTTCGCTTAAATACACGCCAAGCAAAGATATAAAAAGAGTTATCCAGTAAAGTATTTGGAGCTTGCTCTTATCCACAAATAGCAGGAACATGGAAAAGAAAGCGTTAAACATCATATATGCGGCAAAAAATGCCGCATTCCCTATGGTCGCGTCTATCCTGCTTGCGCCAGCATTATACAAAAAGGAAAGATTTAACTTTTGACCCAAACCGTAAAGCCCGACCAAGGAAGCGGAAAAAACGAAGGTTCTAAAAAGCAATATCCAATCCCTTTTCTCTGTAAGAACAGACCTCAATATCAAGAACAGAACCACAAAATGCGCCAGGTTAAAGACCCCTAGCATTCTTTCAAAAACGCCAAAAAAGCTCCGAAAAATATTCTCGCCGAACAAAGCCGCCAAAACAGTGACGCCAAAGAACAAAAGCACCGCCCTTGTCATCATATCAAGCTTTGGAGCGTAAGACCTTTTCGAAAAGACCAAAATAAGGTAGAAAAATAACGCCAACTCAACAAGAACTTGAAAAAAGATCGTTTTTGGAACTATGAATGGAAAGTAGGAATAATCAAAAACAACCAGCGGCGCAAAAAGCGAAGCAAGAACAAAACCCTTTATTATATTTAAAAGCCATTTTTCTTTTAGAAACATTGCATGCAAAAGTTATCTTACTACATTTTATCAAGACAAAGCAAAAACAACAAATCCCCAAAGGTTAGAAATTCCCAAAGGTTAGACCTTTGGGAGGTTTTTATTTTCCCCTAGGATAATCCTAGGGGAAAATTATACCAACGAAGAAAAAACCGCGGAAGCGGTTTTTTAAGTTAAAGTTTTTAGCCGGAGCTTAGTCTCATGCCCGAGGCAGACACAGCGCCCTTTATGAAAGTTTTTCTTTCTTTTCTTGATTGCGGAGGGAGAAGGATCTTGTGATGATGATTAGGAGTGAGATTATAAAGAAGAGGCTGGAAAATACAAAAGAAACAAATTCTGGATCAAGTATGGTTGGTATCCCCCAACCTCCTCCACCGCCGGCGTTGGCGGAAAGAAATATAAAGAAGATTGAGATCGGCAGCCACCAGTAAGCGAACTTAAGCCATGCGCGGAAGATCTCGTCGCGGAG
>Ga0114931_10007307_pt1 | contig 13491 bp, 10 predicted proteins | sample 2SBtaG_FD_89579 | JGI IMG/M metagenome (GOLD analysis project Ga0114931, IMG submission 89579) | Deep subsurface microbial communities from Kolumbo volcano to uncover new lineages of life (NeLLi) - 2SBTROV14_V59a metaG | ecosystem: Environmental > Aquatic > Marine > Volcanic | place: Kolumbo... | reverse complement strand
GCACTCGTTACATCCTGCAATCCCGTTGAGTCGTGCGAGCGGAATACATCCATCGTATCTGGCAATTCAACTACAACCATCTGGCCATTACCGTCGGTAACCCACGAACCGTCAACATCAGCTCCTCCTTGGTCTGCTGCCACGCCGTCTCCTCTGTAAACTTCAGCCTGAATGGTGCGGTCGGCAGTAGAGGTTTCAATAATATCCATAGAGCCAATCCCACAGTATTCATCACTAGATTGACGCTGATAGCAATATGAACTCGTTGCTAAATCATCCGTACCATCGTACTTAAGATGTCCTATCCGCTGGGTTCTGCTTCCTCCGGTATTTCCGGACACGGACCAAGCAACCAGATATCGTTTATTGTCTCCCTTAACGGTTATGGTGTCTGTCGTTGTGTTTCCTTCAATTGCCGCAGTGCTTGACTCAAGCGTAGCTGACGCTACATCAACCGTATTGGGCGTAGTTCCACCGTAGGCGTTTCCGCTTCCTCCAATGGCATACATTCCCCAGTTGCTGGGATTAATTCTCACCACCTGCACATCAGAGGCATTAGCAACGCTACCACCAGTTGGAGCGTCTGTATCCCGCCGAACCTGAATTTGCACCTGCGCGTTGGCAGAGCCGTTAATAAGTATTCCAACGGCGCGTGTCCAGTTTTCATGCTCCGAACTGTCTCTGGAATAACCCGTGTAGTTTGAGGTAAAAAGGTTTCCCGTACCGGAGGTAAGCGCGACTCGTGACTGAATGTTGGTTCTTCCGTTTGAGTTATCATTGCTTCGGAGAGATGCGATAATTAGATAGCTTCCTGCTTCGCTAAGTTCAATGGTGGAGTTGCTGGGATGAGTATAAATGCCATCGTTTCTGATTTGGGAATCAAAATTAAACGCGCCAAAAGTAGTGCCCGCGATTTGACCGCCTACGGAATCGCGCCAATGACCAATGTCGCCAACCGCCGCCTGCGCTTTTGGAATTTTTGGCGGAATTTTTGGATTTTGCCAAATCTGCGGCCAGCCGGAAAAGAGCAATGTCAAAACCAAAAGAAACACCAAAAAAATCTTCCCCTTGGATTTGAGAGTTGATCGCCTGACCATCGCGCGAGATTTTTTTCTTATTTTTTGTAAAAACAAGTTTGGCTTTTTTCGCATATTTCTTTGCTCTTTCAATATCTATTCACTTTTTGTTTCCCCGTCGGGAAAAATAAAAGGGGTCAAATAACTTTTTTGGGTCTCACTCTAGAAATTAGTGTTGAAATTAAATTCAGTTTTTCAGCGACTCTCTTAATCCAATTATCATTTCCATAAAATTTTCTTCCTTTAATAGAATTCGGCGGAATCATGAGGGTCAAGGTAGTGCCTTGAGTAAGATGCTCTGAAAAACCAAAAATAAGAACCCAAACGGGAATCTAGTCTTGAAACTTTTGGCTGGTTCACTGGATTCCCGCCTACGCGGGAATGACAGAAAGGGACGCGGGAATGACAGAGGGGAAATGTGGGAATGACAGAAAAAGAAATTAAGTTAAATGACTTATGTTACATTATATTATAACACATTTGCTATTTCAACCAACTTGGAAAATTTTCTGCTGGGGATAGTCGTCGAGCCGAAGATGAAGGCGAGGCGGATACCGCTTCAGATTTAATTTAGTGGTCCAGGTGGGACTCGAACCCACACGCTCTTGCGAGCACCAGATTTTAAGTCTAGCGTGTATACCAATTTCACCACTGGACCATATAATTATTATACCACATTGAGGTCCGAAGCAGATTTGCACTGCTGTAGAGGGTTTTGCAGACCCTTGCCTAACTCCTCGGCCACCGGACCAAATTATAAAACTATGTCTAATATTATCAAAACTGTTTGTGTCAGTCAATTTGGTAAAACAAAACCTCCGATCATCTCGGAGGTTTTGTTTAAATTTGTTTTGCGTTTCGCTTCATTAACGGGCAAGTTTATAATATATATTTTATGAGACTATTCTATATGCTGTGATTTATATTATCACCTCTGCTACAAGATGCCGGCGGCCAAAAGCGAAAGCTTCTTTTTTAGTTTTCATATAAATATCTATGTGATTACCCTTGATAGCGCCTCCTCTATCTTCACAGATATATGTTCCCATTCCATGGATATTTAATTTTGTTCCGAAAGGAAACTGATAGGGGCAAGCAATAGTTTCGTCTTCTTTTACGTTAAGACCTGAAGCGGTAATACCATCTGATTTTTCACATTCATCAGCGGCGGCTGTATAAGCTGAAGCGTTAATGGTAAATTTTCCTTGAGGAAAAACAGATGTCCTTTTTTTCTGTTTAAGCTTATTTAATATTTGTTCTCTTTTTGATTCTTTCAAATTTTTAGCTTGGTAAAAGCCTTCAAAATTATCAGGAGTTTTATTTAACATAATGCTAGATTTATTTTCCACAATTTCTTGAAGCATGATTGAATTAGGTTGTATTTTAAGATTTGTATTTGTTTCATTAGACTTTATGGCTTCGGCGGCTAATACTGTTTGAGGCATAATTAGCCAAAAAATAATCCGAAGCGCTAGCAAAGCGCTAATGATACGCATTTATTAAATTTTTAATGTTTATTCGCTTTTTGATAAGTATTTTTTAAAGCGAGCCAATTAAAAAAGCTTCAAAGAAGCTTATCTAACTGACCAAACACTATAGCAGATTTAATCTAAAAAGTCAAGCGTTTGTAAGTATTATGGAATATGGAAATATAATTTTTTGTTACTAAATATATTTAGGAATACTCTATAAAAAAAATGTAGCGTTTTAATAGTTACATAAGTTGCTACATAATATTGCATAAAAAATATTCTATTCCATCACAGCCTCTTTGTTTTTGCTTTCGGTCCGGATCCACCAGGAAGTAGCGGCAGCAAAAGCTGCAAGCACTGAAGCGATAATGAAAACTTTGTCGTAAGCCATGATCTGGGATTTCAAAGACATAAGGCCGATAAATTCATGCATTAGCTCCGGAGTTTTTACATGAATGAAACTACTTTTCGAAATGTCGAGCATATTTTTGTATTCCGAATTTTGGAGGATTGTTCCGAAAATTGCCACACCAAATGCACCGGCGATGTTCCGAACCAAAGCGAGAACCGAGGAGGCACTGCCTACTTGATCAGGCTGCACCGACGACGCCACAATGTCAGTCCGCTGTGCCATACCGAACCCGAGTCCCCCGGCCATAACGGCCAACGGAATGATGAGCGCCCAGATGGTCGAACGTGGGTCAAGATAGGAAAAAAGATAGAGACCGACAGCTGCCACGCCGCTACTGATCATAAGAATATATTGCGACTTGATCGTGTCTACAAAGCGCCCACCAATAGAAGCCATAAGAACTATCATGAAAGCCATCGGGATGAAAATGATACCGGTCTTCGTGGCGTCATAACCGAGATAGACCTGGGCAAAAATAGGAACAAGGAAAACCGAACCCATAAGAACCATGAATACTATAAAACTGTTAGCGAGAACATTCGTAAAGACTCCGTTTTTGAAAAAATCAAGGTTTACAATCGCGTCCGTGTGCCTTTTTTCAATACGGATGAAAATGGCCATGAAAACCGCCGCCCCTAGATAACAGATGAGACTGGCGAGCGATGTCCAGCCCCAATCAAGACCCTTGTCAAGAACCAGGACCAGGGAAGTCAGAGAAATACCGAGCGTCAAAGCGCCCCACCAATCAAAATTCACAAAGCGTGTATCTTTTTCTGACTCAGCAATGAAAGTGAGTGCCATCAGAAGTCCGATGACACCGATCGGAATGTTGATCATAAAAACGCTCCGCCAACCGAAGTTGTCAATGATCGGTCCGCCCAGAAGCGGTCCCACCACGCTGGCGGCCGCAAAAGACGAAGTCCAGAGTCCCAATGCTTGGGCGCGTTCTTTTCCGGGTGCGAACGTGAGAGTGATAATAGCCATAGCTGTCGGGTAGTCGGCCGAGCTGGCAATGGCCTGGATGACCCGGAAAAAAATCATAGAATTGAGGTTCCACGACAGCCCGGCCAAGGCCGAGCCGAAAATAAAAAGAGAGAATCCAACGATATAGATTTTTTTCTGGCCGAAAGTGTCTCCCAATTTTCCCCAAATCGGCACGAAAATAGCATTAGCCAAGATGTAAGCCGTCGCGATCCATCCAGCCGAAGTCACGGTAATCCGGAAGTCGCTCATGATTTTCGGCAGAGCTAGGTTGACGATTGTCTGATCAAGCCGCCCCAAAAAAGTCCCGATGATGACGGTCAGGAGAATCCACCATTTTAGGTTGCTACTGCTTTTGTTAGCCATTATACAAAATAATATATAGATGTATTAATAAAGATTGGATTGGATGTAATTTTCAATTTTCAATATATTAATTATCAATTAAAAATTGTAAATTAAAAATTGAAAATTTGGGGATATTACCAAGCACGCAAATAAACCTGCGCTATACAGACAGCCATAAACACAGAGCAAGCTAAATTTAGTTCTTATATATCCACGCTTTCCCCGACATTCCGTTTTTCAGTTCGGGATATTTGGAAACATCAAAACGGATTTTGACGTCGAAGTCCTGCTCTTCACGGGCGGAAGAAATGTTGAAGACGACGTCCGAAGCCCGGCTGGTAGGAGCGATCGAACTGACCAAACCGTAATATTTCCGGCTACCGAAAGCATCCACCGTAAATATAACCTTTTGACCGACTTTGATGCTGTCGAGCCCCTCGTCCTCTTCAACCTTGGCGTCCAATCTCAATTCATTCGGATTGATCATGGTTGCGACAGTTTGATTGGGGGCATAATTAGCTCCGACGGAAGTCGGCGCGTCAATGATAAGTCCGGCAATTTTACTACGCACAATATCATTGCCCACTTGGACAATCAGTTGGTTAGCGCCGATCGTGTCGCCGTCTTTCACATAAATGGCATTCAACCGTCCGCCAGCAGTCGAAGAAAGGTTAACCGAGTCCGCTTCTATCTGGCACTTATCAACATAGACTTCCTTGCTGGCTTGCCACAGATAGATTAGGGCGACTACACCGGCTACGGCAAAAATCGAGGCCGAAATGACAAAAATAGACTTGTGGCCGGAATTGCGCGACTCCGTTTTATTCTTAGATGTAACGCTTTCATTTTCCATATTATTATCCATAATTTTGATTAACTAAAATTTAAAAAATTATTTATTCTGCAAACTAAAAATCTGATCTCCGGCTGAAAGACCGGAAACTATTTCCGTAATATTTCCGGAAGAAATTCCCGTCTGGACTTTCTTTAAGATTTCCTTACCACGCGCATCCGGCGCCATAACATATGATTGATTGTCTTTTTCAAGCACATCCGCTTTGGGAACGGTGACGACATTGTTTCTTTGCGCAACTTTGATAGAAACGTCTGCGTTCAAACCGGCGCGCAATTGCACGTCCGTGTCCAGATTCAAAGTCACTTTATAGCTACTCACTCCATTTATCTGAGTCGCGGCAGGATCGATAGCGGTTACTTTAGCTACAAGATTCTGGTTGTTTCCAGAAGCTTCAAGAGAAATTTGGGCACTGTCTCCGATTTTTATTTTAACCACGTCATTCTGGGAAAAATAGGCTTCAATTTTATAATTCGGACTGATGAGTGTAAATATCGGTGTGCCAGCTGTGACCGTCTCTCCTTCTTCCACATCTTTTTTGGACACGATTCCTCCAAAAGGGGCTTTGAGATTATTTTTGGCTACTTGAAGTGAGAGATATTTAACATTAGCGTTCGCAGCTGTTACTTGGGCTATCCGAGAATCAACCAGCGCTTTGTCCGCATCAATGATTTTTTCCTGTTCCTGCTTTTCGTTATATGTTTTTGTTGAATCTGTTTTGAGAACTCTAAGTTTATATTTGGCGCTTTTCAAATTTTCCTGAGATTGCTTTAAAATCGCTTGGGCCGAATTCGCTTGGGATTTAGCTTGATCAAGTTGAGCGGACGTATCACTTCCGTCGAGGCTAGCTAAAACTTCGCCAGCCTTCACTTGGTCGCCGACGACATGATTAATTTTCACAATTTTTCCGGAACGCTCAAATGACAAATTAGCCGAGGTGTCCGGTATCACATGTCCGGTTGCACTGACAGTTTCGCTCAAGTTTCCGGTTCCGACTGTTTTCAAGACAAAAACTGGTCGCTTCGCCATAGCATGGTACATATAGCTACCGATAATGATCCCTAAAATCACGATGGCAATGATGGATAATTTTAAATCATTCTTCTTCATAATATATTTTTAATTAAGCGGGTACGCGCTTGCTGAAAAAATCCGCACGATCCTTAGTTTAAATTATTTATTAACTTCTGCAAAATTGTAGCTAAATCTTTTTGGTCTTCTTTGGTGAGCTTATTAAGAGCCTTTCTCATTCTTTCCGTCATGGAATGTGCGCCTTTTTTGAAATAGTCTTCACCTTTTTGGGTTATAAAAATTTTGACCGCTCGTCGATCATTCTCATCTTCTTTGCGTACCACCAGACCCAATTTTATCAAGGTATCAATGAGCGAAGTGGCGCTAGGAGGCGTAATGGACAAAAAATCAGCGAAATCTTTCATAGACGGCTTCTCTTCAAACACATATCTAAGAGCGATAAGATGCAAAAACGGCACGGAGTATTTTTTCTTTTCAATTACCCGGCCATGCATAAGTCGCCTGATGGTAAAAACCAAGTCTATAATTTGGCTTATTTGACTATTCTTTTCGTTTTTCATTAAATTTACTAATTATTAGAGTTTCTAAATATATATGGCATTTTCTTTTTTGTCAAGCACTTATACATCGCATTAAATCATCTAATGGGTAACGTACCAATCTACGTTACCTGGTACGTTACTTAACTTTTATCAGTTTAAAGAAGCGAAGCTTCCTCTTGGAAGCTTCGCTTCTTTAATATTTAATAAATTTGACAGAAATGTGAGACGAAGGTAGTATTAACTTGTAAATACGTGGTTATGAAAGATAATGAGTTCGCGGAAAGCGAACCCTTTTTATTAAAAAACCTTGAATTATGAACTCATTTTGTAATTCAAGGCAAATAAAGCTTAAATGTTAAATAAAAAAATTATGTCAAAGAATAAAAAAATGAGCAAAGAACAAAATTCGGCTGGACAACTAGGAGATTTTGGCAGTGCCATTGCTGAAATTTGTGAAGAAAAGGGAATTGCTAAGGATAAAGTAATTGAAACTATTGAAGCGGCTTTGGCGGCGGCCTACAAAAAAGATTATGGAAAAAAGGGCCAAAATATTCGCGCTGAATTCAACGAAGTGTCTGGAGACACAAAATTTTATTTAGTCAAAGAAGTGGTAGATAAAACTATGCGAGAATTTCCAACAGAAAATGAAGAAGAGGAAAGTGAAGAAAATAAAAAGATAGATAAAAAAAAGAAAGACAGCAGTAGCTCTTTAATAGAGGAAGAGGAAAGACTGCCACGCTTTAATCCAGAACGGGATTTTACCTTTGATGAAGCGAAAAAAATAAAAAAGGATGTCCAGATTGGCGATGTTATTGAGATTCCGCTAGAACAAAAAAAGGATTATGGAAGAGTAGCGGCCCAAACAGCTAAACAAGTGATTATTCAACGAATTCGCGAAGCGGAAAGAGATGCTATGTATGATGAATATAAAAATAAAGAAGGAGAAGTTATTGCCGGAATTGTCCAGAGAGTTGAAGGGCGTAACGTTTTTGTGGATATTGGAAAATCAGTCGGAGTGCTTTTTCCCAGCGAACAAATTGAGCGGGAAAATTACCGAATAGGGCAACGTTTAAAAGTGTATGTCCTTAAAGTAGATGCTGGAACTAAAGGGCCGGGCATAACGCTTTCACGTATCCATCCAGAAATGGTTAAAAAAATGTTTGAGCTGGAGGTGCCGGAAATTTTTGCCGGAACAGTAGAAATTAAATCAATAGCTAGAGAAGCCGGAGAGCGAACTAAAATTGCTGTTTCTTCTACAGAAGAAGGTGTAGATCCGATTGGATCTTGCGTTGGACAAAAAGGCACGCGCGTGCAAACGATTATTGATGAGCTAGGAGGAGAAAAAATTGACATTATTCTTTGGAATGATGATACTTCTAAATTTATTTCTGCAGCGCTTAGTCCAGCTAAAGTTTTAAAAGTAGATATTAATGAAGCCCGAAAAGAAGCTATAGCTAATGTTCCGGAAGATCAACTGTCATTAGCTATCGGTAAAAGAGGACAAAATGTTAGACTAGCGGCTAAATTAACTGATTGGAAAATTGACATTGCCGGGATAAATCTTGATGGCGAAAAAGTTAAAGCGCAAAATGACGCGCCAAAAGGAAAAGAAAATGTTCAGAAAACTTCTAAACAAGAAATCTCTGAGCAAGCAACTTCTGAAAAAGATAGTGAAAAAAAGGATAAGGAAATGAAAGAAAAGGATAACACAAAGAAAAAGAAAAAAGAAGAAAATGTAAAGGAGAAAAAAGCCAATTCTAAAAAAGAGCTTAAAAAATCAGAAAATAAAAGTGTTGTAAACAAATCTTAAAATAAAAAATTATGGGGAAGTTAGCCATTATTGGGCACAAAAATCCAGATACTGATTCTATTGTTTCTGCTATTACGGCAGTAGATTATTTCAAAAATGTTTTTAATATTCCCGCGGAAGCTTTTCGTTCGGGAAAACTTAACAATGAAACAAAATTTGTGCTTGAGGCATTTAGGGTTAAAAGTCCAAAACTTATTTCTTTGTCTGATACACAAAACGCGATTGCGTTAGTTGATCATAATGAAATTGATCAAGCTTTTGACGAGTTAGATTTTGCTAAGGTGAATTACGTCTTTGATCATCATAAACTTTCCATTCAAACTGAAAAGCCAATTTTTTTTCGCGCGGAACCACTTGGTAGCACAGCGTCGCTAATTGCAAAAATGTTTCATGAAAAAAACGCGAAAATTTCTAAGGTAACTGCCGGGTTGCTTATAGCGGGAATTCTATCAGATACATTAAATATGGCTGGACCAACAACAACATTAGAAGATAAAGAAATTGTTAATTCGCTTAATAAAATAGCCCAAGTTAATATTCAAGATTTTGCGGATAGAATGTTTGCGGCTAAATCTAGCTTGGAAGGAATTTCTGTTCAAGAAATTATTACGCTTGATTACAAAGCATTTAAAATAGGAAAGTTTAAACTTGGTATTGGCGCTTGGGAGACAACACTGCCTGAAAGTGTTAATGAGAAAAAAAGGGAAATTATAAAAGTTCTTAAAGCCAAAAAAGAAAACGAAAAATTAGATTATTTGTTTTTTATGGTAGTAGATATTTTAAAGCAGAACAGCTATTTATATATAATTAGTGAAAATGAAAAAGGGCTCGCGGAAAAAATTTTTAAGAGCAAGGTTGAAAATGATTTAATGTTTTTAAAAAATATAGTTTCCAGAAAGAAACAAATTGTTCCACCATTAATAAAAGAACTAAGCTAATAAAACGAATTAAATTAAAATAGTAAAAAATTATGAAACAATTACCTAAATCACAAATTGAATTTGAAGTTACCATTCCTCGCCAAGATTGGGAAAAATATTTAGACACGGCGGCGACAGAAGCTTCTCAAGAAATAAAAATTAAAGGATTCCGTCCCGGCAAAGCTCCTCGAAAAATAGTGGAACAAAAGGTGGGTAAAGATATAATTGTAAACAACGCAGCAGAAAAAGCGATAAAAAAAAGTTATCTAAAATTTATTACAGATAAAAAACTGGAAGTCATCGGTAGCCCAAAGGTAGAACTTCTAAAAGCTCAGGAAGGAGAAGATTTAAAATATAAAGCAACTGTCTCGACGATGCCGAAAATAGAAGTAAAAGAAGATTACACTGAGAATATAAAAAAAATTAATCAAGAATTTAAAGATAAAACTATTGAAATAGAAGAAAAAGAATTGGAGTTGGAAGTGGAAAAGTTAGCGGCTAGCCGAGTAAAATTAATAACAGTTAACCGAGAAGCAAAAACAAATGATAGTGTAGAGGTTGATTTTGAAGTGTTTATAAATGGTGTGCCAGTTGAAAACGGAGCTAGTAAAAACCATCCTATAGTGCTTGGAAAAGGAGTTTTTATCCCTGGCTTTGAAGATAAAATTATTGGTATGAAAGCGGGCGATAGAAAAGAATTTGAATTAACTTTTCCTGAAAAATATCATCAACAAAGTTTAGCCGGCAAACCTGCTACTTTTAAAGTTAAAGTTAATTTAGTGCAAGAAAGACAACTGCCGGAAATTAATGATGAGTTTGCCAAGTCTCTTGGAAAATTTGAAGATGTTGCAACGCTTAAGAAAAGTATTGAAGAAGGAATGAAAAAAGAAAGAAAAAATAAGATTCAAGATGAAAAAAGAATTAAGTATTTGGAAGAAATAACTAAACATGTTCAAGGAGAATTACCGGACATATTAATTCAAGAAGAAACAAAAAAAATGTTAGGTGAGCTTGAATATCAAATACAGTCAATGGGAACAACCTTGGACCAATATCTTCCTCAGCTTAAAAAAACTAAAGAGGATCTAATCAGAGATTGGGAACCGCAAGCGCGAAAACGAGTGTTAGGCGCGTTAGCCTTAAAAGCTATTGCCAAAAAACGAGAAATTACAGTTAAGCCTCAGGAAGTAGAAGTAGAAATGAACAAAACACTTCAACAGTATAAAAATGTTAAAGATATAGAAAAAAATATTGATATGAAAAATTTATATAATTATAGCAAGTCAATATTAGAAGATGAAAGAGTCTTTGAGTTTCTTGAAAAATTATAAATACTCTTTGCAATTTATGTTTTAACGATTATAATTATAATAAATCAAGTCATTTAACTTAATTTCCTTTTTTGTCATTCCCGCGTAGGCGGGAATCCAGTGAACCAGCCAAAAGTAAGAAACGGAAATTAATTAAAAGCAGTTAAATATATGGTAAAAAATAGTATTACTAATCAACATCTCATCCCTACTGTTATTGAAAAAACCAATTTTGGTGAGCGAGCCTATGATATCTATTCACGCCTTTTAAAAGACCGAATTATTTTTTTAGGCGGAGCCATTAATGATATGGTAGCCAATTCAATTATTGCGCAACTTCTTTTTTTAGCCTCTCAAAACTCTAAAGAGGATATTAAACTATATATAAATTCTCCCGGAGGTGAAGTTACTTCCGCTTTAGCAATATATGATACTATGCAATATGTTAAATCAGACGTTTCGACAATTTGTGTTGGAATGGCGGCCTCTGCGGCGGCTTTACTTTTAGCTGCGGGTAAAAAAGGAAAGAGAATGATTCTTCCCAATGGTGAAGTTCTTATTCATCAAGTAATGGGTGGAGCGCAAGGCCAAGCTACAGACATTGATATCCATGCCCGCCATATTCTTAGTGTTAAAAAACGCCTTAATGAAATTTTAACTCGACATTCCAATCAACCAATTAAAAAAGTAGAACATGATGTTGAACGAGATTATTTCATGAGCGCTAGCGAAGCTAAAAAATATGGGTTAGTTGATAAAATTATAAAAAAGTAAATCAGTCGTAAAGTTAGAAAGCTTATAAAGTTAAAAGCTAATTTCGTAGAGACGCAAGATTTTGCGTCTCTATTTTAAGTTAAAGATGATTCCCAATAAGAATTTTTATAATAAGAAAAAATTGAAAATTAAAGAATTGATAATTGGTTGAAAATTGAACAAGAGGGGGAGAGGCGCTAAAATAATTTATACGCTAAACAAAAAAAGGAAATTATTTAAGAATACTAAGCAAACTTTCTCCTGTCATATCTCTCGGTTTTTCGATGCTCATTATTTCTAAAATAGTTGGCGCCACATCACTTAAAAGTCCGGATATTTTAGGTGATTTTTCTTTTTGCGGTGTTTCATGGTGGTTGCTAATGGTAACATACCAAAGCGGAACTGGATTATTAGTGTGTTCTGTGTCTTTTTCTCCGGTGCGAGGATCAATCATCTTTTCCACATTGCCATGATCAGCTGTGATTAAAAGTTGACCTCTTTTCAAAAGAGTAGCTTTAATTATTTTCTCCAAGCATTCATCTACTATTTCAATGGCTTTAATAGCAGCTTTTTCATTACCTGTATGTCCGACAATATCAGAATTAGCAAAATTAATTAAAATAAAATCATATTTATCCTTTTCAATATTATCTAAAACTTTTTGAGTAATTTCTCTAGCACTCATTTCCGGGCATTTTTCATAATTAGGAACATCTTTAGAAGGGACAATTGTTCTGTCTTCTCCTGGAAAAGGTTCCTCATTGCCACCATTAAAAAAATAAGTGACATGAGCAAATTTTTCTGTTTCAGCAATTCTAAGCTGTTTAAGTTTTTGCGCGCTAAATACTTTGCTTAAACAATCGTTTATTTTTACAGGCGGAAAAGCGATTTCTACCGGAAGATTTTCTTCATATTGAGTCATAGTTGCAAAAAATAATTTCTGTATAGTTTCTACAGAAAATTTAGAAAAGCCTGGAACTGTAAACGCTTTAGTAAGCTGGCGCGCTCGATCCTCGCGATAGTTAAAAAAGATGACAGAATCCCCATCTTTTATTTGGCCAATGGGAATATTATTTTGACAAACTACGGCTGGTTCTAAATATTCATCAAAAATCTCTTTTTTGTAAGATTCTTTCATATACTGTTGTGGATTCTCAGTTTTATTGCCGATTCCTTTAACTATAGCGTCGTAAGCTTTTTTAGTGCGATCCCAATTATTATTTCTGTCCATAGCGAAGTATCTTCCACCAACAGAAGCGATTTTTCCCACACCATATTTTTTAATTTCCAATTGTAATTCTTTTATAGACTCAACTCCGGAAGTAGGAGGAGAATCTCTTCCATCTGTAAAAGCGTGGATGAAAACCTTCTTCATTTTTTGCTGTTGCATAAGTTCTAACAAAGCGTAAAGATGGTCAACATCAGAATGGACAGTGCCTCTGCCCACTAATCCCATAAGATGAATAGACGAGTTATTAGTTCTAGCATTATCTATCGCTTTTAAAAAAACAGGATTTTTGTAAAAATTTCCATCTTGAATAGACATACTAATTCTAGGCATATTCTGATAAATTACTTTTCCGGCTCCTAATGTCATATGTCCCACCTCCGAATTTCCCGGTTCGCCCCAAGGAAGTCCCACAGAAATTCCAGAAGCTTGAAGAGCCACATGTGGATAATATTTATCAAGCTTGTCAAAGGTAGGCAAGGTAGCGTTAAAAATAGCATTTCCCTTATTTTTTTCTCCTATTCCCCATCCGTCAAGAACTATAAGAACTACGGGCTTGGGTCTTTTTTTATCTGAAAAATTTTCAACCATAAAAATTTATTTAATTTTTGATTAATAACCTTGAATTACAAAATAGCTTCTACTGCGGTTTCCGCTCTGGCGCGATTTCATCTTTCAGGCTCAATTTTGGTAGCTCTGCTACGAAAAATCTCACCTTCAAGCGAACTCCCGCCAGAGCGAAACCCTCGCTACG
>Ga0114931_10007306_pt1 | contig 13493 bp, 15 predicted proteins | sample 2SBtaG_FD_89579 | JGI IMG/M metagenome (GOLD analysis project Ga0114931, IMG submission 89579) | Deep subsurface microbial communities from Kolumbo volcano to uncover new lineages of life (NeLLi) - 2SBTROV14_V59a metaG | ecosystem: Environmental > Aquatic > Marine > Volcanic | place: Kolumbo... | reverse complement strand
TTGCGAGCGTAGCGACGCAATCCAGGATTCTGGATCGCCGCGCCGCCGTAAGGCGGCTCGCGATGACGTTCAGGCCGAAGGAATCAGAACGACGCGCAAAGTAGTTTTTCAGCACCCTGTTAGGAGCGCTGAGTCAATTTTTAGAGATGCCCTTAATTTTTCGTTACCACAATTCGCAGGCAATTATGGAATCGATCGAGCGGTTCAAGGACAACGCTAGCGGCATAATCTCTGACGAGCAATCCGGGAGGGCATGGCTGCCCAAGGACTCCTGGCAGGACCTGGTCAAGTGGCAGAACTGGGACGAGGTCATGCAGTATATTCGTTTGATGAACCAGGCATACGCCGGCGGCCTGACCGGCTGGCGGCTGCCCTCCAAAGAGGAGGGGTTGAGTTTGTTTGACACGAACTTGTCCCATAAAGACTGGCAAGGCGAGGTGATTCATATTCACCCCTTCTTCGTGGAAAAATGTTCCACCTACATCTGGATCGATGACGTGAATGAGGCGGGGCAAGCCCTGCATCTCGACCTGCGGGACGGCTCTCTGGAATATATCGACAAAACCGAGCGTTTACACCAGGCGGCGCGGCTGGTTTGCGTACGGCCGTAACCGGCGTACAGAGGGAGGGTGCCTAGGGTCTCTTCATCCAATGGCCCAGCGCCAGCCGCCAGAAGGCCCGGCGGTCCAGCAAGGCGGCATTTGCGGCGTCGTACGCCGCGCCCTTCAGGGTGAAAGTTTCTCCGGCCTCCCGCGGCACCACCAGCACATCGGCGTGCCGGGTAAGCTTAAAACCGCTGAACAACGTTGCCGCCGCCGTGGCCGCGGTGTCCAGCGAAAACCGTTTTCCCGTCCGCGCCCTGCTTTCCGCATCATGCAGGTCGAGGCATAAAAACTCGTCCTCGATCCAGCACGCGATGGATTGGCCGTCCTCTGCTCCGGGAACGAAAAACCGGTTGTCGACGCGGACGGCAAAAACCGGCCGCGCCATTCCGCGAATCCAAACCTTCCCTGTATCGCCGATATCCGGCATAAGATTTTCTCCCGGTCTTGAAGCTCACCTTTGACTTGCCATGGTTTTTATAACATAATCGAATTTCCTGAACTTTAACACTTTCCCAACAACCCGTAACCATTCCTTGACGAGTCCATTTGAGCAACGCCTTGAGAATGAGCTTGCCCGGCGGCGGGAGGAAGGCCTGTGGCGCGAACTGCGCGTTTGCCCTCCCTGCCGGGTGAATTTGTCGTCGAACGATTACTTGCAATTGCGGCGTCATCCGAAAGTCCAGGAGGGCGCCCGCCGGGCGGTAGAGGAATTCGGTGCGGGCAGCGGCGCTTCCCCTCTCCTGTCGGGTTTTCTGCCTTGCCATGACCGGCTCCTCAAGCAATTGTTGAAGTGGAAACAAAAACCTTTCGGCCTGTTGTTCAACAGCGGTTTCATGGCTAATCAAGCCGTGATGAAACATCTTCCCGGCCCGCGGGACCTGGTGCTGGCAGACCGACTGGTGCATCATTCAATCATTCAGGCCTTGATGCAGGGCCGGGCAAAATTCAAACGCTACAACCATCTCGATTTGTCCCAACTGGAGGAACTGCTGGCCGCAAACCGGAAAGATTATGAAACCCTGTTTGTGGTCACTGAAAGCGTTTTCAGCATGGACGGCGATTATCCCGACCTGCGGCGGCTGGCGGACATGAAATCCCGCATCCCTTTTGTCTGGATTCTCGACGAAGCCCACGGCACCGGGGTGTTTGGCCCTTCCGGCGGCGGCCTGGCGGAGGAAACCGGCGTCCTGCCGCAAGTCGATATCGTGGTCGGCACATTGGGAAAAGCGCTGGCCAGCATGGGGGCCTATGTGTTGACCTCGTCGGCGAAAGTAGTCGATTATCTCGTCAACTACGCCGGCGAATTTATTTATTCGACCTTTTTGTCGCCGGGCGCGGCCGGCGCGGCGGCGGCGGCGGTCGATCTGCTGCGCAATGCTTCCGGCGAACGTGGTTGCTTGCGTCTGGCGGCCCGGCGGTTCCGCCAACGGCTCACCGGGTCCGGATGGGCAACCAACGCCTTCGATTCGCAAATTCTGCCGGTCATCATCGGCGATATCGGCAAAACCCTGAGTCTCAAAAACACCTTGCTGGAGCGGGGATTCCTGGTGGGAGCGGTGCGCCCGCCGACCGTACCCGCCGGAACGTCCCGCCTGCGGATTTCCCTGCATTCGGGCGTAACCGATGAACATTTCGACGAACTGCTGGCGGTGCTGAATCGATGGAAAAACCGTTAACCATTACCGCCGTCTGTGGTTGGGCGATGCCTCCCGGCTGGTTCGCGTCACTTGTCGAAAACCATTTTGCCGGCGCCGTGGTGCGGGCGGTTTATCCTTTGCGCCCCGGCGATGCCGATGAGGCCGCGGCGTTGCTCAACCCGCCATCGAATCTATACATCGGGCATTCGCTGGGCAGCCTCTGGCTGCTTTATCACCGGCAATTTCTTCCTCCAAAAGCGCGCAAGGCATTGCTCGCTCCCATCCTGGCTTTTACCCGGGAAGATAAAATGGGTGGCAAAACACCGGCGAGACAATTAAAATACTTCTTAAAAAAGATGGCGGGGAACCATCAAGACAATTCACCGCTTTATGATTTTTATTCGCGGTGTGGTTTGTCGTTGCGGGAGGATTTTTTGCGGCAACTGCCGGCCCGCTCCGCCTTGATCGAGGGGCTGGAGTTCCTGGGCCACTGTAAATCGAGTGGGCAGGCGGCAAAGGATTTTTTGCCTCTTTTGGGTGATGCGGACCCGTTTTTGGATGGTTTGGAATTGCAACGCCATATTCCTCACCTGGAAATAGTTGCGGGAGCCGGGCATTCTCCGCACAATCTGTTACGAAGATTGGCCGAGCGCCTGGCGCCCTGGCAAGAAGCGGCATTTGTTCATCCAAGCAGGCTGGAGCAAAGATGAAAATTTACGGACTCGATTTCACCAGCGCGCCAACCTCAAAAAAACCCATTACCTGTGCGTGCGGAACCCACGCCCGGGGTCAAGGTCTCGTCTTCGAGCGGGTGGAAACCATGCCGCGGTTTGAAGAGTTCGAGGGCTTTCTCGAGCAAAAAGGCCCCTGGTTTGCGGGGCTGGATTTCCCGTTTGGCCAGCCGTGGCAGTTTGTCAACGATTTGGGGTTCGATGCGGATTGGTCGTGCTACGTTCCTTCCACTGCCGGGTGGAAACGTAAGGGTTTTGAAGAAAGAATCAGGCGCTATAAGAAGCAACAACCCCCGGGCGGCAAGGAACCTCTGCGGCTCGCGGATTTGCAGGCCGGCGCCCAAAGTCCGTTGAAACTGGTGCAGGCGCCCGTCGCTAAAATGTTTTTCGAGGGCGCCCGGCGCTTGCATGATTCCAAGGTCAGCGTCCTGCCCTGCCGGCCAAACGGCACCCATAAAATTGTCGTCGAGACCTACCCTGCTCTTTTAGCCAGGCGTTTCACCGGCGCCGCATACAAAGCCGACACCGCCGCGAAGCAGAGCCGGCATCGCAAAACGGCCCGCGAGAATATTATTAAAGGGCTGGTCTCGGCGAAACTGGCGAAGGAGTTCGGTTTTCGGGTGCGTCTGCCTCGCTCCATCAGGGGCCGGGCTATCGACGATCCCTCCGGGGATACGCTGGACGCGCTACTCTGCGCCGTTCAGGCGGCCTGGGCCTGGTCTCAGGGAAAACCTCACTACGGCATTCCGGATATTCATCATCCTGTCATTCGCTGCGAAGGATGGATTGTGGACCCGGCGTTGACGCGGAACGCCGGCTCGCGAAAAACCGCGGTACCGCGCTCCGGCCAAAACGAGGAAACCTTGAAATTCCGGCGGGAGATACGCAGTTTGAGGAGAAAATTTACGCGCTTGTCCGAAATCGGCTACGGACTCTCCGCGGAGCACGACCTGGATGCCCTTCTGGAGAAAATTGTCAACGAAGCCCGGCACATTACCCAGGCCGACGGCGGAACTCTCTACATCCTCGAAAAAAATGCTCTGGCTTTCAAAATCGTGCAAAACGATTCCTTGAAAATACGCATGGGAGGCACCACGGGAGTTGATATCTCTTTCCCTCCGGTCGCGCTCGAACGATCAAACGTTTCCGCTTACGTTGCCCTGACTGGGAAAACGGTGAATATCCCCGATGTGTACAATTACAAACCCTTTGACTTTACCGGGCCAAAAAAATTCGACAAGCAAACCGGATACCGCACCAAATCCATGTTGGTCGCACCTATGAAAAACCTGGAAAATGAAGTGATCGGTGTTTTGCAATTGATCAACGCCCGCGAGCCTAAGAGCCATCAGGTGATTTCATTTTCACCCGGATATGTCAGCTTCATCAACTCCATGGCGTCCCAGGCTACGGTGGCCATCACCAACGTTTCTCTTATGGAGAAGGCCCGGCGGATGACCGCCATGTTGCAGGAGAGTGAAGCCCGGACGCGCGCCATAATGGACTACGCTCCCGATGGAATTATCGTGATCAACGAGGAGGGGAGTATTCTTTCCTTTAACGCGGCGGCGGAAAAAATTTTTAAATACACCGCCGAGGACGTGATCAGCGAAAATCTTAAAATCCTCATGCCGGAGCCGTATTTTTCCAAGCACGACGACTTCTTCAAAAAATATCTCAGAACCAACATCACCACGGTATTGAATTCCGCGCGCGAAGTGACGGGCCGCCGCAAGGACGGCACGGAATTTCCGATGGACTTGAAAGTGAGTGAAATTCGTTTCGGCAAATCGCGGCTGTTTTCGGGGATCGTCCGCGACATCACGCAACGCAAAAAGGCCGAGAAAGAGTTGCTGCGTTTGAGCCGGGCGGTGGAGTCCAACCCCGACGCTATCATCGTCACCGATCCGCAAGGAATGATACAAAGCGTCAATCCGGCGTTTACGATCATTACCGGTTATGCGGCCGAGGAGATCGTCGGTAAAAATCCCTGCTTTTTGAAAAGCGGAGAACACCCCTCCGAATTTTATGAAATCATGTGGGCCACCATTACCGGCAACAAGGTTTGGAAAGGAAACGTCATCAACCGGAAAAAAGACGGGTCCACCTACCACGCGGCTTTGACCATTTCGCCGATTCTGGACAAGGCCGGCAAATGCGAGGGATTTGTCGGCGTTCACCGGGACATAACGGCGGAGCACGAGGCGGAAATAAAAATTCTGGAGGCTAACTCCCAGCTTGCCCTGGCGCGCGACCAGGCACTTGAGGCCAGCCGGGCGAAAAGCCGGTTCCTGGCCAACATGAGCCACGAACTGCGCACCCCGATGAACGCCATTATCGGCTACAGTGAAATGCTCCTGGAAGAGGCCGACGAACAGGATATGGAGGAAATGGTCCCCGACATCAAGAATATCAACATGGCGGGAAAACATTTGTTGGCATTGATCAACGACATCCTCGACCTGTCCAAGATCGAAGCCGGCAAGATGGAAATCCGCCTCGAATCCCTGGACATTACAAATCTCGTTCAAGAGGTGGCCGGTACTCTTCGACCCCTTATCCGGAAAAACCACAACACTCTGGAAATCAACTGCCCTCCGAATATCGGCAGTATGGTCGCGGATACCATGCGCTTGCGTCAAATGCTTCTCAACCTGCTGAGCAATGCCGGCAAATTCACCGAAAACGGCGTCGTCAAGCTGAATGTAAAGCGCTTCAAAAGAAGAGGAGGCGATGTGGACTGGATTTCGTTTGAAATCGTGGATTCGGGTATTGGGATGACGACGGAACAGATCGGCAAATTATTCGATGAGTTCACACAAGCCAACATTTCCACCCAGCGCAAATACGGCGGCACGGGGCTGGGCCTGTCCATCAGCCGCCGTTTCTGCCGCATGATGGGTGGAGACATTTCCGTGGAAAGCGAACAGGGCAAGGGGTCTGTTTTTACCATTCACTTGCCGGAACAAGTGATGCCCGTCCGCGTACTTCCGCGAAGAAGAGCGTCCGACCCCATAACATTTTGATCGGGCTTTATATTGCCGGGACAACCTGCAGCCGGTTTTTGGCCAAACATTCCGAAACAAATCATCCCTCCCCAGTGGTCCTGGTATCGAAAACTTCGTGATCGGCAACGTGGCATTCATGGCAAACGCAAAAACACACCGGGAAACGCAAATCATCGAGAGCTTTTCCAAATACGCGAAGACCTATGACCGGTACGCGCAAATGCAAAAGAACATGGCCGAGCGGCTGGCGGCCTTGTTGCCGGAGCCTCTTCCCGAAAGCATTTTGGAGATCGGCTGCGGCACCGGTGTTTTCACCCGCCATTTGCTGGCGCGGCAGGTTCGGCGCCTGGTGCTCAACGACATTGCCCGCGCCATGACCGATCACTTGCTGCATCGCCTGGCGGTTCCGGAAAATACTCGTATAATAACGGGCAACGCGGAAGCGATCCGTTTCCCCAAAGTTGGCCTGATAGCCGCCAATGCGGTGTTTCAGTGGTTCGAGGACCCCGGCGCCACCTTGAAACGGCTGTGCGGCGCGCTGCCGTCCGGCGGCGGATTGATTTTCAGCACTCTGGGGCCGAAAACTCTGCGGGATTTTCGATGCGTGGCGAAAATCAAAAGTCCGACGAACCTGATCGCTTTTTCCCGGTGGAAACAGATGATCCGGGAAGCCGGCTGCCGAGTCGCCGCGGCAGAATCGGAAACGCGGAAAACTTTTTCCGCCTCCACGCTGGGCCTGATTAAGTCTTTGCAACAGGTCGGCGCCACGCCGTCACGTATGATGACCCAGAGTGAGCTGCGCAAATTCATCCGCGAGCATGACGCCGCGTTTACCACACCCCAGGGAGTTTATGCCACATGGGAACTGTATTATTTTTCCGCCAAAAAAAATTAACCAGGAAATTCCGCTGCCGATTCGCCGGATAAAATTTTTATTCTTCTGATTCCATGCCGTCAACCCTGCTGGAAAAAAATCTCGCCTTATTGAAAGCAAAGGACCCGGGCTTGGCCGGGAAACTGCGGACGGCGCGGCCCGCCGCCGGGTATTCGGTGCTGACCGCAAAATCGGGGGCGCCCACGCTGGCACACGCCCTTCCGCAAGGCTTTCAAAAAATCCTTCACAGTTCCTACGACCCGGCCCGGGAAGCGGCGCGTTTTCTCGACTCCTGCCGGCTCGACGCCTCTCTCAATTTTATCGTCGGCGGCATCGGGCTGGGGTATCACCTGCTCGAGTTGGTCAAACGGGTCCCCCGGCAGGCCCGAATCGTCATCCTGGAAAAAGACGCGGGCGTTCTGCGGCTGGCATTTGAACAAAACGATTTTGCCGAACTTCTCAACCATCCCGGAGTCAGTCTGCACGTAGCCATCGACGCCGCCGGACTGGAGCAGGTCCTGGCGGCGGACAAAACAGGCTTTGCCCTCAACGGCTACGTCCCCATCGCCTTCAAACCCCTGGTCGATATCGACCGCCCCTATTATGAATCGCTCGATAAAATGTTTCAGAAAATACTGCAGGAAGCGCGATTGGATCTGAAAACCCAGACTGCGTTTGCAAAAATTTTTTTTCGCAACATCCTGGAAAACGTTCCCAGCCTTCTGACAAGCCCCGGCATTCGCTCTGTAAAGAACGCCCTGCCGGAAGTCCCCGCGGTTGTTGTCGCCGCCGGGCCGTCCCTCGATAAGAACATGAACCTGTTAAAAAATTTTGCGGACCGAGTTCTGTTGATCTCGGCGGCTACAGCATTGAAGCCTTTGTTGAACTGTGGTATCGCTCCCGATTTTGTGGTGGCCGTCGATCCCGACGACACCACCATCAAAGCCTTTGGTATGGACATGCCACCGGAGAAAACCTGGCTGCTGTTCGACCCCGGCATTCCCGCAACCGTTATCGAAACTTTCGCGGCGCACCGGCTGGCGTTCGACTCAACAGCTTACCTCGCCCAATGGATCGCCCGGCACAACGAAGAAAAAGGCAGTCTCGGCAAAACGCTTTCCGTCTCTCATACCGGATTCCTGTTTGCCCGGCACTTGCGTTGCAATCCCATCATCCTCGTCGGTCAGGACCTGGCGTTTATCCACAACCGCATGCACTGCTCCGATTCTTTTTTCGCGGAGGAGTTGCGGGACAAAATAAACGACAAGTTGTCCATGAACGACCTGGAAAAACAAAACTACACAAAGTACGCCGAATCGCTTGCGCCGGCGCGGGATATCTTCGGCGGCGCGACCACCACCACGGTGGCCCTGGATTCCTATAAAAACATCTTTGCCGAAGAGATCAAGACGGCCGAGGCGGTATACAACGCCACCGAAGGCGGAGTCGCCATTCCCGGCGCCGTTAATTTATGCCTGAAGGAAGCTCTCTCCTTATATTGCAAGCGGGACCTGAAAACGCGCAAAAAGGATTTTCTGAAGGCAATCAAAATTACCGGCAACGCCGGCAAGCTGCGTTCGGCCCTGGAAGAAAAGTCCTCAACATTGAAACGCCTGCACCGGCAACTGGCCGAACTGAAAGCCAAATACCTGAACTCCTCCGCCATCGAAGAGGCTGGCCGCAAACAGTTTGTTGTTGAAATGGAATCTTTTTACCAGGCTCTTTTGCGCGACGAGGAAACGGTGCGGCTTCTCCAGGATTACTCCTATGCCGATTTTCTTTTATGGAGCCAGGAAAACCAAAGTCTCTTGATAAAGGGAAGCGGCGACTCGGTAAACGAAAAACGCCGATGTGAGCGTGACCGCAAGTTCCTGGAAGCCCTGCTGAAGGCAACGGATTCCATGGGCAAGGCCATCGACAAAATAAGCGGGCGGCTGAAGCGCCACTGAAAAAAAACCGCCCCTACGGACAAAAATTCATGGAAATGTCCACGGCGCGCGCCGAGTGCGTCAGGGCGCCGACGGAAATAAAATCAACGCCCGTGGCGGCCAGTTCCTGCAGGTTGTCCAGGGTAACGGACCCGGAAACCTCGACTTCTGCCTTGCCCGCTATCAAGGTCACCGCTTGGCGGATGATGTCTGGAGGCATGTTGTCGAGCAGGATTATATCTGCGGCTATTTTCACGGCTTCCGCCACTTCATCGAGGTTGGCGGTTTCCACCTCGATTTTGTGGGAAGGGAGTTTTGCGCGGATCTGTGTCACGGCTTGCGAAATTCCACCTGCCGCCTTGATGTGATTGTCCTTGATCAATACGGCATCGAACAACCCGAAGCGATGATTTTTGCCGCCGCCGCAGACAACGGCGTACTTCTCAAATACTCGCAGGCCCGGCGTGGTCTTGCGCGTGTCCAAAACGGTGACGGGCTTGGCGCGGTCGGCAAATTTCCGGGTCAGGGTGGCGATGCCGCTCAAGCGTTGCAGAATATTGAGCGCCGTCCGCTCGCCTTTCAACAGGGCGAGACCGTCCGCCTCCACCATGAACACTGTTGCTCCCGCGTCCGCCCGCTCGCCGTCCGCAAAGCAAGCGGTGAAGGACGCCGTGGGATCGAGATGCAAGAACACCGCGCGGGCAATGTCGCGTCCGCAAAGGATCAGGGGTTCCCTGGCGGTGGCCGCGGCCTTCCGGCGGCTGTCCTGCGTGACGAGGCTTTCGCTGGTGATGTCTCCCGGCCCCAGGTCTTCCTCCAGTCCCAGGCGCACCAGCCATTGGATTTGTTCTTTTGTGGGAGGTGGACTCATTTTTCCCCGCCGGCTCATTCAAGCGTTCGGATAATTCAACGAATTCTTGTTAAACTACCATCGATTGTTTTTACGATCCATTTTTTTGTTGCTGGAGCAAATGGTCGAGCTGCCGAAAAAATTTGAAATCGAAACGCTGCCTCAAGACGGCGCGGATAGTGGATTTTCCGCTGACCGGCGGCAACCCGAACAAATGATCCGGCTTTTCGATCCGGCGGACAACCGCAGTTGGGGCTACGTTGTGATCGACGACACCCGGCGCGGCCCCGGTTTGGGCGGCGTGCGGATGGCCCGGGACGTGACGCTTCACGAGGTGACGCGGCTGGCGCGTGCCATGACTCTGAAAAACAGCGTCTCGCAACTGCCGTTCGGCGGCGGCAAGGCGGGCCTGGCCGTCGATCCGGAATCCGCCAATAGCCGGCCCGGTTTCAAGGCCGAATTATTTGCACTCTTCGCCGAGGCGGTCTATCCCCTCACCGGTTATGTCCCGGCGCCGGACATGGGCACCGACGAGCAAGACATGCAGGTGATCCATGATTTTTTTTCGCGCCAACTGGAGAACGACAGGCATATGCGCGGCGGCGTCGGCCGGCCACCCGATCGCGGCGGCATTCCCATCGATGAATGGGGGCTCACTGCTCACGGGTTGCTTGCCGCCGCCAAAACCCTGGAAGATTCGGACAGCGGCCTGACGATCAAAAATGCCCGTGTGGTGATTCAGGGCTATGGCAACGTCGGTGCGCCCACAGCAACCAAGCTGCACGAGGCCGGGGCCGTCATCGCCGGCGCCTCGGACATTCACGCCGGGTTGTGGTCGCCCGATGGCCTGGACGTGGAGCAGATGAACTCCATCCGCCATCGACCCGGCGGCCTTGCCAATTACGCTGGCCGCACCGATAAACGATTCTCACCCGGCAACCTGGACCGGCTCCTGGAAGCGCCTTGCGATATTTTAATACCCGCCGCCCGGCCGGACGCGGTCACATCACGCAATGCCGACCGCATCGACTGCCGCTTCGTCTTGCAGGGCGCCAACACCCCCAGCAATAAAATGACGGAATACTATCTGCAAAACCGGCGCAACATTCTTTCGCTTTCCGACTTCGTCGTCAATGTCGGCGGAGTGATCGGCTGCGCCGCCGAATTGCTCATGAATGCCGATGATGAGTATAAGGCCAGGGTGTCGGATTGCGGAGGAAAAACGTATTTGGAGAATTTGATTTATAATACCGTGTCGCGCAACGTTTCGGATATCTTGCGGCGGTTGAAGGAGACAAAGCGGCGGGACAGTATTTTTCGTGAGGAAGCTCTCGCCCTGGCCGAGGAACGGCTGCGGTCGGTCGATAAGGATTACTGGATGTAATGGCTTACATGGACAACAAATAAAAAACGGAGGAAGGTTATGGTCTGTCGCAATCTGGGAAATTTTGAACGGCTCGTTCGCGTCCTGTTTGGATCGGGGCTTGTTTTCTGCGCGATCGCCAACACCACCACCTGGAGCGTCGTCGGCGCCGGAGTCGGTCTGGTGCTTTTGGTGACGGGGCTGCGCGGCTGGTGCCCGCTGTTCGCCCTGCTGAACATCAACACCCGCGGCGTGAATGCGAAGAAGACTTGATATTTTTTAGCCCCACTTGACGGAAAGATGATTTAACATGGCATTCCGTATCGCCAAAAAGGTGAAACCCGGAAAGACAAGATCAGGCGCGTAAAAATCAAACATCGCATGGAGATTCAAAATGAGTATCTCGCCGGAAGTGAAACAAGAACTTGTCAGCGACCTGGTGCAACGGATCCTCCGGGCGGTCCAGCCCCGACGAATCATCCTCTTCGGCTCGGCGGCGCGGGGCCAAATGGGGCCGAACAGCGACTTGGATGTTCTGGTAGTCATGCCCGACGGCATTCATCGAAGACAAACAGCGCGGCGGATTTACCGAGCCCTGGCCGGGTTGGGGGTTCCAAAGGATGTTGTGGTCGTCACGGAATCGGATGTGCAACAATTTGCCGATGAGCCGTCTCTCGTCATCTGTCCGGCGCTCAGGGAAGGAAAGGAGTTGTACCGTGCCTCCTGAACGGGGTATCCCCGGCTCGCCGGCGGACTGGCTGATACGGGCTCGTAGCGATCTCGCCCTCGCCAAAATGCCCCTGCCGGAAGACGCGCTGTATGAGGACCTTTGCTTTCATGCCCAGCAGGCCGCGGAAAAAGCCATTAAAGCCGTCTTTCGCGCGCATCGACTCGAGTTCCGGTATACGCACGATATCGCCGATCTCCTCAACGGCTTGCGAAAAGAAAATATCGAGATTCCCGAAAACGTTTACGATGCGGTTGATTTGACGGAGTTTGCGTGGGGAGGACGGTATCCCGGATGGGACGAACTCATTTCCGAAGCGGAATATCGACACGCCGTATCCCTGGCCGAAAGAGTCGTCCGCTGGGCGGAATCGCTGGTGGAGGGAAAGACGCCATGATTGCCGCGATCCTCTACATTAAAACCCATGACTATCGGGATGCTGTAAAAAAATATAACCGGCGGGGAGAAAAGGCAAGAAAGTGGCACATTATTATTTGTCGGTGAACGCCGCAACCCAGCCGATGCAGGTGTGGGGAAAGTTCCCGTCCTATAGAAAATCGCGGGGCAATGAACAATGAATTACCGAGGTTCGTACCGCAAACTACTTGAGAATTCCAATGCCGCACTGATGGCAGCGATTGAGATTTACAACAAGCCAATCTTCGAATACCGAGATGAATGTGTTGTCATCTTGCTCTTCAATGCGTGGGAGCTGATCCTCAAGGCGACCTTGTCCAAGAACAGAGAGTCTATCTTTTATCCGAAGAAGCGCAAACAGCCATACCGCACGTTGTCTTGGCAAGACGCTTTAGCTAGAGCAGAAAGATTCTTTCCAACAACGGTTCCTGTCCTACCAGTGCGTCGAAACCTCGAATTACTGAGAACCTATAGAGACAACGCCGTTCATTTCTATAATGCCCGTGGGTTCAGCGCCTTGGTCTACGCTCTGACCCAAACGTGCATCGTAAATTTTCGAGACTACCTTGAAGGTGTGTTTGGTCAGCATCTGGAAGACAAGATCAGCTGGCAATTGCTTCCCATAGGTATTAATCCACCGATCGATGTTGTTCGTTATATCTCTGGCGATGGTGCTTCCAGCAAACCTTCAGCGGTAAAGCAGTTTCTGGCAGAACTGGCGACAGCCACGGAAGAAATCAAGACAGCTGGCGAAGACACTGGTCGCCTTATGACGGTCTTTGATGTCAAACTTCAATCAGTAAAAAAGATCGGTGAAGCGGATGCGGTTGTTGGGGTGGCAGCGGCTGAAGAGGGCAAAGGTCCGCTTATTACGGTTGTGAAGAGACAGGATCCAAACATAACACACCCATTGCGACAGAAAGAGATTGTTGAAGACACTGGCACCCTCCACGGGATGTCGTTCACGCCATACACATTTCAGGCAATCGCATGGAAACACCGCCTGAAGGAAAACGCCCAATATTGCTGGAGGGCAAGAGAAGGCATTCTCACTCGATACTCCAAGGAGATCGTCGCTTACATCAAAAGATTGTCCCGAAGGGACGTTAACGCGGCTCTTGCCGATTACCGAGAACACTTACGAAGGAAGAAGGAGCGGGCGAAGCGATGATCCCAAAGGAATGTAAACGTTTCACTGAGGTGGATTTTCCGATTATAGTGGTGTCGAGGCATTTGGCGAGGGAATTCTCAAAACAAAAGCGCGAAAGATTCGACATCACCAAACCTCACCCGTAGATTTCCTTGAGGATTTTGCCGGCGCCCATTTTCAGGAGTTCCTCGGCGAGGTTTCGC